>Ga0316628_100004083_pt1 | contig 11382 bp, 10 predicted proteins | sample OWC_Aug_M2_C1_D5_FD_207648 | JGI IMG/M metagenome (GOLD analysis project Ga0316628, IMG submission 207648) | Wetland soil microbial communities from Old Woman Creek delta, Ohio, United States - OWC_Aug_M2_C1_D5_C | ecosystem: Environmental > Terrestrial > Soil > Wetlands | place: USA: Ohio... | reverse complement strand
GAATTCCTCCGCGGGCTGATCAAGGAAGCGTAATTCGCGCCGCGCCTCCATGGCGCCGCGAAGCGTCGCTGAGGATCCGCCTCCAGGTCTCCTCGGGTCGCGTCTGAGTCCCGGCTGCGCTGAGAACAACTCGCCCGGCGAGAGTGCAGACCGTTCAACGCAACTGCCGGCGCCAGGCTGCGTCTGTTCCGACTCAGCCAGCAGCCACGCCCGTGTCTCTGGGAAGATCAGTTGTCCCGCGCTCGGCGCCCTTGCGGTTTCTTCCGGGGGCTCAGTTTTTGGGGGCCGGCCCTGTAGATTCACGAATGACCAGCTCGGGATCAATCAAATGCTCCCGACCCCGGGGCTGTGAATCGTCGTGTTCCGGGACGAGCGCGGAAAAGGCCAATCGCCCGATCATCTCGCGAGGGATGTTGACCGTGGTGAGCGGCGGATAAGCGTATTGCGACAGGCTGATGTCATCGTAGCCCGTCACGGAGACGTCGCGGGGGACCGCGAGGCCGTGTTCGCGCAGCTCTTTCGCCACGCCGAGAGCCATGAAATCGTTGACGCAAATGATGGCGGTCGGCCGGAATCCAGAGGCGAGGATCTGGCGCGTGGCCTGCTGCCCGCCCGCGGGCCCGTCGCGATCGGCGGCCACCATGTGCTCGACTTCCCCCGCGTAACGCTTCATCGTATCGAGGAATGACTTCTTGCGGTCAAGCAGGGGCTCAAGCCCTGTGTGGTGGCCGACGAAAGCCATGCGGCGGTGGCCCAGCGAATAAAGGTACTCCACGACCCGCTGAATTCCCTTCTCATACTTGACCTTGATGTTGCTGATGTTCCGCGCCGGGGTCCCCACGTCGTAGAAGATGATGGGCAGATTGCTTTCCGTAAGTTCCTGCAGAAGCGTGGGCTCCATTTCGGAGACGATGACCGCCAGCCCTGCCGGGCGTCGCCCCATCATCAGATGGACGCTCGCCACAAGCTGCCGGGGATTGTAGTCGGTGTTCGCCACCACGACCTCATAGCCGTGGCGATGCGCTTCGCTTTCCAGTGCCCGGAAAATGTCGAGGAAGAAAGGATTGGCGAGGTTGGAGACAATCATCCCCAACGTGTGACTCTTGCCTCCCGCCAGAGTCCGCGCGTGAATGTTAGGATGGTACTTGAGCTCCTGGATGGCCTTGAGCACCCGTGCGCGCGTGGTGTTCTTGACAGGCCCGACGTTGTTCACCACCCGTGATACGGTGGCAATGGAGACTTTGGCTCGCGTTGCGACATCTTCGAGTTTCATGTTCCGACCCCGACCCTGGTGAGTGTAAGCGTTTAGCTTCCCTAACCTGCGCGCACACTATAACATATAATCCCCTCAAGGCACCACCTGTAGAGGGTTGCAGGCGTTTTGCAGTTTCTTCCTTTGCGGCGAAAAGGTCAGGATCGAAATTCGGACCAGCCCGGTTCCAAATCAATGAGGCTACGGACGACGATTCCGTCTCGCCCAACATCGGCTCCTAACCAGACCTGGGGACCTGTCGCAAAAGGTTGGAACGGCATTAGTCCGGTGGCGGCCGTAGTCGAGGGTCGAGCTTTTGGGCTTTCGCAAACTCGGCAGCAGCTTGGGCCTGGTCGCCCTGGCGGCGCAAGGCCAATCCCAAGTGATAGTGGGCCGGCGCGCATTCGGGCGCCAATTTGAGCGCCGATCGGAATTGCTCGATAGAACCTTCCACATCGCCCCGGCGCAGCTTGGCAGCACCCAGGGCGACGCGGGCCTCCGGCTGGTCCGCCTCCAGGCGAAGCGTCCACTCGTAGAACGTGATCGCTCCGTCCATATCCTGCCGCAGTTCCAGGGCGCGTCCCATGTTGAAGTACGCCTCGGCAAATCGCGGCGAGAGCGCGATGGCTTTGCGGAATTCCACGGCGGCAGGGTCGGCCTGGCCGTCCTGCAGGTAGGCGCCGCCCAGCGCGTTGTGCACTCCGGGATCCTTGGGAGCGTACTTGACGGCCAAGCGGAACTCTTTGATCGCCGTCTTCAGGTCCTTCTTCCCCACAGCCGCGATGCCCCGCTGATAGTGCTCCTCCGCCTCAGGGCCGATGCCGCGGGCCTGCTGCGCCGCACCCTGAGCCACCCCCAAGGCGCTCGCGCCCAGGAGTGCCATCACGAAAACGGGGCGCCGGAGGAACTTCATGACGTTGGGCACTGGACTTTTGCTTTGGATTGAACCGGTCCGCCTTGAAGAATCCCTTTTCTTCTTCCGCGTCGAGCAAGTGGTCAGCAGCGACATTCTTCAGAGTGTCCGCCCGGCACGCATGAAATACAAGAGCCTAGCTTTGGGCGGCGAGGCGATTCTCCAATCTATTGATAATATGGGAGATTCTAGCTTTGTGTAATTCTTACACAGGGCCTTTGTTTTCAACAACATTCTAGCTTCGTTTTGTCCAGAAAACTGTATTGCACTCATTCCTCGGCACTTTCTAGCTTTGAATTGGCCCTTGTATAAGGGGCCTTCTCCGGTCAAAGGAGCCCCCCGCCGCCCGCCCCGCGCGCGGCGCGGGGCCGGGCCGAACATCAATAGGCTAGCATACTTGTCTGTGAAAGTCAAGGGCGTGGCGCGGGCGCCAAGCCTCATGGCGGGCTGATCTCAGCCAAACTCCCGGGAGGTGGACTGAAGGAAGTCGAGCGAAGGATCACTCTCCGGAACGTCTGCCTTGCCGGCGCCGGCTGGTTAAAGACAACCGCGAGGTTCGGATGGGTGGCGAGATATATCCGGCTGGCCTGCGGACCCAGAACAAAGAAGGCGGTTGACAGCGCGTCGCTCTGGGTCGCGCGAGGAGCAAGAACCGCGCTTGACAACATGTTCTCCACGGGATGGCCGGTGCGTGGATCTATGATGTGGGCGTAGGTTTTCCCTTCGAACGTAAAGAACCTCTCGTAGCTACCGGAGGCGGACAGCGAATAGTTCTTCAGCCACACCACGTCTCCCGCTCTTCCGGCCTCAAACGGGTCGCGAATGTTGACCTTCCAGCCTTGCTCTCCCGGAGGCGCGCCGAGCGCGTAGAGGCTGCTCGTGCCGCTGGAGACGAGCGCCGCCGTCACGCCATTCTCGCGTAGGATTTCCACCGCGCGGTCAACCGCATAACCCTTGGCGATGCCGCCCAGATCGAGTTCGACGCCTTCACGGTCAAACCGGACTTCCCGCCGCTCGGCATCGAGGTGGACGTGGCGATAACCGATGCGCTCAAGCACCTCGGCGAGCTCGGCGTGGGTTGGCACACGGCCCTGGCCACGAAAGAAACCCCAGGCCCGCATCAAAGGGCCCACCGTGATGTCGAACGCTCCGTCTGTTTCCCGGCTGTATCGCAGCGAATCCTGGATGAGCGCGAAGAGCGCGGGTTCGACGATCACGGCCCGGCGCGCCGCATCGCGGTTCAAGGCGGAAATCTCGCTCTCCGCCCTGTAATTGCTCATCTGCGCGTCGAGCCGGTCAATCTCCGCGAAGACCTCGTTCGCCACCTCGCCGAGATACTTCGCGTCGCGGCCGTACGCCACGACCGTGAACTCCGTCCCCATGGCATCGTGGCTGGCTTCGTAACGGACGGACTGCTCCTGCGCGGAAAGCGGCAAGGCGGAAAGGAAAGCAAGAATGAGGAGAGAAACTCGCATGGCCGGCCCGATCAGCCCTGATGAATTCTGGGGTAGGGCGGACGCCTTCCCCGCCGAGGCGAGTTGACGACTTCGGTTTCGGAGCCGGATGCGCACCCGATGCTAAGCCCTGATCCTGATGGCCGCAAGCGGCTCGCTCCTGGTTCTGTCACGCCTGCTTCTTCGGCCAGAACACTTTCTGCCCGGTGTCGACCGCGCGGTTGCCGTAGATGACGCCCAACGCGTCGCTAACTCCAATCGCGAGCGGCGCGACCACGGGCTTCCCTTCACGGACGCTCGCCAAGTAGTTGACCATTTCGCTGTACCAGGGGTCGTGGGGCTCTTCGTATTCGTAGATTCCCATGGAGGCCAGCCAGCGCTTGGCGTACTTCAGCTCGCGGTCGAGAAAACCTTCCGGTCCGTTGCCTTTTTCAGGAAAGATGGGGATGCCCTTCTGCTGAGCCTCCTCACTCACCGTGGCACCCGCCCTCCTGGTTTCTTTCCCGCCCCTGGTGGTGGCCTTGGCGATCTTCTCACGATAATACAGGCCTTTGCCGATCGTGATGATGAGCGTCCCCTGATCGCCCATGATCTGCTCGTCGAAGCCGAAGTGATCGTTGTAGAGGATGGAGCTCCAGAGGAGCTTCTGGCCGCCGGGATACTCGTAGATAGCCTCGACGTTGTCGCACGTCTCGCGCCCGTCTTTCCAGTAGTCAATCCCGCCGGTCGCCACGACGGAGACGGGCTCGGCGCCGATCGCCCAGTTCGCCACGTCGATCTGGTGGGAGGCGAGCTCGGCCAGCAGGCCGCCCGAGTACTCGCGGTACATCCGCCAGTTGATGAGGCGTTCGAATTTCGGGTCGGGCACGGGCCGGCGCCAGTCGTTGTTCCGGTGCCACTGGGCACGCACAAACATCACTTTGCCGATGGCGCCTTTGCGGATCATCTGCATGGCCACGTTGTAAAGCACGCTCGAGCGGCGCTGCAGGCCGACCTGCAAAACCTGCTTGCGATGCTCGGCCAAGGCCTTGCGGATCTGGTCGCCTTCTTCCTCCTTGAAGTACATCGTCTTCTCGACAAAGACGTGCTTGCCCGCGTCGAGCGCGTCGATCACCATCTTGGCATGCAGGTTGAGCGGTGTGGCGATCACCACCGCCTCGATATCTTTCTGATCGAGGAGCTCGCGGTAGTCACCATATGTCCGAGGGTTGGACTTGATGGTCTCCACGCCTTTTTTCAGGTTGGGAGGATAGATATCGCAGTTGGCGAGACAGCGCCCCTCGGGGATCGTGGACAAGAATCTGAGCAGCGTGCAGCCTTCGGTGCCGGTCCCGATGATGCCGTAGGGGACAGCGTCACTCGGGCCGGGGTTGGCCAGAATGGCCGGCGCGCCGGGCAGCGCGGTGACCGCCGCAGCGGCTGCCGCCGTTTTCAGAAACTCACGGCGCGTAACATCTTGCTCCTTCTCCATCTCCAGACTCCTATGAATTCAGAATGACTTCCTTCCTCGCGAGTGGTGAAAAACACTACACACACTCCACACGATCTATTTTGACAGCAGTTCTCTCACCAGACAAGGTCCGATGTGCTACACCTTAACGTGCTGAAAACACACCGCCTGGAAGAGGTCCCCGCACGATACCAGCTGAGCCCACGGAACTGGTCGAGGTGACGCCAAGAGGCTTCAGGCCCCATCGACCAGCAACCGAACCCGCGCCGACTCTACCCCCCATCTAAGCTATACTGGACGTGGAGGAATTGAGAGCCAGCTTGCTGCCCCGACGTGCCATCGTTCGCTCGATTCTGCTTGCCGCGAGCCTTCTCGCCTTCGCTCCAGCCCTCGCCCCACAGAACGAAGTGCCCTCCGATGACGTCACCGCCGAGGTCCTCAAGTTCACGCGCGTCTACGGGGTGATTGCGGATAACTATGTGGATGCGGTGGACCCCGACCAGACCATCTTCAACGGCGGAATCCGCGGCATGCTGACCGCGCTCGACCCGTTTTCCTCCTTCTTCGATCCCGATCAGTTCGAGCAGCTCAAGCAATTCACGCAAGGCAAGGCGCGCGGCTTCGGCTCGGTGCTCTACGTGCAGCCCGGAAAAATCCTGATCTTGCAGACGGCAGAGGGTTCCCCCTCCTTCCGCGCCGGACTCGGGCCCGGAGACGAAATCGTGAGTGTGAACGGCACGCGGATCGACCTGCTCGATCTCCGCTCGCTCGTCGAGCTGCTCCAGAGGGCGCGGTCACAAACCGCGCAACTGGGGGTGATTCGCCCCGGCAGCATCGTCCCCCAGAATTTCGAGCTGAATCCCGCCGAGATCCCCATGCCCTCCGTGGACAAAGCCTTTCTGCTCAAGCCCGGGATGGCGTACCTGCACCTCACCGGATTCGACATGAAAACGCCCCAGGAAGTCAGCGACGCCATCCAAAAGCTTGGCGGCACGGGCCTGAAGGGATTGTTGCTCGACCTGCGTGACAACCGAGGCGGGGTGGTGGACTCTGCCGTCGGGCTGGCAAGTCTATTCCTGAAGCCTGACCTCCTCGTGCTCACCCAGCGCGGCCGTTCCATGCCGGAGAAGAGTTATAGGACGTCCGCGGCGCCGACGCACTTCGACTGCCCGATGGTCACCCTCGTCAATGCGACCACCGCCAGCGCGGCCGAAGTCTTTGTCGCGGCACTCCAAGAGCATGACCGCGCGCTCATCGCCGGCGAGCCGACCTATGGCAAAGGCGTGGTGGAATCCGTCGCCCCGTTGAGTGGGGGCACGGGGCTGGCTCTCACCACCGCTCAATACTTTACGCCCAGCGGCCGGTCCATCCAGCGGCCCATACCTGGCACGGCACTCGAGATTCCGGAGAAGGGCCTGGCGACGAGCCACGACCCCGCCTCCACCTTCAAGACGGATAACGGGCGCACGGTCGCCGCGGGCGGCGGCATTATTCCGGACTTGGTGCTTCCCACCACGAGCCGCGATCCCTGGGTGACATTTCTCAACCAGCGCGGCGCCTTCACCGGCTTTGCCTCGCAATTCCTGACGGTGCATGGCAAGGTCACGCAAGATTTCGAGCCCGGCGACGAGGTGCTCCAGAGTTTTCGTGACTTTCTGGAGCGCCAGCGCGTCCGCGTGCCTGAAGAGTATTGGGGCGTGGACCAGGACTATTTGAAGCTGCGGATCAAGACCGAAATCTTCAACCTCGTCTTCGGCCTTGCCGTCGGTGACGAAGTGGAAACGCGCGGCGACCCGCAGGTGGAACAAGCTGCAGCCCTCTTCACCAAAATTCCCGGCCTCCTTCAGTTGCCCTCACCGAAAGCCCCGAGCACTCGCCCCGGGACAAGGGAGAGTCACTCGAAGCCCCCGGCGGCGGCCGCTCGCCAGACCTCCCGTTAACCCCGGCAGGAAGAAAGACGTAGCGCCGCCCTCCGCGACGTTGCGCAGATAGCCGAAGGAAAACGCCTCAGCCGCCTTGCCTTTTCCGATCGGAGAGTAGCCTACTAGCCTCATCGCACGGCAGGGAACGGCCCCCGGCGGCGCTCCCTCCGCCGACCAAAAGGTTACGGAGTGCTTTCCCTGGATGCCGTTATCAGCTATGTTAAGTTAACTCGGGAGTAAGACACATGGTCCGCACTGCCTACCTTCTTTTCGGCATGGTTCTTATCCCTGCGATTATCATCCCCGCCCGCGCGCAGGAGAATCCCTGCGAGCGCCGCACTTTACCGGTAAGCGTCGTAGACAAGAACGGAAATCCCGTCGACGGCCTCACCGCTGCCGACTTTCGCGGCAAGTTTCGTGGAAAACCCGTCCAAATCTTGTCTGTGGAACCGGACCAACGTCACCGGCGGATCGTCATCCTGGTGGACGCCAGTGGGAGCATGATTTACCCCAGTGTCTGGTCAGTCGTTCGAGACATCAGTGTCGATGCGTACCGGTCGTTACTCGGCGAAAGCTCGATAGCCCTGCTCGCGTTTTCGGGGGAGATTCGGAAGAGAGTGGGCTTTGAGAGCAAGGCCGGGGAACTGGCTAGAATGTTCGCAGCGCTAGATCTGGAAAAGGAGAGAAAGGGCGAAGAGCGTCGAGTAACCGCTCTTTGGGATGCTCTCCGGGCGGCTTTGGCTGAGCTCCGACCGGCGAATCTGGGGGATGTCATTTGCGTGATCACGGACGGAGCGGACAACCATAGCACCATCAAGCCTGCCATCGTCGAACGAGAACTTGAATCATCCGGCGTCAGGCTCTTTGCCTTCCTCATTAGCTTTGACATGGGCCGTGCTTACGCACCTGAAGCAATCGAAGGCGCGGACGAGCTTCGCAGACTGGCGCGCAAGACCGGTGGAAACCCGACGTCGATGTCTTTCGTTCGGGACGGGCTTGCCAAGGAATCCTGGAAAAGCGCAAATCCTCGGGCGGTGACCCTGGCCAAGGCAGGGCGGATGCGGCGAAGAATCGACCGCTTTTACAGGGTGGGAATCAGGCCGGAAATGATGGTCGATCGCAGGCGAGACTGGAAGCTTGAAGTGATGGGGGAAAACGGCAAGCCACGGCGGGACCTCGACGTGCATTACCCGCAAACGCTGCTCCCCTGCCGCGACGCGGCACCTTGAAGGGGCACCCAGGCAGAATTCCGTCCGCATGGAGCCGTTGCTTCAGAAAGGGACTCTTCAGCGGCATCCAGCAACTACGCCGGGCGGAGTATCGCTCCGGGTCCGGAGGACAACAGACGCTTGCAGTGCCGCATGCTGTTTACGCCACGGCCTCCGCTTCGATTTCGACGAGCATCTCGGGGTCCACTAGGCGACTGACGCCAATGAGGCTGGTGGCGGGATGGACGTTGCCAAAGGACTCCGCGTGAGCTTTGGCCACTTCTTCCCAGCGGTCAATCTCGGTCAGAAAAACGCGCGTGCGGACGACGTATTCGAGGCCGAGGCCCAGCCGCTTCAGGGCGTTCTCGATGTTTTGGATGGCCTGGACGGTCTGCGCGTAAGCGTCGCCGGGGGCAAGCACTTTGCCCGAGGGGTCGGTACCCGTCGTGCCCGATACATAGACGACCTCACCGACCTGCACGGCGCGGGAATAACCGACCTTGGGTTCCCAGGGAGTGCCGGAGAAGATCTTGGTGCGTTTCTGCTTCATGTTCGTCTCCTTGCGGCCCGCGGGCGGCGTGAGCGCTTCGGCCTGCCCGATAAGCATGCGCGTGGGTTTTGGCGGCGGCTTTTCTTGCGGCCCCGCTTGAAATTGTTCCCTTTAGGGTTGTTTCTCGAAGAAGCAACGATGCGCGCGAGAGGCCATCGCCAAGCGGCGACGGCGGCGCGCCAAAGCCTCACGGTGACGACGGCGTTCTTCTGCCGCGCGCACGATGAGCGGTGGAACCGGCGTCGGGCGTCCCTCCGGGCCGAGAGCAACGTAAGTCACAAACGCGGAACTGGTCTGCCGCTGCTCTCCCGTAATGTAGTCTTCCATGTAGACTTTCACTTCCACTTCCATCGAGGTGCTGAAGACCCGCGTGACATAGGCGCGGAGGCGGATCAACTGGCCGACCCGGATCGGATGCACAAAATCGAGATAATCCACCGAAACCGTCACCACTTCGCGCCGCGAGTGGCGATGCGCGGCGATCGCACCCGCAATGTCGATCAGGTGCATCACCTTGCCACCCAGGATGTTGCCGAGCGGATTCGCATCGTTGGGCAAGACGACTTCCACCATTTCCACGGTGGATTCAGCCACGGTCTTGCCTTTCCGCTCGCGCATGCGCGGAGACCCGTTTCGCGCCTCGAAGCAGCCGTTCCCGAGATGGACGACGGCGTGGTCCCTATCTCATGCGGGAAATTTGCGCTTCGCAGGCCTGATGCCTATACTATTTCACCTACCGGGCCAATGCAATACGATTCGGCATAGCCCGTGAAAACAAATCTCTTTTCGCCGCCCTCCGCGCGAACCGCCCGGAGGGTCTGACGCAGCGCCCCGATGGAAAAGAGCCGGGCCGAAATCCTCCAGGAAATGCTGGCCGCGAAGCCTGAGGATACGTTTGCGCGGTACGCGCTGGCCTTGGAACTCGCTAAGTCCGACCGGCCCGGCGACGCCTGGAAGCATTTTGATTATCTTTTGAAGAATCATCCGCAATATTCGGCGACCTACTACCAGGCAGGCATGTTCCTCTTGAATGAGGGCCGCCCGGATGAGGCGAAAGAGGTCTTGACGCGGGGCGTTGAAATCACCCGGAGCCAAGGCAATCCTCACGCCCAAGGCGAACTGGAAAGGGCGCTGGAGGAATTGGCCGACGAGCCCTAGGGCCGCGAGGCGCGACGCACCCGTACCTGGATCTTCCCATGTTGAACTGGGCCGGCATTGTCCTGGCAGGATTGCTGAACGGCAGCTTTGCCGTTCCGATCAAAACCGCGCGCGCCTGGAAATTCGAGCACATCTGGATGGTCTTCTCGGTGCTGGCCATGGCGGTGATTCCCTGGGCGGGCGTGGCCATCGCGGTCCCGGACTGGAGCCGGATTCTCGCCGCCGTGCCGGCGCGAGGCTGGTGGGGCCTCCTCGCGCTGGGCTTGCTCTGGGGCGTCGCCTCACTGCTTTACGGCGTCGCCGTGGACCTGCTGGGCATCGCGCTCGGTTTCGCCATCCAGTTGGGGCTCTCGATTGTGCTCGGCGCGCTCATGCCGATGATCTGGACGCATTCGCTCTCCCTCCGCACTGCGCAGGACGCCTTCTTCCTGGGGGGTCTGGCAGTAATGGTGGCGGGGATCATCATCTGCGCGCAGGCGGGCGGAGCGAAGAGCAACGTCCCCGGGGCAACCGGGGCGCGCTTCCGCAAGGGCTTGGTGATCGCCATCATCGGCGGCATCGGGGCGCCACTCTTAAATTTCGGAATTCAGTATGGCGTCACGCTTCTGCGCAGCGCCCAGCAGATTCCCCAGGACGCGCGTTTTAGCGTGAACACCTACGTGGCCTGGGCGGTGTTCCTCTCCGCGGCGGCCGTCACTCAGGCCGGATACTGCCTGTACCGGATTCTCAGCACGCGCGCCACGGCGGTTTTCCGCGCTCCCGGCACGGGCCGCGACACGGGCCTGGTTGTGGGAATGAGTTTCGTGTGGGCGGCGAGCGTCTGCTTCTATGGGATGAGCGTGGTGGGCTTGGGTCCTCTCGGCCCGAGCTTCGGCTGGCCGGTGTTCATCGCCCTGATCGTGCTGACTTCGAACGCCTGGGGCGTTCTCCTGGGCGAATGGCGGGGCGCGCCGCGCGCGGCGTTCTACCGTATGCTGGCTGGAAGCGCCGTACTCGTCCTTGCCGCGTTCCTGATCGGCCAGGGAAGTCCAGGGTCGTAGCGGCGACTTCCCCCCTCGCGGGAGACTGCCTCGGAGCGGGACGCCAAATCACGGCGGCAGCGCACTATAATCAATCACCATGCCCAGTCTGCAAACGACGGCGGCCACCAACGTTCCCACGCAGGAGAAACAGTCGGTTGCCCTGAGTTCGGTGCTCGCCGCCTGCGTTCTGACCACGCTGAAAATCGTGGTTGGGGTGACGACTGGCAGCCTGGGAATCCTCTCCGAGGCGGCCCACTCGGGTCTGGATCTGGTCGCCGCCGTCGTCACCTATCTTTCCGTGCGCGTTTCGGACAAGCCCGCGGACAGTCGCCACCCCTTCGGCCACGGCAAGATCGAGCACCTCTCCGCCTTTCTCGAGACGGCACTGCTGCTCGTCACCTGCGCCTGGATCATCATCGAAGCGGTCCGCCGCCTCTTTTTCCGCGACGTGCA
>Ga0316628_100004082_pt1 | contig 11385 bp, 8 predicted proteins | sample OWC_Aug_M2_C1_D5_FD_207648 | JGI IMG/M metagenome (GOLD analysis project Ga0316628, IMG submission 207648) | Wetland soil microbial communities from Old Woman Creek delta, Ohio, United States - OWC_Aug_M2_C1_D5_C | ecosystem: Environmental > Terrestrial > Soil > Wetlands | place: USA: Ohio... | reverse complement strand
ATGAGTTCGGGGTGCATTACATCGAGGGCGGCTGGCCGGGATCCAACCCGCGCGACGAGGCGTTCTTCCGGGAAGCGAAAAGGCTGAGCTTGCGCCACGCGCGCATCGCCGCCTTCGGCTCGACTCGTCGCGCCAACGTCAAGGCGAGCCACGATACCAACGTCGCCATGCTGCTGCGGGCGGAGACGCCCGTCATCACCATTTTCGGCAAGACCTGGGACCTGCACGTGCGCGACGATCTGCGCATCTCGAAGACCGCCAACCTCGAGGTGATCCACGACACCGTCAGCTACCTCAAGCGCCGCGTCGACGAGGTGATCTTCGATGCCGAGCACTTCTTCGACGGCTACCGCGCCAATCCCGAGTTCGCCCTGGAGTGCATCCAGGCCGCCGCCGATGGCGGCGCCGACCTGCTGTGCCTGTGCGACACCAACGGCGGCCGACTGCCGGACCAGATCGCCGAGGCCGTCGATGCGGTGAAGGCCAAGGTGGCGACTCCGATCGGCATCCACTGCCACAATGACTCCGAGCTGGCCGTCGCCAACAGTCTGCTGGCGGTGGAGCACGGCGCCGTGCAAGTGCAGGGCACCATCAACGGCATCGGCGAGCGCTGCGGCAACGTGAACCTGTGCTCCGTGATCGCCAACCTGCAGCTCAAGATGGACTATCGCGTGGTGACGGCGGCGCAACTTCAGCGACTGCAGGAGGTGTCGCGGTTCGTCTACGAGCTCGCCAACATCGAGCCGAACAAGCGGCAGCCCTACGTCGGCGTCAGCGCCTTCGCGCACAAGGGCGGCGTCCACGTCGCGGCGGTGCAGAAGAATCCGCTCACGTACGAGCACATCGAGCCGACCCTGGTGGGGAATCACCAGCGCGTGCTGGTCTCGGACCTCTCCGGGCGCGGCAACATCGTTTACAAGGCGCAGGAGTTCGGCATCGACCTGGAGAGCACCGACCTGAATGTCCGTCGGGTGCTGAGCGATTTGAAGGAGCTGGAGCACCAGGGGTTCCAGTTCGAGGGAGCGGAGGCATCCTTCGAGCTGCTGCTGCAGAAGGGCCTGGGCGGCCGTGTCCGGCACTTTAGACTGATCGGGTTTCGCGTCATCGACGAGAAGCGCAACGAGGACGAGCCGCCGCTGGCCGAGGCCACCATCATGATCGAAGGACCCGACGGCAGCGTCGAGCACACCGCGGCGCAGGGCAACGGCCCGGTCAACGCGCTCGACACGGCGCTGCGCAAGGCGCTGGTGAAATTCTACCCGCAGATCGAGCGGATGAAGTTGCTCGACTACAAGGTGCGCGTGCTCAGCTCGGGTATCGGCACGTCCGCGACGGTGCGGGTCCTGATCGAGTCGGGCGACGAGCACGAGCGTTGGGGCACGGTTGGCGTGTCGCACAACGTCATCGAGGCTAGCTGGCAAGCGCTGGTCGACAGCATGGAGTACAAGCTCTACAAGGACGAGAAGGGGCGCAAGCGTCTGCGCAAAACGGCGCAGTCGGCGGATTGAGGCGCCAGATCCGAACGTGATCTACCTCGACTACAACGCGACGGCCCCGCTGCGTGCGGAGGTCCGTGAGGCGATGCTGCCGTTCCTCGGAGCGGAGTTCGGCAACCCGTCGAGCGTCCATCGTCTCGGCTCGCGCGCGCGCGTTGCCGTCGAGCAGGCGCGCGCGGAGGTGGCGGAGTTGGTCGGCGCGCAAGCCAACGAGGTCTTCTTCACCAGCGGTGGGACGGAGAGCAATACGTGGGGACTGGTCGGATCGATTGCGGGCCGCGACGGCGCCATTGTCACCAGCCCGATCGAGCATTCCTCCGTGCTGGAGCCGGTGGCCGCCCTCGGCCGGCGGGACCACGCGATCCATGAGATCGGCGTTGACCGCGAGGGACGAGTCGATCTGCGTGAGCTGGCGGATCGGCTGCGTCACCGCGTCGCTCTGGTGAGCATCGCCTGGGCCAACAACGAGATCGGCACAGTTCAAGCGATGCATGAGATTGGCGAGCTGTGCCGGTCCGCCGGCGCGTTGTTGCACGTCGACGCGGTACAGGCCTGCGGCAAGATCCCGGTGGCTGCGGGCGTGGTCGACCTGCTGTCGTTGTCGGCGCACAAGGTCGGTGGGCCGAAGGGGATGGGCGCCCTGGTGGTACGGCGCGGCACCAAGATCGAGCCGCTGTTCCGAGGCGGCGGGCAGGAGCGTGGCGTGCGCTCGGGCACGGAGAACGTCGCCGGCATCGTCGGCTTCGGCGTCGCCTGCCGGTTGGCGAACACGAACCTCGGGGCGTATCGACGAGTGAGCGAGCTGCGTGAGCTTCTGTGGCAGGGTCTGGCGGCGGCGAACGGGGTCGTTCGCAATAGCCCCAGCGCGGGTTGTCTGCCCAATACGCTCAACGTCGGCTTTTCGGGCGTAAACGGGGAAGCGCTCGTGGCCGCTCTGGACCTGGAGGATATCGCCATCTCGACCGGCTCGGCGTGCGCGGCAGGTGCCGCGCAGGCATCGCACGTCTTGCTGGCGCTCGGATTGGATGAGGAGCAGGCGCGCGACAGTGTACGCTTCAGCCTCGGGTGGGGGACGACGGCGGCCGAAATCGAGCGCGCCGCCGCCGTCTGCGTCGCAGCGGTGAAGCGCATGCGTGCGGTCCGCCGAGCGGAGGTGGCTTGTGCCTGAGCGCGTCGTCGTGGGGATGAGCGGGGGCGTCGACAGCTCGGTGGCGGCCGCGTTGCTCGCGGAGCAAGGCTACGACGTGATCGGCGTCGCGATGCGGTTGTGGGCCGGGGGTGACGGTGAGACGACCAGCGGCTGCTGCAGCCTCGACGACTTTCTCGATGCCCGGCGGGTGGCGGCGCGCCTCGGCATTCCCTTCTACGTGATGGATTTCCAGCGACGGTTCCGGGAGACAGTGGTCGATCAGTTCGTCGGCGAGTATCTGGACGGACGGACGCCGAACCCGTGCGTGCGCTGCAATCAGTTCGTCAAGTTCGGGAGCTTCTGGGATCGTGCCCGACAGCTCGGCGCACGGTGGGTGGCGACCGGACACTACGCGCGAGTGCAGCGCAACCCGGGCGAGCGGCCGCAGCTATGGCGCGGCGTGGACGACACGAAGGATCAATCCTACTTCTTGTTCGCGGTCGATCCGGAGATCCTGGGCCACTGTCTCTTTCCGGTCGGCGGCCTGACCAAGCTCGAGGTCCGCCGCAAGGCCGAAGCGCTGGGGCTCTCCGTGGCGGCCAAGCCGGAGAGCCAGGAGGTCTGCTTCGCACCGCGACGAGAATATGTCTCCTTCGTGCAACGGCGTGCACCGCGGCTTGCCGGGGGCGAGATCGTCGATGAGAAGGGGCGGGTGGTCGGCCGGCACGACGGCATTCACCAGTTCACCGTCGGGCAGCGTCGCGGGCTCGGCCTGAGCGAGGGTCGTACGCTGTACGTGACCGGGATCGACGCCGCCCGGCGCACCGTGCGTGTGGGCCCCAAGGAGGCGACCGCGGCCCGTGGATTGACCGCGCGTCAGGTGGTCTGGACCGGCGGCGAGCCTCCCCCTGTGGGAGCGGCCTTGCAGGTGAAGATTCGCTCTCGCTTTGCCCCGACCGCTGTGCGGGTCGAAGAAGTCGAGAAGGATGCGTTCACGGTGAGCGCGGCGGGTGGCTTGGCCGCGGTGACCCCGGGCCAGGCCGCGGTTCTGTACGACGGGGACCGTGTGGTGGGCGGAGGCTGGATCGAGCGGGCGCTGCGTGACGGCGCGGCAGCGGCTTGAAGGTGCAATGAAGGTCGCCATCACGACGCTTGGCTGCAAGGTCAACCAGTACGACTCGGCAGCGCTCGCCACGCAGCTCGGTGGTGCCGGGCACACGATCCAGGGGTTCGAGCCGGGTGCGGATGTCTACATCGTCAACACCTGCTCCATCACCGATCGCGCGGATGCCGAGAGTCGGCAGTTGGCGCGACGCATCAAGCGCTGGAACCCGGATGCCCGGGTCATCATGACCGGCTGCTACGCCCAGGCAAATCCGAACGGCGCGGCGGCTCTGCCGGAGGTCGACTTCATCATCGGGCTCGATCGGCGCGCCGAGCTCTTGCGCGCCTTGAACGGCGAACTCGCCGGTGACGGGCGGGTCTTCGTCAGCGATCTTCGCAAGACCGATGCTCAGCCGCCGCTGGGCGCGGAGATGTTCGGCGGCCGCACCCGGGCCTTTCTCAAGGTGCAGGATGGCTGTGATCTGTTCTGCACGTTCTGCATCGTGCCCTGGTCGCGGGGTCGCAGCCGCAGCGTGCCGCCGCGGACGATTCTCGCCGAGCTCGAGAAGTTGGCGGCGCTCGGGTTCGAGGAGGTGGTGCTCACCGGCATTCACCTCGGCGGCTACGGCGCCGATCTCCAGCCGCAGATCGGTCTCGCCGACCTGGTGGAGATGGTCGCCGAGCGCGCGCCCGTCACGCGCGTGCGACTGAGCTCGATCGATCCGCCCGAGATTTCGCCTCGACTGCTGGACATCATGCGGCGCAGCGACGTTCTTTGCCATCACGTGCACATGCCCGTGCAAGCCGGAGAGGACGGTGTGCTGCGGCGCATGCGGCGCCGCTACGACACCCGACTTCTGCGGGACGTCGTGGCGGAGATCCGCCGTCAGCTTCCGGAAGCCGGTCTCGGCACCGACGTGATCGCCGGCTTTCCCGCCGAGAGCGAGCAGGAGTTCGACCGCAGCCTTGTTCTGCTCGAAGAACTTTCGTTCAGCTATTTTCATGTCTTCCCGTACTCGCGGCGCAGCGGAACGACGGCCGCGAAACTACCGGGACACTTGCCGAAGCGGCTGATCCGCGGCCGCGCGCAAAGGCTTCGCAAGTTGAGTGATCGCAAGCGAGCCGCGTTCGCGGCTGGCTTCCTCGGAAAGACGCTGCGGGTGCTGCCCGAAGCCGGCGGTCAACGGGACGTGCTCTCGGGTTACGCCCGGAACTACGTGCGGGTGGTCTTGCCCGGGCAGCCGGTCGAGCCCAACCGCGAGATTTCCGTTCGCGTTCGCAGCGTCCGTGGCGCTGTGGCGGAGGGCGTCATCGGCCGTGGGTGAGCGGGGGCGTGCGATCGGTGACGCAGATCGCTTCATTCGCGACGCGGCCCAGCGGGTGGGGTACGCATTCCATGATTTGGAGCTGTTGCGGCGCGCCTTGACGCACTCGTCGCTGTCGCAGGCGGGCGAGATTCGCGGCAGCGAGCGGATGGAGTTTCTCGGCGATGCGGTGGTGAATCTGGCCATCTCGGCGCTGCTCTACGAGATTCATCCCGACTGGAGCGAAGGGCAGCTGTCGCTGGCGCGCGCGGGATGCGTGCAGACGGCAACGCTGGCGAGGAAGGCGAGAGATCTGGGGCTCGATGCCGCCCTCCGGCTCGGCCGCGGGGAGGAGAAAACTGGTGGACGGCGCAAAACATCGATCCTGGCCGCGGTCTACGAATCCGTCATTGGTGCCGTCTTTCTCGACGGGGGCTATCATGCGGCCTGGTCCCTCGTGAGAGCGCACTTCGAAGCGGAGCTGGCCCATGGGGCGCCCGGCGAGATCGATTTCAAGACGCGGCTGCAGGAACGAGCACAGCAGATGGTTGGCGCGCCGCCGAGGTATCGCGTGATCGAGAGCTCCGGGCCCGATCACGCCCGTCAGTTCGTCGTGGCGGTCGAGATCGCCGGCGCGGTGGCCGCGCAAGGATTTGGATCGAGCAAGCGAAGGGCCGAGCAAGAGGCCGCCGCGCGCGCTCTGGCGTCGTACGACTGGGCCGCTGCGTCGGCGAAGTAACGGTTGCAAGGGAGGCCGAGTGTCACGCCCCAAGGTGGTGGTCGCATTCGGGACGCGGCCGGAAGCCATCAAGCTGGCTCCCGTCATAAACGCGTTGCGGCGGATAGCCGAGGTGCGCGTCTGCGTGACGGCACAACATCGCGAGATGCTCGATCAGGTGCTGCGCGTATTCGAGATCGCGCCGGACTGCGATCTGGACCTGATGCGGCCGGCGCAGGACCTCTGCGAGCTGACCGGGGCGGCGCTGTCGGCGATGCGCGACGTGATTGCACGCGAGCAGCCGCGCTTGGTGGTCGTGCAAGGCGACACCACCACCACCATGGCCGCGGCGCTGGCCGGCTACTACGCCCACGTTCCGGTGGCCCATGTCGAGGCCGGGCTGCGCACCGATGATACGGCGCAGCCGTTCCCGGAAGAGATCAACCGCCGCATCACCGCGACCTTGGCCGCCCTGCACTTCGCGCCGACGCAGGGTGCGCGCGCAAATCTTCTCGCGGAAGGAGTGTCCGCGGAACGGATCACTGTAACCGGCAACACGGGTATCGATGCGTTGCTCGTGACGGTGGACAGATTACGAACCGGTCAGGCCGAGGCGATGCTGCCCAAGGAGGTCGCGGCGGGGCTGAGCGGCCGGCGGTTGATTCTGGTGACCGGCCACCGGCGCGAGAGCTTCGGTCCGGGTTTTCGCAACATCTGCGAGGCGCTCCGTGTCGTTGCGCGGCAGCAGGACGATGTCGTCATCGTCTACCCGGTGCACCTGAATCCGAGCGTGCGCGGTCCGGTCCGCGCGCTGCTGCAGGACACGCCGAGCATCTTGTTGACCGAGCCGCTCGATTACCCGACTTTCGTTGCGCTGATGCAACGGGCCGAGATCCTGCTGACCGACTCGGGCGGTATCCAGGAGGAAGCGCCGTCGTTGGGGAAGCCCGTCCTTGTCTTACGCGAGAAAACAGAGCGTCCCGAAGGCGTCGCCGCGGGTCTGGCGCAGCTCGTGGGGACCGATCCGGAACGAATCTGCGGGGCGGTTGCGGCCCTGCTCTCGGACGCGGGAGCAGCCGCTCGCGTGGGGGCGACGCCAAATCCGTACGGCGATGGGCAAGCAGCGGCGAGGATTGCCGACGTGATTCGGCGCTATCTCGGGGAGGGGGGCGCTGGACGCTGATGGAATGGGGGCCGCAAGCGCGGCCCCCTTACTCGAGAAGACTGACGAAGCGAGCGCCGCGGCTCAGTGGCCGGACTCGATCAGGTGAGCGATGGTGAAGAACTCCTCGGTCAGCCCGGTCTTGTCACCCTGATTGAAGTACCAGCCCTCTTCGCCCGGGAACTTGTTGCTGGGCAGCGCCGCGCGGGTGGCGTGGCTGAGCTGCATGTCCACCATGGTGATGCTGGGCTGAAAGGGCATCTCGTCGGGGTACTCGGCGCCGTAGGAGGGGGTAGCACGCTTCTTGAAGCTCCACTGGTTCACCCACACCTTCCACAGGCTACCGGAACGATCGTAGATGTCGCTGAAGGCGACCAGGTAGGTGTCCTGATCGATGAACAGCACGCGCTTGCCGTAGGCGTACTGCGGAAGCTTGGATACGCCCTCGATCACCCACACCTTGCGCTTTTCCCAGGTGTCGCAAAAGATGAAGTCGCCTTCGCCGGGGCAGTACTTCACCGGGAAGTTCTCCGAATGGTACGAGCCGAGGACTTCCTTCTCGCCGAGGTATTTCCAGTCGAACCACGGGATCTGTCCCGCATAGCCGCCGTAGCTGTCGACGTCGGTATCCTGTCCGAACAGAGCGTCGGAGCGCTGCGCGCTCGACAGGCGGCGCACGCGGCGCAGGGTCGGCAGGTAGAGCCAGGTATCGTCCTGGCGGTCGGGGCTCAGGTAGCGAATGCTGGTGGAGCCGACGCCCTTGAGGTCAAAGGGCTCGAGGATCGGGTGCAGCGAGCTCTTGCCACGCACCTCGTCCGGGTTGGGGCGCTCGGGCTTGGGATCGACGATCAGACGAGCCGTGTAGAGCAGGGTGCGCAAATGGTCGAGGAGGAAGTGGCGCTCGACCTGCATCGGGGCGTCGCTGACGGGCCCGGTGTCGGCGTCGAAATTGCGCAGGTCCTCGTCGTCGGTCACGTAGGGCTTGTACTCGTAGTTCCACATGATCTTCAGGGCCATCTGAGGATCATTGGCATCGATGTGCGGGAATGGCAGGCCGGCGACGTGCCCGACGAGCGAGCGGCCATCAGGGGCGAGCTTGACCTGCCCCGAGTACTTCTCGGTGGCCTCGCGATAGACCTTGTTCCATTCGATCTTCTTCGTCGGGACGATCTTCATCTGCATGCCGTGTCGCACGCACCACTCGATCCCCGGCGAGATCAGATCCTTCGCTTTGTCGACGTTGGCCTTGGTGATGACGTCGCCCGGGGCAACGTCAGCAAGGCTGGCGCTGCCGCCCAGCAGAATGGCTGCGGCGACCAAACGCGGCACTAACCTGTTCCAACCGAAGCGCATGCAGTTCCTCCAAGAATTTTTTGAGCGCGATTATACGCAGCCCCCGCGAAGCTCTTCATTGATAACTTGGCCTTGGGGAGCAAGTCAACGCCAGTGGGGTCGTGCATCGGCTCGTCGAGGCGAAGCGGCCCTATCTGAGTCGAACGGTCCGATTGTGCTCTGAACGGTCAGGGCTGGACCTGTAACTCGACCCGACGGTTCTGGGCGCGACCGCTCTCGGTTGCGTTGTCGGCGACCGGGTGAGTCTTGCCATACCCGAGCACGCGCAATCGTTCCGGAGCGACTCCCCGGTTGACGAGGTAGCGATAGACCGCCTCGGCCCGGCGCAAGGAAAGCGCTTGGTTGTAGTCCTCGCTCCCGACGGCATCGGTGTAGCCCGCTACGACGATGCTGACGGCGGGGTTGGTCCGCAGCGTTGCCACGGCCTCGTCGAGGACCGGCCGGGAATCGGCGCGGACCTCGGCCTTGTTGAAGTCGAAGGTGACCCCGCGCAGAACGATGCGCTTCTTCACCGGGGGGGGTGCAGCGGGCGGCTCGGCGGCAACCGGTGGTGGAGGTGGCGGAGGCGGCGGCGCCGCTTCCTGCGGTTCGGCATCGAGAAACACATGGCCGGCCAGACCGCACAACACGGCACCGGCAGCCGCGCCGATCAGGGCGCCTTGCCAATAGTCCGGACTAGCGCTCTCGCATTGGCGGACACCGTTGATCTCGGCGCAGGATTGCCCGGCTTGAGCGTCTGCGATTCCGACTCCGGCTCCGGCGCCGATCATGGCGCAGACCGCGGCGGGGATGAAGGTGCCTTTACCGACCGGCTTGTTCCAGGAGGGTTGCTGGACCGCCGCACATCCCGCCTGCAGCGCCAGTGCCCCCGCAAGGGTGCTTGCCCAGAGTTGCCGTCTCATCGGATCCTCCCCCCCTCACCACCGGGCCGCTCAGGACAACGCGGCCTGCCCCGTCCCATCGCGGTCGAGTCGGTCCGCGGGCATGCCGTTGACCCGCGCGGCGCCACCCGTTCTGTCGTCATTCCGCTCGATCATCATGATGGAATCATCCATCCGAAAGACGAATGCGTTCTTCTAGTCTTGGAGCCGCCGAGCCGTCAAGTGGATTGTGCGTGGGCGCTTCCGTCCGGGTTCGGGTGACCCCGGGGTGGCCCCGGGTCACGAGCGGCGCGGGACTCCCCGGTTGTTCCCCCCCGCGCGGTTGTGATATCGCACGGCCAACTTTTGTTCAGGGAGCGGTTATGGCGATGCGGAGCGGTTTTGGCAAGGCGCGATCTCGCCGGCACACAGTTGCTAGCCTCGGTGTCATTCTGTTGGCGACCTGCGTTATGCCCGGAGCTGCCGCCGCCGTCGACTGCAACGGCCGCAGCTTCGAGCGTGTCAGCGTCAATGGCGGCTCTGATCAGGGTGACCAGCGCAGCCTGTGGCCGTATCTCTCGTTCGACGGTTGCACGGTGGCTTTCAAGTCCGACGCAACCAATCTGGTCGGCAACGACGTGAACCAGTCGACAGATGTCTTCGTGCGTGAGCGCGGCACCGACACCACGACTCGGGTCAGCGTCTCGGCCAACGGCCAGGAGGCGAACGATACCAGCTTTCCGCCCGCTCTCTCCGGTGACGGCAACCTGGTCGCCTTCGGCTCGCTTGCCACCAACCTCATTCTCGGTGACACCAACGGTCACCCCGATATGTTCGTCAAGGACCGGACGAGCGGCGCGGTCTCGCGGGTGAGTGTGAGCGTCGTCGGCCCCCAGCCGAACGACGGCAGCCCGGACATCCCCCCGGCGATCAGTGACGACGGGCGCTTCGTCGCGTTCGTCTCCCTGGCGTCGAACCTGGTGTCGGGCGACTTGAACGAGACCTCGGACGTGTTCGTCTACGACCGCGCCATGAACAAGACCGAGCTCATCAGCGCCGCCCAAGTGGGCTCCGACCGTGGCAACTCGGCAAACGGTCCGAGCACCGCCCCGAGCATGAGCCGCGACGGCCGCTTCGTTGTCTTCGTCTCGTCGGCCCGCAATCTAGTCAGCGGGGGAACCGATCCCGAGAACGCGCGGCCGGGAATCTTCCTCTGGGATCGCCAGAACCAGACCATGGAGCGCATCACGGTGACGATCAACGGTCAGCCGCTCAACGGAGAGAGCCGCAACCCGACCGTCACGGACGACGGGCGCTTCGTCGCCTTCGCGTCGGACGCCACCAATCTGGTCGCCGACGACGTCAATCAGGCCAGTGATGTCTTCATCCGCGATCGTGAGACCGGCACCACCACCCGCGTGTTGCCGCCGCAAGGATGCACGCTGGGCGGCGCCGCCGCGATCGAAGGCGACGGCTTCAGCGACAGCCCCAGCTTCAGCGCCGACGGACACTTTCTCGTTTTCGTGTCGGCGGCCTCCAATCTGGTTGCGGGCGACACCAACGGCTTTCCCGACATCTTCGTCTTGGACCGCACCACCGATCTGATTGCGCGCGTGCTGGGAGAAGGCCAGGCGGAGCCGAATGGCGCCAGCAGCCTGCCGCATGTCAGCGGCGATGGCGAGTGGATCGCGTTTCAATCGGATGCCACCAATCTCGTGCCCGACGATACGAACAACGCCACCGACGTGTTCGTTGCCGCCAATCCCTTCTTGTCGGGCGGCCCGATTCCGGGTGTGACCCCACTGCCGACGTGCACCGCCACGCTGACAAATACGCCGGGCGGGGAGGACACCCCGACCCCGACGCCGACCGGCTCACAAAGCGTCACCCCGGGCGTGTCTCCTTCGGCCGGCACGGGTACGCCGACGGGAACTCCGTCCACACCGACTCCGACCGCCACGCCCGTCTCGTGTGAGAACAACGGCGACTGTCCAAACGGACAGGTGTGCGTCAACAAGATCTGCGTGCCGCCACCACCTTGCAGCACCACGGACGACTGCCCGGACAATCTGGTCTGCATCGGCAACATGTGCGTGGCGCCGCCGCCGTGCAGCACCACGGACGACTGCCCCGACAATCTGGTCTGCGTCGGCAACATGTGCGTGGCGCCGCCGCCGTGCAGCACCACGGACGACTGCCCCGACAATCTGGTCTGCGTCGGCAACATGTGCGTGGCGCCGCCGCCGTGCAGCACCACGG
>Ga0316628_100004081_pt1 | contig 11387 bp, 7 predicted proteins | sample OWC_Aug_M2_C1_D5_FD_207648 | JGI IMG/M metagenome (GOLD analysis project Ga0316628, IMG submission 207648) | Wetland soil microbial communities from Old Woman Creek delta, Ohio, United States - OWC_Aug_M2_C1_D5_C | ecosystem: Environmental > Terrestrial > Soil > Wetlands | place: USA: Ohio... | reverse complement strand
TATGGATTGAGCGTCCCAGCCTTCAGGGTTCGTCATCTCGTCCACTGTCCCATCATATCCTGGAGGATAGGTTGGACTCATGCCCATCATGGCGTGTTCCATTGCCAATTCCATCGGTATGTTGGTCGGGTTGGCCCAGTGAAGGGTCGGATCTACCGGGAACATGTTCGGGTTGTCAATGTTGTTGACCCATGTGACATGAGACGGCACTCCTCTGGTAGCCTCAAAGGAAGCACCAGGGGCGCTCACGGAGTATTTGCCATCAGGGAAATCGGGATCAGATGAGTACACGTTGCCCGCGTAGCCCCAGATCTTGGTCGCGGGGAACCCCGTTGGCAGCCCCGCGACGGTTGTCGTAGGCAGAATCTGCTGAAGGATTGGCTGTCCATCGATATCATCCTCCATATAGACCGTGTATTCCTGCCTGATCAGATTACCCGCACCGTCATAAACATCAACCGGCTGGTACACGGGTGGTGAGCCCGTCAGCTGGTTGACGAACTTCGGAATCGTCAGTGGGTCTATCGTTCCAGGCGGAATGGTCACCGGGGGAGCCGCGTCAACATAGTTGACCAAAGGCATGAGAAGAGCCAATACGGCTATGGACACGCCTGCGATCTTCACCGAATTCCATTTCCGCTTCGCCTTCTGTTGCTTTAGCACCCTGATTCGCCTCACCGAGGCCTGTTGCCGCGACATCTGGGCATGGCCATAAGTCGGCATCTTCAGGGTTCTCACTCGTTGCTGTCTTACCGGGGAACCAACTAGTTCTCTTTCCAATTTCTCTTCCTCCCATATCGAGTTTGAAGCCGGCCCATTAACGGCGTTTACATATTAATGACCGAGACCGAACCACACGGGGGGCGAGAACATCGATTCAGTCTCCCAGTTGGTGATGCGCAAGTAACTTAACTCCGGGAGTGCTCAGATTGCCGGCATGTCTCCTAAGGAGTCTCAACTGAGGGGTTTCCTTGTGCTCTCCCGCCTGCCATTCCTCTTGCCGGGGCTTGTAGCACTGATTTCGGGGATCGGTATCGGAGCTATGGAAGGCCACGAACTGAACAGTGGGTTCGTCGGCTTGTCTGTTCTTGGTCTTGCGCTCATTATGCTTGCGACCTACTACTTCAACGAGTACTTCGACTACGAAGGTGACGTCATCAACCGACGGTTCATCAAGTTCTCCGGGGGCAGCAGGGCTCTGCCTGATGCGATGGTACCCAGGAAGACCGCGAGAATCGCAGGCTGGAGCACTGTTGGGGTCCTTGCGACCATCGCTGCAACCTATCTCGTGTTGTACTTCGAAGACTACCCGCTCCTCCTACCTATGGCTCTTTTCGGGGCGTTTTGTGGAATATTCTACTCGCACCCACCGTTCCAATGGGCCTACCATGGCATAGGTGAAATACTCATTGGCGGGTGTTACGGTGTGCTCGCGCTGGTGAGCGGATACTACATCGCTTCGGGAGAGCTGGACTTGCGCATGGTCGTAGTTGGAATCCCAGCGTCAATCACCATCTTCTGCGTGATCGTCGCAAACGAATTCCCGGACTACGATGCAGACAAGGCCGTCAACAAGAGGAATCTCGTCGTCCGGCTAGGACTCAAGAAAGCCTCCGCCATGTACGCGATCGCAATGCTCCTGGTCTATCCCTCGATGCTCGTGACGATGTTGGTCCACCTAGAACCGAATGTAATCTTCGCGGGGATTCCCGTGCTGGTCCTCACACTCGCAGCCGCTGTCGACACGCTCAAGGGAGGGTACTTGAAGACCGATTCGCAGACGAGGATTTCGGGGATCACGCTACTCACAAACCTCATTTCTTCATCCGCATTCATACTTGTCTTCTGGTCATGGAAGGTATGACATGACCTCTAAGACAGTCAAGCCTTTCTACGATCCCCCGGACCTCCTCGTCAAACAGCTGAGGAGCGCCCTGCTGATCAGGAAACTGACAGGATGGTCCAAGCTCCCGTGGTGGACTACGCAGGCTGGGAAGATATTTCAGATCGCTGCAGGGTGTCAAGGAGTAGGATGCTTTGGGTACCCTGTACACCCAGTCTGGGAGGTGACCTCGCGATGCAACCTCACGTGCGATCACTGTCACGCACGCGGGGGAGAGGACCAGAAAGCGGATGAGCTCACGACGGATGAGGGCAAGACCAGGGTCATTGACCGCTTGGCGGAGGTTGCTGATTTCAAGACGCTTGTATTCTCTGGCGGCGAGCCATTAGTGAGGGAGGACATATGCGAACTGATCTCGCATGCCAAGATGCGAGGATTCTACCCGTTGATCGCGACAAACGCAACGCTCATCACACCGGACGTCGCGAATAGGCTGAAGAGCGCGGGTCTTCTTGGAATCGCAGCGAGCATCGACTCGATGAAGGACGAGGTGCACGACTCGTTCCGGAAGATGAAGGGAGCGCTCAAGCTTGCCAAAGAAGGGATTGCGAACGCTTCAGCCGAGGGAATGTACATCCAGATAAACATAACAGCGTCCAAGTTGAACAGAGATGAGCTTCCGGATATCATCGCATTCGCGGACGAGCTAAAGGCGCATGTAATCCTGCTCTATCAGTTCATCCCCTGCGGCCGAGGAGAGGACAGCTCGCAGCTCGAATTCGATGCGAGCGAATTCAGGGATGAGATAATGGAGGCGGGTAGGATTCAACGTGACCTGCACCCGGTAATCGCTCCTGTCGGCTTGCCCGAGTACTGGGCGCTGCACAACGTGATTAACAACGGAGGAAGAACAACAGATCTCCTTAGGGGTTGCATTTGTGGGAACGGGATGTTCTACATCAAACCGAACGGGGATGTCTGGCCGTGCGCCTTCGTGCCAATCAGCGGAGGAAATCTCAGGATGGCATCTCCGAGAGAGATTTGGGACAAATCCGAACTCTTTCTGAAACTGAGGGACAGGAAGAACCTGAAAGGCATTTGTGCAGACTGTGGCCAGCGGGAGATCTGCGGCGGGTGCAGAGCCAGGGCGTTCGCCCACACTGGAGACCTGTTCGCGGAGGACTCCAAATGCTCTTTGACGCCCGAGGAAAGGCGTTCGGAGCATAGTTGAAGCCAAGAGAAGCGGATACGCGGCCGGTGATTGACTGAGATTCGATTTTAACACATGGCTGGTCCAGAACTACGGGCTAAAGGCAAAGGACCTGAGCAAGAAAGCGCTCGAGCTAGCCAAGAAAGAATACAAGGAAGAGTACCCCAGCCCTGGAGAAGGGGAGATCAAGCTGAAGACCTACCCGTTCAAGAAGTACCTCGACCAGAAGAAGAGTTAGTGGGAAGGTTTAAGTTTTAGGTCCGCCTAATTCGCTTCTGATGCAACCAGAGATTGCGGAACAGTATCTCAAGGCAATCTACAACCTTACCGAAGAGGGCGGGGCCGCGAAGACGACCGACATAGCCGGCCTGATAGGCGTGGCTCCTGCAAGCGTCACTGAGATGCTGCACAAGCTCGCCGACAAAGGGTTTGTCAATCACGAATCATACAAAGGGGCGACCCTCACTGGCAAGGGCAGGAAGGTCGCCCGGAAAATCGCGCGAAAGCATAGACTCCTCGAGCGTTTCCTGAACGACGTCGTGGGTATAACGGGAAGATCGAGACACGAGCAGGCGTGCAAGATGGAGCACGCGCTGACGGACGAGGCCGAGCACAACCTCTGCAAGATCATGAACCATCCCGTCGAGTGCCCCCATGGCAGGAAGATCCCAAAATGCGAAAAGAAGATCAGCTGCGAACGTTGCGCTGAATCATCGATGTCACTGGATGACATGAAGGAAGGAGACACCGCGATCGTGTCTCACCTTGCGTGCGGGGACAAAGACGACCTGTGCGAGATGCTCGCGATGGGGTTCGTGCCCGGATCCACTGTCACATTAGAGAAGAAGGTTCCAATGGGAGGGCCGATCATTGTCAGTCTCAGGGGCACCAAAATAGCGATAGCAAGGGAAAGGGGCAGACTGCTTCACCTAAGCAAAGCCGGCTAGGGGGTGTTCTTCTCTGGAGATAGCGCTCGCGGGAAACCCGAACGTCGGCAAGAGCCTCATATTTGGAAGGCTGACCGGCGTAGGAGTAATCAGCGCCAACTATCCAGGCACGACTATCGAGTTCGTCGAGGGCCAGGCCAAGTTCATGAACATGACGATCACGGTGGTGGATCTCCCTGGCACCTACTCGCTCGGCGGAAATACCGCTGAGGAACGCGTCGCGACGAAGCTCCTGTACGAGCGAAGACCCAACACTGTGATTGCCGTACTCGATTCCACTCGGCTAGAGAGGAACCTCGTCTTCTTGTTCGAGCTGATCGAATCCGGATACAATGTAGTCGTCGCGCTCAACATGTACGACGTCCTAAGGAAGAACAAGCAGGCCATCGACATCGAGCGCATGGAAAGGATTCTAACCATGCCTGTTATCCCGACCGTCGCTACGAAGGGCGAGGGAATAGACTCTCTCCTTTATACATCGGTACAGCTCCGAAGGAGCAGCAAATTCCAGGTCCGATATGACTCTCACATAGAGGAGATGGTCTCGAAGCTCGAGCCGAAGCTGCAGGAGAAGGACTGGGACCTCCCTCTTCGCGCGGTCGCCATCAGGCTGCTTGCTGGGGACGAGAATGTCGTTTCCGGAGCGGCACCTGACATTCTGGAACTCTCGCAGGAAATGCGGGAGGAGTTCAGGAGAGGCCACAACGAGGACGTCATCGTCCACATCCAGAGAGACCGGTTCGGAGAGGCAGGTAGAATCGCGAAAGAGGTCATGGGGACCGCTCAGACGGCCAGGAAGAAAACGAACCTGGCCTCCGACCTGACAATCAGACCGTCGACAGGCATTCCAATCTTGCTAGGCGTGCTAGCTCTCATATTCCTCACGCTGGTGTTTCTCGGAGGGTACCTAGAGGGACTCCTTGTTGGTGCCTACTCGGACACTGGAAAGTCGTACTTCGGAGACCTAGCAGACCGGACAGACAGCGAGTACGCGAAGGGCATCATCGACGGGGTGTCACTGAGCATCGAGGCGATGTTGGCCCTGGTCATCCCGTACATCCTCGTCTTCTACGTCATGCTGTCTATCCTCGAGGATACGGGCTACCTTGTGAGAGTCGTATCATTGCTCGACGGTGTCATGCACAGGCTGGGTCTGCATGGAAGAGCAGTAATCCCGATGGTCGTCGGATTCGGGTGTAATGTGCCCGCGATCCTTGCGACTAGGGCGATGGGCTCCAGACGAGAGAGGCTCATCCTTGCCACACTGATCACAATCGCAGTCCCGTGCTCTGCGCAGACCGCCATCATTATCGGGTCTGTGGGGAACTTCGCTGGGATCTGGTGGGCCCTGCTGATATACCTGATCCTAATGGGCACGCTGGTTGTGCTCGGGCTTGCGTTACACAAGACCCTCAAGTTCGAGCCAACGGGATTGATGGTCGAGATACCCGACATGCGCTGGCCATCTGGGAAGCAGACGGCAGTGAAGACATACATCCGGCTGAAGGAGTTCCTGACCATCGCATTCCCGCTGTTGCTCGCAGGAAGTGTGGTGCTCGAGACGCTGATGGCCGTTGGAGCGCTCCAGCAAATCATCGATCCTGCAGACCCGTTCATGCACGGCTTGCTGGGCCTTCCGGCATTTACCGCAGTCGCGCTCATATTCGGCATTCTGAGGAAGGAGATGGCCCTGCAGATGCTGATGGTGCTGGGGTTCACGCTCGAAGGCACGAGCAACCTCCAGGACCTGCTGACACCTCACCAGATGTTCGTGTTCGCGCTCATCATGGCCGTCTTCATGCCATGCCTCGCAGCATTCGCAGTCATGGTCAAGGAGTTCGGTGTCAGGAGCACCCTTATGGTAACTGGAGCTTCGATCTCGCTTGCCCTAGTGATGGGCGCTGTTGCGACCTTCTTACTTAGCCTATGATGGTTGAAGACAGGCTAACGAACAAACATCGACGAATCTTCGTCCTTGTAAATGTTAGGCGGGACGTTGACCTTGCCCCTGTAGTCCTCGCTCGTGCGAGTCACTATGGGCTCGGATCCGTCCCGCAGGAGGACGTACTGCGATCTTGCACCCGTGATTATGAGAAGGAGCTTGATCCTGCCCTGCATGTTGGGCTCTATGGAGCAGCCCCAGATCAGTCTCGCCTCTGGCTTCACCCTGCTCGATATGATCTCGGCGGCCTTCGCTGCCTCCTCGATGCTCATGTCAGGCCCGCCCACGACTCGCACGAGTGCGCCTCCCGCATCCTTGAGGTCTATCTTCCCCAACAGCGGAGAGTTGAGCGCCTCCTCGACGGCGTCCTCGACCCGCTCGATCGGTTTGCCCTCGGCCTCTCCGACCCCGATCAAAGAAACTCCGCCTTCATTCAGAATGGTTCTGAGATCAGCGTAGTCGACATTCACCAAGCCTGCGCGTGTGAGCATGTCCGTAAGACCTTTGATGGTCTGCAACAAAAGCTCATCGGCGACCTTGAACGCCGCCTGGACAGGCAGGTTGGGCACGAGTTCAATCAACGTATCGTTGGGGATTACGATCGTCGTATCACAGACCTTGGAGAGCTTCGACAGCCCTGCCATAGCATTCTCCATCCTGAGCTCTCCCTCGGACCTGAACGGCAAAGTCACCACGCCGACCGTGAGGGCACGCAACTCCTTGGCCAGCCTAGCAGTCACGAACGAACAGCTCGTGCCCGTGCCACCACCCATTCCAGCCGTTACGAAGACGATCTGCGAGTCTTTCAACCATTCCTTGATATCGGGCTCGTTCTCCATCGCGGCCTTCTCGCCAATCTCTGGTCTTGCACCAGCGCCGAGACCTCTCGTCGTCGTCTTGCCTATCAGTATCTTCTTTGGTGATTTGATCGTTAGAAGGTGCTTCGCGTCCGTGTTCAACGCAAGCATTTGGATGCCGGAGAGCCCGCCGTCGATGCACCGGTTCACGGTGTTGCAGCCCGCTCCTCCGCAGCCCACGAGCTTGATGCAAACGCTCAGCTGATCGGCGATCTTCTCGATCTCCATGTCCTCGGCCGACTTAGGCTGTTCGGTGGATTGAGAAATCTGAGTCGGCGTTCCGCCGAGCGCGCTCTTGATGAGAATGTCCGGCATAGTGCATCCCAATACGTACTATTGCGCGCTCATGATATTTAATGCGGTTGGTTTGGCAGTCGATGCCACGCGTGTGCGCTTCGAGCGGGCGCGCCTGAGTCCGCGCACTTCACGTACTAATACAGGGCGTTCAACAGAGGATATCCCACGAGAATCAGAGCCGCCACACGAATGGAATCTGATATGATACCAACCTTGAACATGGTCCAGATCTTCACATAGCCGGAGCTGTAGACGATAGCCATTGGAGGAGTTGTGGAAGGTATTGCACTCGAGATCGAGCAGGCCAGCGCCGCTCCTATGATCGACGGTGCGGGAGCGACTCCTGCGCCGATCGCAAGAGTGGCCGCGATCGGACATGAGATCAAAGCAGCTGCTGTGTTCGATGCGGCGTAGGTGAGAGCGAAGCCCAGCAGGACTGAGACCGCGAATATGGTCCACGCACTCGGATTGTCTCCCAACGAGCTGCTTACCTGGTCAGCAAGCCACGCTGCGAATCCGCTGCTCTCGAGGCCTAGGCCGAGCGCGATGCCGCCGCCGAACAAGAACACCACATTCCAGTCTATGCCCCTCGCGATCTCATCCCATTTCAGAACGGGCTCACCCTTTACCCTGAGCGCTCCCGCGAGAAGTATCACGAGTACGGCTGGCATCGCCTCCGGCATGATGGAGACCAGAGCGTCACTCAACTGCTGGAAGCCCGAGTCGTAGCCGGCGATGACCTTCACAACAGAAGGAAGTAGCCAAAGGGTGATTGCCAAGGCGAGCAATGAGAGGACAACAAGCTCCCCTCTGCTCATCCTTCCCAATTGCTTCTGGACCGCTCGCACCCTGTTCGCATCGGTGCATATCGCTTCCTTCGGCTTCAGTACCTTGAACACCACGACCCAGGTTACGAGAAGGCCGATGATGGCATGCGGCGTGCCTATGACTAACCAGTCGAGAAAAGTGAGATCTTTGGTGGTGAACTCTTCGACCGTCTCCTTCGCAATGAGGTTGGGAGGAGTGCTGATCAATAGGAGCATCGCACCTGCAGTGGCGGCCTGAGCGAGAACCAACATGCACGCTTCGCTGTACTTGCCCCCCGCCTTCACACCCGCCATGGATAGATAGGCAATCAAGAAGGGGAACACGACGGAGGTAGACGCTGTGATGGAACCCGTCAATGTCAAGATGAAGACCGGAAGCGCAGCGACGAAGAACGCTGCGATCATCGGGTTGCAGCCCTTGTAGACTGACCCGAGCCTGATGGCTATCCTCCTATCCAGCTCCCACTTCCTGAAGGCCGCCGCGAGGACGAAGCCCGCCATGAATATCCAAATAATCGGATTGGTGAACGAAGTGAGCGCGTCCTTCCACGGGATTATCTCACTCATGGAGAAGACGAGCGGCGGGACGAGGGCAGCGACCCCCAAAGGCATGCACTCCGTCACCCACCATATCAGCACCCAGAAGAGAGTTCCGATGGCGATCAGAGGAGCCTTCTCGACGAAACCGAGTGAAGCTCCATCGATTAGCTCGGGCGGTACGGCATCTACCATGGACTGAGACATTGGCATGAACGAGAACAACAGAAACACGAGCGGCCCGAGTATCAGGCCAATCCTTGCCTTCGTAAGCCGCTTGCCAACCTTCTTCAGGGTCGATTGGCGGTGTTTCGGGTCTGTCTTGGGGTCTATCCAGGACACTTGGCTCGCTCCCCTCATCTTTTGAAGGTCTCGTAGACTGCCAGGCCGATGGTTGCCATCTTCTTGGTCACCTCAGGCTTGTCGGAGTATTTCACGTGGTCAGCCAGGCACGTGCAACACAAGGTATTCTTCTTTGACGCAAAGATGATCGCGCAATCGTTCAGCGTTCCAGGCACCGTCCCTGTCTTGTTTCCGACCTTCACGCTCGGAGGGATCCTTGCCGGAAGCCTGTCCCGGCTGTCGCAGAGGACCATGTACTCAGTCATCTGCTCCGTGCTCTTCGGCGACGCGATCTTGTTGGTGACTATGAGTTCCAATAGCTTTGTCAAATCCCTTGGAGAGCCACGGTTGTCTATCACGGACGACGCGAGGCGATCTTCGGCGGTCTCCTTTTCGTCTGCATAGCCCCAAAGCTGGACTGCTAGTTCCTGCGCTTCCCTCGATGATCTGTCGCGGGTCTGTTCTCTGATTTCCATAAGAGCGTCGACCCGCTGCTTGCGAGTCATCGCCTTCCAGACCTCAGCAATCTGCCTCAGGCGCATCCCTTTGAAACGGTCAGCCCATCCGAGGAACATCAAGAAGTACTCGCGATTAGGGCAGTAGATGTCGAACGAATCTAGGCCGAGCTCTCTCATGTAATCATTCGGCGCGTCTAGGCCCAATCGACGGTGAATCATATCAGTAGCAGTGTTGTCACTGTGCACTATCATCTCATAACAGAGATCGTGAAGAGTCAGGCTCAGCCCTGGCCGAAGGTATTGGAGGTCGCTACTCCCGAGCGCTTTGTCCTCCTCTCTCAAGACCAGCCTTTCATCCAGGTCGATCTCGCCCGAGTTAACTCTGTGGAACAGCGTTGCCATGAGAGGAATCTTGTAGACGCTCGCGAGCGGAAACGGTCTATCAGAACTTAACTCTACGACGGAGCCATGGCCCACGAGGCTCACAGATACGCCCATCTTGCATGGCGAAGACTCGACGATCCTCTTGACCCTCTTCGCGAGAAGGCTTGCCTTATCTGACATAGGATTCACCCGAGGTGTTCCCCGACTGAACCACCAGAATGGCAACTCCGTACTTCAATCTTGAGCGATGGAACGAGGTCGGCGGCAGATAAACGCGGGACCAAACTATCAACCGGTTTGAATGAGAAGAGCCACTGGAGGGAATCGAACCCTCGACCTACGCCTTACCAAGGCGTCGCTATACCTCTAAGCCACAGTGGCATTTGCCCGCTCGGCCGCAAGGCATCTTGCCCAGCGTATTAAAAGGTTATTGGAGACGAGATAGGCCAGGTAGCAAGATTTGGCGTCGCATCATTTATTAGCGACTCACGGGATTGCTTCGTAGCATGAAGGAGTCGCTCAGCAGCTTCGACGTGACCGCAGCCGTGAAAGACCTCCAAGCCCTAGTCGGTGGGCACATAGACAAGGTCTACCACCCTAGCCTTGACCATCTAGTCATGGCCGTCAGGACCCCTTCAGAGGGAAGATCGTACGTACATTTCCACGTCGGCGCGTGGCTCTACATCTCTGACAAAGGCGGTGAGATGCCACAGCAACCGTCCGGTTTCGCCATGATGCTGCGCAAGAGAATCACCAATGCCAGGATCAAGGCCGTGCGCCAGCAAGGGTTCGAAAGGATAGCCGTTCTGGAGCTCGAGAAGGAAGAGCGGTTCGACCTGGTGCTCGAGTTCTTCGGCGACGGGAACGCGATACTCGTCAAAGATGGCACCATAGTCCAGCCGCTCACAAGCCACACATGGAAGCACAGGGATGTCAGAGCCCGAAAACCCTTCATGTTTCCACCTCCGGTTCCTGACCCTTCATTGCTCACCGAAAAGGACATGATCGAGATTCTGCACAGTTCGGACACGGACCTCGTCAGGACGATAGCCACAAGGCTAAACACCGGCGGCAGATACAGCGAAGAGATATGTTTGCGAATTGGTGCGAACAAGAATTCGAAGGCTAGCGAAACAGACGGCGCCACAGCGAAAATTCTGCTCGATACGATCTCAGACTTCAAGGCGGATATCGAGATGCGAGGTAAGGGATACGTTATCACGAATTCGGGCGCGCTGGAGGATGTCGTACCTCTCAGACTGAAGATCTATGAGAAATCCACAGTCGACGAGTTTCCCACTTTCTCTGCCGCAGTCGAAAGCTACGTTGCGCGGACCCCTACGCCCGTGAAAGAGGAGAAGCGAGAGAAGGTGCTCGAGCTGGAAAGGGTAAAGAGGAAGCTGGCACAGCAAGAAGCCGCGGTGATGAAACTGCAGGACGAGGGCAGAGAAACGCAGATCATTGGGGACTTCATCTTCGCAAACTACGAAGAAGTCGCGAAGATTCTGTCAGCCGCCAAGGACGCCCTGGCCAAGAACAAGCAGATGAAGGATATACCGGGGTTCGTTTCATTCGAACCCAAGAACTCCTTGCTGAGGGTCGAGGTGAAGACCGCGACTCTATCGCTCGACGCAAATGAAGGCGTAGAGGGGAATGCAAGACGATATTACGAGGCTGCGAAGAGGGCACGCAAGAAGCTTGAAGGAGTGATTGCAGCACTGGACGAGGCTAGGCAGGAAGCAA
>Ga0316628_100004080_pt1 | contig 11387 bp, 6 predicted proteins | sample OWC_Aug_M2_C1_D5_FD_207648 | JGI IMG/M metagenome (GOLD analysis project Ga0316628, IMG submission 207648) | Wetland soil microbial communities from Old Woman Creek delta, Ohio, United States - OWC_Aug_M2_C1_D5_C | ecosystem: Environmental > Terrestrial > Soil > Wetlands | place: USA: Ohio... | reverse complement strand
ATGCCACGCCTCACCTCGATCTGCCCGAATCGCGTATCCGATGACGCCACGCGGATGTCCATGGCGAGCATGAGCTCCAGGCCGACGGTATAGCAGATCCCCTGGGCGGCCATGACCATGGGCTTTCCGACGCGCCTTCCCTCATCGAGGCCGAAGGGGTCGCAGGCCCCTGCGGGCAGGGCGGGAAACGTCGCCTTGCTGAAAAACGGCGCCCACTTCGGCAGCTCGAGGCCCGCCGTGAAGTGCTTCCCGTGGGCAAACAGAAGGCCGCAGCGAAGTTCCCGGTCCCGGTCGAGTTCGCCCAGGGCCGCGGAGATCTCCAGGTACATCTCCACGTCAAAGGCGTTCATCTTTTCGGGGCGGTTGAGCCCCACGAGGAGCACGTGACCCCTTCTTTCCACGGTGATCTTCTTCTCGTTCATCGTCAGCCTCTTCTCTTCCTGGATAGATCGCATCGTTCGGTAACGGCTGTGCATTCCGCCAGCGGCCTTGCCGTTGTCGATTCTACCTCACCCCGGCTCAGGGAGCACAACTTTTTTCACGACGCCCCCGGCTCATCCGATCCCTGAGACTGCCCTAAGGGATTTGGAAGGAATGGCTAAGGCTCCTGCCAATGGCAAATACTCCTTCCCATCCTATAATGAGATCAATTGAAGAGTTCCAACACCCGGAAAGGAGGTTTGTCATGTTTGCACCGAAAGCGATTCTCGTTCCCACAGATTTTTCCGAGTATTCCGACAGGGCCATCAAGGAGGCCGTGGACATCGCAGCGCAGAACAACGCGAAGATCTATCTCCTGCACGTCGTCGACCAGCTTCAGCAGTGCGCCATCGACTACTGCATTCCCATTGAGACGATGATGAAGGTCCAGTCCGACAGCGAGAAGGAGGCCGCCCGCAAGATGCAGGAGGAGGCAGACAAGATCCTGCAATCGAGGAAAATCGACGTGGCCTTCGACGTCAAGTCGGGCACCCCCTACGAGGAGATCCTCAAGGAGCAGCAGGAGCGAAAGGCCGATCTCATCGTCATCGCCTCCCACGGCCGTACGGGCATCCTGAAAAGCTTCATCGGCAGCGTGGCCGAGCGGGTGATGCGAGAGGCCAAATGCCCGGTCCTTCTCGTTCGATAGACCTGTCCGTCGCTCGACCGGCACGGCCCGCGTGCAGTCCGAAGGGACTGCATTCCCGGTCGAAGCAAATTTCTGGAAGGAGTTTCTTGCGGTGAGGATTCAAGGACCCGGGAGGCCCGGGTCGCGGCCGGGGAAATCCCGGTCAAGACATGAGACAGCTTCTGTGTCCCCCTCCTTCGGTGCCGCCATGGGGATTGGTTAACCCCGGCGGCCTTCTTTTTTCAGCATGTGCCCGAGAAGAGGGGAACGGGTGCGCCAGGGCCCTGCGGGCGCAGGGACCCCGGATGAAGCAGCGGTTTTACGCAGCGGCCTTCTTCAACGCATCGCAGGTCAGGCAGATGGACAGCCCCTGCCTGTGAACGTAATCCATCACGTCGCCGCTCATCACATTTGCGAGGTCTTCCTTCTGTGCCTTGAGACGCCTCCTGCGGCAGCTCCATTTCGTGATGAGGAGATTTCCGGGTTGGTAAGGGCAGCGAATCAGGTTTTGCCTGTTGCGTGAGATCCACTCGTTGATCTGTCCCTGCAAGTCTCTCATGGCTCCCTCCTTTTCGATCCGTTCCGTCCACGACCCGCTCGGGCATGGATCGGTCGTTTTGAAGATGGGAAATGCTGCTGTCTTTGCGCGCGACAATTTTCACCAATCATCAGGAATAATACAATCTGTGAATCCATGATTCGTGGCGGGAAAATCTCTTACGGGCCTCTCAGGAAAAGGAGGAGAAAGGATCAGGATTAAACTGAAGGCTCCTCGGGTTAAGCCCCATTCCGCCGGACGGCCTTCAGTGGTATAAATATAAAAAATGCGTTATGCATTTGATTTGCGAAGACAGGGAACCCTAACGAACCTTGGCGAGCGTGTCCATGCGAAAAAGTGCTTCCTTCCAAGCGGCAATGAGGCGAGAATACCCACATAGCGGGCCTCGATGACGGTGCCGGCTTCCGGACCCTTGAGCGGGGCGCAGCCATCACACCGAGCCATTCAGGAAAGAGAAAAGCAGGAGCGAAAAGAGATGTCGACCATCCGGGTTTTGCTTGCGGATGACCACAAGATCATCCGGGACGGACTCAAGACGCTGATCGAAAAAGAGGCCGGCATGGAGGTGATCGCCGAGGCGGAAAACGGCCGCAAGACGGTCCGCCTGGTCCAGAAGCTCCACCCCAACGTGGTGATCATGGACGTGTCCATGCCGGACATGAACGGGATTGACGCCACCCGGAAGATCTTGGAAGAAACCCCCGGGGTCCGGGTTATTGCTCTTTCCATGCACTCCGACCGACGCTACATCCTGGGCATGCTCGAGGCAGGGGCGTCAGGGTACCTGCTCAAAGATTGCGCCTTCGAGGAATTGGCCACAGCCATCCGTAATGTGGCGGGGGGAAATACCTATCTCAGCCCGAGGATCGCCGAAGTGGTGGTCAAGGGGTATCTCGACAAGGCGCCTGGGCCTTCCCACGGATCGGGCGCCGTTCTCACGCCGCGCGAGCGCGAGGTCCTCCAGCTTCTGGCCGAGGGGATGGCGGCGAAGGAAATCGCCTCGCACCTCAACGTGAGCGTAAAGACCGTGGAGACCCACCGCCGGAACATGATGGAGAAGCTCAACATGCGAGGCATCGCCGAGCTGACGAAATACGCCGTCCGGGAGGGGTTGGTGAGTATCGAGGGGTAATCCTGAACCCACGGCCGTTGGAACCAAAAGGCCCGCCATTTCGCGGGCCTTTTTCTTTCATGCCGGTGCCGCCTTTTCGTCCTTCGCCGTATCGGACTGTCGCCTGCGACAGTCCGGTCGGGTCCGCATGCCTGCTGTCAGACCCTTTCTTTTCCTTTCCGGGTATTGCGTGATTTGGCGATGCCTGCCGCTTTCTTCGGCAGTGTGACGGTTACTTCCGATCCCTTCCCCGGCTCGGATTCGATCCTGATTCTCCCTCCATACGATTTCACCCTCTCGCGGATGCTGAAGAGGCCGAAACCGCCATCCAATCCGACCGCGCCGACGTTTCCGACATCGAAACCCAGCCCGTCATCCGCAACGACCATCCTGACGATGTCCTTCTGCTCGACGATCCGGATGCTCGCCGTCCCGGCCCCGCTGTGCTTGACGATGTTCTGTACAAGCTCCTTCACCACCTGGAAGATCATCACCTCCATATCCTGGTCCAGGGTCTTGAGACTCCCGCTGAACGAGCTCGAGAAGGAAATCCCGTTTCTGGCCTTCACCTCCTCCGTCAGCGATTGCACGGCCACCTGCAGCCCCATGTCGTATAGCACGGGGTTGCTGATGTCCGTCATCAGGGATCGGGTTTCCCGGATGGCCTGCACGAGAAGCTGCTGCGCCTCATTGAGCGCGCGCCGCGAATCATCGTCGCCCGGCTTGCTCCTGAGCAGGTCGATCCTCATCCTGGCCGCCGCAAGAGTCTGGGCCACCTCGTCGTGCAGGGTCACGGATATTTTCTTGCGCTCCCGCTCTTCCGTCATGATCAGCTCCGAGGCCAGTTTGCGAAGGTCGTCGCGGCTCTTCTCGAGATCCTCCAGGGTCAGGATCAGCTCCGACGTGCGCTCCCGGACATTGTCCTCCAGCTCTTCCTTGACCTTCTGCAGGGCCTGCTCGGCCTCGATCCGCTCGGTGATGTCCAGGATGGCCACGGCGCTGCCCGCGATCCGGCCGTCGGAGTCATAAATCGGGGCGGCGCTGTTCATGACGAATGCGCCTGTGCCGTCGAACCGCTCGATCTTCAACAGCTGGCCGGTGACGGTTTCTCCTTTCCTCACGGCCAGGGCCGAGGCCCACTCCTCGGGTTGGACCTGCCTGCCCGAGTCGATCCACCAGGCCTTGTATTTCGAATAGTCGTCGATCGAGCGCGCCTCGGGGCGCGACTCACGCCAGAGTTTATCGTACATGCTGTTGGAGCGGATATTGCCGCCCGTTTCGTCCACCATCGCGACGCCTACGGGAAGTGTCTCCATGAGGGCTTCGAGGCGGTTCTTCTCGTTTATGGCCTCGATCCGCGCGATCTCCCGCTCCTCTTCGGCTTGCTTGCGGTCGTGCACGTCCGTCGATGTGCCGTACCACTTCATCACGTTGCCTGCCTCATCGGGCACGGGGACGGCGCGCGTCAGGAACCAGCGAAACCTGCCGTCGGTGAGCTGCACGCGGTGCTCGATCTCATAGGGAGACCCGGTCCGGATTGCACTCTTCCACGCCTCGACGGTCCGCGAATAGTCTTCGGCGTGAACGTAGGGTCTCCATTGCCCATGGGTCGTAAATAAAGAGAGCCGGCGGTTGTAGTAGTCTACCCTGCCGTCGGGTTCTGCCGTCCAGACCAGCTGCGGCATGGAATCGGCCAGCTGCCGGAATCGCGCATCGCTTTCCTGCAGGGCCTGCAGGGTCTGCAGGCCCTGCAGGCGCATACGAAGCGATGCGATTCCGTAGGTCAGATCGTCGGCCATCTCGGACAGCAACATGATTTCCTCTTCGGAGAAGGGATCGGGCTGGGTCGAATAGATGGTGACGGCGCCGAAGGCCCTCCCTCCGTCCAGCAGCGGCAGGGCAAGGGACGAGGCATAGCCTCGCCTGATGGCCTCGTCGCGCCAGGGCTCGAACCGTGGATCGGTGAGCATGTCGGTGCACAGGATCGGTTTCCCGGTGCGGATCGCAGTCCCGGTGGGGCCCCGGCCTCGTTCCCGGTCCGCCCAGGTGAGGTTCAGCGTCTCCAGGTACCCTTCGGAAAAACCGGCATGGGCGACGGGCCGCACCGTTTTGTCTTCGTCGTCCGAGGCATAGCCGATCCAGACCATGGCATAGCCGCAATCCTGGATGACAATGCGGCAGACCTCCTCCAGGAAGGCCGACTCCTCTTCGGCGCGCATGAGAGCCTCGTTGCTGTGGCTCAGCGCCCGGAGCGTCCGGTTGAGCTTTTGCAGCTCTTCTTCCTGCTTGCGGCGTTCCGTGATGTCGATGCAGGTGCCCACCCATTCCCGCACGCTGCTGTCATCCTGCAGGACCGGCACGCCGCGGGCCAGGAAATACCGGTAGACCCCGTCATGGCGGCGCAGGCGGTATTCCGTTTCGTAACCCTGCTTTTCTTCAACCGCTTTTCGCCAGACGGCCAGGGTGATCTCGACGTCGTCGGGATGAAGCGCCTTCGACCAACCCCAGCCCCGCATCTCGTCGAAGCTCTGACCTGTGTATTGTCGCAGGGCGGGCACGTCCTCAACAACCTCGCCGTCGGCATCGGTCGTCCAACCCATCTGGCCCGTGACATCGATGTACGAGCGATACCGCGCTTCACTATTGCGCAGGGCCTGTTCGGCCTCGACGCGCTCGGTGATGTCGCGCCAGGCGACAACACCGCCGAGGATTCTGCCATCGCCGTCTTTGATCGGAGCGGCATTGCAGAGCAGGGACAGTCGATCCCCCTTCTCGTTCACCTGGACCAGCTCGGCGTCCCGGACGATGTCGCCGCTCTGGATCGCCCTGGCCAGCGGCAGGTCGCCGTCGGCCATCGGGGTTGCCCCGTCCGCCTGATACACCTTCCACTGCCCGGTAACCTCCGGGATGCTTAACCCGTCGTGCCGCCCGCCAAGCAGTTCCCGGCCGTGGCGGCTGACCATCCGGATGCGCATATCAGGACCGTCGGCAATGGTGATCCCTTCCGGCACATTCTCCATGATGACGTCGAGCATCCTGCGACCTTCCTCGGCCTCGTCAAGCGCCTCCTGCAGGGACTTCCTGTCCCGGATGCGCTGCATGGCGATCGCGACCTGGTCGGCCACGGTCCTCATCAGCTCCACCTCCTCAGGGGTGAAGCGAGCACGAGTTTTCGTTCCGAAGGACAGCGTGCCGATGAGGCGGTCCCGGGCCTTCAGCGGGTGACAGCAGTAGGCCTGGATCCCGTAGGATTTGACCAGCTCGGTCCGGGCATCGGGCGTGTGGAAGATGTCTTCGGCGATAATACGGGTATTGTCCCGGGCAACGCAGCCGCAGACGGCAACCCCGTAGTCCAGCCACTCGAGCTTGCGGATCTCGCCTTCGGGGATGCCTGCACAGGCATTCAGACGGAGCCTTCCATAACTTTCGTCGACCATGAAGTTGAAAAACGCCTGGCAGTCCAGGTGTTCCATGACGTCCCGGCAAAGCTCGTTGATCAGGCCCTGGGGGTCGTCGGTGGCCAGCAGGCGCCCTGCGGTACCGGATAGCAGGCGGAAACGCGCCTCGTTTTGCCGCAGAGCTGCTTCGGCCCGCCTGCGGTCGGTGATGTCGATTCCGAACGAAATCGTTCCCAGCACCCGCTCACCCTCGCGGATTTCACTGTTGCGCCATGAAATGACCCGCTCCCCGCCGTTCTTGGTCCGGATGGGATTCTCGAATTCAGAGGGAAAGGAAGAATCCCGCAGCCGCAGGGATTCATTCCATACGTGCGGGTAACGGTCCTTCGGCACCGCTACCTCAAACCAGTTCCGGCCGAGCATCTCGGCACGGGAGTAGCCGGTTATTTTTTCCGCGGCGTCGTTGAACGCCTGCACGTTGCCGGCATCATCGAGCCCCACAATGAGCACGTTGGCCGTCCGGATCAGCGTTTCCGAATAATCCTTGGCCCGTCGAAGCGCCTCCTCGATCTTCATGCGCTCCGTGATGTCCAGGAAAATCACCGCAAACTGTCCCGGCGCGGGCCGGTAGGCGAAAACCTCGTAGTCCCTGCCCAGCACAGAGGAGTGGCTCTCGAAATGGGCAGGCGTGCCGGTGAGAGCGACCTCGCCATACCGCTTGATCCAATAGGGCTCCGTGCCGGGCATGACTTCGACCACGGTTTTCCCGACCACGTCCCGGCGCTTCAGCCCGGTCAGCCTCTCGAAGGCCGGGTTGACGTCAAGGAAGCGGTAATCGCAGGGCTCGCCGCTTTCGTCGTAGAGCAGCTCATGAAGGGCGAACCCTTCGTTCATGCTCTCGAAGAGCCCACGGTAGCGCTCCTCGCTCTCCTGCAGAGCCGCCTCCGCCCGTTTGCGATCGGTCACGTCCCAACCGTAGAGATTCGCATACTGGCCCTCCACGATGGGCGCCACGACGAATGAGAAATCCCGCCCGGCAATTCGGATCTCGAGATCTCGCTGTGTGCCTTCGTTCAATGCGGCCTCGACGGCCTCGCGGACCCAATCCGGGAATTGATTCCCGCTGGCGGCCCGCCATTGAGCCAGGACGGTCCCTGCCGCCGGATTCGAGAACAGCAGGGTTCCGTCGCGGTGGATACGCAGGACCGGCTCGGGATTCTGGATCGGGAACAGGGCTGCGCTTTTTACGGCCTCCTCGGCCCGCATTCGCTCGGTGACGTCGCGGATGATGATGGTTCTTGTCACCACTGCGCCGGAGCGCATCTCCGGGGAAAAGGACAACTCGGCAGGCAGGATCGTGCCGTCCTTTCTCTTCATCTCCATCCCGATGTTCTTGCAGGACTCACCGGACAGGCATGCGTGAAAGAACTCCCGGGACTGCTCGGGAACAATCAGCTCCGACAGACTTTGTCCGGCCGCCTCATTGCGGCCATACCCGAATGTTTCCTCCGCGGCCGGGTTCATCAGGATGATCTTCTCCTTGTGGTCGATGGAGACGATGGCGTCGGCCGCCAGCTCGACAAGGGCCTTGAAATGTGTTTCGGACGTTCTGAAGAAGGCGGCCAGTGCCTTCTCGACGGTGGTCCCCCTGCTCCTGGCTTCCCCGAGGGCCTTCATTGCGGCACCGACCAGGTAGACATTTCCCAGGTACTGCGAGGCGCGCCCCAACCAGTTGAAGGGGCTGCCGGGGGTCCCGATGGCAACACCGACGATTCCTGCGCCGAGCAGCAGCAGTGCGTTGATGGAATAAAGGAGAAATCCGGTTTTCCTCTCTGCGTAAACTGTCATCAACAGCAGGGCGGAGGTGATCAGAAGCGTGACGGAGACGGAAAGGACAACCTGCCGGATGACGGTAGGGCCTTCCCCGATGACAAAAAAGGGCGGAAGGACCTGGTGCACTGTCTCCGATGTCAGTGCAGCACTCGATAGCAATACGGCGCTGCAGGCGGCAGCAGCGATAATGCCCCTGCGCGTTTTGATCTCCATCGAGAATCCGAATGCCGCGAACAGGGAGCTCGTGAAGTAAAGAGCCGCCGTGCAGAGAACCCCGATGTTGTGGATCGTTACCGCGTCGTTCATGCTGAGGGGGGGGCGGATCAGCCACCCGGCAACGAAGGAGGACAATCCGAAGGCGAGCACCCCGCAGCCCAGCAGGAGGATATTCAGAAACCCGCCGCGCAGAAAAATCCCGAAACACAGCCAGGCGATCAGCACTCCCAGGCCCGTAATGAAAACAGCATTCAGGGTAAAAAGCAGCCAGGGGGGCTCAAAAACATATATAGCGGACCGAAATTCCGGACCGGCCCCGAAGAGGATGGCATAGAACAGGATGAACAGGACAAAGGGCAGGGATTCGGGCCTGCTGAACAGGTCGGACAGGATCCCTTTCTTTTCAGATCTTTCTGCTGGATGTTGCATAAGACCATCGCTCCCTCAAACGGGCTGTTCATGATGCGGTTCAGGATCCACTCATGCCAAATCCCCCATGACCCATTGCATGACGCGAATCCTTCCCGCCCGGCTCAATGATTCCTGTAAGTGTTCAACGGATAAAGATATCCATGAGGACATCACATCCACTGCTGCGGCAGATCTTCGGAATTACGTATGATATTCTACTCTGCTGAGCAGGGGAATAAATTATTCGCTGATATCCAGCTCAGGCGATCCCCTGGACGATCGGATCCGTCTAAACCGTGATCCTGCGGCTTTCTTCGGTTTTGCGTCGGGTATCGCGCCTGCAGGATTTTTTCCTATTTTAGGATATCTTGAGCGTCAAAGTATAATAAAATCATTCGGGTGTCGATACGGTATCTGCATGGATGAGGGGATTGACGCAAAATTCTTACTCAAATTAAGGGATTCCCTGATATCTTTCTGCCTCATGATGCGATAATCAGAATACCATGAATGAAATGACAGCCGGGCCGGGCCGAGGGGTTCAAAAACCCTCTGGAAGGGAGTGCATGAATACCAGGGTCATGATCGTTGACGATCACAAGATGTTCCGGGACGGCCTGCGGGGACTGATCAATGCCGAACCGGGCATGGAGGTCGTGGGCGAGGCCGTCGACGGCAGGGAGGCCATCGAGATGGCCCGCAAGGTTTCCCCCGACGTCGTGGTCATGGATATCAGCATGCCGGGCATGAACGGGATCGAAGCGATGCGGCATGTGATCAATAACAGCCCGAAGGTCAAAGTGATCATGCTGTCCATGTATTCCAGCGGTCCGCTGGTGCAGAGTGTCCTGGCGGCCGGTGCCACCGGATATGTCATGAAAGGATCCGACTTCGCTGAACTTTCCGCGGCGATCCGCCGCGCGTGCGGCCCTCCGGATCGTTAATCCATAAAGCAGACATCTGAATTCCTGACAGGACACGCCGGCGACGCAGGCGTGTCCTGTTTTTGTCTGGACCGGGCGGGCCATGTTCAGCATCCTGAAAGCACGGAACTCAAGGTGCTCATCATATCAGGTTATCCGGCCGATGGGTTCCCTGCGCAGATCCTGCATAAAGGCTGTGAAGGCTTTCTCCAGAAACCCGATCCCTCCACGATACAGCCGTTCGATATCGTCCCCGGCCTTCAGCCTGTCCCGTTTCGTCACTCCGGCTTGAAAACAATTGCACGCGCTTTGAAGCCTTATTCCGCACGGCGGGGCTTCCCGGCAAGGGAGGAACCGGACAGGATTGCGCGACGAAACCCTTGAGGAATGGGATTATTCCCCCTCACTGTGCAACCCGGATCATCGTAAACTATGTAACCGGTTTGTACCAGGGTTGTGATATTTCCGAGGCGCCCCCGGTTATGAATGAAGTCCACCCCATCCGGTAAGAGGGGGTGCCGGATGGGGTGGAAGAGGAGGGGTGGTTATGAAAAGCTTTGGATGAGGACAAACAATCGGTTGCAATGAGATCCGTTACGTCATCAGGAAGTTCGCCACGATATCCTTGAGGATCTTGACCCGTGATGACAAATCGCGCTTGGCGGTTTTCTTCGCAAGATCCTTGTGGCAGTCCATCTCGAAGTGACCGCAGGAATGGCCATCTGCCTCGTCCTCGGGGAACATGTGGAAGGTCACCTTGATTTTGAACAATACGTCGGGATCGATCTGACCGACCAGCCTGGCCATCACCCTCCTGATGAGGATGTCCCGCACATGGGGCGCGGCCGATTGGAGCTCCGTGAAGACGATGCCCACTATGGCTCCCCGCTTGTACCATCCGCGGACATCCGTCTCGCGGATGCCGGATGCGAGGGCTTGCTGCAGCTTGCGTCGCGCATCAGCCGGGTTGGTCTCCATCAGGCCGGAGATGTCAAGCCGCATCAGCATCAGGGGCCGCATCGACCGCTGAGAACGCTTCTTCTCGAGGTTGAGCATCTCGTTGAATTGAGATTCCTCGTAGAAGTCCTCGCTTCCCCGGAAGACATTCTTTGCCGTCCCGCGATTGGAAACCAGCCGTAAACAAACGTCCTTGTTTTTCAGCAGATTCATTTTCGTCTTTTGCGCACTTGGTCTTCTACCCTGGTTGCACAGTAACAAGAGTTGCCAGCATCCTCCAATCGGGGAAAACCTGATTAGTCACGTCGAAATACCGTACGTTGGAGGGGATGTTTTCATGGTTGGTTGTGGGAAGCGGGATCAGCATCCTGTCTTGAAAGCCATTTTCAACCGTATGAAGCGTCCGCACCCGCATGGATTTTTCTTGCCAACCGGTCATGAAATACATCAAACTTGATCTGATAATGAATGAATGCAGGGCCAAGAGGCTAACGGGATGCCGCAGATCGTGGACCCCTCCGACCGGTTTTGGGCCGTTTCCGCCCCGGAGCTGATTCTGTCTCTGCAGAGCACCGCATCGGGCCTGTCGAAAGGCGTTGCGGCACGCCGTCTCGCAATCCACGGAAAAAACCTCCTGAAGACGAAAAAACGCACCGACATCCCGGCCCTGCTCCTTTCGCAGTTTTCGAGCCCCATCATCCTGATCCTCGTATTTGCCTCCGTCCTCTCCTTTTTCCTCGGCGATGTCCCCGATGCCGTCATCATCCTCGTCATCGTCGGGATCAGCGGCCTTCTGGGCTTCTGGCAGGAGCGGGGCGCCGCCAATGCCATGGAGAAGCTTATCGAGATCGTCGAGGTCAAGGCCGCGGTG
>Ga0316628_100004079_pt1 | contig 11387 bp, 9 predicted proteins | sample OWC_Aug_M2_C1_D5_FD_207648 | JGI IMG/M metagenome (GOLD analysis project Ga0316628, IMG submission 207648) | Wetland soil microbial communities from Old Woman Creek delta, Ohio, United States - OWC_Aug_M2_C1_D5_C | ecosystem: Environmental > Terrestrial > Soil > Wetlands | place: USA: Ohio... | reverse complement strand
CCTTCTCGCCGAGCTTCCACGGTGTGTGGCAGTCGTTGCAGGCCATGGCCGTCACGAGGTACTTCCCGCGCGCCACCGGGTCCGGCGCGACGGTCTTCTGACACGCCACCGCGACCAAGAACGCAACAGCAGCCGACAGCGCAAGCACGATCCTTCTCATCCCTTCCTCCCCCCGAGTTGTCGAGTAACGGGATAGAGTCTACGTATCAATACCGTTTCTGTCAAGCGCCCCGAGCGGTCGGAGGCGCGTGATACGATCCGCGCCAGGCCGTCCCCGGCCCGCAACCACGCCAACTGCGGAGGGCAACCCGCGATGGACCTGTCGTTCGACTCGAGCGGGATCATCTACCTGGACAACGCCGCCACGACCTTCCCGAAGCCCCGGGAGGTGCTGGAGGCGGCGCTCGACGCCTACACCCGCTTCGGCGTCAACCCCGGCCGCTCGGGCTACGACCTCTGCCTCGTCGCCGGGCAGTTGGTGAGCGAGACGCGCGGGGAGCTCGCCCGCTTCTTCGGGGGGGCCGATCCCAACCGCCTGGTGTTCGCCGCCAACGCGACCGACGCCCTCAACCTGGCGATCCAGGGGGTGCTCGGGGCGGGCGACCACGCGATCGCCACCACCGTCGAGCACAACTCGGTGATCCGCCCGCTCAACCACATGGCGCGCGACCGCGGGGTGCGGGTCGAGTACGTGCCGGCGGGAGGCGACGGGTTCGTGGACCCCGACGAGATCGCGCGCGCGATCACGCCGGCGACGAAGCTCGTCGCGGTCAACCACGGGTCCAACGTCATAGGCACGATCCAGCCGGTGGCCGAGATCGGTCGGGTGTGCCGGGAGCGCGGGGTGGTCCTCCTGGTCGACGCCTCGCAGACGGCCGGTGTGGTGCCCATCGACGTCGAGGCGATGGCGATCGACATCCTGGCGTTCACCGGCCACAAGTCGCTGCTGGCGCCGACCGGGATCGGCGGGCTGTACGTGCGCGAAGGGGTGGAGGTCCGTCCCACCCGCTTCGGCGGCACCGGGGTCAACTCGGTGCACCCCTACCACCTCGACGAGTACCCGTACCGCCTCGAGGCGGGGACCGGTAACGTGCTGGGCATCGCCGGGCTGCACTTCGCCCAGGCGTACATCGCGCGCCGCGGCCTCGCCGAGATCTACCGCCACGAGATGGAGCTCTTCGCCACGCTGCAGGCGGGGTTGGCGGACATCGACGGCGTCACCCTGCACGGCACCACGACCCTGGCCAACCGCCTGCCGGTGCTCTCGCTCACGGTGGCGGGGCGCGACCCTGCCGACGTCGGCACCCTCCTCGACGTCGACCACAACATCGCCGCCCGCACCGGCCTGCAGTGCGCGCCGCTGATCCACCGGCAAATGGGAACGGGGGAGCGCGGTACCGTCCGCCTCTCGGTCGGGCCGATGAACACCACGGCCGACGTGGCCGCGGCGATCGCCGCCGTGAAGGAGATCGCGGCCGACGCTCGCGCCTGAGGGGGTCAGGCCGTCGCGGCGCCGGGGAGCACCAGGGCGTCGGCGACGGTCTCAGCGATCGTGCGGACCTCCACTCCGAGGTCGTAGTGGCGGTTGAGCTCCAGGAGCTGGTCGAGGCAGTTGTGGCAGGGTGAGACCACGACCCGAGCCCCGGTCGCGCGAATCTGCTCCGCCTTGATCCTCCCCGCCGCCAGGCGCCTCGCCGTGTGCTCCGAGGCCGCGAGCAGCCCGCCGCCGCCCCCGCAGCAGTAGGCGTCGGCGCGGTTGGGGGTCATCTCGACGAAATCCGCCACCGCCCGGCGGAGCACCGTGCGCGGCTCCTCGATCACCCCGCCGTTGCGGACCAGGTTGCACGGGTCGTGGAGCGTGACCGGCGCCGGGTTCTTCGACGGGTCGAGGCGGAGCCGCCCCTGCGCCAGGTAGTCGGCCACCACCTCGACGAAGCTGCGCACCGGGAACGGCAGCGCGCGCCCGAGCCAGTCCGCGGCCTCCCAGCGCAGCGTGCGGAAGCCGTGGCCGCACTCGGCGACCACCAGCTCCTCCACGCCGAGCTCCTCCGCCCGGCGCAGCAGCTTCCCGGCGATCGCCCGGGCCCCCGCGGCGTCGCCGGCGAAGTAGGCGTAGTTGGTGATGTCGAAGTCCGTCGAGGTGAGGGTCCAGCTCTCCCCGGCGACGTGGAAGACCAGCGCCGCCGCCGATAGCGAGAGCGGGAAGAACTTGAGCTCGCGCGGGTTGATGGCGTAGAGCACCCGCGAGCCCGGCCGGTCGATCGGCATCGCCGCAGATGGGTCCTGCACCGTCGCCCGCAGGTCCTCCTCGAGCCAGGCGATCGTCTCCCGCACCTCCTCGGGCGGGATCGCCATCGAGTTGCCGGTCGCGAGCGCGGCCGCCGCGTTGGCAGCGATGCCGGGCGGGACGAGGCGGGCGGCGGTGAGGATCGCCCGCGCGAAGCGCATGAGCGCCGCCGGGTCGAGGCCGACGCTGCAGTTGAGGGCGCACCGCCCGCACATCGTGCAACGCCCGAACGCCGCGTCGGCCAGCGCGCGCAGCGACTCCTCGGTCACCGCCTCGGCGCCGACCAGGCGCGGCGCCAGCCTTCCGAGGAGCGTGTGCTGGCGGCGGAACAATCGGGCGAGGCGCTCGACCTTGGCGGCCGGTGTGGACGCGGCCTCGCCGTCGGCGAGGTGGACGTGGCAGGTGTCGGCGCACAGGCCGCAGCGCACGCAGGCGTTGAGGAACCCCGCGGTGCGGGCGTCGAGCCGGGAGCGCAGCACCTCCGCGGCGTCGCCCAACGAAACCGGGGCGGCGTTGTGGTCAGTCATGCCCGCTGCCGATCGGCCGCGCCGCGGGCCGGACGCCGCGCCTTCCGAGGGTGGCGCCCAGACGGGACCGGCTCGCCAGCAGGTACCACATGTGACGGAGCTTGCCGAGCGGTGCGTAGAGGAGGAGGGCGGCCCCGGCCACCTGGAAGGCGGGCAGCGCGCCGGGGACGAGACAGGCGACGAGGCCGGTCGCGAGTGCGACGTCGACCAGGGCGTTGGCGAGGACATCGTCGGGCACGCTGATCGCGGCGAGGTTGGGAGAGAGGCGGCGCTTGACGAGCAGGCCGAGGCCGCACGCGGTCCCGACCGCGAAGAGGACCGCCTCCGACCCGGCGACTGCGCGCGGAATCGCCGCCCCGCCGAGGCTGGCGAGGAGCGTGGCGAGCATGGCGAAGATCGCGAGGTGGTACGCGATCCCCGCGGCGTAGGTCGGCAGGTGGCGGGAGGCGCTCTCCTTGGCGGTGGGCGCGAACGCCCGCGTGAAGGCGTACAGCACGCCCGCCCGCGCGCTGCCCTTCGGCGGCGCCAGGCTCGCGCGGCTGGGCGCGAACCTCCCGCGCAGCCGGTCGAGGAGGAACGCGGCAATCGCCACCACCAACGCGCACAGGAGCAGGGCGGACGTCGCCGTCATCGGTTCGCCTCCCGCCGCGCCGCCGGCAACCCGGGTTCCGCAGGGGGAGCGGATGTCAGACGCACCCCTCGGGCTTGGGGAGGCCGGCGACCTTGCACGCGCCCTTGGCGGGTCCGGCGGGGAAGAGCCTGAAGATCGTCTTGAGGTTGAGGCCCGTGGTCTGGCAGAGCAGGCGTACCATCGGCGCCGTCCCGTGCGCCAGGTAGTACTCCCTGATCGTGCGCACGACGGCCCAGTGCTGCGGGGTGAGCTCGGCGATGCCGTCCGCGGCGGCGAACAGCTGCGCCACCTGCTCGTCCCAGACCTCCGGCCGCTGGAGGAAGCCCTCCTCGTCCACCGTGAACGTGCGTCCGCCGATCTCGATCTCCGGCATCGTCCTCCCCCGCAGCTGCGAGAGCGCAGCCCGCCAAGGGTAGCGAGAAGCGAACGACGATGCAACGCGGTGCGGCCGCCCGCCGCGGTTCGCTCCCCCGAGGGCGCTCAGCCCGCCGCCGGGGGGCGAGCCGCGAGCCCGAGGAGGAGCTCCGCGTAGCGCGGCAGCACCACCGACCGGTCGTACCGGCGCGCCCGCTCGCGTGCCGCGGCGCCCAGGCGCCGCCGCAGCGGCGGGTCGCCCGCCAGGCGCACGAGCGAGGCGTACCACTCCTCCGCCGTGCCGGCCCACAGGCCGGTCTCGCCGGGCGCCACGACCTCGCGGTTGGCGCCCACCGGCGCCGCAACCGTCGGCAGACCGGCCGCCGCGTACTGGATGCAGCGGTAGGCCCCCTTGCCGCGTGTCCAGGCGTCGTCGGGCAAGGGTGCGAGGCCGACGTCGCAGGCGGCCAAAGCCCGGCCCTCGCCCTCCTCGCTCCAGCGCACCAGGCGGCACGGCACGCCGGGCATCTCGGGCAGGCGATCGGAGATCACCCGCAGCTCGAACGCGACGCCGGCGGCGGCCAACCGCTGGAGCACCGGCGCGAGGTCGTCCAGGTAGCGGAGGTTGGCGCCGAGGCCCACCCAGGCGAGGGCGAGCGGGGCGCGGCCGGCGAGGGGTGCCTGGGGGTAGGCGGCGAGGTCCACCGGCGTGGGCAGCACCTCGACCGGGGCGCCTTCGATGGTGGACGCCAGCGACTGCGACGCGGCCACCACCAGGCGGCAGCGCCGCACCATGCGGGCGAAGCGGCGCCGCCGCCACCGGGCCTGGTTCGGGGGATCACCGTGGCGCGGCGGCTTGCGAAACATCACCGCGTCGTCGACGTCCAACACCCAGGCCGGGCAGCGCCGCCTGACGAAGCCGAGCTCTCCCAGCAGCAGCTTCGCCTTGGAGAAGACGAGCAGCCCGTTCGAGCTCCAGGTCCGCGCGAGGCGCCAGACGCGCAGCCACTCCGGTCCCCGCAACGCCGCGACGGTGACGGCGCAGCCGTGGCGCTCCAGGTACGGGACCAGGGGGGAGAGCCGGAGGCGGAACGAGGGCAGCGTCGGATCGACGGCGACGAGGGCCACGGCGGCCGCTCCGCGGGGGGAGGCACCGGGGTGTTGCGGCGCGGACTCCGCCTCTCCGGTGACGGTGGGTGGTGAGGGCATGGCGGTTCGGCGCCGCCCCGGGGGCGAGGTCGCCGTCTCGACGCGCATGATACCGCGGGCGGCCGGCAGGGGGGCCGGAGGACGTCCGCTAATGCTGGATTTGAGAACGACTTGGCTGCTACTATAAGTCCGGGCTCGGAGGTGTGCCGCCGTGGAGGGTGTCGGCCAGGATCCGATGGTCTCGGAGGCTCTCGGCGAGCTCCACCAGTACCTCTCCGACGCCCTGGCCCCACTGGTGGTGGCGGACTCGATCACGCTCCTCACCACCCTGCCGCCCGCCGTCGTCGCCGAGCAGATTCACGTGTGGACCTCGGCCCAGTACCACCGGATGGGGGCCAACGTCCCGATCTCGGACTACCTCTACCACGCCATGCGGAAGCTCCACCTCATGGGAGACTTCAGGCTCGTCCCGAAGGAGCCGCTGCACCGGCTCCTGGAGGCGCTCAAACCCATGGTCGTCGGCTACTGCCCCGCCGAAGACAGGGAGGTGCTGGCGCAGAACCTCGATCGGCTGGGGGAGCTGCAGGCGGTCTCCGCCTCTCCGGCCCCCTTGCTCCACCACCTCCAAGGCGACGAGGGGCAGGCCTCCATGGGGGCGGCCGCCGGGTTCGAGAAGGCGGCGGCGCACGGCGTGGCGCAGTTCTCGCGCCTTGTCGAGCAGCTCACCCGCATGGCGATGCCGGCCCGGTCTGCGGGCGCCACCCCCGCCGCGACGGGCGACGCCGGCCTCGCGTCGCGGCTGGTCACACTGGCCGCCCGCAGCGCCCGCGACGGGGAGCAGTTCGCCGAGTACAAGGAGAGCCTGCGCTCCCACGGCGTCGAGGCGTCGATGGCGGAGGTGCTGCGCTCGCTCGGCCGCCAGCTGCCGGCGTGGACACTGCCCCCGCCGGGCGCGGCGGGGGCCGCGCAGGAGGCCCCGCTGACGCCGACCGCGGAGGCGATCCAGCGCGTGGTGACGGTCGAGCGCGACCCCCAGGAGACCTCGCGGCGCTTCGAGGAGCTCGTCAAGGTGGCGATCGAGCAGTGCAACGAGGGTGTCCTGGCCCGTGCCGTGACCATGCTCGACCTCGCGTCGGCGATGATCTCGGAGAAGAAAGTCGACCCGGCGTACGTGACGAGGTTCCTCGAGCAGGCCCACCAGGGGCTCGACGAGCAGCGCCTGCGCAAGCTCGCCGAGGATCCCGGCGAGCGCCCGGAGCTGCGCCGCGTGCTGACGTTCTTCCCCGCGTTCGCGCCCGAGAACCTGCTCGAGAAGCTGCAGTACGAGGAGAAGCGCGAGCGCCGGCGCCTCATGCTGGCCCTGCTCGAGACCCACGGGGAGACGACGCGCGCGCTGGCCCTCGCCGGGCTCGGCAAGTCGGTGGAGACGTTCGGCGACAGCGACGCGCACTTCCAGCGCAACCTGCTCTATCTGGTGCGGCGGATCCCCAAGCCGGCCGACGCGCCCCTCGAGCCCGAGGTGCAGATCGCCGTCCGCCTGTCCTTGCTCTCCCACCCTCTCCTGCTTGTCAAGGAGGCGATCGCCTACCTCGGCCAGGTCAAGAGCGACCGGGCGGAGCGCGCGCTGGTCGCCCGGGTCGGCGACCTCGAGGCGGCGCTCCTCAAGCCTGGGACCACGGCCCATGACCCGGCCGAGCTGGCCGCCGTCCTCGATCGGATCGTGTTCACCCTGGCGCGTGTCGGAACGCAAGGCGCGCTGCGCGCGGTGGTGGATCACGGGGTCAAGCGGCAGGCGCAGCTGGGCGACACCGCCGCTCGCCTCGCCGCGCTCGCGAACACCGATCTCTCCGCGGATCCGGTGGTCATCGACCGTCTGGTCAAGGCGATGCGCGCCGTGATGCCTCACAAGCTGCTCGGCATCGTGGTGCCCGGGCACGAGAAGCAACTGGTCGGGCTGATCGAGTCGGTCGCGGCCACCACCGCGCCGCCGGTCCGCGAGGTGCTCAAGGAGATCGCCGATCGCTTCCCGGGCCTGAAGTGCGCGGAGGCCGCCACCAAGGTGCTCAGCACCGTCCCCACGCCGGCGGCGCGCGAGGAAGCCAAGGGGGCGAGTCTCGCCGGGGACCTCGAGCTCTTCGGGCTGCCCACGCTGCTGCAGAACCTCGCCCAGTCCGCCCTCAGCGGGGTGCTGACGATCACCGACGCCGTCGGCGACCCCGCCGCCACCATCACCCTCGAGGGGGGCAAGATGCGCACCTGCGCGGTGGGCCACCTCGATGGGGAGGCGGCGATCTACCAGCTGTTCGAGCGGCCGGCCGCGGGGTCGTTCTCGTTTGTCGACTCGCGCGGCACGCCGTCCGCGTCCGACTCGCAGAGCCCGCCGCGGGAGCTGGTTCCGCTCTTCTTCGAGGGGACGCGGCGCTTCGACGAGCTCCAACAGGCGTGCACGATGGTCCCCGACTACGCGGCCCTCAAGCCCACGTCGGTCAAGCCGACCGCGCTCCCCGACGAGCACGACAAGGGGCTGATGCGCACGGTGTGGGAGCGGGTCGCGTCCGGCGAGGCGGCCCTCGCGTGCGAGAGCGGGCTACCGGTTGACGCCTACCGCGTGCGCCGCCTCCTCGCCCACTGGCTGCGCGAGGGCTCGCTGGAGCCGCGCTAGGCCCCGGCCGGCGCGCGCGGCCTAGGCGCCCGTCGCCCGGCGGTAGCGGGTTGCCGCGCCCGGCCAGTTTGCCAGGTGTCCCATCACGGCGTCCACCCACTCGCCGCGCCGGTTTTGGTACTTGAGGTAGTAGGCGTGCTCCCACACGTCGATCACCAGGATCGGCAGCCAGCCGGGCAGCACCTGGTTCTGGTGCTTCTCGATCTGCAGCACCGCCAGCCGGCCGGTCCCGGGCTCGACCGCCAGGGCGCCCCACCCCGAGCCCTCGACGGCGTTGCTCGCCGCGCGCAGCTGGGCGTCGCAGGCGGGGAACGAGCCGAAGTCGCGGGCAATCGCCTCGGCGAGGACGCCCTCCGCGGCGCCCCCCCCGCCGGGCGTCAGGCTGTGCCAGAAGAGCGAGTGCAGGAAGTGCCCGCCTCCGTGAAACGCGACCTCCCGCTCGAGGTGCTTGACGAGGGCCCAGTCGCCGCTCTCGCGGGCGGCGGCGAGCCGCTCGCGCGCGGCGTTGAGGCCCACGACGTAGCCCTGGTGGTGCTTCCCGTGGTGGAGCTCGAGCGTCACCCTGTCGTAGAAGGGCTCCAGTGCGTCGAGCGCGTAGGGCAGGGGTGGCAGCACGGCCTTGTCCATGGTCCTCACCCTTTCCGGTGTGGCATCCGAGGCCACATCTCAACTTCGAGTGGGCAGACGATACGTGGCCGGGCCGGCAGGTGTCAAACCCCCGCCGGCGGGGTGGGGGCGCGGCCCCGGCGCTGGAGAGCGAGCAGCGCCTTGAGCGCCGCGTGCCGGTAGAGGTCGGAGAGCGTGGGGTAGTTGTACAGGGTCTCGGCAATCTGCGGGGCGGTTGCTCCCGCGCGCAGGAACGCCTGGCCGATATGGATCAGCTCGCTGGCGCTGTGGCCGATCATGTGGGCGCCGGCGAGCTTGAGGGTGCCCGCCTCGAAGAGGAGCTTGAGCAGCCCGTCGGTGTCGCCGATGATCTGGCCGCGCGGGTTCATGTCGTAATTCCCCCGGCCCGCGACGTAGTCCACGCCCTTCCCCCGGAGCGACTCCTCGGTCTCGCCGATGTAGCTGACCTCCGGGATCGCGTAGATCGCGAACGGCAGCACCTCGGTCTTCGGGGACAGGCCGGGGATGGAGAAGGCGTGGCGCATCGCCTGCCGCCCCTGCTCCATCGAGGTGCTCGCCAGCGCCGGGTAGCCGATCACGTCGCCGACCGCGTAGATGTGCGGGACGTCGGTCTGGTAGCTCTCGTTGACCCGCAGCAGGCCGTAGGCGTTCGCGGTCAGCCCGACCGTCTCCAGTCCGATCCCCCTGGTGTTGCCGTCGCGGCCGACGCAGTACAGGAGGACGTCGGTGGCGTACGCGGCGCCGCTCTTGGTCACGCAGCGCACCTGCGGGACCTTCCCCGGGATGCGCTCGATCGTCGCGTGGCGCTCGTTGTGCGAGATGCTGATGCCGAGTCGGACGAGGGCGCGCTCGAGGAGCGCCGCGATCTCCCGGTCGAGGTAGGGGAGCAGGCGGTCGCGGGTGTCGAGCAGCGTGATCTCGATGCCGAGCGCCGCGAAGATGCTTGCGAACTCCACGCCGATGACCCCGGCGCCCAGCACCAGCATCGTCCTCGGGATGCGCGGCAGCCGGAGGATCGTGTTGCTGTCGAACACCGATTCCCCGTCGAAGGGCACGTCGGCGGGGCGGTTCGGGCTCGAGCCGGTCGCGATCACGATGAAGTCGCCGGTCATCGACGATTGCACGCCCCCGTCGGGGCCGCACAGCGCCACCGTGTGCGCGTCGAGCAGCCGTCCGCTCGCCTGGAACACCTCGATCCGGTAGCGCTCCAGCGACTCGTTGATGATCTCGAGTTCGCGCTGCACCACCACGCGCTCCCGGTACATGAAGTCGTCGACGGTGATCTCGTCGCTGATCTCGGTCTTGATCCCCTCGAGCTTGTCGCGCGTCAGCGAGTGGACGAAGACCGCGCTCTCACGCAACGTCTTGGACGGGATCGTGCCCCAGTTGACGCGCGTCCCGCCGACCACGTGCTGGCGCTCGATCACCGCGACGTGCTTGCCGGCGCGGGCGGCCTGGATCGCCGCGCGCTCGCCCGCCGGGCCACAGCCCAGAACGATCACGTCATAGTGCTGCATCGTCCTCCCCCCCGCACGCGGCGAGTGGCGAGCGGCCGCGGTCACCGCTCCGACGGCAACACCTGCCGGTTGGCCGCATGGGGGGATCGTAGCAAAGGCGGGCGCGCGGCGGCAGCCGGCAGGTTGACCGGCTAGAATCTCCCGATGGGCCTGCGCCGCACCCTGACGTGGATCGCGGTGCTCTACTTCGCCGAGGGTCTCCCCTTCGGGATCGCCTACGATGTCTGGCCCGTGTACTTCCGGGTCCACGGCGTCTCCCTGGCACAGATCGGCCTCATGAGCCTGCTCTCGCTGCCCTGGACGCTGAAGGTCCTGTGGGCGCCTCTCGTGGATCGCTTCGGGGTGAGGCAGCACTGGATCAGTGCGGCGCTGCTGGTGCTCGCGGTGGCGACGCTCGGAATGGTCACCCAGGACGCGTCGCGCCCCTCATGGGCGCTGTGGGCGGTCCTTCTCGCGTTCACGGCCGCCTCGGCGACGCAGGACATCGCGGTGGACGCGTACGCGGTCGACGTCTCGACGCCGCAATCGTCCGGCCCGATCAACGGTTTCCGCATCACCGCCGCCCGCATCGCGCTCCTGGTCGGCGGCGGCGGCGCCATCACCCTCTCGGAGAGGGTCGGGTGGGACGCGCTGTGGGTCGCCGGCGCGGTGATCTTCCTCGCCCTCGCGGCGGCGGCGCTCGCGAGCCCCAGGGTCCCGCTCGCCACCGGCGGGCGACGCAGCCCGGTGGCGCCGGTGCTGCGCTGGCTCCTGCGTTGGGAGATGGTGCCCGTGCTGCTGTTCGTGCCCCTGTTCAAGCTCGGCGACTCGCTGCTCGGCCGCATGGTGAAGCCGTTCTGGGTGGACCGCGGCTACTCGCTGCAGGAGATCGGCCTCATCTCGGTGACCCTGGGCGTGGTCCTCACCATCGCCGGGGCGCTCGCCGGGGGTTGGTTCGTCAAGCGCTTCGGGATCTTCCGCGCCCTCCTCTGGCTCGGCCTCGCCCAGACCGTCACCCACCTCGGCTACATCGCCGTGGCCGAGCTGACGCTGCCGCGTGAGAGCATCTACGTCGCCTCGCTCCTGGAGTCGTTCACGCAGGGACTCGGCACGTCGGCGTTCCTCTCGTTCCTCATGAACCTCTGCGAGAAGGAGCACGCCGCGACGCAGTACGCGCTGCTCTCGGCGCTGTTCGCGCTCACCCGCGACGTCGCCGGCGCGTTCTCCGGGATCGGCGTCGAGAGGCTCGGGTACGGTCCCTACTTCGCGTTCACCGCAGTGGTGGGCCTGTCGGCGCTCCTCTTCCTGCCGCTCGTCCGGCGGAACATCCGCGAGGCCCCGCTCGCGCCCGCGTGAGGCGGAGCGGGAGCGTCCGCCCCGGCGATGCTATCCTCCCGCCGGGGACCGCTGGAGGGCGGCATCGCCTGCAGGCCGGTTCCGGGCCCCTTCCTGGAAGCCATGGCTGCGAACGCCGGAGGAGGATCGAGGATGTGCCAGCGCACGTCGGTTGCCCTTGCAGTGTCCCTCATCGCTGCGGCCTCGTGGGCGGCGTCGCCGCCCGCCCAGCCAACCGCGACGCCGGAGCGGGACCACGCGGTCTACCAGCCCAAGTACCGGGACCCGGTGCTGCAGGAGATCGAGGCGCGCGACCGGG
>Ga0316628_100004078_pt1 | contig 11388 bp, 6 predicted proteins | sample OWC_Aug_M2_C1_D5_FD_207648 | JGI IMG/M metagenome (GOLD analysis project Ga0316628, IMG submission 207648) | Wetland soil microbial communities from Old Woman Creek delta, Ohio, United States - OWC_Aug_M2_C1_D5_C | ecosystem: Environmental > Terrestrial > Soil > Wetlands | place: USA: Ohio... | reverse complement strand
TCTCGTGCTGGAGGGTGCGGGGGGGGGCGGCTGGGGGATCCCCTTCCAGCGTTCCATCATGCGGCTGGAGGAGGACCTGCAGCGCTCCCTGATCGGTCCGGACCAGGCGAGAAATCGGTACGGACTGGTGCTAAAGGAGGGCACCCTGGACAAGGACGACTACCTCACCTATCGGGTCCGTCACTATCTGCTCAGCATGCTGACCGTGGAGGACATCATTGCAGGAGAGGAGTTGATCGACAGTTAGCCGGTCATCAGTCGGGCGCCCCCTGGACGACTCCCAACTGTGCGCCTCGGCCACCGGCTCCCCTTCTCCGCAACTGGGAGTCCCGGCGTCACTTCTCCCTTGCCGTCATCCCGGCCCACGTACTAGCATGCATGCGTATGGGGCGGGGTCCATCGTGAGCGAGATCTATCTTGACGTCGAAACGCAAAAACTCGCGGACGAGGTGCAGGGCGCCTGGGACAACATCCGCGCGTTCGGTCTCGCTGTCGCCGTGACCTGGGACGAGGCCCACGACTTTCGGTCCTGGTACGAGGGCGACGCCGCCCGGCTGATCGGCGAGCTTTCCGCCTTTGACCGCATCGTCACCTTCAACGGGTACCGCTTCGATCTGGAGGTGCTCTCGGCTTACGGAGACGTCAGCGTCTTGCGAGGGAGGAGTCTGGACGTCTTGCAGGATTTGAAGCGTCGCCTGGGGTTCCGGGTCAGCCTTCAGAGCGCGGCTCAGGCGACGCTCGGCCGGCAGAAGACCGGATCGGGCGTTGAGGCGGTCAAATGGTGGCGCTCGGGCGACCCGGCCCTTCGGCAGCGTGTGGTGGAGTACTGCCGGGCGGACGTGGATATCTTGCGGGAACTCGTGGCCCACGGCCGCCGCGAAGGTTTTGTGAAGATCCCATCCCAGGGAAAGGACCTAACGGTCTATGTGGCTTGGCGGACGTGACCACCTTTTCATTCAACTTCTCACGGAATGCATCTGGGTGAGCCAATGACGGATCTGGCGGATCGGTACGAAGAGGTTGTGGCCGCCGCGGGGCGGCAAGGCCTGCTCGTTTTTCCCGGCTACGTCGCCGAAGACTTGCCCACGGTCTGGTGGCAAGGAAATCCCGATGATTGGCCGGACTTTCTGGGCATCGCGAAGGCCGAGGGGGTCCGGACGCTCTTCGTCGGACGGGCCATCCTCGAGCAGGAGGATCTCCAGGAGCTGGCGGAGTGGGTCGAGGAAAAGGCTGGACCGGGGTCCACGAACGGGGACCGCGCGCGCCTCAAGGAGTTCGAGCGGTACATCGGCCTCACCGGCGAGATTCGCGTCGGCTGGATCAAGGACGGCGTTGTCTTCCTCTTCCAGCAACGCAGTGAGTGGTACGAGGACTTCCTCGACCTCATGCAGGAAGTCGAAGACGAGGAGGATCTGGAGGATTTCGGCCACTCCCAGTAGCCATGGATCGGGAAGATGTGGGCAGCTTGCGCAGACTTTGCCCCGCCCCGCGGTCCGGAGCGTGATTGGCCGACTTCACACGGTAGTTGTTCTCCCAGAAATCCGTGCGATCTTCGGGGCCTCGCGGATCTTTGGCGCTTCCGGAACCGAGAGACAACCTGCGGATGACTGAAACATTCACTGCGGACGAGATCGCGGTTCTACGGGCCTACGTCACGAATCTGGATCGGCCGATCTTCGCCCTCTACAACTTGCCCGAAGAAGTGGTGGCGGTCCTCTTTGCCTATTACAGTCGGAGCCGGGAGAGCCTGCGGCGGAACCTTCTTACCCTCATTCGGGACAAGGACCTGGACCTGGAAGAGCGGCTCACCCGGGACGACCTGGGGCGGGTTGATCTCACCCGGGCAAGGCAAAAGGCCAAGGAGTTCCACGAGAAATGGGTGGTGGGGTACGGTCACGCGTCAGTTGCGGAACACGCCATCGCCCATCTGGCTATCGAGGATGTGTCCATCGTGGCGAGCAAGGTGCTGGAAGATATCCGCCTCGCCTCGTTCACTGAGAAGTCCACGCGCTATGTCGTTTTCGACCGGGAGAAGTTTTGCCGCGAGCCCCGCCTCATGGCGTCCCCGCACGCGGTGTTGTATGAGGACACTTGCAGTTTCTTGCTCGACACATACGCGTGCCTCATGGATCGCGTTACGGCGGCGGTCCGGGCCGAGACGCCACGAGGCGAACGCCAGTCCGAGCGGGCGCACGAAGTTGCCTGCCGAGCCAAGGCGTGCGACATCCTTCGCTACATCCTGCCGGCAGCCACGCTCACGAACATCGGGATGACGATCAATGGCCGCGCTCTGGAACACCTCATCACCAAGCTTCTCTCCCACCCCTTGGCCGAAGTGCGTGAGATCGGCCCCCAGGTAAAGGCAGAGGCCCAGCAAGTCATTCCCACCTTGATCAAGTATGCGGATGCCAGCGCGTACATGCGGGAGACCGACGAGGCCATGGCGGCACTGGCGGAGAGGTGCCTGGGGAGCGCGACCCCCGTGCAGGCCGAGGCGGCGACATTGGTGTGGTATCCGGAGGATGCGGAAGATCGGCTGGTGGCCTCGATCCTGTACGGATACACGGCGCACCCGCTCTCGCAGGTCGCAGAACGCGTCCGCGGACTATCCCCCCGGGAGAAGGCTGGAATCGTGGACGAGTACCTTCGACGACGCGGGCCGCACGACCAGCCCCTGCGCGCATTGGAGCACCTGTCCTATACCTTCGACATCCTGGTGGACTACGGCGCCTTCCGGGACATCCAGCGGCACCGCATGGTGACGCAGACGCCGCAAGAGACGACGGGTGCCCACGGGTACAGCACGCCTCCCGAGGTCGTTCGATTTGGGCTGTCCGCCGCCTTCGACCAGTGCATGGCGCGAGCGCAGTCAGCCTATCAAGTAATCGCGAGAGACTACCCGCGGGAGGCGCAGTACATCCTCCCGCTCGCCTTCAGGAAGCGCGTCCTCTTCACCTGGAACCTGCGGGAGATTCATCACTTCGTCCAGCTTCGATCCGGCCGACAGGGCCACGTCTCGTATCGCTCCATCGCCCAGCAGGTCTTCCGGGAATTGGAGACTGTGCACCCGCTCCTGGCGAAGTACATCCGGGTGGACCTCGAGGACTACTCGCTCGCCCGCGCGTAACCAGCTACGCTCGCGGTTGTCTGCCCTCACACGCATCCGATCCCGAAAGACAACAGATGCAGACACGGCGCGGCGCGTCACAGCTCGGGCCGATAGGGACTGACAGGACGTGAGCGTCTTCGACGGAACAAGGACGAATTCCGAGGGCTTGAACCGCCCCGCAAGAGCTAGCGAGAAGGACGGTCTGTTGCCTCACCTACAGGTTCGCACCGATTCTGGCCTGGATGGCATTCTCGGCCTCCGTGTCTCCGAACTGACCGACCCGAATCTTGACCCGGATCGTCTCCGCCCCCATCTGATCCACGTACATCGCCAGCGGCCGGCCCCCGACCCACAGTGCCTCGATCTCGCCGCTTCCGCTGCCTCGAGTGCTGTTGGTCACGCTTGCCTTGAGCTGGCTGAGCGCCTTCAGCGCGGCCACCCACACCTGATCGAGCGTCGCCCGGTAGACCTGGGCGGACTCGCGAGCCTCTCCCGTGGCGTTCCGGTAATTCTTGGTCGTTAGCAGAGGCGCCTGGTCAGGCGGGACCTGAGCGGGAGACGCTGCGTAAACCTGGGCGGGATCTCCGGACCCCTCCTTGTTATCTATGTAATTCCTCGTCAGCATGACAGCGGGAGCGCATCCGGCCAGCAGCAGGATCAGACATCCGACCCCTGCACGAGCCGCCCCTTCCCACCGCCCAAGCCAATGCCCCACCAACTGATTCTCTCTCTGCATTATTTTGCTCCATGGGTCCCCCGGATTCTTCGCCGGCACGAGAAGGAATTCACGCCTCCCGGGAGGCTAGGGGGAGTGTTCAGGGATGCATCCCCAAGTCAAGAAGTGATATCCCCAGGCCTCTACGTCCACGTACAGCCCGAGCTCGACCATCTCATCTCCGTCCCGCTCGAACACGGCCGCGGACAGCGCATCGGTAAGCCGCCAGGACCGGGCCGCGAGGTCGTCCCAGGGGAGGTGGACGCGCGCTTGCGATCGGAAGTCCGAGAGATTGACGACGATAAGATGTCTTTCCCCTCCCTTCCGCCAGCTCCAGGCCACGAGGTTCATGCAGCTCGAGTTGTCCGGCCATCCGGTCCGCTGGCAGAGGAACCACTCCCCCTCCTGGAATGCCGGTCCGCGGATGGCACGGAGCAGTATCCGATAGAAGGCCCTGAGATCCGGATCATCGGCTTCGTCAGGACGGCGTCCCAACTGGACGGGCAACCTGATACGCTTCCCATCGAATTGGCCTTCGTGAAGGAGCTTCGCGCCAGGCAAGGTGGCGACGGTCACCGCTGCGGCGCGGGATTTGCTCGAAGAGAACGCCGCGGCCGCGCGCGGCTCATCGTGGTTCTCGATGAACCGAACCAGCTTGCCCTGGTACGCCCGATCGCCCGACAGGTGGAGGCGCACCCCCTCCGCATTGTCGTGCTCTAGCCGGTCGTAAAGCCGCTTGTCGTAGCAATAGTCGAACCCTTGCTGCTGCAATTCCCACTCCAGCTCCCAGTACGCCTCGGCCATGAAGAGGAGACCGGGGTGCCGTCTGCGTACGGCGCCGATCACTTCGCGCCAGTACTCCTCGGCGGGGCGAGCGCCTGCGCGCCCTGACCATGTTCGCTCAAAGACTTGGGTCATAAGCAGCATTGCCATGTCGCAGCGCAATCCGTCGCACTGCGTCCCGATGGCGTCCAGCGTCTCGACCACGGCCCGGCGCAGGCCAAGGTGAAACGCGTTGAGCTGCGCCACATCCGACCAGGGCGGGAAGAACGGGTCGCGCCCGCAGGCGAAGACCTTCCCTTCAGCCTCGAAAAACTCGGCCGGCGCCTGCAAGAGATCCTGACCGGTCCCTTGGATGAAGTACTCGGGATGCTCCAAAATCCACGGATGATCCTGGGCCACGTGGTTTGGCACAAAGTCCAGCACCAGCCGCATGCCGCGATTCGCCAGGGCCCACCGGGCGGCGACAAGTCCCTCCAGTCCGCCCAGATGATCGTCCACTACATACCGGTGGACGCAATAGGGCGACCCGACGACGTCGTCCGGAGTGAAATCCGGCAAGGCCCGCCGGAAGTCTGCCTGCAACCCCTGGTGCGCCCTGGCCAGACGAATGTCTGCAGGGCTCCGCTCCCAGACACCCATCAGCCACACTGCGTGGAACCCCCAGGAGGCGAGAGCGTCCCATTCCTTCACCGGGATCGTTTCCAACGTAACGGCTCTCCGGTGCTTCCGGCTGAGCTCGCGCAGCCAGGTCCAGGCGTTGATCTCGTAGATGACTGGATTGCGAGGCCAGGGACTCATGCCGACTGATCTCTTCGGTACACGAGCGCCTTTGTCTGTGCACCGACTTTGAGAAACGTCGCGGCGTCCAAGTATCCAAAGAGCTGAATCATGCGGGCAACCAGGCCTGTCCAGCCCGTCTGGTGGCTTGCCCCCAGACCCGCCCCGTTGTCCCCGTGGAAGTACTCGTAGAACAGGATGTGGTCCCGCCAGTGCGGGTCCTCCTGGAACTTCTTCGCTCCCCCGTACACGGGCCGTCGCCCCTCCCCGTCCCTCAAGAAGATGCGGGTCATGCGGTCGGCCAACTCGTGGGCGACCTCGAAAAGGTTCATCTGATTCCCCGAGCCCGTGGGGCACTCGATGGTGAAGTTGTCGCCATAATACTGGTGGAACAGCAGCAGCCCGCGAATGATCAGGGCGTTTATCGGAAACCAGATCGGGCCGCGCCAGTTGGAGTTCCCGCCGAACATCCCCGTGTTGGATTCGGCCGGGAGGTACTCGACCTTATGCTCCTCACCGTGGACCTTGAATACATAGGGATGGTCCTTGTGCCAGTGCGAGAGCGAACGAATCCCGTAGGGGCTCAGGAACCGCTCCTCGTCCAGCACCCGCGTGAGAATCCGGCGCAGCTTGGTGTCATCGAGGATTGCCAGGAGGCGTCGGCCTCCGGCCCCAGGCGTAACCGGGGAGGGCAGGTTGGCCAATAACTCCTGGTGCTTCTGCAGGAAGCCACGAATCCGCTCGGTCGCGTGCGGGAATTTCTCGATGAACTCCGGTGGAACCACCGACACGGCGCAGAGGGGGAGGAGCCCAACCAACGACCGCACCTTTAGCCGCATGGCGGTACCGTCCGGAAGGCGGAGCACATCGTAGAAGAACCCGTCCTCCTCGTCCCATAACTCGTCCGCACTCTCCCCCAGCCTATCCATGGCCCCGGCAATCCAGAAGAAATGCTCCAGGAACTTGAGCGCCATGGTTTCGTATGCGGGGTCGTGCAGGGTCAACTCGAGTGCCAGATCTAGCATGTTCTGAGTGAAGAGGGCCATCCAGGCGGTCCCGTCCGCCTGCTCCAAGTGGCCGCCTGTGGGAAGAGGGGCGCTGCGGTCGAACACCCCGATATTGTCCAGGCCCAGAAACCCGCCCTGGAACACATTCTTTCCGGTGAGATCCTTCCGGTTCACCCACCAGGTGAAGTTCAGCAAGAGCTTCTGGAAGGCGTTCTTGAGAAATTCCACGTCGGTCTTCCCGGTGCGCTCCTTCTCCAGGCGATGGAGGAACAGGGTGGCCCAGGCGTGGACCGGGGGGTTGACGTCCCCGAAGTTCCATTCGTAGGCGGGAATCTGTCCGTTGGGGTGCAGGTACAGCTCGTCCAGCATCAGCGTGAGCTGCTGCTTGGCAAAGTCCGGATCCACCATGGAGAGGGCGATCGTGTGAAACGCCAGGTCCCACGCCGCATACCACGGGTACTCCCACTTGTCCGGCATAGAGATGATGTCGTCATTTACCATGTGGACCCACTCGCGGTTCCGGACCTCGCGGCGCCGACCGCCCATGAGGGGGTGGGCGCCGTGCTCTTCCAGCCACTGATCCAGGTCGAAGTAATAGTACTGCTTCGTCCAGAGCATCCCGGCTAGGGCCTGGCGCATGACCCTGGCAGCGTCCTTCCCGATCTTGGGCGGTGTGATCGAGGCAAAGAACGCGTCCGCCTCTCTCAGTCGGTCGGCCACATCCGCATCGAAGCTCTTGCCTAGCGGGGCCTTGGCGCCTTTGGTCTTGGCGGGCGGCGCAGGGCTGAGCCGCAGGCGAATCACCTCTGTCTGGCCCGCCCCGACGATGAGCCGGAAATGCGCGGAAGCCTTGGTCCCTACCTTCGCCGGGTTTACGGCGTCGGCTTGGCCGTGGACGACGTAATTGTTGATCCCGTCTTTGACGTACGGCGTCCGGCTGGGCGCTCCGAAGAGCCGCTCCCGGTTCGTCTCGTTCTCGGTGAAGAGGAGCGCCACGTCTCCCTCGCAATAGAGATAGCGCGTCCCAAGTTCATGATGGGTCGCCTCGATCACCGACACGGTAGGGCCGCCCGCCACCTGCGAGAGTCCCGGCTTGGGAGCCCCCTCTTTCCAGGACCAGGTGTTGCGAAACCACAGAGTGGGGAGCACGTGGAGCGAGGCCGACTCGGGGCCCCGATTGGCCACATTGATCTTGATCAGGATGTCCTCGGGGTCGGCCTTCGCATACTCCACCAAGATGTCGAAGTAGCGATCTTCGTCGAAGACACCCGTATCGAGGAGCTCGTATTCCATCTCCTCCCGCGTCCGGTCCCGGTTTGTCGTCACCAGGTCGCCATAGGGGTAGGCATTCTGAGGATATTTGTAGAGATATTTCATGTACGAGTGGGTCGGCGTGCTGTCGAGATAAAAATAGTACTCCTTCACATCCTCGCCGTGGTTGCCCTCGCTATTGGTTAGGCCGAAGAGGCGCTCCTTGAGGATGGGATCCTGCCCGTTCCAAAGGGCGAGGGCGAAGCAAAGGCGCTGTTTGTCGTCGCTGATCCCGCCCAAGCCGTCCTCGCCCCAACGGTAGGCGCGGGAGCGGGCCTGATCGTGGCTGAAGTAGTCCCAGGCATTGCCGGTGTCGCTGTAGTCCTCCCGGACGGTCCCCCACTGCCGCTCCGACAGGTAGGGGCCCCACTTCCGCCAGGGGACTCGTCGCTCACGCGCTTCCTGCAAGCGCACTTCTTCTTGGGGGACGGCGGCAGCTTTCCGTGCACGCGTAGCCATGGCAGCGTCTCCTTGCAGGATGTCTAATGTGCATGACAGAAAACGAAAAGGGACGAGAGTGAGGCGGAGATATTCCTCGCCCGGATTCTCTGGAAATGCTAGCCCATTGGCCCGCAAAGGGCAATCGACCTTTGCTCAGGAGTGAAAGGCGCGCTGTGGATCAGCGATTGCCGGATCGTCGCCCGTTGGCTATCCTGGGCCAGCCGATGACCAGGGCTTCGCGCAAGACTGTTGAGATTGAGGCTTTGCCCCGTGAATCCCAGCGTGAGGAAGGAAGAGGGCGTTGGCAACGACCGTGATCTGCCGCTCACGATTGTAGCGGTCGATCTGCCACGGGGCCTTGCCGCTGCTGAAGTCGGTGACGTTGTTCAGGCGCACCAGCCGTCCCCCGGACGCAGGCACCAGGATCTGGGAAGTAACCTGCGGGCTGTTTCAAGAATCCAGCCGAAGGCGAACGTTGTACTGCACTTCGCCTTCCAGGTCACCGGACGTTCGACGAAACGACAACAGCAGGATGCTGTTCACCGATTGGCGCGGGTTGCTTGGCTCCGAAGAGCCGGGACACGACGACAAAGAGCAGCGGGATGTAAAAGAGATCGATGAACGTGGCGGAAAGCATCCCACCGGTCACGGCCGTGCCAATCGCGTTCATGGCGCCAGCGCCCGCTCCAGAGGCGATGGCCAGCGGCAGGACGCCGAAGAAGAACGCCAGCGAGGTCATGATGACCGGCCGGAATCTCACCCGGACCGCCCCGAGCGTGGCCTCGATGAGCCCCTCTCCTTGGGCCATCCGTTGCTGGGCAAACTGGATGATCAGGATGGCGTTCTTCGTCGTCAGGCCGAGCGTGGTGAGGAAACCGATCTGGAAGTAGACATCGTTGTGCATGCCCCGCAGCCAGGTGGCCAGCACCGCACCGAAGAGCCCGAGCGGCAGCATCAACAGATTGGTGATCGGGATCGGCCAGCTCTCGTACAGGGCCGCCACGCAGAGGAAGATGACGATCACGGAAAAGGCGTACAGCAGGGGCGCCTGCGAGCCCCCCATGCGCTCCTGGTAGGAGAGTCCGGTCCATTCGTAGCCGATCCCCTGGGGCAATTTCGCAACGATCTCCTCCATGGCCCGCATCGCTTCACCGGAGCTCTTCCCCGCCGCCGGCTCTCCCTGAATGTTCATGGATGGGAAACCGTTGAAGCGCTCGAGCCTGGGCGCACCCGACGTCCAGTGGGCGGAGGCAAGAGCCGAAAACGGAACCATCTTCCCTGCCGTATTCCGCAAGTAGAGCTTCTCTATGTCTTTGGGCAGCATCCGGTAGGAGGCGTCCACCTGCAGGAACACCCTTTTCACCCGCCCGCCCTGGATGAAGTTGTTGACATAGGCGCTGCCGAAGGCCGCCGCGATGGTGTTGTGGATGGAGGTGATGGGCACCCCGAGGGCGCCGGCCCTTTCCCAGTCCACGTCCACCCGGTATTCCGGCACATCTTCCATGCCGTTGGGTCGGACCTTGGTCAGGCGCGGATCCTGCGCCGCCAGACGGAGGAGCTCGTTCCGGGCCTGCAGGAGCTTCTGGTGGCCCAGGCCGCCCCGGTCCAGGAGCTGGAAGTCAAATCCGGTGGCGGTCCCCAGCTCGATCACCGATGGGGGCGGGAAGGCGAACACCAGGGCATTGCGGATCTTGGAGAACGCCCTGGTGGCCCGCTCGGCGATGGCCTTCGCCCGGAATTCCGGCCGATTCCGGAGGTGCCAATCCTTGAGCTTGATGAAGACCAGGCCATTGGTCTGGGCTCGTCCGGCGAAGCCGATCCCGGCTATCATCATGCAGGACTCCACGGCCTCCTTCTCGTTCTCCAGGAAATACCGCTGGGCGTCGGAGACGACCTGCTTGGTCTGCTCCAAGGTGGAACCGGAGGGCAGCATGACCATGGAGAGCAGGATCCCCTGATCCTCCTCCGGCACATAGGACGAGGGCGACCGCAGAAAGAGGAGCCCGACCCCCGCCACGATCACGACATAGACGACGGCGTAGCGTAGCTTCCTGGAGAAGGAGCGTCCCACGACCGCGACGTACCGATCGCGGAGCCGGAAGAAGACGCGATCGAACCAGGCGAAGAACGAGCGGAGGAAGAAGATCGCATTCTCGGCAGGCTCGTGCCCGGCCGGCACCGGCTTGAGGAGCGAGGCGCAGAGGACGGGCGTCAGGATCAAGGCCACCACCACGGAGAGGAGCATGGCGGAGATGATGGTTACCGAGAACTGGCGATAGATCACGCCGGTCGAACCGCCGAAAAAGGCCATCGGGCCAAAGACCGCCGCCAGCACCAGCCCGATGCCAATCAGGGCGCTGGTGATCTGCTCCATGGATTTCCGCGTGGCTTCTTTCGGTGGCAGCCCTTCCTCGCTCATGATTCGTTCCACGTTTTCCACCACCACGATGGCGTCGTCCACCAGAAGGCCGATGGCCAGTACCATGGCGAACATGGTCAGCATGTTGATTGAAAAGCCGAAGAACGAGAGGACCGCAAAGGTCCCCAGTAGCACCACCGGCACCGCGATGGTCGGGATCAGCGTGGCCCGGAGGTTCCCCATGAACAGCCACATGACCAGGAACACCAGCAGGACTGCTTCGAAGAGGGTCTTCACGACCTCCCGGATAGCCACCTTGATGAACGGGGTGGTGTCGTAGGGGTAGACGACCTTCATCCCCGGGGGGAAGTAGCGGCTCATCTCCGCCATCTTGGCCTTGACCCGATCGGCCGTCTCCAGGGCGTTCGCGCCCGCCGCCTGCCGGATGGCCATGCCGGCGGAGGGTTTGCCGTTGTAAAAGCCCTCGATGTCGTAGGCGTCGGTCCCGAGTTCCGTGCGCCCCACATCCTTGATCCGGACGACGGAGCCATCCGGATTGATGCGGACGGGAATGCTGGCGAATTCGTCGGGGCTCTTCAGCATGCTCTGCACGATGATCGAGGCGTTCAGGCGCTGCCCCTGCACCGCCGGCGCCCCGCCAAACTGGCCCGCCGAGATCTCCACGTTGTAGGCCTGGAGCGCCGACTGGACGTCCTCTATCGTCAGATGGTAATCGGTCAGCTTGTCGGGGTTCAGCCAGATGCGCATGGCGTACTGGGAGCCGAAGTTCTCCACCTCGCCTACGCCCGGCACCCGCGCCAGCACCTTCTCCAGGTTGGACTGGGCGTAGTCCCGGAGGTCGTTGCCGTCCATGCTGCCGTCCTCC
>Ga0316628_100004077_pt1 | contig 11388 bp, 8 predicted proteins | sample OWC_Aug_M2_C1_D5_FD_207648 | JGI IMG/M metagenome (GOLD analysis project Ga0316628, IMG submission 207648) | Wetland soil microbial communities from Old Woman Creek delta, Ohio, United States - OWC_Aug_M2_C1_D5_C | ecosystem: Environmental > Terrestrial > Soil > Wetlands | place: USA: Ohio... | reverse complement strand
CGTTGGGGCAGCGCCTGCTCGCCAATCGGGGGTACCGCTATTACGTGCTCGTGCTCCTCACGCTCGGCTACGCCGTCAACGTGATGGACCGGGCGGTGCTGGGCGTACTCAACGAAGCGATCAAGGGCGCCTTCTCCGCGAGCGACAAGCAACTTGGCCTTCTCGGCGGTCTCGCGTTTGCATTCTTCTATGCAACCTTCGGGATCCCGATCGCTGCATGGGCAGACCGCTCGAACCGTCGCAACGTGCTCGCGCTTGCCGTCGCCGGCTGGAGCGCGATGACCGCGCTCTGCGGCATGGCGGTCAATTTCACCATGCTGCTCGCCGCGCGCTCCGGTACGGCGATCGGCGAGGCGGGCGGTACGCCGCCCTCGCACGCGCTCATTTCGGACTATTTCCCCCTGCGCCAGCGCGCAACCGTCCTGTCGTTTTACGCGCTAGGCGTGCCGCTCGGCGCAATGGCCGGGAGTTTCTTCGGCGGGTGGGGCAATCAGTTCTACGGCTGGCGGTGGACCTTCATCCTGGTCGGGCTGCCGGGAATCCTGTTCGCGCTCATCATTCGTTTCACGCTCATCGAGCCCGTGCGCGGCATGTCGGACAGCACGCCTCACCCCGCGAGCAAGGCGGACGCGCCGCCGCTGCGCGCAGTGTTCCGCTTCCTCTGGCACGAGCGCCCCGCGTTCCGGCACCTGAGCCTGGCGGCGGCGCTGCATTCCGTCGTCTGGTACGCGGGCAGCAGCGGCTTCAACGCGAGCTTCCTGCAGCGCTCCCACGGCATGCAGAGCGGCGAAGCGGGCAGCTGGCTCGCCATGCTGGCTCTCATCGGGGCTGCCGGCACGTTCCTCGGCGGCTATCTGAGCGACCGCTTGAGCGTGCGCTTGAACGACCGGCGCTGGTACCTCTGGGTACCCGCCGTGGCCACGCTCGTAATGGTGCCGTTCCAGTTCTATTCGTATCTCGCCCAGGACTTGCGCATCTACATGACCTCCTTCGCGATCATGACGGTGCTCGCCTCGTTCTTCTTCGGTCCGTCGTTCGCAATGACGCAGGGACTCGCCACGGTGCGCATGCGCGCGGTGGCTACTTCGCTCCTCCTTTTCATTCAGACGCTGATCGGCCAGGGGATCGGGCCGTGGCTTGCCGGCGCCATCAGCGACTATCTGCATCCCACCTACGGCCGCGAGTCGCTGCGATATGCGCTCGTGATCGTCGGCCTCGTGAACATCTGGGCGGCCGCGCACTACTACTGGGGTGCGCGCACGCTGCGCCAGGATCTCGAGGCGACGGAGCGTCTCGCGCAATAAGGCCAGTTTCGCGCAGGGTTTCTGTCGGCGAACCGCGACTTCACGGGGCGTGGCCAATCAGGCGTTTGACGTGAAGTGCATCGCCGGAGACGGGTTCCGCACGGCCCCGCTCTGGGGCCTTGGACGGCGCCAGGCAGGACCTGCTGAATCTCCTGCGCTCGCTGTAGCGCCTGTCCGACGCTCCACGATTGTGCGCCGAGCCGGCGTCGTGCCTCACGCCGGCGCCGCCCGCCTGCACCGCGGATTCGGAAACCACTGATGTTGCAGGAGATCGTTAATTGGCACGATCCATGCTCAAGCAGACGAGGGATGGGCAACCTGGATGCGGGAGGGACGACGGCAATGACAATGGCCATCAAGCTTGATCGCGATCCTCTGGTAACCCTCGAACAGCAGTGGGTGGAAGCGACCGTGGCCGTCGCTCGGGCGCAGAGCGAGTACCTGGACCTGCAGCGCTCCGCCGATACAGACGATCGAATGGAGGCACGGGCCTGGCTGAGGCTATGGAAGGCCGAGCGGCACAAGCGCGAGGTGCTTGCCGCCCTCGATGCCCTCGAGCACTAGGTCGATTCCGTCGCCCGGCGACCCGCCGGGCGGCGAAGCGCTCCTGGGCGGGGGCTCCCGCAATCCCGGCTGAGAGTTGAGCGCCCAGTCACTCTTTCACGCCAAGTCCTTGTTCGGCTGTCGCATTTTGCGACGCCCTTCGCACGCGAAGGGCGCGCGGCGGCTACCCTTCCACCCCTAAATGATCCCGAATGACTCGGGCAGGCGGCCCGACGGCCGGAATGCGCCATGCAAGAGGCAGGGCAGGCAATGCAGGCAGGTGGACCCTTGATACCGGCGCCGCAGTCGATCGAGGACGTTCTCGCCGCCGCGCAACGGCGGACGGGCGCGGCCGCGGTTGTCCTGCTTGCACCCACCTATCGCGCCCTCCTGCATCGCGGTGTCGATGCGGAGGCGGAGCATTTCGGCGCAGAAGTCGTCAGGCGCGCCTCCGCACGCTTGCTGGCGAGCCTCGAGCAGGAAATCGCACCCGTCATCAAGAATCGCATCCGCGATTCCTCGGGCAGTCCCCACAGCTGCAAGCTCATGGCGTTGCCGATCGTTGGCGCCGATGGCCGTTGCGCCGGGCTACTGGCCGCCGTCAATCGCGCCGACGCGCCGGATTTCGGCGAGCAGGATCTGCGCAAGCTCGAGCGTTTCGTCCGACTCCTGTCGCGCCATCTCGCGGCCGACCACGATCCGGTGACGGGCCTGCTGTCGCGCGTCGCCTTCGAGACGCGGGTCCAGGCGCTGATGACGGCGGCGGGCAGCGCGATCCAGGCCTGCATCCTCTACGGAGACGTCGACCAGTTGCACGTGGTCAACGATCTGTGGGGATTCAAGCTGGGCGACCAGGCGATTGCCCACGTGGGCCATGAACTGAACAGCGGCCTCGAGGGCTACGACGCGGTGGCGAGCCACCTGTCGGGCGATCGCTTCACCGTGTTCCTGCCGGACTCCACGCTCGCCCGGGCGCAGCAGCTGGCCGACCAGCTGCGCGTAGCCATGCACCGCAGCGGCCTGCAGCACGGGCGCCAGCTCATTCCCCTGTCGATGTCCTGGGGAGTAGCTCCCATCGACTCGGCGGAACCGAATCTGAGCCATGCGCTCGCGGCCGCGGAAATCGCCTGCAAGGCGGCCAAGGACCGGGGACGCAACCGAGTCGAGGTCTACCAGGACGCCGACCAGAGCATCATGCGCCGCCACCACGACATCCTGATTCTCGGGCGCCTGCGCGATGCGCTCGACACCGGGCGGTTCCGCATCGAGGCGCAGCCCATCGTGCCGCTGACGGGCACCGAGCCGGTCGAACGCTACGAGCTGCTGGTGCGCATGATCGACGAGTTCGGAAATCCGGTGGCGCCTGCCGTCTTCCTGTCGGCGGCCACGCGCTACCAGCTGCTCCCCGATATCGACCGCTGGGTGCTCGAACACGTGCTGCGCCGGATGAGCGATGCCCGCGCGCAGATCGAGCGGCATCCGAAGCGCTTTTCGATCAACCTGTCGGGACCGACTTTGAGCGATCCGGGCCTGCTCGAATGGGTGCTGACACGCATCGGCGCTTACTCGATCCCGGGCGAATGGCTGGGCTTCGAAGTCACCGAGACCGCCGCGATCGCCAACATCGGCCTCACCCAGATGCTGATGCGCCGCCTGACGGCCCGCGGTTGCCGCTTCGCGCTCGATGACTTCGGTACCGGCCTGAGCTCGCTCGCATACCTCAAGAGTCTCGAGGTATCGACGGTGAAGCTCGACGGCTCGTTCATCCGCGACATCGTCGAGAATCCGCGCTCCCAGTCGCTCGTCCGGGCAGTAACGCAGCTCGCCACTTCCATGGGCATCGAGACGGTGGCCGAGTACGTCGAGTCACCGGCGATTCACGCCCGCCTGATCGAGCTCGGCGTACGCTTCGGCCAGGGGTTCAGCCTCGGCCGCCCGGTCCCGTTCGAACGCGCGCTTGGGCTCGAGTCGGGCCTCGCCGAGAGCGCTTAAGTCCTCCGAGCTCCTGCACCCTGCGATCCCGGTTGGCGCGTCGGCGCGCGTTCCCTTAGAATGCGCGCCCTCGGGTGGCAGCCCCTTCCCGCGAGGGCAGGAGCTGAAGCGTGCACCGGGCTTCTCGGGCCCGGCAGCACACCGCCAAGGCGAACGCAGAAATGGCCCCCCGAGGGGCTTTTTTATTGCTTCGACGAGACACCCTGGCCGGGGCTCGTCGCGTTCGCCGGCCCTCTAGGAGCGCTGGAGAATCAGCGACTTAGGCGGTTCAATTTGTGAAAAACATGAATGGGCCCGGCGGCCCATTCTTTTTTTCCGGAGGAAACACGCCGGGGGTCTGGAAATGCGGGAGAGCTTGCTGCGGCTGATCGAGCCGACGGTCGAGGGCCTGGGTTACGAGCTCGTCGACCTCGAGTTCGTGCCCCAGGGACGCGAGTCGGTGCTGCGCGTCTTCATAGACCGGCCGGAAGGCATCGGGCTCGAGGACTGCGCGGCGGTGAGCGCGGCGCTTGGCGCGGCGCTCGATGCGAGCGACCCGATCCCGGGGCATTACAACCTCGAGGTGTCCTCGCCGGGTTTCGATCGGGTGCTGCGCAAGCGCGCACACTACGAGCGCTTCGTCGGCAGCCGCGTGCAGGTGCAGCTGGCGAGCCCGCTCGAGGGCCGCCGCCGGTTCACCGGCACGCTGGCGGCGGTGGGCGAGGATGGAGTCACGGTGGAGGTCGACCGGCAGACGTTTTCGTTGCCGTTTCGGCTGATTCAGAGGACCCGGCTGGTGCCGGAGTACTAGCTATGAACAAAGAGATACTGATGGTGGTCGATGCCGTTTCCAACGAGAAGGGCGTCGACAAGGAAATCATCTTCGAGGCGCTCGAGGCGGCGCTTGCGTCGGCGTCGCGCAAGAAGCGCGGCGAGGACTGGGAAGTGCGCGTCGCCATCAACCGCAAGACCGGCGACTACGACACGTTCCGCCGCTGGAAGGTGTTCGCCGACGATTCCAAGGAGCTCGAGTTTCCCGAGCGCGAGTTGCGGCTCGACGACGCGAAGGACGTCGACGCCGCGGCCGAGCCCGGCGGCTACGTGGAAGTACCGATCCAGTCGGAGGCGTTCGGCCGCATCGCGGCCCAGCAGGCGAAGCAGGTCATCGTGCAGAAGGTGCGCGAGGCAGAGCGCGCGCAGGTGGTCGAGGAGTACAAGGATCGCGTCGGGACGCTGGTGAGCGGCATCGTCAAGCGCGTCGACCGCAACGGCATCTTCGTGGATCTCGGGGGCAATGCCGAAGGTTTCATCGCGCGCGAGCAGATGATTCCGCGCGAACCGGTGCGTTCGCAGGACCGTATCAAGGCGTTCCTGAAGGAAGTGCGCTCGGAGCTGCGCGGGCCGCAGCTCTTTCTCACGCGCACGGCGCCGGAGTTCCTGATCGAGCTGTTCAAGCTCGAGGTGCCCGAGGTCGGCCAGGGCCTGATCACCATCCTCGGCGCGGCGCGCGATCCCGGGGTGCGCGCCAAGATCGCCGTGCGCTCGAACGATCCGCGCATCGACCCGGTGGGTGCCTGCGTCGGCATGCGCGGCTCGCGCGTCCAGGCGGTATCGAACGAGATCGCGGGCGAACGCGTCGACATCATTCCGTTCAACGACAACCCGGCGCAGTTCGTGATCAACGCGATGTCGCCGGCGGAAGTGACCTCGATCGTCGTCGACGAGGACAAGCACAGCATGGATATCGCGGTCGCGGAGGACAAGCTGTCGCAGGCGATCGGCCGTGGCGGCCAGAACATCCGTCTCGCGAGCGAGCTCACCGGCTGGGACCTGAACGTGATGACCGAGTCGGCCGCCGAAGCGAAGAGCGAGACCGAGTCGCACCAGCTGATCGAGATGTTCAAGAAGGCGCTCGACGTCGACGAGGACGTGGCCACCATCCTGGTGCAGGAGGGCTTCTCGACCATCGAGGAAGTCGCCTACGTGCCGGCGAGCGAGCTGTCCTCGATCGAGGAGTTCGACGACGAGATCGTCAAGGAGCTCAGGAACCGCGCGCGCGACGTGCTGCTGACGCAGGCGATCGCGAGCGAGGAAACGATGGAGCAGTCGATGCCGGCGGACGACCTGCTGATGCTCGAGGGCATGAGCCCGGATCTGGCGCTCAAGCTCGCGCGCGCGGGTATTCGTACGCGCGAGGACCTGGCGGACCAGGCGGTCGATGAGCTGCTCGCGATCGAGGGCATGGATGCGGAGCGCGCCGGCGCGCTCATCATGAAGGCGCGTGCCCACTGGTTCGAAGCGGCTCGCTGACGCAAGCCCGAAGGAGCGCCCATGGCAGACGTAACGATTGCGCAATTCGCCGAAGTGCTGAAGGTTCCGGTCGAGCGGCTGCTCACGCAGCTCGATCAGGCCGGCATCAAGGTCGCGGACGCGAACGATACCATCACCGACGAGGCCAAGATGGAGCTGCTGTCGCATCTGCGCCGCAGTCACGGCCTCGCCGAAGAGGACACGGGCAGCGCCCCGCGCAAGATCACGCTGCGTCGCAAGTCCCAGACCGAGATCAAGATGGCGAGCACGCAGGGCCGCGCGCGCACGGTCAACGTCGAGGTGCGCCGCCAGCGCACTTACGTCAAGCGCGACGTGCTCGAAGAGCAGGCGCGCCAGCACCAGGTCGAGCTCGACAAGCAGCGCGAGGCGGACGACGCCGTGCGCCGCGAGGCCGAGCGCGCCGAGCAGGAGCGCCGCGACGGGGAGCGCCGCGAGCGCGAGCGGCTCGACGAGGAAATCCGCAAGCGGGCGGAGGAAGAGACCCGGCGGCGCGCGGCCGAGGACGAGGTCAAGCGCCAGGCCGAGGCACGCGAGAAGGAAGACGCCGAGCGCCGCCGCAAGGAAAAGGACGAGGCGGTGCGCCCGAAGGCCGCGCACGTTCGCACGCCCGCGGAGGAAGAGGCGGACGAACGGGCTACCAAGTACGGCCGGCAGGAGCTGCACGTTGCGGGCGGCCTGTCGGCGCGGCACAAGAAAAAGAAGGAGCGGCGGCGTGGCGTCCCGGTGAGCGTGGAGGCGCGGCACGCGTTCGAGCTGCCCACAGCGCCGGTGAAGCGCGAGGTGGCGATCGGCGAAACGATCACGGTGGCCGAGCTCGCGCAGAAAATGGCGGTCAAGGGCAGCGAAGTCATCAAGGTCCTCATGAACATGGGCGTGATGGCCACCATCAACCAGCCGATCGACACCGATACCGCGGTGCTGGTGGTCGAGGAAATGGGCCACACGGCGAGGATCATGCGCGCGGACGCGGTGGAGGCGGATCTCGAAAGCACGCTCGAAGACCAGGGCGAGATACTGCCACGGCCGCCGGTCGTGACCGTGATGGGCCACGTCGATCACGGCAAGACTTCGCTCCTCGACTACATCCGGCGCACGAAGGTCGCGGCGGGCGAAGCGGGCGGCATCACCCAGCACATCGGCGCCTACCAGGTCGAGACGCCGAAGGGCGTGATCACCTTCCTCGACACGCCGGGCCACGCGGCATTCACCGCGATGCGTGCACGCGGCGCCCAGGTCACGGACATCGTCGTGCTGGTGGTCGCCGCCGACGACGGCGTCATGCCGCAGACGGTGGAAGCGATCGAACACGCGCGCGCGGCGGAAGTGCCTATTGTTGTTGCCATCAACAAGATCGACAAGGCGGATGCCGATCCCGATCGCGTGCGCACGGATCTTTCCAAGCACAACGTGCTCTCCGAGGAGTGGGGTGGCGATACGCTGTTCGTCAAGGTGTCGGCGCGCACCGGCGCGGGCGTCGACCAGCTGCTCGATGCCATCCTGCTGCAGGCCGACGTGCTCGAGCTCAAGGCGGCGCGCGGCGGCCGCGCGACCGGAGTCGTGCTCGAATCGACCCTCGAGAAGGGCCGCGGAGCGGTCGCCACCGTGCTCGTGAATCGCGGCACGCTGCGCGCCGGGGACCCGATCATCGCCGGACAGGAGTTCGGCCGCTTGCGCGCCATGTTCGACGAGACCGGACGCGCGGTGGAGGAAGCCGGACCTTCCATGCCGGTCGTCATTCTGGGGCTGCAGGGCACGCCGAACGCGGGCGATGACCTGCTGGTCGTCGAAAGCGAGCGCAAGGCGCGCGAAGTCGCGCTTTATCGCCAGGGCAAGTTCCGCGACGTGAAGCTCGCGCGCCAGACCACCAAGGCCGAGGACATCTTCCAGCAGATCGAAGGGGCCAAGGCGAGCGCCATCCAGCTGGTCGTCAAGGCGGACGTGCAGGGCAGCGTCGAGGCGCTGCGCGATTCGCTGACCAAGCTCTCCACCGATGAGGTTGCGGTGAAGGTCATCTCGAGCGGGGTGGGCGGCCTCACCGAATCCGACGTCACGCTGGCGGCCGCATCGCGGGCGCGCATCATCGCGTTCAACGTGCGTGCCGACGCGGCGGCGCGCAACTCGATCAAGGAAACGGGCGTCGACGTGCGCTACTACAGCATCATCTACGAGGCGCTCGACGACGTGAAGCAGATGGTGTCGGGCATGCTGGCGCCGGAGATCAAGGAGACGATCGTCGGTCTCGCCGAGGTGCGCGAGGTGTTCCGCTCGAGCAAGTTCGGCACCGTCGCCGGCTGCATGGTCGCGGACGGCTTCGTCCGGCGCAACAATCCGATCCGCGTGCTGCGCGACAACGTCGTGATCTTCGAAGGGGCGCTCGAGTCGCTGCGCCGCTTCAAGGACGACGTCAGCGAGGTGCGCGCGGGCACCGAGTGCGGCATCGGGGTGAAGAACTACAACGACGTGCGGGTCGGTGACCAGATCGAATGCTACACGCGGGTCGAAGTGGCCCGCAGCGCCTGAGGCGCGATGACGCACGGACGCCGCGAATTTCCGCGGGCGAGGCGCATCGAGGGCGAGCTGCAGCGCCGGCTCGCCGAGCTCCTGCGTCGCGAGGTGAAGGACCCGCGCGTTGCGCTGGTGACGATCACGGCGGTCGAGGTCTCGACCGATCTGGGCCATGCCCGGGTCTATTACGGCGTGCTCGGGCGCGCGCCGACAGCCGAAGTGCAGGAGGGCCTCGACCATGCCGCCGGTTTCCTGCGCGCCAAGCTCGGCCGGATCCTCAAGATGCGCCAGGTCCCCGAGATTCACTTCCAGCCCGACGAACTGATCGAGCGCGCGGCGCACCTGACGTCGCTCATCGACCAGGCCGTCGCGGCGGACAAGAAGCGGTGAGCCCTTGGCCGCCGTCCACGGCATCCTGTTGCTCGACAAGCCGCCCGGCCTGTCGTCGAACGCGGCGCTGCAGCGCGTGCGCCGCTTGTTCGCGCCGCTGAATGGCGGCGAGCGGCCGGCGGCCGGGCACACGGGCAGCCTCGATCCGCTCGCGACCGGCATGCTGCCGGTCTGTCTCGGCGAGGCGACCAAGGTGGCGGGCCTGATGCTCGCTGGCCGCAAGGCCTACGAAACCGAGATCGCGCTCGGGCAGCGCACGGGCACCGGCGACACGGAAGGCGAGGTGATCGAGGAGTCGCCGGTACCGGAACTCACGCGGGCCGCGGTTGAGGCGCAGCTGCGGGCGCTCACCGGGACGCAACTGCAGCGGCCCCCGATGTACTCGGCGATTCACTCCGGGGGCGTACGCCTCTATGAACTCGCGCGCCGGGGCATCGAGGTCGAACGCGAGCCGCGGCCGATCGAGATTCACTCCATCGACCTGGTCGCGCTGGAGCCTGGCCGGGTGACGCTGAGCGTCGTCTGCTCCAAGGGGACCTACATCCGCGTGCTCGGCGAGGACGTTGCGCTCTCTCTCGGCACCGTGGGCCACCTGGCGCGCCTCCATCGGCGCTGGGTCGAGCCTTTCGAGTCCGCCGCGATGCATCCCCTGGCGGAACTGGAGCGCGTGGCCCAGCGGGATACCCAGGCCCTCGCCGCCCTTGTTCTGCCCATCGAGCGGGCGCTAGCCGGTCTCGACGAGGTCCACCTCGGTCCGCAGGCCGCCCGCCGCCTGACACAGGGGCAACGGGTGCATGCGGAGGGGGTTGCGGGCCTGAAGGCCGTGTACGGCCCGGATCGCTGTCTGCTCGGCATCGGTGAGCTCGCCCTCGACGGGTCGCTGCGGGCGCGGAGGCTCTTTACATGGGCCGTCGGGTCAATGGGTTGCGCCACGCGCGGCGCGGTTGAGCGCGTACCGGGCGGCAGGTAGAATGCGCGCCCTCTCAAAGGGGCGAAACGAATTTTTGAGGTTTCCCGTCAATGACATTGAGCCAAAGTGAGAAGTCGGGTGTAGTGGCGAAGTATCAGCGCAGCGCCAAGGACACGGGTTCGCCGGAGGTGCAGATTGCGCTGCTCTCCGAGCGCATCAACGGACTGGGGCAGCACTTCGAGTCTCACAAGCGCGATCACGCTTCCCGACGCGGGCTGCTGAAGATGGTCAACCAGCGCCGCAAGCTCCTCGATTACCTCAAGTCGACTTCCCCCGAGAAATACCAGTCTGTCGTCGAAAGCCTCGGCCTCAGGCGTTGATGCCGACCGACGTCAGGCGTTCCGGGCTGCAACCGAGCCGGCTCGGCCGGCCCGTTTCAGCGCCCGGGCTTCGAGCGCAGATTCCGACCGAGTTTCGACCAGAATTCCGACAAGGGGAGCCGCGTGGCCGTTAGCAAGCAATCGTTCGCATTCGGTGAGCACACAGTAATTCTCGAGACCGGCGAGCTGGCACGCCAGGCCAACGGCGCGGTCCTCGTGACGATGGCCGACACGGTGGTGCTGGTCACCGCGGTCGCGCAGAAGACCGCGATCCCCGGCCGCGATTTCTTCCCGCTCACGGTCAACTACCAGGAAAAGACCTACGCCGCGGGGCGCATTCCCGGCGGATTCTTCAAGCGCGAGGGCCGGCCGACGGAAAAGGAGACCCTGACTTCGCGCCTGATCGACCGGCCGATCCGCCCGCTCTTTCCCGACGGCTTCAACAACGAAGTGCAGGTCGTCGCCACCGTCATTTCCCTGAATCCGCAGGTGAACGCCGATATCCCGGCGATGCTGGGCGCCTCGGCGGCGCTCGCGCTCGCGGGCGTGCCGTTCAACGGCCCGATCGGAGCGGCGCGCGTGGGCTTCCGTGACGGCAAGTACATCCTCAATCCGACGGCCAAGCAGCTCGAGGATTCCGATCTCGATCTCGTGGTTGCCGGCACTTCCGAGGCCGTGCTGATGGTCGAGTCCGAGGCCTCGGGTCTCTCCGAAGAGGTGATGCTCGGCGCGGTCATGTTCGGCCACGCCGAGATGCAGCATGCGATCCGCGCCATCCACGAGCTGACACGCGAAGCCGGCAGGGCGCGCTGGGACTGGCAACCGCCGGCCAAGGACACGGAGCTCGAGAAGGCCGTCGCCAGCGCGGCCCAGGCCCAGCTGGAAGCGGCCTACCGGGTCACCGAGAAGCAACAGCGCTACACGCGCATTGCGGAGATCAAGGCCCAGGTCACGGCCAGCCTGGCGGCCGGGGATGCGCCGCGCTGGAAGGCCGAGCAGGTCGGCAACGAGCTGTTCGCCCTCGAGAGCCGCATCGTGCGCAACCGGATTCTCG
>Ga0316628_100004075_pt1 | contig 11391 bp, 8 predicted proteins | sample OWC_Aug_M2_C1_D5_FD_207648 | JGI IMG/M metagenome (GOLD analysis project Ga0316628, IMG submission 207648) | Wetland soil microbial communities from Old Woman Creek delta, Ohio, United States - OWC_Aug_M2_C1_D5_C | ecosystem: Environmental > Terrestrial > Soil > Wetlands | place: USA: Ohio... | reverse complement strand
CTCAGTGGTGGTGCTATGGTCAATAACCCAGATCTCATGTTGGTGACGTGCACTTAGAAGAATCTGATCGAACTCCTCATTATAGTCAATCGAATTTATATGATTCCAATCCGCACGCTCCTTCCCTGCAATGTCGCCATCGTTGATATCGACTAGCTCTGGATGTTGGGCAACCGTTCCATAGTTTTCTTTTGTCGGATCGAAATCCTGAATCAGGTGATCCCACACATGCCATTCCCAGATGATAGAACCTTCAGATGGACCAGTGCGTTGAACCTCGATGATGTGATCAGGCCATAGTTCACCATCAGGGAGCGTTTGTGGGTCGCGTCCTGCAGCGATCGCCTCCTGTGCTGTTTTGTATTCCCACGCAACCATTAAGAGATGTCCATTGGGCAGGATCTCGATGCTATGATGAAGACAATGTTGAGCATTGGAATAATTAAACTGCCACAGCCGTGTCCCATTCCAATTGAAAAGCTCCACACCGCCTGTCACTCCCCCTGCAATGAACACAGGATTGCTTAGCAACGTCGTACGAAGAAGATCCCCATTTTCTAACAGAAGGAGACCTAATCCCTGGATGTAATTACTCTCCCAGGTATGGACGATTTCTCCTTGTTTACTCATCACCAATGCTTTCGTCGAATACTCTGGAGAAAATAAAATGTATCCGTTAAACGCCTTATCAAAGAAATACGTCGTCACAATTTTCGTAAAAAATCCAAAGACCTTGGTTGTCACTCGTACCTGTTTCTGGGCATCCCCAGGAGTACCGATGGCAATTAGTATCTCCGGGAGTGAAACGAAGGTACCAAGGCCGATTCCAAACAGTCGGATATGGATATCGGTTGATTCATTTGGCCCCAGAGACCCGATGGTAACCGATTTCGTTTGTAACCACACAAAGGATCCATTGATTTTCTCGATGGTGATCGTGAGATTATTGAGGAGAGATCCTCCAATGTTTTTCACAGTTGCTGTTATCCCTCTCCCATCAACAATGTTCTCTATCGAAATATCGCTGATGTTCGCCATGAAAATCCTAGAGGGCACCATCTGGTTTGAGATGTGAAAGTCAGTTGTCTGATTCTGAGTTATGCCCCTCGACGCAATCACTGGGTTCAGCAGGAAAACCGCAATGAAGATGAGCAGTATTTTTTTCACAGAAAACCTCGACTATAACTTATACATTTTTATCCTATATAAATCTATTTTAATTTGTTTTTTCGTACAATTAATAGATAGTAGTCAAAAAATATTTATTAAAAAAAAGATGCGTCAGAATCGCTTGTATAACAAAAAAGAAGGAGGGATAATTATTTTTTCTTTTCTTCTTTTTTCTCCTTGGTCGCTCCGTCTTTTACCCCTTTTCCAAAGGCTTTGACAGCGCCCCATCCTTTTTTTACACCTTTGCCAATGGCTTCCCCGGTTTTCTCAGCAGCTTCTTCAACAGATCCTTTCTTTTCTTCATCCATATAATTTTTCCACCTTTTTTCATTCATTTTTTTATTGTTATCGGATTTGGCCCAAGTTTTTTTATCTCTGCGACAAACTCAGTAACAATAGTCGCAAACTTTTGTCCCTCTGAGGCAGAGATATATTCAAAGCGTACTCGCTGCGGGTCAATCCCGAGTTCCGTTAATAATTTTTTTAGTAATTTAATCCTTCGGTTCGTCTTATAATTCCCAGATTGGTAATGGCAATCCCCTGGGTGGCATCCAGCGATGAGGACTCCATCGACCCCTTTTCGTAACGCTTCGAGCACAAACGCAGGATCGACTCTCCCGGAGCACATCACTCGGATTGATTTCAGGTTTGTTGGATACTTCATCCTGCTTGTCCCTGCAAGATCCGCCCCCGCGTAACTGCACCAGTTGCAGAGGAATCCAAGGATGTTTGGTTCAAATTCTTCTGACATGCTTTTCTCCTTTAAGTGTTGTTCAACTCCTTAAGTACAAGGTTGACCACGGTCGGTATGGCAGCAGCAACCGAGTTGCTGAGTTGTTCCCCAAACTCATAGGTGCATTTCACGGTAATTCCGAATAGAATAATGTTCGAAGGAATGTGTTTTTCTCCAAGTTGTCGGGCTAATTGTAAGGCTTCCGATAATGAGACATCATGAGGATTACAGGAATGAACTGAATGAAAATCAGAGAGGGTAAACCGTTTCACTTCACCAGTTTTGCACTCGTTCTGTCTCACCGCATCGATCAGGATGACTTTCTCGTACCCTCGTATCATATCCAGGAGGTTCAGTCCACCAGTGGTTGCAGTTTCTACCGTCACTTTCGGGTCATGAATCTGCAGGCGAAGTGCTTCAATGACATGAAGTCCCACGCCATCATCCTGCAGGATCGGGTTTCCAACACCAAGCACAATCGTTTTCATCTTAAAGCTCCTAAGGCTGGGAAAATGTTCGATAGATTTTCTTCTCATGGTCGTAGATTCTCACCGTCATCGGAAGTCCACCAGGGAGGGTATGGGTCGCGCATCCGAAGCAAGGGTCATAGGCACGGAACGCCATCTCTACTTTGTTTAACAGCCCGTCGTTCACCTGCCCTTTGTGAATGACGCCTTTTGCTGCGTCGCGTATGGACATGGTAATCGCTCCTGCGTTATTCGTGGTTGCAACAATCATGTTTGCCTTCTCAACCAACCCGTTTTTATCAAGGTGATAGTGATGAATCAGGGTACCTCGAGCTGCCTCGACCACCCCGATCCCTTCCCCTGGTATCCCCACTGGATTTCGGATATGAGTTGAGGTAATATCAGCATCCTCGATGAGTTCTTTTGCTCGTTCAGTGGCGTATAATAACTCGATGAGTCGTGCCCAGTGGAACGCAAGGGTCGAGTTCACAGGTTTTCCTCCGAGGGTGTCGTACATGCGTGTGTATTCCTTCTCTGCCTCTGGCGTTGCCATGCCATCCGTCGCATTCAACCGCCCCAGAGGACCAACACGATAGATCCCGCTGTTCTTCCCATCGGTAAGACCATGCCATCCAATGCTTTTCAAGTACGGGTATTTCATATAGCTCCATTCTTCGACACGTTCAGCGATATGGTTCGTATAGTCTTTAGCATCAAATTTCTCTAGTTCGTTTCCCTCTTGATCGGTGACCCTGATTACTCCATCGTAAAAATTCATCTTGTTGTGTTTATCGACCAGTCCCATGTTGTAGGTTTTGAGTGTGTACGGATCAGAGCGGATGAGATCAACATATGCTTTGTTTTTCAAGACGATATCATTGAACAGGTTCAAGGTGAATTTCGCAAAGCTGTTGCATGAGACGATCATGTCTTTGATTTCCTTGACTTCATCTTTGGATAGCCCTTTGGAAACACCCCCAGGAAGTCCACTGACCGGATGTGTGGCTTTCCCTCCCAGAATCGCGGTGATTTTCTGACCATACGCCCGGTGTTTGATGACCTCTTTTGCCACATCTACTCCTGCTTTTTCAATGACCCCCAGAATGTTCCTTTTTGCGGCGGGGGCCTCAGGACCAACCACGAAATCAGGACCGCCAAGGAAATAGAAATGAAGGATATGATCATAGATGACATATCCACAGTACAATAATTCTCTAAGTTTTTTCGCTGGTACTGGCGGGTCGACATGGAACGCTGCATCCAATGCTTTAGTGGCTGCGAAGTGATGAGCGACTGGGCAGACTCCGCAGATTCGTGAGGTGATCTGAGGCATATCCTCCGCTCGTCGTCCTTCAGCGAACTTTTCAAAGCCTCGGAGCTCAGGGATCTGTAGGTACGCGTTCTCGACGTCCCCGTGTTCGTTGAGGAAGATCGTGATTTTCCCATGTCCTTCTAACCGGGTGATTGGGTCAATGGTGATGGTTTTCATTTCATCACCTTCCGATTGAGTAAAGCTGCTGCTAACGTGTATTTGTAGAAGGTGCCGACGACATCAGGGATTTTTTCCATGAGCGCATCAACCTCTTTATCACTCATGGTTTGCTCTGTCTCTACCCCAAGGATAGATGCAAGCGCCGAAATCATACTTGCTCCCTGGTCAAGGGCGTTGGGGAGGATTCCTTGACAACCGGTGCAGGGCATGTTTCCTTCCATGCAGCGTCCATGGCATCCAGCCCGAGTCGCTGGACCCATACAAATCACGCTTTGCTCAAGGAAACATTTCTCCTCCATCTTTTCAAGTTCATAGATACGTTTTACCGTCTGGATTTTCTTATCAGAGAGTTTAAACCGACATTCATCACAGACTGCTTTCAGGGGAGCGAGGACTGACCCTTTGGCAGGGAGTTTTCCTTCGACGATCGCATTAAACGCATCAAGGATCAGCCAGGGTGGTGGTGGACAACCTGGGATGAAGTAATCCACGTCAACGACCTGATGCAAAGGGAGAAGTGTATCATAAAACTCAGGGATTGTTAATTCTCCTTCTTTTACTTTAACAGAGGTTTTTGGGACTTTTTTTTCTGGATTCTCAGTCGAGGGATTGTCCAGATATGCGGTTTTGAAGATCTCCTTTCGGTTCGACATATTTGCCAACCCCGGGACTCCCCCACTTACTGCACAGGCGCCAAAGGAGACAAGAATCTTTGATTTCTTCCGTAACAGTTTCGCGAGATGCTCCTGTTCTGAGTTTCGAATCCCTCCATTGAAAAAACAGGCGTCGATGCTATGGTCAGCTCGCTCCTCGATATCCTTGTATTTTGTGTCAATGGCGACCGGCCAGAACACGATATCGGCTGCCGCGACGAGATCCAGGATTTTCTCATCGATGTCAAGCATCCCGATTTCACAGCCACCACAGCTGGCAGCCCAGTACAACGCGATTTGGAGTTTTTTGTCTGGTTCTTTTTTCTTTTCTGCGGACATACTTATCACCAAGAGAATGATTCTCTGCAAGTGTCTTTTGACATAAGTTCTCTGCTGGTGTTGGTGAGACGATCCCCCACAAGAGAGGTAATAAGATGGGTGATGTAAATACTGAACAGATATATGTGTTTAACTGTACCTTCGCCCCAGAGAAGAGAACCTTTTTACCCTTTCAGCTATTCCCCTATCGTTCATTATGAAACAAGCAATCGTCTATCATGAGGATTATAATAAATACGACCTTGGTACTGACCATCCCCTCATCGGTGATAAACCAAAAAACGTCATGGCGTACCTCAAAGAAAAAAACTTGATTTCAGAGTTTCAAGTCTTTACGCCAAAGAAGGCGACCGAAGGAGATCTCCTCAAAGTCCATACGGCTCCCTATGTGGAGCACATCAAGAAACTCAGTCAGACCGGTGGGTGGCTCTCAGAAGACACCCCGGCTCCAAAAGGGATTTTTGAAATCGCTAGCCTCGCAACTGGTGGTAGCATGTGCGCGGGGGAAAAACTCTTTGAAGGATTCCAAGTTGCGGTCAATCCTCTCGGTGGTTTTCATCATGCAAGCAAAGGACATTCCTCTGGATTCTGTTTCTTTAATGATATCGCAGTCGCCATCGAATACCTCCGACAACAACACCATCTGAAACGGTTCATGATCATTGACGTTGATGTCCACCATGGGAACGGGACCCAGGATATCTATATCGATGACCGAACGGTGCTGAACCTGTCGTTTCATCAAGACGGTCGGACGCTATACCCTGGGACTGGGAGCGTGGAGACCCTTGGTAGGGATGACGCTGCTGGATACACCATCAACCTACCATTTCCCCCGGGTACCGGTGGAGTGAGCTATTATAATGCTTTCAAAGACATCGTCCCTCCAGTCACCAAGCAATTCAAACCAGACATCATCCTGTATCAATCAGGAGTTGATACGCATCATGCGGACCCGCTCGCAGATCTGAACCTCACCTATCAAACCTATTATCATCTTGCAAAACAGGTTGCTGAGCTTTCGAAGGAAACCTGTCAAAAACTCCTGGTTTTCCTAGGAGGCGGCTATAATAGTATCGCCTGCATTAAGTCATACTACAATGTGTTCTGTGGCCTTTTAGGAAAGAACGAGTATCTGGAAGAAGAAGACATCCCTGATATGGATCCTGAAGCGGTACACCACGTCGTATCCCAGCTCAAACAGTCTCTAAGCGAGTATTGGAATCTGTAATCTTTCTCCTGATAACCAAATCTTTATCTAGCGACCCCGAATACCGATTAGTTGGTCTACAAGTATCTTTGTAGAAAACAGATGAGATTTTCCTCATATGAGGTGTTTTTCATGACCAAACAACAAACCATGATGCAATCAAAAAATGATACGAAAAAAACAACAATGAAAAGTGTTGATGGAAATACCGCTGCGGCACATATCGCCTATGCGTTTAGCGATGTCGCTGCCATCTACCCAATAACGCCATCATCCCCGATGGGAGAAGAGGTTGATGCCTGGGCTGCCCATGGTCGGAGGAACATTTTCGACCAGATCCTCAAGGTTTCAGAGATGCAGTCTGAGGGTGGAGCCGCTGGAGCTGTGCATGGGGCACTCTCCGCTGGTGCGTGTGCCACGACCTTTACCGCTTCCCAAGGGTTATTGTTGATGATCCCGAACATGTACAAGATTTCTGGGGAGCTCATGCCTTGCGTGTTCCACGTCAGTGGTCGCGCTCTCGCCGGACAAGCCTTGTCGATTTTCGGTGATCATCAGGATGTCATGGCGACACGAGCAACCGGGTTTGCGATCCTTTCTTCAAACTCCGTCCAAGAGGTCATGGACCTTGCCTTGGTCGCGCATCTCTCCACGTTACAAGCAAGCGTTCCTTTCCTTCATTTCTTCGACGGATTCCGTACCTCTCATGAGATCCAGAAGATTGAGATGATCGATTATGAGGATATCAAGAAGCTCGTCAACTGGGATGCCATCAAGAAACACCGGCAACGAGCCTTGAACCCAGAGCATCCACATCAACGAGGAACAGCACAGAACCCCGATATCTACTTCCAAGTCACTGAAGCGGCAAACGCCTACTATCAGAAAATCCCTGCTATCGTTGAACAGGAAATGAAAAAAGTCGCCACCCTGACCGGTCGAAGCTACCACTTATTTGATTATGTTGGAGCCACTGACGCAGATCGAGTCGTGATCATGATGGGATCCGGCTGTGAGATTGTCGAAGAAGCCGTCGGGTACCTCAATAAAAAAGGTGAAAAAGTCGGGTTGATTAAAGTCAGACTCTATCGTCCATTCTCCGTTGACCATTTCATCAAAGTATTACCAAAGACTGTGAAGAAAATCGCGGTCCTTGACCGTACGAAAGAAACCGCTGCGTTTGCGGAGCCATTGTATCTTGATGTTTGTAGCGTGCTGCATGACCAGAACCTCCATCCCCTCGTGGTTGGTGGCCGGTACGGGCTTGGCTCAAAGGATTTCACCCCGACCATGGCCAAAGCAGTCTTTGATAATTTGAAGAATCCCTCACCGAAGAATCATTTCACCGTCGGGATCATTGATGATGTTACTCATACGTCCCTTCCCCTTGGAGAACAGATCGACACCGCCACAGAAGGATTGATTCGGTGTAAATTCTGGGGAATCGGCGGGGATGGAACCGTTGGTGCGAACAAAGACGCAATCAAGATCATCGGGGATAACACCAACATGTTTGTCCAGGGGTACTTCGCCTACGATTCAAAGAAATCCGGCGGAGTCACCATGTCACATCTTCGATTCGGGAAATCACCGATTCACTCCTCCTATCTTATAGATAAAGCAGATTACATCGCATGCCACCAACCATCCTACGTCGACAAATACGATCTTTTGGAAGGGATTCGAGAGGGTGGAACATTCGTCCTGAACTCCCCCTGGAGCCTGGATGAGATGGAGTCATGCCTCCCGAATTCCTTGAAAAAAACCATTGCAGAAAAAAAACTGAAGTTCTACAACATTGATGCAGTGAAGATTGCTGAGGATATCGGTCTGGGTGGCCGAATCAACATGGTCATGCAGACTGTGTTTTTCAAACTCTCCAACGTCCTTCCGATTGACGATGCGATGCGGTATCTGAAAGATGCGATTGCGAAAACCTACGGGAAGAAAGGGCAGAATGTCATTGAGATGAACTGGAAAGCAGTCGATGCATCTTTGGCTGATCTCCGAGAGGTCCAATATCCTTCCTCATGGAAAACGATTCAACCCGAAAAACCGGAGAAGAAAAACCAACCGGAGTTTGTCACAAAAGTCATGGGCCCGATGCTCGCTCAACAGGGGGATAAACTCCCAGTGAGTGCATTCACACCCGCAGGATTTTTCCCACCGGGGACCACCAAGTACGAGAAACGTGGTGTTGCAATCAATGTTCCAGAATGGCTCATCGATAACTGCATCCAATGTAACCAATGTGCCATGGTCTGCCCGCATGCCTCAATTCGACCAGTTCTGTTGTCTCAGGATGAAGTCGCGAAAGCCCCCAAAGGTTTTTCAGCGAAGAAAGCCGTGGGAAAGGAAGCAGAAGAACTCTCCTTCCGGATTCAGGTGTATACCGAGGATTGTATGGGTTGTGGGAATTGTGCAGATATTTGCCCTGCGAAAGTGAAAGCATTGGTCATGAAACCGATTTCCACTCAAATGGAAACTCAAATCCCTTACCAGCGGTACAGCGAGACAATACCAGTCCGGTCAGGTGGGTTTGATAAATTTACAGTGAAAGGATCACAGTTCCAGCAGCCTCTCCTTGAATTTTCTGGGGCGTGCTCCGGCTGTGGAGAAACACCTTATCTGAAGACGATTACCCAGCTGTTCGGTGATCGAATGATTATTGCGAATGCAACCGGGTGCTCCTCAATTTGGGGCGGTTCTGCACCGTCTGTCCCGTTTACGACCAATGAGAAAGGATTTGGTCCTGCATGGGCGAACTCCTTGTTTGAAGATAACGCCGAGTACGGGTTCGGGATGATGCTTGCGACCACGCAGCGCCGCGCGAAACTTGCGGAACTGGTCACCCAGGCAACCCAAAAAACCCAGGGAGCGCTCAAAGACGCATTCAGTGGCTGGCTTCAGAACATGCATGATGCAGAAAAATCAAAACTCTATGGTGATACGATGAAATCGCTGCTCGAAAAAGATCACCGGGATGACCTGCTCAACCAGATTTGGGAGTCCCGTGATATGCTGACGAAGAAATCCATCTGGTCTGTTGGCGGTGACGGGTGGGCGTACGATATCGGCTACGGCGGCCTTGACCATGTGCTTGCGATGAATGAGGATATCAACATCTTAGTCCTTGATACGGAATTGTATTCGAACACTGGTGGGCAATCATCGAAGGCGACACCGGTTGGGTCGATCGCAAAATTCGCTGAATCTGGGAAGAAGACGAAGAAAAAGGATCTCGGTCTTATCGCGATGAGCTATGGTTACGTCTATGTCGCTTCTGTTGCGATGGGTGCCAATAAAAACCAGTTCATGAAGGCAATCAAGGAAGCGGAATCCTATCCTGGTCCCTCGTTGATTATCGCATACGCCCCCTGCATCAACCATGGGATCAAAGCAGGGATGGGCAAAACCCAGGAAGAGGAGAAGCGAGCTGTGGAATCTGGTTATTGGCCGTTATATCGATATGACCCGCGCCTTGTTGCGGAAGGGAAAAACCCGTTCCAGCTCGATTATCAACCACCGAATGGCACCATCCATGATTTCCTTATGGGTGAGGTCCGATACGCTGCGTTGGTCAAATCCTTCCCTGAGGAGGCTACCAAACTTCATAAACAGCTTGAGGAAGGGACCGTAAGCAGATACAAAGCTTACAAGAACATGGCGGAACAGAAAAACTAAGAGTATAATGGGTATTTTCTCCCTTCTTTCTTTCCTTTTTTTTATTAGAGACTGTCACAGAAGGTCGATACCTATATATAATTGTCTCTTATTTCGGGGCTACGGTGCCCTACTAGGTTTATATGGAGGGAAGCACTATGAATGGTGGAAAACTAGATAAGATTTTTAAACCAAAAAGTATCGCAGTCATTGGCGCGAGTGAAACCATAGGGACTGCGGGATATCGAATTTTTAGAAATCTGATAGGATCGGGATTTGATGGCGTCGTGTTCCCGGTGAATACGAAGCGGGAGAGCGTCCAAGGAGTGCAAGCGTATCCAACCATCAATGATGTTCCCAAGGTCGTTGATCTAGCAATTATTGTCACACCAGCAACCGTTGTTTGTGATATCGTTGAACAATGTGGAGCTCGAGGGATTAAAGGGATTCTTATCATTTCAGCTGGATTTAAGGAAATCGGGCCTGAAGGAGTTGCTCGAGAACAGCGGTTACTTGAGTTAAAGAAAAAATATGGATTAAGTATTGTTGGTCCCAACTGTGTCGGTTTTATCATGCCGTACCTGAATTTAAATGCGACATTCGCAGGTTCCATGCCTGCAAAAGGATCTATTGCGTTGTTGTCACAGAGTGGTGCGGTCTGCGGTGCGATTCTGGACTGGGCGGCAGCAGCGAATGTTGGTTTTAGTTCATTTGTCTCTGTTGGTTCTATGCTTGATGTTGATTTCGGTGACCTGATCGATTATTTCGGGATGGATATTCACACGAGAAGCATTGTGCTCTATATCGAATCGATTACCGACGCTCGAAAGTTCATGAGTGCGACCAAGGCGTTTGCCAGAGCAAAACCAATCATTGTTATTAAATCCGGGCGGTTCAAAGAAGGAGCAAAAGCTGCGTCATCTCATACCGGTGCTTTAGCTGGTGAGGATAGTATTTATGAAGCAGCGTTCCGACGATCCGGGGTGGTCCGTGTCATGGATATCATGGATTTGTTCAACTGCTCCTCCATTCTTGCGAAGCAACCACGGCCCATGGGACCAAACATCGCGATTGTGACCAATGCAGGAGGACCTGGTGTCCTTGCGACGGATTCCATCATAGAAAAAGGTGGGAAACTTGCGGCTTTATCCCCGGAGACGATGGAGAAGCTCAATAAGGTGTTGCCCTCCCATTGGAGTCATGCGAACCCTGTTGATATCATCGGGGATGGCGATGAGGACCGCTATCAGAAAGCAATTGAGATCTGCCTGGAGGATAAGAACATAGATGGTCTGTTAATCCTCTGTGTCCCTCAGGTCATGGCAGACCCCAAGAAACTCGCTGACCGACTCATTGATATCGCGCGCAAATCAACCAAACCAATTCTCACGTCTCTCATTGGTGAAGCAACCGTGAATCATGCGCGAGAGATCCTCAACAGTAACAACATCCCAACCTACGCATCACCAGATGAGGCAGTCGAGTCCTATATGTATCTGTACCACTACGAACGGCACCTTGCACAACTCTATGATACCCCTGTTGAGCTGAACATCCAGACACCAGCTCACACCGATATCATCAAAAAAATGTTGAATGTCGCCGCAGAAGAGAAACGAACCCTGCTGAACGAAAGCGAAGCAAAAACCTTCCTCGAGTTATAT
>Ga0316628_100004074_pt1 | contig 11392 bp, 12 predicted proteins | sample OWC_Aug_M2_C1_D5_FD_207648 | JGI IMG/M metagenome (GOLD analysis project Ga0316628, IMG submission 207648) | Wetland soil microbial communities from Old Woman Creek delta, Ohio, United States - OWC_Aug_M2_C1_D5_C | ecosystem: Environmental > Terrestrial > Soil > Wetlands | place: USA: Ohio... | reverse complement strand
CCCGTCTTTCAACCCACCGGAAACCTCAAGGCCGACATGGCCGAAATCCTTGGCTTCTACGCCACGGTAACCGGCAAGCACCCCGAGAGGATGGGCGTGGTGGAGATTCCGCGCAGTTAAGCGGGACGGCGATGCAAGGAGGCGGGAGTCCCGAGCCACGGGGCGTGGGCTCAAGATCGCGGGGGAAATGCCGATTTCCTGAGTGGATGGACGAAGCATGTCGCATCGCTGCAGGGGAGGTCGGCGTCATGACTGCGTCACAACGGAATGGTTACAGGGCCTCGGAGCACTGCCCCGTCTGCGGGAGCTGCCAGAGCGGGTGCACTACGGGAAAGGTTACCGGCGCAGTTCCCGTCATGCGAGCCTCTTACTCCTGCGGCTACACCGTCACGGCGGCCGGGACCTCTTCGGGGCGTGTGCTTGTCGTGGGGATCGGATGCAAGGGCAGAAAAGCAGTGTCCAGTGGCTAGTGATCAGTGACCAGTGAGAAACGGAAGCAGTTGACTAGTTGATAAGGTGATAAGTTGATAAGGTCATAAGTTCATTTTCCTAATCAACTTGTCAACGAATCAACCAATTCCTGTCCCGCCTTAGATGACTTTCTTCATTGCCGCCACGGCCACCTCGATCTGGTCGTCGGTGGGCTCGCGCGTCGTGATCTTCTGCAGTAACAATCCCGGCCAGCTGATCATCTGCACCCAGCCTTTATCCTTGTGCTTCCCGCTGAACCGGATGATCTCGTAGGAAATCCCCGCGATGATGGGGAAGAGAGAAAGCTTGTAGGCGACTCTCATCAGGAAATCGGGACGTCCCAGCAGCGAGAAGACCAGGATCGAGATCACGAACACCACCAGGATGAAGCTCGTTCCGCAGCGGGGGTGACGCGTCGAGAAGTGCTTGATGTTCTCGATGGTGAGATCCTGTCCATGCTCCCAGGCGAAAACGGTCTTGTGCTCCGCGCCGTGGTACATGAAGACGCGCCGCATGTCCTCCATAAGCAGGGTCGTGGTCAGGAAGGCGAGGAAGATCCCGAGCCGGATTATGCCTTCGACGATGTTGAGCAGGATCGTGTTCTCGATGAAATCCCGCAGGAATGCGAAGCAGTATGCCGGGATCAGGACGAAAAGGGTCAGCGCCATGCTGAAGCTCAGGCAGAGCGAAAGCGCGATCTCCCAGCCCTGCGGCTTCTTCTCCCCTTCCGGCATGGCTATCTCGGCGGAGTACAGGAGTGTCTTGATGCCGAGAACCATCATCTCCACGAGCGTCACGGAGCCGCGGACGACGCGGATGCCCAGTACGGGGTAGCGCTTCGTGAAGGGAACGTAATCCTGTTCCTTGATGACGATGTCCTTCGCAGGTGTCCGAACGGCCACGGCGATCCGGTTGCCGTGGCGCATCATGACCCCTTCGATGACGGCCTGACCGCCGGCGATGTCCTCGGGGCCGGTGGGTTTCGAGTGCCCGCAGGCCGGTTCGTTCCCGGAGGCAGGCTCATGATTGAAGACATTAAGGATCCGGCTGAAGAAAGATCGGGTGAGGAGAAAGATCGTCATGGCTTCCCTGTTTTCTCCGGGTCCTTTGTCGTCTTGTTGTCGGGGTCGGACATGGATTTCTTGAAGCCGCGGATGGCCTTTCCCATGGCGCTACCCAACTCGGGGAGCTTGCCGGGGCCGAAGAAGACCAGCGCGATGACGACGATGATGAGCAGTTCGGGCAATCCAATATTAGGCATGAAACATGTACCTCCGTCGATAAAGAATATGAAGCATACCACAAATGAAAGTTAATGCAACCCGTTCTGAACTGCATGGGGCTGTCAACCGATCGGGGTGGTGAGCGTTCGTAAAAACAGATATCAACGTTGAGGAGGTCACGATGCGACACATGAAGGGAAGTGATCTGTTGAAGCAGGCAGTGATGGTTCTTGCCCTTGCCTTGCTGACGCTGGGTGTGATTGCCGTTCAGGATGTCCCGGCCGCGCAGGGTCCCTGTGCCGATGACATTGCGAAGTACTGCAAGGACGTGAAACCGGGCGACGGGCGACTCGCCAGATGCCTCAAGGAGAACGAAAAGCAGCTTTCGCCTGCCTGCAGCTCCAGCATCGATGAATCAAAGAAGAGGGTAAAGGAAGCCCACCAGGCCTGTGAAAGCGACGCCCGGAAATTCTGCAAGGATGTGAAGCCGGGTCAGGGGCGGATCGTCAAATGCCTCAGGGAACACGAAAAGGATCTCTCGCTCGAGTGTCGCGACAAAATGGCCCAGCCCAACAAGAAGAGATAGTGTCGAGAGGGCAAGCCCCGCGCCGCGCAGGGTCTGTCATCCAAGCGGGACCGGCCGTTCCGGCAATCCTTCCGCCGGGTCCGGAAAGAAAAAGGCAGAGCCTGAGGCTTCAGGCTCTGCCTTGGTTTTACAAAGCATTGGAGATGATGGTGTCAAGACAGCGAGGGCAGGGACCGTTCAGGCCGCCTGTACGATCCGATTCTTCGAGGCCCAGCGGGCCAGGCCGACCTTCATCGCGATGAAGGCGCGCCGGAATTCCCTCTGGGTGCGCTCGCACTGCGTGAGCGCCAGTCTGTATGCCTGTTTCTGATCGTCCTTGATCGCCGGGTTGATGAGGGCAAGCTCAAGGGCCTTCTTTACCACGATGAGCTTTCCCAGTTCACCTTCGAATCTCTCTACGTCGTCCTTCGTGAGGCTGCCCCTCTGCATTGCGACTCTCCTTAGGCATTACGTATTATGGTCAAGATCAGAAGCTATATCGGGAGTACTAGCAAGATGCGTGCCGGACACTCCCCGAGCTTTTTTGCGTGAAATGCCGTCTTGGCAGGGCTATAATCCGCATCTGAATGAGCCGGCAAACAGGAAGGATCCCACCTGCGGGTTTTATGATGAAAGCGATAATTATCGACCGGATCGTGAGCCTCTCCGCTGAAATGGCTCCGTTGCGTTTCGTGGAGCTCCCGGTGCCCATGCCAGGCGAGGGGGAGACCTTGGTCCGGGTTGCGGCCTGCGGCGTGTGCCACACGGAGCTCGACGAGATCGAGGGGCGAACCCCCCCGCCCCGGCTTCCGGTCATCCCGGGCCACCAGGTTGTCGGCCGGGTCGTGGAGAATGGCCCCGGGGCGAAGCGTTTCCACGTCGGGGCGCGAGTGGGGGTTGCCTGGATCTTTTCGGCCTGCGGGGCCTGTGGCCACTGCCTCAGCAGCCACGAAAACCTCTGCACCGGTTTCAGGGCCACGGGGCGTGACGCAGACGGCGGGTACGCCGAGTACATGGCCGTCCCCGAGGCCTTTGCCCACCCCATCCCGGAGGTTTTTTCCGACTCCCAGGCCGCACCGCTTCTCTGCGCCGGGTCCGTCGGCTGGCGATCTCTCCGGCTCACGGGCCTTCGCGACGGGCAGACCCTGGGGCTCACCGGCTTCGGGGCGTCGGGCCACCTCATGCTCAAGGCCGCGCGACACAAGTACCCCCGGTCGAAGATCTTCGTTTTTGCCCGGAGCGAGGCCGAGAGGGTCTTTGCCCGGGAGCTGGGCGCCGCCTGGGCAGGGGAGACGGCCGATGGACCGCCGGGGCCCTGCGATGCCATCATCGACACCACCCCCGCCTGGGGACCCGTCGTGGAGGCACTGAAGAACCTCAAAAGCGGAGGCCGGCTCGTGATCAACGCAATCCGGAAGGAAGACATGGATCGGGACCGGCTTTTGCAGCTGGACTATGCGGCCCATCTCTGGCTCGAGAAGGAGATCAAGAGTGTCGCCAACGTGACGAGAGACGATGTCCGCGAGTTCCTGGAGCTTGCCGCCGCGATTCCCCTGTTGCCGGAGGTGCAGGAGTACCCGCTTGCCGAAGCGAACCTCGCCCTTGCCGAACTCAAGCAGAGGAAGATCCGGGGCGCCAAGGTCCTGAGAATGTGAAGAATTTGTGTCAACCAAACGATAACGTGTACGTTTAACCCACTAGACGCTCCCTTGCGGCTGCCTGTCGCCGAGGGGCGAGGAGAACAAGAGACTGGACCACAGCGCGGCACTGAACCGGTTCCTGGCCCAGGTGGAAAGGCGGGCCTTCGGGATGGCCCGGATGGCCTCGGGGAGTCCTGACGATGCTCTCGACATCGTGCAGGACACGATGCTCCACTTTGCCCGGCTTTATGCCAATCGGCCCGAAGGGGAGTGGAACGTCCTCTTCTACAAGATCCTGCACAGCCGGATCACCGACTGGTATCGCCGGACGGCCGTCCGGAGACGGTTCCACGACTGGTTCGGCAAACCCCGGGACGATGAAAGCGACGAGGAAGACCCGATGGCCCGGGTGGCGGATTCGACCTCGCCGGACCCGGCCGAGGGAGTCATGAGGCAGGAGTTCACCGGGGCCCTGCAGGCGGCCCTGAGAAAGCTTCCGCTGAGACAGCAGCAGGCCTTCGTCCTTCGGGCCTGGGAAGGGTTCGACACGGCACAGACGGCACACGCCATGGGCTGCTCGGAAGGCAGCGTCAAGACGCATTACTCCCGGGCGGTGCATACCCTGCAGATCAAACTGGAGGAATTTCAGACATGAACGAGAAGCTCAGCGAAAAAGAGGCACGATTCCTCGAGAAGGCCAGGCAGAGCCTTTTGGCCACCGAGGACCGCATCGAGGCCAATACTCTTTCGCGGCTTCGCGACGCCCGCGTGAGGGCCATCGAGGCTGCAGACGCGCGCGGTCGGGGATTCTTCCGGATTCCGAACTGGGCGCGGATCGGGGGTGTTGCAACGGCGGCAGCGGCGATCCTGGTCTTCATGATCTGGTTCGACACGCCGAAGCAGGATCTGCCCGTGAAGAATGCCGACGATATCGAGATCGTGCTCAATGTGGACAGCGCAGACAATATAGACCTTTACGAGGACCTGGATTTCTATGAGTGGCTCGCGGGCGCCGGCAACGGAGGCAGCAGCAGCTAGCCTGATCAAAGGAGAAATCCAGCGACAAGGATGCCGGAAATGAGTAGACGGATCGCAACCCTCGTGGCGGTGATCATCCTGTTTCTCGCGGGGCTTGCCTGGGGTCAGTCCGGTGGCACTTCCTGGGACCGGCTCACCCCGGGGGAACAGAAGACCCTGCAGCCTTTCAAGGAGCGATGGAACAGCATGTCTCCGGATCGGCAGGACCGCGTTCGGAAGGGCGCCGACCGCTGGCAGCGCATGACGCCTGCCGAGCGGGAGCAGGCCAATCAGCGGTATGAGAAATGGCGCGAGCTGCCCCCCGAGCGCAAGGAGACGATCCGCAAGCGTTATGATGAATTCAAGAAACTCCCTCCCAATGAGCAGCAGCAGATCCGTGAGCGCTCCAAATGGTACAGGGAGCTGCCCCAGGAGGAACGGCGCTCGATCCGCGAGAAGTACCAGCAGATGACGCCGGAGCAGCGCCAGGATGCGCGGCAGAAGATCCGCTCCATGACGCCCGACGAAAAGAGCAATTACTTCAAGGGGAAAAATAGATAGATCAAGGTTGTCAACCGGTCGTGCCGCCACTATCTACAGGCAGAAGCACGACCTCTGTCCCTTTCCATCCCCCTCCGGGCCTCTCCGCAAGAGAGGCCTTTTTTTATTCATAAGCAGGGCTGCATGAAGATGCATCAAAGTGCGGAAATTTCACTTCGCATGTGGTACAAGACCCGGGCCCATATCGAGAAAAAATGCGAAACCGGAAACCGCAGAAGAAGCCAACCGGCTTAAATCATTGGAGGAACGTCATGGAAAGAATCCTTGACCTGAGAAGCGATACGGTAACAAAGCCCACCGTTGAAATGCGGGAGGCAATGAAAAACGCGATCGTCGGAGACGACATCCTGAGGGACGACCCCACGGTCATACGGCTCGAAGAGCTCGCGGCGGAGATTTTCGGAAAAGAGGCGGCGCTCCTGACAATCTCGGGAACGATGAGCAACGAGATTGCGGTCATGATCTATACGAAACCCGGCGATGAAATCGTCGTCTTCTCCGACTCCCATCTTTATAATCTGGAAACCGGGGGAATTTCCGCGCTGTCGGGCGCCCAGCCGAGGCCCCTGAAAAGCGATTCGGGAACCTATGAACCGGGGGAGCTCAGCGAGGCGATCATGCCCCCCGGTGTCCAGAGGGCCAGGACGCGCCTGATCTGCCTGGAGAATACCTTTCACCTGAACAGAGGTCTTGCCGTTGCAAAGAGCCGGTATGCGGAAACCATCGCCATTGCGCAAAAACACGATCTCCCCATCTTCATGGACGGAGCGAGGATTTTCAATGCGGCCCTGGCTACAAACACAAGCGTGGCCGATCTGGTGAGCTTTTGTGACTCCGTGGACGTCTGTCTCTGCAAGGGTCTGGCAGCTCCCCTCGGCTCCATGCTGGTGGGCTCGAAAGATTTTATCGACGAGGCCAGGCGCATGCGGCAGAGGATCGGCGGTGGCATGAGGCAGGCGGGGGTGATCGCCGCCCCCGGCATTCTTGCCCTGACGAAGATGGTAGAGCGACTGCCGGAGGATCACGAGAATGCCGAGAAGATGAGATTGGGCCTCGAAGCGCTGGGGATCCGGGTCGACCGGGGGGGAGTCCTCACCAATATCGTCAATCTGGATGTCAGCCCCGCAGGTTGGAAGGCAGCCCTCTTTGCGGATCGACTGAATGGCTGCGGGATCAAGGTCAAGGTCTGTTCGGAGCACACGCTCCGGATGGTGACCCACAACGATATCCAAGCCCGGGATGTCTCGTTCATCCTGGATACGATCGGCAACGTGCTCCGGCGAAGGTGATCCAGGGCGGGGAGCCGAAGACATCGTAATGCACCTCTGTTTGAAAAAGCCGCCCGCTCGAAACGAAGGGTGGCTTTTTCGTCAATCCCCCGGCAGGCAATTGCCCCCCGGAGGCCCGCCTTGACATTTTTCCTCAGGCTGATACGATCAATTCATAAAAGGCCAGAAAACCGATTTTGGGGATCCAGACATGAAGATCCGTGTGGAAACCTACGACGGGTACCGCGCGGGGGAGAGGCCCCTGCGGTTTCACATCGGCGCGAAAAAACGCGAGGTCCTGGAGGTTCTCGACCGCTGGTTCGGCGAGGACCACGACTACTTCAAAGTAATCGCCGATGACGGGGGGGTGTATGTCCTGCGCTACAACCGCAGCGAGGATAGCTGGGAATTGACTCAGTACCGTGCCGCAGGCGCAGGTCAGGAAAGCGTAAAAGAAGGCCAGGCCGGCACTGAGGACCTCCTGAACTAGAGGGTGAATCGTGGCGAAGACGGAAGCCAAAAAAGGGAAAAGCGGATCCGTGGACGATCGCGAGCGGCCAGGCGAGGGTGTGAACCCGGCAGGGCTCGAGGCGCGGCTTCGCGCCATGATCGATTCCTTCGACGGCTTCATCTACATCTGCTCCCGGGACTACCGCATCGAGTACATGAACGAGCGGCTCATCGCACGCACGGGCCGTGACGGCACGGGGGATCTCTGCTACAGGGTTCTCCACGAACGCGACGAGATCTGCCCGTGGTGCATCAACGAGCGTGTCTTCAAAGGCGAGACCGTGCACTGGGAGATCCAGAGCCCGAAGGACAGGCGCTGGTACTCCATCGTCAACACGCCCATCTTCAACCCCGACGGCACCCTCTCCAAGCAGGCCCTGATCCGGGACATCACTGACGCGAAGAGGACCGAGGGCGACCTGAAGCATGCCCTGGACCGGCTCGAGCACGAGGTGGAGATCCGCACGGCGGAGCTGAAGATGAAGAACCGGCAGCTCACCGAGGAGATCGCCGACCGCAGGCGTGCCGAGGAGGCCCTGGCCGCCTCGGAGGAAAGGTACCGCAGCGTCATCGACAACGTCGGGATCGGCATCTCCCTCATCAGCCCGGACATGGAGATCCTCGCCCTGAACCGCCAGATGCGGACCTGGTACCCCGATATCGACGCAGTGCAAAGGCCTGTCTGCCACCGGGCCTTCAACGACCCGCCCCGGGAAGACATCTGCCCCTGGTGCCCGACGGCCATGACCCTGCGGGACGGGCAGGTCCACGAGTCCGTCACCGAGACCCCTTCGGGCGAGGGCGTCCGGAATTTCCGGGTTGTTTCGTCCCCCGTCCTGGACAAGGACGGTCGCGTCACGGCGGCCATCGAGATGGTCGACGACATCACGGAGCACCTCAGGGCCCAGCAGGCCGTCGCCGACTCCGAGGCGCGCTACAGGACGATTTTCGAGACGACGGGCACGGCCACGATGATCGTCGAGGAGGACATGACGATCTCCATGGTGAACGCGGAGTTCGAGAAGGAGTCGGGTTTCTCCAAGGCCGAGATCGAGGGCAGGAGGCGCTGGACCGAGTTCATCCACGAAGACGACCTGGAACAGATGAAGGCCTACCATGTCCAGCGGCGGATCGCCCCGGAATCGGTGCCCCGCAGTTACGAGGTCCGGTTTAGCGACGGCGGCGGCCGGACCCGCAGTGTCACCATGACGGTCTCGCTCATTCCGGGGACGAAGAAAAGCGTGGCATCCCTCATGGACATCACGGTGCGCAAGCAGGCCGAGGAGAGGATCAAGGAGTCGGAGCGGTTTCTCGCGGACGTGATCAATTTCCTGCCCGATGCCACCTTCGTCATCGACGGCGACGGGAAGGTGATCGCCTGGAACCGGGCCATCGAGGAGATGACGGGAATTCCCGCGCCGGAGATGATCGGCAAGGGAAACTACGAGCATGCCATCCCCTTCTACGGTGAGCGCCGGCCCATCCTCATCGATCTCGCGCTGAAGCCCGACAGGCGTTACGAGGGGACGTACGTCTCGACGGAGCGCGGGGATACCGTGCTGATCGGGGAAGCCTACATGCCGGCCCTCAAGGGGGGCGATGTCTACCTCCACGGGACGGCGAGCGTGCTGCGGAACTCGGCGGGGAACGTTATCGGGGCCATCGAGTCGATCCGCGACATCACCGAGAGGCGGCGGATGGAGGAGGCCCTGCGGCGCCGCGAGGAAGACCTGGAAGTTAAATCGCGCAATCTCGAGGAGATGAACACGGCCCTGCGTGTCCTTCTCAAGCACCGGGAGGAGGACAAGAGCGAGCTGGAGGAAAAAATCCTCTCCAACGTGAAAAAGCTCGTCGTGCCCTACGTGGAGAAGCTTCGAAAGAGCCGGCTTTCCGACGAGCAGGCCTCCTATGTGGAGATCCTCGACGACCATCTTCAAGACATTTTGTCGCCCTTTCTGCGCAATCTGGGCACCCGGCACCTGAACCTCACGCCCAAGGAGATCCAGGTGGCCAGCCTGATTCGGGAAGGGAAGACGAGCAAGGATATCGCGGAGATTCTGGGTGTGTCGGCCCGGGCCGTGGATTTCCATCGCGACAACATCCGGATTAAGCTGGGTATCAAGAACAAAAAAGCAAATTTGAGGTCCTACCTGTTGTCTTCCTTCTAACGAAGAGTCCCAATTAAAAAGGTGAAAGGAAACAAATCCCCCTTTGCCGCCTTGCTCCGCTTTGCGGGGCGGCCCGGTAAGGAACGATCCAGACATGCTTGCGCACCCTGACGGGATGCGCCCCCTCTTTCCCCCTTTTACAAAGGGGGAAAGAGGGGGATTTTAATTGGCTGCAAGATTGTAACCCCGCCTCAATGAAGCGCAATATAAAAATGTCAGGTATTGCCTGACAATATACCGTTTTTAATCCGATATTGCCTTTTTCGCCGATTTCGGGTATTGGCATGCCCGGTACAAAGAAGTGCCATGGTTTCCGCAGAGGGTATGAATCGCAGAGAGACCCTCGATCTAAGAGTACCGGGAAATGCGACGTCGAGGATGACGCGGAAATGCCGGTTTTGTGGAGTTCAGACATGAAACATCAACATCAGGCCACAGCGCAGGACCTGGAGGAGAGGCTCAGATTTCTCGACGAGTTCAAGCGGATCAGGGACGAAGAGACCGGGGCAACCGACGGGAATGAAGATGATAAAGACGGTGAAGAGTCCCAGGATGTCAGTCCCAGCGCGCAGTTTTTTCTCACGAAATAAGGTCCGTAACCGCTCAATCACACAAGTGAGACTTTTTCAGGGGTCTTTGGGAAAACCCTGTTCTCCTCATTAGGAATAATGCCCCCTCACCTCATATTTTCTTACGCCAGGAGAGAGACCAGGGAGAAAGAAGCACAAGGAGAGAGTGGAGGTGAGGGGGCATTCCCTTTCCAGGGTAACAGGATTCCGGATGCCCGATTCCGGCCGCGACGCGGCAAGTCAGATATTCAAACCGTATTGCAGTGCCTTCCGCTGGATTCCCAGCGGGATCTGCGGATGGATGAGTTCCCCGCCCCTGGCCCTGAATGGCATATAGACCAGCAGGGCCTCTTTTGTCACAATCCTCAAATCCTCCAGTCTGGGCAGCAGGGTCCTCTTGTCGGCAGCGAGGTCGGCCAGGGCCGTCTTGAGGCTTTCTGCGCTCTCCTCTGCAGGCAGGGTCACCGGGTGGCATTTGAGACTGCCCAGGCGCTGCTCGAACTCCCCCTGCCACTGGAATAGCGTCACCCGGCGAATCAGGGTCAGAAAGAGGGCCGCATTGACCTTGAATGCAGGCACCCAGAAAAAGAAAGGCGTCTCCGCCATCGCAGGTGTGAGTGCCCGGGGCAGGTTGCAGAAGCGGACGTAATCCGCAAAGGACGCAAGCGATATTCCCTCCACGTCCACCCGGATGCGCCAGAACGGGAGGCCGAACTGCCCCTCGCCGGTTTTATCCGGGACAACGTAGTAGGGAGTCTCCTCGAAACCCTCCGATCCCCGCTTCCATGCACGATCGCAATTCCGGCAGGTCAGCACCAGGGTGTCCCTGTCTCCGTCGAGGTCCACGCCGCAGTCGGGGCACGTTGCCGCGTAGAATCGTACTTGAACGGCGGGCTGCTTCGCCTCCGGGGCTCGGCCCTCCCACTGGCCGACGGACTCGAACATCCTGTCCTGCAGGGCGTCGACGATCTGCCCGTTCCGCCGGGCAAGAGGGTAGTACAACAGGCTTGTCTGCTCACCGATCCAGGCCCGGTGCAGGGCTGTTTCCGTCCAGGGGGAAACGCCAAGCTGCTTGAAGTTTGCCTCGCAGCCGGAGATCGCTTCCCCGATCGTGAGCGTTGGCGCGAAGAACGTGCCTGCCACACCCGGCGCGAGGAAACGGAGCCTTGCCAGCTGCGTCTGGATACCCAGGGACCACGGGAGCGTTTTTGCGGTGAGGGCGATGTGACTCAAGTCTACGGCGCCCGAATGGATCGAGCGGGCCGTGCAGGTGAAGGCCATGCCTTTCAGGCGCCAGTACGGCACATACAAGATGTTTTCACCCGAACCCGGCGGGGCGGGGATGTAGCACTCCAGCGGGCCGCGGCTCCCGAGGCAGAGTTTCACCCGGCACCAGGCAC
>Ga0316628_100004073_pt1 | contig 11392 bp, 6 predicted proteins | sample OWC_Aug_M2_C1_D5_FD_207648 | JGI IMG/M metagenome (GOLD analysis project Ga0316628, IMG submission 207648) | Wetland soil microbial communities from Old Woman Creek delta, Ohio, United States - OWC_Aug_M2_C1_D5_C | ecosystem: Environmental > Terrestrial > Soil > Wetlands | place: USA: Ohio... | reverse complement strand
CTCTGCTCCCTGCTCTTCCCATAGGTAATGCAGGGCACCGGGAAGTATTCAACCGGATTGCCAAAACGGTCCGTTTCGGTTACCGCCAGGTGGCCAGCGTTGATATCGATCCCGATCACTCCAGTGCCCCTTCGGGATGTACAATGAGCTTCCGGCAAAGCAATGGTAACAAACACAACGCACTGTTTGAATTCGAAGATGCCGCTCATTTGTTCCATTCTCTTTCCCCTCTCGTAGAAACGCTCCGGCAGGGGTAAAGCATATTGATCCTGGCAACCTGAACTGCGGAACACCGTCTTCCTCTCATGCCGGGGCATGAGGTGATTTCTGAAACCCTCTTACTCTTGTGGTTTATCCCGAATCTCCGCCCGAACCCTCGGCAGGCTCTGCGAATAACGCTCCTGCAGGAACCAGATCAGCTTCTCGCGAATATGACAGCGCAGGTTCCAGGCCGTGGTGGAATCGGGAGCGCTCATGAGCGCACGCAATTCCATAGTTCGCTCCGTTGCGTTCGTGACCTGGAGTGACCATGCCTTTCCGTCCCACATTTCGGAGGCCAAGAGAAGACGGTAGAACTCTACGCGAACTTCTTCTACCGGGACGCTGTAATCGGTGTACAGGAAGACCGATCCCAGAATGTCGGCGGTCTTGTGGGTCCAGTTCTCAAACGGATGCTCGATGAAGTATGAGAGCGGCACGACGAGATCCCTGAGATCCCAGAGGCGCACAACGACATTCGTCGCGCCGATCTCCTCGATCCGTCCCCATTCTCCCTCCAGGACCACAACGTCATCGATCCGGATGGTCTCCGTCATGGCGATCTGGAGGCCAGCAATGATGTTCGCAAGCATCGGCCGCGCCGCCATTCCCACGATCAGGCCGGCTACGCCCGCTGAGGCGAAGAGGCTGATGCCAATGTGCCGAATGCTCGGAAACGTCATGATCATCACCGAGATGGCGACGATGAGGATAGCGATGATCGCGATGCGCCGGATTAGACGGGTCCTCGTGTGGACTCGCCGTGCCAGAAGATTGTCGCTGACATCGATCTTGAACTTCGAGGAGATGAAGTCGTCGAAAACCGCCGTTAGACTGATGGCAAGCCAGGCAACCGCGGCGATCATGCCCAGTGCAACAGCATGCCGCATGCCTTCGAGAAGGCTTGTCGGTACTTTAAGTGACGGAAGGATGCTGAGAATCGCAGCAAAAGGAAGAAGAACAGAAGTGGGGCGTCGAGCATGTATGACGAACGAGTCGTCCACAACATTACCTGTCCGATCCGCGCCACGCTTTAAGACTAGGAAAATAATGTAATGGGCTAAGAGGGCCAGAAGAACCGCCCCTCCCAAAATGGATGCCGTCAATAGATACTCTTTCAATTCAACGCCAAAAAGAATCATAGAACTCCTCGTATGTTAATTATACCTCTACCTCTATTGCGCGTTTCAATTGGTTCGGTAATCCAAAATCTGCATGAGCTACTACGATAGTATGCAAAGGGATCTTAATTGTACAACATCTGCACCCAATTAATAATCACTTGTGGCCTGGTATTTTCATAAGCGATATTTCACGGTCGTGTACTTCCGGGTTAAGCACTTATGTAGTAATTGGTCAGATGAAACGATTGAAGGTTCTATAGTAAAACATTGGACGTATCGGACAAAGAGTCATGTGCTCATCCTATGAATTGACTTTGATTAAATTGTGCTAATAATTACCTAAGCAGACAAAAAAACATAATAGATAGAATTAATATACTTTGATTAACCATTTGATTTGACTAGCAAAACGGGAAACCAAGCGAAAAATCGAGGATTGTGTTTTTTCTTCCTTTTCCTGATTTCTGTCTTGGGGTCAGGTGTCCGATTCCCACCAGATTCATAAATAAAATTAAAGAGTTATATAATACAAAGTAAAGATTATCATATTCCCGATTTAGTAAGCACAAAAAAAATAAGCATTTTAGGACTTAGATTTATGGTAGCATGAAGCAGAAGGGAGCAGGCAATTGCCTGTTTTATCGTATCACGAGGACGACCCATGGATTCATCCACCGGACCAATCGCGACCTACCGCCGATACTGGCTTCCCGAGCTAATCGTTCTCGTAGCGCTCATCATCGTTACGATCGTCCTGTTCGCTATGACTAGCCTGGACATCGAGACGATGCGGCCTTTCTATCACCCTGACCGCGTAGACCCTTGGTCGAATAAAGAACAGCCGCTCTGGTCGCTGTTCTACCGGTCCGCTCCCTGGATAACGGCGTCACTTGCCGTAGCCGGGGTGGCTCTGTTCGTACTTGGCGTGATTCGCGAGCGCTTGCAACGATTGCGGTGGTACGGCGTCTTTGTGTTGCTCTGTGTGACCTTAGGGCCGGGCCTAATCATCAACCTTGTCTTGAAGGACCATTGGGGTAGACCGCGGCCCCGTCAATTAGTCGAATTCGGCGGACGGTACGAGTACGTGCAGCCGTTCTTCCCCTCCCCATTCAATACGCCGCGGAAGTCCTTCCCTTGCGGTCACTGCTCGGTAGGCTATCTCTACGCCGCCGGCTGGTGGCTGTGGCGTAGAATCCATCCGCGATTGGCCGCGGCCTCCCTTGCAGGGGGGCTGACCCTTGGAACGCTGCTAGGCATCGGCCGCATGGCCGCGGGTGCGCACTTCTTATCCGACGCAGTCTGGTCCGCCCTGATCGCCTATATCGTAGCGCATGGACTCTACTACTATGTCCTGCGCATACCGGCCCGCGAGGATGCCCGACCGACCCTCTACCCCCTCATCGCACACAGCAAACGGCTGAAGGCCGTGACGGTCGTCGCCGCGGTCGTTATCGGCCTGAGTATCATCGGTGGCGGTATCCTGGCAAACCCCCATGACCGGGACCTGGCCGGCGGTGTTTCGCTGTCGGCCTTACCGGCCCGACCGGAGACTGTGGAGGTGGTTGCTGATACCCTGGACGTGGAACTGTATCTGGTCGATGATCCGCAGGGGACGGTTGCAAGTGAGGGTTTCTTGCATGGCTTCGGTCTTCCGACCAACGACATCAAAGCTGTCTGGGAGTTCGACGCTTGGCCGGTGCCGGTCCTTCGCTATCGCGTAACCTTGGAGGGATGGTTCACGGACATCGACGGCATTGCCCGGATCCGCATTCCAGTCAAGGGCCTGCACAGGGTCACGGTCCGCCTCAGGCATGGAGACATCCGAGTTTTCTTTGGGACCCATAGTGCCACCAGCCGGACGGAGCCGAGGCTGGATCTGCAGACTAGAGAGGGTAGTGTCTTCCAGTCACAGCAATAAGATGGGCAAAAGGAGCCTTTGTCCCACTCCCGCCTGCCTGCAGAATCGTATGACCTTTATACGGTATCTGACAGTTCAAAAAGCTTAAGAGCATTACATTTCAATATTCCCGATCTGGCATCGCCCCGATTCGTTGATGTTAACTATTGCAGTTCTGAACCGATATCACGATCTCACGCTACAGAGATCGATGGCTTGAGTGTGTGAGGCAGGCTGGATGTTGCGCAAAGAGAAGTTGTGAGACGAAGCAAAGCGAATATGTCGGAAGGTCATAGTGAGTACTTTATGGCTGAGCAACCCTCTGTCCATCGTAAGATTAATCTCGGCCGTAACGAGATGTGTAAAAAAAGTGTGGCGGAGGGCACGGACTAATCGTCCTTGAATGATGAAGATGTGCTGGATTCAAATCGATCATGCCAAAAGGATCGGCATATCGGATGCACTGCACATTTCCGCGCTCATACATTTCTTTTTATGCGTTTACCTCCCCTCGGACTGGATTTTAAAACAAACTCCCTCTCCTCAACTGCTCTAATTAAAACAACGGGCTTGCCATTCTTTGTCACGGTCACATCAACTCTCTTTTTTTTAACTTCGGCGACAATTGCTGTCGCATGCGCACGAAGCTCTGAAACAGTAATAAATATCAAAGCGCTCACCTCGTTCTAATAGAAATTTAAGATTCTCTGCTGTAATTGATCAATATTCTCATTGAAGAAACCGCCTGAAATCATCTGCGCATGAAACCCACAGGTCCGTCCTTTCAAACAGCTTCAATTACTACCGATGCTCCATAACAAATCAGCACGCAGACGAGATGTTCTCACAACCGTCAGGCTGTTGGAGTTTATCCTTTCTTGTCTAACATTTCTCTTATCTTGGTGAGGAGCTCATGGGGTGTAACTGGCTTTGTAACGAAATCCGCATCTTCTTCCAAAATATCTTTTCGCTGAATAATATCTGCTGTATAGCCGCTGGTAAAAAGAATTTTAACCTCAGGCAGTACCTTCTTTATTGCAATACTTGCTTCTTTACCACTTTTCTTGGGCATCACTACATCAAGCATAACAAGCTGTATCGTATCTTTATTCTCTATAAACTTGTTTATGCCGTCATCTCCATCCACCGCTTCTATGACCTTATAGCCAAATTCCTCAAGTACGGCCTTCGTAAGGGCTCTAACCTCTTTATTGTCCTCAGTAACCAGTATGGTCTCTGTACCACCCTTTGGAGTGATAACCTCTGCGGCTTTTGGCTCTTCACTTTTTGATTTGACCAAAGGGAAGTATATCTTGAATGTCGTGCCCATTCCGGGCTCGCTGTATTCCGTGATGTGGCCGTTGTGCTGTTTGATTATTCCATATACTATTGAAAGCCCCAGACCTGTCCCCTTCCCAAACTCCTTGGTCGTGAAAAACGGCTCAAAGATCTTTTGTCTGGTTTGGTCATCCATGCCCACACCGCTATCAGTCACCGTCAAGAGGACATACAGACCGGGTTTCTCCAGATCGTACGTTTTTGCATAGTTCGCATCCAAATATTTAGTTTCTGTACTGATGGACAGTAGCCCCCCATTAGGCATGGCATCACGCGCATTGGTGCATAAGTTCATCAAGACCTGTTCTATTTGGCCAGGGTCTACCATTACCGTTACGTTCTTATCGACAAGGTGTGTCTTCAGTTCTATATCCTCACCAATAACCCTGTGCAGAAGTTTCTCCGTTCCCTTGATAAGCTCGTTAAGATCTATCTGTTTGGGGCTGATTACCTGTTTTCTGCTGAATGTAAGGAGCTGACGGGTCAGGTCGGCCGACTTCTCTGCTATGCTCAGTATCTGTGTCGCAAATGACTTTAATGAGCTGTCATTTTCTACTTTAAAACTCAAAAGAGTTGCGTAGCCGATTATTGCTGTTAGCATATTATTAAAATCATGCGCAATACCTCCAGCAAGTTGTCCCACTGCCTCCAGTTTTTGTGCTTGGTGGAGCTGTGCTTCGAGTTTGCCTTTTTCTTCTTGCGCCTTTCTCTCATGTGTGAGGTCGTGCATAGTCATCAAAATACTTATAGGATGTTCTTGTTTGTCGCGTACTATCTTAACGGTGATCTCAATTGGGCGGCCGGCTGGATTATCAGGATTGTCTACCTCCATGATGATAAAAGCGTCACGTTGATCCTCCTGCGCCTGGCATGCGGGGCAGAGGACCTTTTCGCCATTGGGATGAATGATCTCTGCAATATGGCGTCCGACAGCGGTTTCTGGAGTTCTCCCTGTCATCGTATAGAACGACTTATTAGCTCGCATTACATGTCGATTGAGGTCGAGCAGGTAGATAACATCCTGAGATGCATCCATTGCGGCCCTCCACTCCGTTGCGGCTTGCTCTACAGCTCGCTCAATTCGTTTGCGTTCAGTTATGTCAGTGGCGACCCCGGTCGTCCCCATCAGTTCATTTCGCTCGTTTCTAACAGGATAGTACCAGATTTCAAACACGATTCCGTTTACATCGGACACAGTGCTGAACGCCTCACCCGTTAATGCCCGACGTACTCCCTCGAGCACCGAAGGCGCGTCGCGGTAAACCTCGAAAATCGACCGGCCTACAACCTCACTGGGCTTGATTCCCAGCGCTGACAGTCCTCTCCCCTCAGAAAGCGTAAACACCCCCCTCCGATCTAGTGCGAATAGCACCACCGGCGTATTTTCCATGACAGTACGCAGACGCGACTCGCTTTTTCGCAGTTCCAGCTCCGCCCGTTTACGCTCCATGATTTCCTGCTGAAACCGCGCATTGATTTTTTTTAGTTCGGCGGTATGTTTTATAAAATAAATAACAATGGGCGCAACTATCAAGGGGATAAACAAAGCGTCAATAGCGCCTATCATCAGTAAGTTCGGTGAAAGTTTTCCGTACCAGATGAAGCTCTGGATGGTATTCAGGAATGCCGTGAAAAGTTCAGAGAACACGACGGAAAGCCAGATAAAATGCCAGGGATTGATTTGTTTCTGATTAGTAAGAATTTTTTCGGTCATTTTGGGCCTTTCCTCCCGCACGGAATAATTTTGTTTAATACGATCTATTCGAAATCAAACAGATCAATTATTCACGATATCATGGGACAGCATTCGTTGTAATTTAGCGCTATAATATTGGCTATTATTTTAGCTATATAATTACTGCATGTCAAGCATACAATATAGTATACAGCATTGCCAAATTTCCTGCCAACTTGATGATAATAAAACATCCCTCGATGTTGCAGAAAGGAACTTCATGGCAAAGGCATGCTCATCTATCGGATTTCGCTGCTTTCGACTAGAGAACCTCTTGACAGCTCCATGTCGGTTCAATCCCGGCCATCATCGCCGGTCAAAGGAATATCTTCTTTTCCGCCATTCTCTCCATCTTCTCCATTGACAATGGTTTTAGCAAAGCATAGACTGACTCCTATTATTTTTGAAGCCAACTCATTCGGTAACGGTGTAGACATTAATTTATTTCATGAATCCGGGGGGACCATTTTTGGAAGGCATGTCTGCATGAATATGAAAAAGGTCAGCATCAGCTTCCTGCTGATTGTCCTGCTTGTCCTATGCAGCTACTTTTATTTGGACGCAAGAACCGCCATGTTCGTCAATAGAGTATGGATGTCCCATGCTCGTCTGTCTGTCTTTTCCGCTAACATTCCCAACTTCTTATTTTCAATCGTTTGTCTCATTACTATCATTGCATGGACAGCATATTTCTATCTCACTCATAAAGGCATTTACAACACACATACGCGGTTCTTTCAGCTCGTTGCCATTACGATCCCGCTCACGTATTTTCTAAAATCCACCCTGAAGCATGCAATTGGCAGAATCGACACAAGATTCTGGTTACGTCATCCCGGTTTTAAAGAGTTCCACTGGTTTCACGGTGGGGGAAATTACACCAGTTTTCCTTCGGGACACATGGCTGTCTTTATGGCTCTCGTTATCGCCCTATGGAGGTTCTATCCTCGCTATCGTTCCGCATATTTTGGCTTTTTATCGGTTCTGGCGCTGGCTCTCATTATGACCAATTACCATTTCATTAGTGATGTTATTGCCGGAGCTTACCTCGGTTTTCTTGTCAATTATTTTACCCATCTTGGCTTAACATTCTTCTCAAATAGAAGGATGAGAACTGGTGAATATGACCAGAAGAATGAGAGTCGACAATAATTGTGAACGACCTACTTCATATCGCTGAGATATATTTCTTCGATCCCATTAAATGCTAGTCCGATTCAAGTCAGGTTGCTCCTGTTCCGAATAAAAGCATCTCTGGTTGGTTGAGACGGGCGAGGAAAAAAGGAGGCTTGTTTATCGCTGTTCCTTTAGTGTGCCCTTTTTTCCGTGAATCCCGGCCCAGCCCACTTGGGCCTGCATAGTTTTTCTACAAGAGGCAATCAGAAACTTGTAAAAATATATGAAATGTATTTTGATACCCGTCTCCCTAATAAACAAAAACAACCACTTGACAATAACCCTAAAAAGGATAGAATATTTTTTAGACTGACTGGCAGTCTTGGGGTCAGGAGTTCGATTCGCCTCGACTCCAGCAAACAATGAACAGGGTTGGCCAACAGGTCAGCCCTTTATTTTTGCTTCGACATCACGAAGGAGTCCCACATGGACAACGACAATCTTATTGCTGCACTTGAACACTTCCAGAACCATACACCCGATCACATCGACCAACTCAAAAACCTCGTCCGTGTCCCGAGTATAAGCTTTCCCGGGTTCGACCCTGCGCCAGTCAGAGAAAGTGCAGAGGTCGTGGCAAATATCCTTGCCAAAAGTGAGCTTAAGGACGTTCGTATCTTGGATACCGGGGTAGGTCATCCGTCCGTGTTCGGTCAATGGACAGGCGATCCCGGAAAACCAACAATCCTCCTGTACGCACACCACGATGTCCAGCCTGTCGGGAGAGAAGAGCTATGGACGACGCCGCCTTTCGAGCCGTCGGAGCGGAACGGCAGGCTCTACGGACGTGGCGTCTCCGACGACAAGGGAGGCGTGATGATGTATGCCGCAGCCATCAGGTCATACCTCGCGTCCATCGGCAGTCTGCCTGTGAACGTCAAAGTATTGATTGAAGGTGAAGAAGAGGTGGGCTCGACGAACATAGACAAGCTGCTTCAGATTCACCGCGAGCTCTTTTCAGCAGACGTGGCCCTTATTGCGGACAACGAGAACTTCGACAGCGGTATCCCATCGCTAACGGCCTCGCTCCGCGGTATCGTGACCGTGAATATCGAGGTACGATCGCTCTCATCGAGCGTACATTCAGGCACTTGGGGCGGTCCGCTGCCTGACCCAGTGCTCGCCCTCGCAAAGATGCTCACAGGCCTCGTCGATGACCAGGGGAAACCAGCCATCCCAGGCCTTTTGGACAAGGTGCGACGACTCTCGCCGACAGAGAGAGCTTACCTCAATGCCTTGCAGTTCAAGGAGACGCTCTACCGGAAGCAATCCAAAATCTTGACCGGGGTACAGATTATCGGGGGCGAAGGCTCGGTCTACGAAAAAATGTGGTACCGGCCATCCATCGCCGTGAACGCAATCGAAGCGAGCAGCCGCCGCCAGGCTGCCAATATCATCAACGACTCGGCCTGGGCTAGGGTCGGGATACGGATAGTACCGGATATGGATCCTGCGGAGACGCTGGATCTGCTGAAAGAACACTTGACACGCAATGCGCCATGGGGCGTCGAGGTCAAGATAGAACAAGAGTCGCCCTCACGCTGGTGGCGGACCGATACGAATGGTCCCGTATTTGAGGCAGCCCGCGCAGCTCTTGAGAAAGGATACGGCATAAAACCGGCGGTCGTGGGCGCAGGCGGTTCCATTCCCTTCGTGCAAACCATAACGGAGGCGCTTGGGGGCATCCCTGCCTTGCTTTTTGGTGTAGGCGACCCCTACAGGGATGCACATTCGGAGAATGAGAGCCTTTTAATTTCTGATTGGGAAAAAGGATGCAGGAGCCTCATTCATCTTTTTGCTGCACTGTCTGATTTGGCCTTGAGTATAAAAACGGAGATTTGACCACTTCATGACAACCTAAAAGAGGGTTCGTCCCGATCGGGATGAACCCTCTTCTTTTTTTCTGAATTTCCTTTTAAAGAGAGAGAACATTATCATTTATCTGTACAGAAGCCTTGTTCTGAAGGCCCTTGACAAACGCATTGAGCGCCTCTCTCTGCTTCTCGACTAGATATGTTTGTCTGAAGACCGCCTTGTTCTTCTCAAAATCCCCAGGCTTTGCCTTGGGGTTCTTCGATGCGTATGCAACGGAAAGTTCAGCGCCAGTAACCGAAACTCCATCCTCGACAAGCTGCTCCAATTTCTGCCTGAGTAGGTATTCACGCTGACTTGACTCAAATATGGCCGGGGTAGTGTTGACACGGTTGAGATAAAAGTCATAGCTCCTTTTGTCGAACTTACCGCCTACGTTAAAGGCAGGTATCCGCATGATATGCGCCTGCAGCTCATCATCCGTAACTCGCAGTCCCACGCGTTGCGCTTCCTGAATAAGCAGCCTGTGATCAATTAGTTCACTGAGAGCTTGCGACTTGATTGATTTTGCAAAGTTCTCGTTGAACTTCTCCTTCAGGACCTGCCGGTAGCTTTCGTACATGTTCCTATACACCCGGTTCAGATCGTCCGATGTAATCACATATCCGTCGACCTTTGCTACCGTCTTGCCGCTCGTAGCGGATGGATATATACCGAAGAAAAGAAATGTTACTGTGACAAGACCGACTATGATCCACATCATCCATGACATATGTTTCCGCATTGATTCAAGCATCTCAAATCCCCCTGCCAATATTTTAAATTTAAAACGTTACATTTTGGAACTATTATTCATTGAGTTTTTCCTTAAGCAGCTGGTTGACGAGGTCCGGATTCGCCTTGCCTTTGCTCGCCTTCATCACTTGGCCAACAAAAAAGCCAAAAAGCTTTTCTTTCCCTGCCCTGTAATCCGCAGCCTGGGTGGGATTGGCCTTAATCACCTCTTCGATGATTTTTTCTATAGCACCGGTGTCCGAGACCTGCACGAGGCCCTCTTCCCTGACGACCGTTTCGGCATCCTTGCCGGTCTTGTACATTGCCTCGAACACGGTCTTGGCGATCTTGGTGCTGATCACGCCGTCGCTGATCATCTTGATCATCCCCGCGAGCCGGTCCGGCTTGATGGGGCAGTCCTCAATCTCCCTGCCTTCGATGTTCAGGAGGCGCATGAGCTCGCCCATCATCCAGTTCGATACCACCTTTGGCTGCCCCGAAAGCCTTACCGCGTCCTCGTAATATGCTGCCATTGACCGGCTTTGGGTGAGCATGTCAGCGTCGTATTCCGGGAGACCGTAATCCTTCACGAACCGCTCGCGCTTGACATCGGGAAGTTCGGGAATTGTTTTACCGACATTTTCTATGGATTCTTTTGACACGATGACAGGCACGAGATCGGGCTCCGGGAAATACCGGTAGTCATGCGCCTCTTCCTTGCTCCGCATGGAGAAGGTAACACCTTTTGTCGAGTCGTAAAGCCTCGTCTCTTGAACGACTGTGCCTCCCTCGTCGAGGATCTGCGCCTGACGCTTGATCTCATACTCAAGCGCCTTTTGCACGAACTTGAAGGAGTTCACGTTCTTCACCTCGGCCCTCGTGCCGAATTCCGTAGCACCCACTGGCCGGATCGAGACGTTGGCATCGCACCGGAAGTTTCCTTTTTCCATGTCCGCATCGGACACTTCGATATAGCGTAAAATGGAGCGGAGCTTCTTGAGATATTCCGATGCCTCCTCCGGCGTGCGAATGTCCGGCTCGGACACGACCTCCATGAGCGGCGTGCCGGCGCGATTTAGGTCCACAAGGCTCGCTCCACCCTCGGCCTCGTGCAGGTTCTTGCCAGCATCCTCTTCTAAGTGGATACGAGTAAGGCCAATATGCTTGACTTTTCCGTCGACCACAATCTCAACGTAACCATGCTCACAAATCGGCAATTCGTACTGCGATATCTGGTAGCCCTTGGGAAGGTCGGGATAGAAATAGTTCTTCCGTGCA
>Ga0316628_100004072_pt1 | contig 11393 bp, 4 predicted proteins | sample OWC_Aug_M2_C1_D5_FD_207648 | JGI IMG/M metagenome (GOLD analysis project Ga0316628, IMG submission 207648) | Wetland soil microbial communities from Old Woman Creek delta, Ohio, United States - OWC_Aug_M2_C1_D5_C | ecosystem: Environmental > Terrestrial > Soil > Wetlands | place: USA: Ohio... | reverse complement strand
CGCTCGGCTCCTCGGCGTAGAGCTGCTCGAAGAGGGTCTGGGCCGTCTTGGCGTCGCCGAGCCGGTCGAGCGCAGTCTGCGCCGCGACGTGGAGCAGCTCGCGAACGCGAGCCCGCGGGAAGGGCAGCTTCGCCGATTCCTCCAATAGCTCCACGATGCGCTCCGCGTTGCCCTCCTCGTTGTGCACGCGCAAGAGCTCGGCGAGCGCCCACTCGACGTGCTCGCTGGGATGGAGCGGGTTGCCCACGCTCGGCGCCGGATCGGCCGCATCGAGCGCGTCGCCCTCGGCGCCTTCCACGCCCGGCGTGATGGTGCTCGGCGGGTGCTCGTCCGAGCTCACCCAGCGCGTCGAGGCGAGCTTGAGCAGGCGCTCGAGGATGTTCTTGGCGAGGCCCCGGTCGACCACGACACGGCTGGCCACCTCGGCGGCCTCGCGCAACAGCTCCGGGTCGCCTCCCGTCGCTTGCGAGAGCCTCAGCAAGCTGTCGATCAGCGGCCGTCCGCTGTGGCGGCGCTGCAGCTGGGCGAGCTGCGAAAGCAGCCTGGTGTCGTTGGGATCGTGCGTCAGCGCGCGCGCGTACGCGGCCTCGGCCGCCTCCGCGTCGGCGCGACGATCGCGGTGCCACGCCGCGAGGCGCGCCTCGAGATCGCGCGCGGACTCGGGCGAGAGCCCGGCCCGCTGCCCGAGGGCGGCCTCGAACGCCGCCGTGAGCCCGTCCCAGCCCGCGTGTGCAGCCGCGGCGTCTTCCACCGCGCGGAGCACCTCCTCGTCGGGAGAGCCCACCTGCTCGGCACGATCGAGCACGACCTTGGTGGCGGCGTCCCACCGCGCGATGCGGCCGGCGACGCGGACGAGCGCGAGCGCGGCGGCCTGGTTCGCCGGATCGTCGGTGGCGACGCGCGTGTACTGCGCGAGCGCGCCGCGCGGATCGTCGAGGCGGTCCTCGAGCAGCGCGCCGAGGTGCATCCGCGACGCGAGCGCGCGTGCGGCCTCGCCCTTGCCCTCGAGCGATTCGACCACCACGCGGTACGCGTCGGCGAGCGCCCTCCACGTCTCCGCCACGCCCGCGGACGCGGCCGCCTCCGCGAGGCGGTAGGCTTCGACCCGCACCCGCTCCTCCCCGCCCGCGAGGACGAGCGCCTCGCGCGCCGAATGGAACGCCGCCTCGAGGTCTCCCGCGCGCTGCTCGAAGAGCCCCGACGTCTCGAGCAGGATCTCCACCCGCGCGACGTCGTCCAGCGCCAGGCGCAGCCGGTCCGGCAGCAGGGCGACGAGCTGCGACCAGGCTTGCAGGCGCTGGCGATCTCGGAGCAGTGCGGCCAGCGCAGGACGCGCGGCCTCCGCGTCTTGCAGCAGCGCGACCAGCCCCGCGAGCGCGCCTTCGTCTCCGGGCTGCGCTTCGAGGGCGCGCTCGTAGCTGTCGACCGCGACGATGGGCACTCCGAGCTGGGTCCGCTGCACGTCGCCGAGGCGAACGAGCGTCGAGGCTTGCGCGGGGGCCGGCTGGCGCTTCGCCGTCCTGTCGAGGAGGTCGGCGAGGTTGTCCCAGCGCTCGCGGCGCGCGTACAGGTCCGCGAGCGCGGCGTCCACGTCCTCGGCGTCGCCCGACTCGGCGCGGATGGCCTCCCACACCTCGATGGCGGCGTCCGGCGAGTCGAGCTCGCCCGACAGGAGCGTCGCAGCGCGCACTCGATCGGCGCGGCTGGAGTCGGCGTCCTGTTGGATCTTGGCGCGGGCGACCAGCGCGTCGACGAGCGGCGCGCGCCGGCCGTGGACGCCGAGCACGTCGATCAGACCGTCGAGCGCCTCGCGGTCCGAGCCGTCGTCGTGCAGGCGCGCCTCCCACGCGGCGACGCAGCGGTCGATCTCACCGATCTCCGCGGCGAGCCGCGCCGCGGTCGCCAGCGCCGACTTGCGTGCTTCCGCGTCCTCCAGCGTGGCGAGCCGCTCGAGCACGGTCAGCCGTTCGGCCTTGCGGTCGGAGCTCGCGAGGAGCTCGTCGAGCCGCCGCGCGGCGAGCAGCTGCGACGCCGGGCCCACGTCGAGGCCGAGGACGCGACCGAGCAGATCGATCGCGCGCGCAGAGTCTCCGATCTTGTCCGCGTACGCTGCGGCGGAGTCCAGCAGCAGCGTCGCGCGGAGCTCCTCGCCCTCGCAGTCGTCGGCGGCCGCGGCGAGCACCTCGGCGAGGCGATCGAAGCGACCCGTCTTCTCCGCGAGCCGGGTGAGGCGCTCGCGGTGCGAGGTCGCATCGGGGTCGAGCATCACCAGCGACGTGGCGTGCTCGAGCGCGGCCGCGTCGTTGCCGAGCTTCTCGTGGAGCGCCGCCACCTCGGCGTGCCGCCGGATGCGTTCCTTCGCGTTCTTGACCGCCTCGAGCTCGACCTCGAGCACGCGCGCGAGATCGGTCTCGCGGCCCGCGGCCGCGTACCGTTCGTGGAGCAGCGCCGCGGTCCGCTGGCGGACGAGCACGCGCTTGCGCCCGCCCTTGGGCGGGACGGAGGCGCGACCCGGCCGGCCCGAGGCGCGAGGCGGGACCGACGCCCGCGGCGGAGGCGGCATGGACTCGTAGGCCGCCGCGACGCGCTCGCTCACCGGCGACGAGGTCGGCGGGAGCGTCTTCTTGATCTCCTCGCCCGCTGGCGCCGCAGCGAGCACCTTCTCGAGCAGCTCGATCGAGCCTTCGCTCGCGTCGCCCTCCGACATCATCTCTTCGACGACCAGCAGCGCCGAGCCCGCGTCGTTCAGCTCGTCGAGCCACAAGGTCGCCATCCGCCGGCGGAGCGCCTGGGCCTCGTCGACCGACCTGCCGCCGAGCTGCGCGCCGAGCAGGCTGATGAGCTCGCGGTGCTTGCCATGACGCTCGTAGAGGCGCTCGAGCGAGGCGAGGAGCCGTTCGTTCTTCGGCTTGAAGTTGAGCAGCTGCTCGAGATACCCGATGGCTCGATCGGCGTTCTTGGCGAAGTCCTTGGCGATCTGCGCGGCGTCCTCGAGCAGGTCCGTGCGTCGCGTCTCGTCGATGTCACTCGCGAGGACGCGGTCGTAGAGGGCGAAGAGCTCCTCCCAGCGCTCCTGGGAGTCGTAGAGCAGCTTGAGCCGGTCGAAGGCCCACCCGCCCGGATCGATGTCCACGAGGCGATCGAGGATGCGGACGATGGCGGACGCGTCGTCGAACCATTCCTCGTGGAAGGCGACGGCGCGCTGCCCGAGCTCGGTCAGCTCCTCCGTCGGCAGAGGACGCGACAGCACCGCGTGGTACGCGTCGGAGAGCTCCTGCGGGCGGTCGAGGCGGCGCGCGAGCTGCTCGGCGCGGTCCCACCACTCGATCTCGCCGGGGAGCTCCGCCAGCGCGCGCAGAAGGACGCTGTACGCCTCGTCCTGCGACTCGGCGGAATCGAGCAACCCTTGGTGCCATCCCCTGCGGCGGTCGGCCGGCGCGTCGACGGCGCCCGTCACGAGCGCGCCCAGCACGCGCTTGCGGCCTTGCGCGTCCGCGTTCCCGAGCGACGCCTCGAGGAGGCCGGAAGCCTGCGCGCCGATCTCCGGGTGCACGAGCAGCTTGACCACCAGGCGCAGCGCCGCGGCGTCGTCGGGCCTGGCGCCGAGGATCGTCTTGAGCTCGGCCATCGCCTCGCCCTCGCGGCCCGGGATCTCCGCGAGCAGACCGGCGATCTCGGCGCGCAGGCGCGACGCGGCCTCCGGCTCGGCCGAGGCGAGCCGCGATCGCAGCGTTCCGAGCGCGCCCTCGACGTCACCGCTCGCGATCATCGCGCGGGCCAGCTCGGAGGCGGCCTCCGCGTCGGAGGGGTCGGCGTCGACGGCCTGCCTCCAGAGCTGCAGAGCGCGGCTCGCGTCGTGGAGCTTCTCCTCCTCGAGGCGCGCGAACCTGCGCAGGATCGCGGCGCGCGCCGGGCCCTCCTCGCGCGACGCGCGCCAGCCGAGCAGCCAGCGCCACGCTTCCGCCTCGGCCTCGGGGTCGCAACGGGCGAGCAACTCCTCGAAGCGCGTCGCCGCGCGCTCCTTGGTGTCCGCGTCGGCGAACGGATCGTCCAGGACGGAACGCAAGAGAGAGCGCGACTCTCCCGCGCGAGCCTCGTCCGCCGCGAGGACCTCGGCCTTGGCGGCGAGCAGCCGGGGCCGGAGGGTCGGATCGCGGCCGGCGTCGTCGGCGAGCACGGAGTTCAGCGTCTTGAAGAAGGCGTCTTGCTGGCGGGCGGCGAGCGCGTACTCCGCCAGCTTGACGAGCGTCGCCGCGTCGCTGGGGACCTCCAGGAAGGCCCTCGCGGCGGCGTCGAAGGCACCCGGCAGGTCCTGCGCGCGCGCCGCCAGGACCTCCGCCAGTTTCAGCAGTGCGCTCTGCCGATCCTCCGCGCTGCCTGCGGATTCGACCAGCGCCGCGTACAGCTCGGGGAGCGAGCCCCAGTCACCGCTGCTCTCCACGAGCGCGGCGAGCCGCTCGGTCGCGGTGCGGTCGTACGGCGTGCTCCGGCGGATCCGCTCGTACAGCTTGCGCGCGGTCTTGGAGTCGCCGGCTTGCTCGGCCAGCGCGGCGCCCTCGCGCCAGGCCGCCGTGGCCGCGGGGAGATCCCCGCGCTCGTTCTGCAGCGTTCCGAGGCGGGTCAGCCAGAAGATCTTGTCCTCGCCCGCGTCCGAGAGCTCCACGCGCCGCGCGGCGGCCATCGCCAGCAGGCCGCCGTCTTCGGTCCGCTCGGCGACCTGCTCCACGAGATCGAGATCGGCGTTCGTGACGAACGCGTCCTCGACCAGCGCCTTGGCGTGCACGAGGGACCGATCGCGCAGCCCGTGATCGGACGCCAGGCGAGCGATCCGCAAGCGCAGGAAACGCTCGTCCTCGCCCGGCGCGGTGCGCGACAGCCGCTGCTCGAGCAGCGCGCACGCGTCGGCGAAGGCTCCGGTCTCCGAGTACAGCTCGAAGAGAGCCTGCTCCATCGCGTCGTCGGGCCCCTCGGCGAGGGCCGAGCGCAGCGTCTCCATCGCGCCGCCCGAGTCGGCGAGCTCCTTGCGCTCGAGGTTCGCGATGGCCAGGTGCAGCCCGCGACGCTTCTCCGGCTGCGTCTCGCGACCGAGCGCGGCGCGATACAGGCGCACGCGATCGTGCGGCGTCCCTTGCTCGCGCAGGAGCAGATCGACGCCGGCCATCAACTCCGGAGACGACGGCGAGAAGTCGAGCGCCCGCTTGTAGGCATCGAGCGCGCGGGATCGGTCGCCCGTGGCCATGGCCGCGTCGCCGAGAGCGCGCGCGACGGCGAGCAGCGCATCGCTGGTGACCGGGCTGTCGCCGAGCACGAGGGCGAGCACGTCGGCGCGCGTCGCGGCGCCCTGATCGCCGGGCGAAAGCTTCTCGAGCGCGAACATCCACGGCTCCACGGGCGCGTTCTCCGCGAGCGCCTGGCCCAGCGCGTTGCGCACCAGCGAGAGCACGCGCGGGTGCTCTCCGGGCAGGTGCTCGGCCAGCGCGACCGCATCGTTCAGGGCCTGCGCGCGAGTGGCTGCGTCGGGCGCGTTCTGCGCGCGCGCCAGGAGGATGCGCAACAGCCCGGCGCGGGCTCCCTCGGCGCGGAAGAGCGGCTCGAGGACCGTCCCGGCGGCGAGCGCGACCGGCGCGTCGGCGGACTGCAGCAGCTGCTCGAGGGAATCGCGGGAGATCGAGTCCTGCGCGTCGAGGGCGAGCGCGTCGCGGAAGGCGTCGACGGCGCCCCGCGCGTCGCCGAGCCACTGCATGCGCAAGAGTCCCAGCCGCGCGAGGGTGCCGACCTTGTCCTTGCCGCGGACGAGACGTGCCAGCGACTCCAGCGCCGTGGCGAGCGTCGGGAAGTCGCGCTGGAGCTCGAGCAACGGGACCCACCGCGCGAGCGAGTCGCGGGTCGGACCGAACCCTTCGATGATCTCGCGCCACGCGGCGGACGCGGCCTCGAGGTTGCCCGACGTCTCGGTCAGCGCCTCGGCGGCGCGCTCGAGCAGGGCGCGCTTGCGCTCGGGCGACGCCTCGTCGGCGGCCTTCGCCCGCAGGACCTCGGCCAGCCCGACGGCGTCGCCCATCGACGACAGCAAAGGCTCCAGCGCGTCGAGCGCGCGCTTGCGCGACGGCGTCTCGAGCAGGCCGCGGAACGCGGCGACGGCGCGCTTGGGATCCCCGAGCGGGCCCTGCGCGAGCTCGGCGAGCTGCTCGGCGGCCGTCTGCTTTCGCACGGCGTCCGTCTCGGTGCGGACGATCCGCTCCAGCATCTCGCCGAGCGACGCCCAGTCCTCGTCCTCCGAGTACAGGCGCGCGAGCGCGTGCGCCGCGGGCAGGATGGCGGCGTCGTCGGCCCCGGGCACGGTGAGCGCGCTGGAGAAAGCGGCGCGCGCGCGCTTCACGTCGTTCGTCGCGAGGAGCAGCTCGCCCATCTCCGCCGCGAGCCGGGCCCGGGCGGACGGGTCCTTCGCGAGGCTCACAAGGCGCTGCAGCGTCTTGATCGCGACCTCGTGCTTGCCCAGGGCGCGCGTGAGCGCGGCGAAGCGATCGAGCAGCTCGGTGTCGGCCGGCTCGAGCAACAGGGCGGCGTCCGCGGCCTCGTATGCGCCCTGCATGTCCTCGGTGCGGTCGTGCTTGAGGGCGGCGAGCGCGCGCAGCGCGGCGAGGCGGCGAGGCCCGCGCGCGTGCTCGAGCTCGAGCGTGTAGAAGCGGATCGCGTCCTCGAAGTCGCCTTGCTTCTCGCTGGCGGCTGCGAGCGCCGACGCCGCGCGCTGCGCGGTGGGCTTGAGCTCGAGCAGGCGCAGGCCGAGGCTCCGCGCTCCCTCGTGGCCCGGCGCGCGCGCCAGCAGCCACTCGACGTGGGGCAGCGCTCGCTCGATTTCCTTCGTCTCGTCGTAGAGGGCGAGCAGCTTCGTGCGGTGCTCGAACGCCAGATCGTCTGCCGGAGGCGGGTCGGCCGCGAGCATCCCCTCGAGCATGCGCGCCACGTCGCGCGGGCGGTTGGCCGAGAGCAGCGCGTTCTCGAGCTTGGCTCGAGCGTCGTCGTCCTTCGGATCCAGCCGGAGCAAGAGCTGCAGCGCGTCGGCGACCCGCTCGCCGGCGCCGGCGCGCTCGAACGCTTCGGCGGCCTTGCGCAGGAGCGCCGGCTGCTCCGCCCGCGAGCGGTGCTGCGCCAGATCGAGGAAGAACTCCCCGAGCTTGAGAAACTCGCCCTTCTCGGTGAGGTACGCCTCGAAGCGGGCGAGCGAGCCGGCGTGCGTCGGCATCGCGGCCATCGCCCTGTCCAGGTAGCTGACGGCTCCGACGTCGTCGCCCATCACGTCGCCGAAGAACACCGACGACTGGAACATGAACTCCGCTACGACTCCCGCGTGGAGCGTTCGGATCTTGCGGTCCCCCGCGAGCCCTTCGAACGCGAACGCGAGCTCCGTGATGCGGTCGTCACGCTGCGCGGCCGTGGCGAGCTTCTCCCACGCTTCCGGCGGGAGCTGGTTGCGCGACAGCGCGAGCAAAAAAGCGTCGAGTACCTCCACCTCGTTCTCGAGCCGCTCGTCGAGCGACGCGAGCACCGCCGTGAGCCCCGCGGCGGGGCGATGGCGAGTCGATTCGGTCAAAACGGTTTCTCCCTCCGGCGAAACGACGCCGACGCTTCATGAAACGTGTGCCTGCACGCGCGGTTCTCCGAAACCGGTCCACGCGCGCAAACAGGGAGCGTATCAATGTAAGGGCCTGTCGCGATCTGCGCATGCGTTCACCCCCGGGACGAATCAGACGGTAGCCTCGGTACGGTAGGGGCCCCCGCCCGAGAACCCGCCGCGGCGGGCCGCAAATAGGCCTCCTCCGCGCGTGGCGACGACCACCCCGAGGCCGGTCACGACCACGAAGAAAGTGACGAGCCCGCTCACGAACGGGATGGCTCCGCTGACGAGGAACAGGGCGCAGCCGACGAGGAGGTGGGCGTGCGGGTTGTCGGTCTTGTGGCCGACGAGCGCCTTGCCCGCCGTCGCGAGGACGGCGCAGATGCCGGCGTAGGCCGCGAAGACGGCCCCGAGCAGGACCACGATCGCCACCGGGATGCCGATGATGGTCACCGCGACGATGGCGATCGTCAGCAGTCCGACGACGCCGCCCACGATGCCGAGCGCGAACGAGCGCATCGGGCGCGCCGCGGCCTCGAGGCGCATCATGTTCATGCGGTCCCCCGCGAGCGCGAAGAGGACCGCGCCGAAGATGAACAGCATCGCGGCGCGCGTGATCGCGTCGCTCACGGAGCGGAGCCAAGACTTGGGCTTGAGCGGCGAGGTGTCGGCGTGCACGCCGATGGACTCGTCGTCGCTGTGGCGCACGGCTCCGCCGATCCTCGAGCCCTTGTGACGGTCGAGCGAGCCTCCGACCACGCCGACGTCGCCGTCGACCTGCGCGCCGTCTTCGACGTCCAGCGAGCCGCCGATGGCCGTCGCGCTCCCGATGACGTGCGCGCCCTTCACGATGCGCGCGCTGCCGCCGAGGACGGTGACGTTGCCGGTCGCGGTGCCGGCGAGCTCGAGCGAGCCGCCCATGAGGGTGACGTCGTGGACGACCTCGTCGGCGCCGATGGAGAGGTTGCCGCCGTGGACGATGCGGTCCTCGCCGCGCACGGTCGCCATTGGCGCGGCGGTGGGCACGGGAGGGGGCGGAGGGGCGAGCGTGGCGCTCGGCGCGGCGGGCGCCGTGGCGACCGCGGGCGCCGGCGCGCTCGGCTCGGGGCTCGGCGCGCTCGCGATCGTGATGAGCGTGCCGTCGCGCGTGGCCACCCAGTCGCCCTCGCCCATGACGACGTCGAGCACCTTGTCGGCGGGTTGATCGGTGACGTGGACGTCGAACGGCTTGCTCGTGTCCTCCTCGGTCCGCAGGACGACGCTCCAGCCGGCGGCCTTGGCGAGCCGAGCCACGGCCTCGGTGCGCGTGACGTGCGTCGCGTCGAGCGACACGTGCTTGTCGGCCTGCGGCCATGCGCCCTCGTGGCGGACGGCGGCGGCGGCCGCGGTCGAGAGGCCGAGCACGAGCAGCGTGGTGGCGAGGGTGGGGAGACGTTTCATCGTGGTCATGCCTTTCGTGCAGCGTCGGCGCGAGAAGCCCGCGCCAGGGCGAAACCAATCAGACAGAGCATCGCCGCGCTGGCGACGCTCGTGGCGCGCCCGAGCGGGCTCGCGCCGAAGTCGTGGGCGACCGCGACGAGCGACGCGGTGAGCAGCGGCAGGAGCCGCGGCGCCGCGAAGATCCACGGCAAGAGCCGCGGCAGCCCCTCGATCAGGCCGGGGATCGCGCAGACGACCGCGAGCACCGCGGCGACCGCCGTCATCGCGAAGGGGAAGCGGTGGCGGACCGGAGCGGCCTGCGCCCGCATCACCGCCATCGCCGCGCCCACGGCGTGCGACTCGAGCGCGAGCTCGCCCATCCGCAGCGTGCAGTCGGCGCAGCCGTCGACGTGAGCGCGCACGTCGGCGTCGACCACGTCGAGCTGGCCGTCCGCCAGGCACGAGAGCGCGAGCTCGCTCGCGTGTCCCTCGTCCCAGCTCTCCTGGCGACCGAGTCGTGAATTCATGCGTTCCTCCGGTGCTCGAGCGTCACGGCGAGCGCCCGGCGCCCGCGAAGGATCCAGGTCGCCACCGTCCCCATCGGCACGTTCAGCCGCCCGGCGATCTCGACGTAGCTCATCCCCTCCACGAAGAAGCACAGAAGCGCCTCGCGCTGCTTCTCGGGCAGCGCATCGAGCGCGCGCGTCAGCTCGGCGGCGTCCTCCGCGCGCGCGGCGCGATCGAAGGGCGACGGCTTCGAATCCGGCACGCGGTCCGCGGCATTCACGTCGCGCGACGACTCGGACGCGGGTGGCGGCGCCTGCCGCTTGAGCGCGCGCGTGCGGGTTCGGGCCGCGTCGAGCGCGACGTGCCGCGCGATGCCGACCATCCATCCGCGCAGCGGCTCGCCCTTGCGCAGCCGCTCGCGCCCCTCGATCGCGCGGCGCATCGTCTCGCCGACCGCGTCGTCCACGTCCGGGTGCGAGGGCGCGACGCCGAGCACGCTCGCCGCCACCGCGCGGAGCAGCGGACGAAGCTCCGCCGCTTCACGCGAGAAAGCATCGACCGAAGGCTTCGCGGCGGGCGGCATCATGAGCAAGGCGCCAAGCATCATCGGTACGGCGTCTGTTCGTTCGTGGGGCCCAGTTAATTTCGAACAAGCACAACCGCTCGTAATCGCTAAATCTTTTCGAGAGGAGAAGAGGGGGCCCCTCCTCCGGCGGCTTGTCGACCTTCCCTCGGGCTTCGCCCTCGCTCGGTCGCCCTCTTCGCTCGAGCCTTCGGCTCGACCTCGAGCTCGGCGGCGTGCTCGCGCTGCCCGGTGATCACCACGGGACGCGGGCAGCGCTGCGCGCGTCCGCCTGCAGGCGCCGGTCCTCCCCACGGTTGCTGCTGCGCGACACACGACACATCCTCGCAGCCACCGGGGAGGATTTGGACAACCGGGGCTCTCGCGTGGAGGCGCAGTCAGGGCACGAATTCGAGCGGGTAGTCGACGATCAGAGTACCGGCGGATAGGCGCGGGAAGACGAGGCCGTCGAAGCTACGAACGACGCACCGGACGACGGAGGCGTCGGGCATCGTCGTGCTCGAGGTCTGGGTCGCGCGGGTGACCGCGCCCGACGGGTCGACCACGAATTCGACAGTGATGCGGCCGCGGAGCTTCGGTGTTTTTTGAAGACCGCTCCGGTAGCAGAGTCGAAACGCGGCGCGCTTCTGCCGAACGATGCGCCGGATGACCGCGACGCTGACCGCCGGTCCGACGGTCACGGCTTGAGCCTTCAGCCGAGGCACGCCTGATTGTTGCGCGGCAGCATCAGTCCCTCGGATGACGTCGACCGAGTCGCCGCCGTCCGCGGTCGCGATGGCGCATGCGAGCATCACGATCGAAGCGACCCAAACGCTCCTCATCCTCACGCTCGGACAGCCGCGGCGGACGCTGGTTCCCGCTCCGCTACGGTTGGCCGCGCGGCGCGCAGACTGGACGCGTGCTCGTTGCCGATCAGCATCGGGAGCACGGTCTCGACGGCCGGTGCGCACTTCATCGCCGACGGGCAATCGCCGTCGGCGCTGCACGACTCGGTGCACCCATGGCCGACGAGCACATCCTCCTATCCGCCTGCAGCCCCGAGGGCTAGCGGGTCCCGAGTCTCCGTCGCGCCCCGCGCGGTCCGCCATCCTCCCCGGTGGCTGCGAGGTTGCCTCGCGCACCGCGGAGCAGCCACCGTGGGGAGGACCGGCGCCTGCAGGCGGACGCGCGCAGCGCTGCCAGCGTGACGTGGTCTTCACGGAGCAGCGCGAGCACGCCGCCGAAGCCGCCGGAGGAGGGGCATCCCTCCTCTTCTCTCAATCCCTCTGA
>Ga0316628_100004071_pt1 | contig 11394 bp, 8 predicted proteins | sample OWC_Aug_M2_C1_D5_FD_207648 | JGI IMG/M metagenome (GOLD analysis project Ga0316628, IMG submission 207648) | Wetland soil microbial communities from Old Woman Creek delta, Ohio, United States - OWC_Aug_M2_C1_D5_C | ecosystem: Environmental > Terrestrial > Soil > Wetlands | place: USA: Ohio... | reverse complement strand
TTCGATCCATTCTGGGTCGAGGAGCCGTGCTATCCGGAGGACTATGCAGCCTACAAGGCGGTAGCTGACGCGACAGCGATTCGAATCGCGGCTGGAGAACAAGAGGGGACGGTCTGGGGATTCGAGCACTTGATCCGGGAAGGCGGCGTGGACGTCGTGCAGCCCGACCTCTCACGATGCGGGGGATTCACCGTGGCACGCAGGGTGGTGCCGCTCGCCCAAGCAGCCGGACGCTCCGTCTGCCCTCATGCCTGGCAGTCGGACCTGCTGACAGCGGCTTCTCTTCATCTCAATGCCATTCTGCCGGAAGCCCTTTTCCAGGAGTACAACGTATGCGATGACCCCATCTCCCGGTCCCTGTGCCGCACGCCCCTGCGGTGCGTGGATGGCCTGCTGGCTGTGCCCGAAGGACCGGGCCTGGGCGTCGAGATCGATGAGGAAACCGTCGCGCGATTCCGCGTAGCCGATGCTTAGCCCATGGGCATGAAAGGACTACTTATGCTCTCATTTGCCAGCGACCTGGAACGTTTTGCCTGGATTCGTCAGCATCTTTACGTTCCCGCCGTTTGTGACGTTCTCGATAGTCTCGGCTCTCTCCACCAAGCCATGCACCAGAGGCTGCGGCCATTGGACCCCGACTGTTGCACTATTGTCGGCCGCGCTCGCACCGCCCGCTGGATGGATGTTGACTACGTAGATAAAGACCCTTATGGCCTGGAAATTGAACTCATGGACTCTCTCAAGCCGGGCGACGTCATCGTGCATTCAACCGACTATGCCGGCCGCAATGCACCTTGGGGAGAGCTGATGAGCACGGTAGCCAAACGCAACGGCGCCGCCGGATGTATTTGCGACAGCCAGATCCGGGATTGCCGCAAGATCATGGAACTGGGATTTCCGGTCTTCTACCAGGGCATTCGACCGCTGGACAGCAAAGGTCGCGGCCGCGTCATGGCGCATGATGTGCCCGTGACGTGTGGTGATGTGTTGGTGCACCCGGGGGAATTGGTCTTTGCCGATTTTGATGGCATCGTCGTGGTGCCATCGGCCGTCGAAGATAAGGTGCTGAACCTGGCAGCGGAGAAGGTCGGCAAGGAGAGCGATTCTCGCCGGGAACTCTTCCAAGGCCGCACACTGCGTAGCGTCTACAATGAGTATGGCGTGCTGTAACACACCACCGTTTGCAGTGCTTCACAGACAAAGCCTTGGACGATGTGGCCAAAGAGCTTGCGCAGGCAGCCCAAGGACAACAAGTCCGTTTACTTTGCCGGCTACACATGTTCTGTATCCGTGCGCTGTTTTCCGGCCAATGGGTGGAAGACGGCGGATCCTCAGTGCACATCTGGGCACGACCGCCGGAGAAAATGGTCGATCTCCTCAAGCGTTCCCACTATAATAGCTTGCCTTGATTCTCTCGGCACATGGTTGGAAGGCGAAAGGCTGGAAGAAGCTTGGTCTGTCACTCAGTCCGCACTGGAAAGGGCATGCTCCATGAAGAAGACATTGCACCCGAGTGAAGGCTATACCCGTCGGCAGACGCTTCGCACGTTCGGCGTGCTGGCGGCTTTTCCGACGGTGGTGCCGTCTTCCGTGTTCGGCCGCAGCGCTCCCTCCAACCGGATTACCATCGCGATGATCGGGATGGGGCGCCAAGCCTTATACGCCAATCTCAAACCTTTCCTGTATTCGGAGGATTCACAGGTCTTTGCCGTCTGCGATGTCGATCGGTGGCGCTTGGATAAGGCCAAACAGGCCGTGGATCAGCACTACGGCAACGACGCCTGCCGCGCCTATTCCGACTGGCGCGAGGTGCTGGCCCGCGACGATATCGACGCGATCATGAATTCCACGCCCGATCACTGGCACGTGCCCATCTCCCTGGCGGCGGCGCGCCGGGGCAAGCACGTCAGTTGCGAGAAGCCCCTGACGCTGTCTGTGGCCGAAGGACGGGTGTTGGCGGATGCGGTCAAGAAACATGGGGTGGTCTTCCGGACGGACAGCGAGTGCCGTACGGATTCGTACATGCATAAGACGGCGGAGCTAACGCGTAACGGCTACCTCGGGCGGATCAAACGCATCGAAGTGGGTGTCCCCACAGGAGACATAGCGGGCGGAAAGCCAGATCCCATGCCCGTGCCTGAGGAGTTGGATTATGACATGTGGGTGGGGCCGGCTCCGCAGAAGCCCTACACCGTCGATCGTGTCCACCCGCCCCATTCCTATGAGCGGCCGGGCTGGATGCGCTGCCGGGACACTTGCGAGGGCATGGTGACGAATTGGGGCGCGCACGTCGTCGATGTCGCCCAGCAGGCAAACGACAGCGAGCGGACAGGCCCGGTGAGCGTCGAAGGAAAAGGGCAGTACCCCGCCCCCGGCTCCGGCCTCTGGAACGTCCTGTTGAACTTCCAGATCCAGTATCGCTACGCCAATGGCGTCATCCTGGACTATCACACCGCCCAAGGCGCCTTCCTGCGTATCGAAGGTGAGGGCGGATGGATCCACGCGCCGTGGTTCGGCGGACAGATCACCGCCAGTGACCCGGCGATTCTCCGGACCAGGCTGAAGGACAGCGACATTCACTTGCCCCAACGGCAGGACAAGGAGGACTTCCTCTACGGAATCAATAACAACGCCCCCACCATGGCGGATGCGGAGGTGGGCCATCGCACCTGCTCCATGTGCCAGTTGGGCCACATCGCCATACAGTTGGGCCGCAAGCTTCAGTGGGACCCTGCGATCGAGCGTTTTGTCGAGGATGACGAAGCTAACCGCCTGTTGCACAGATCCTACCGCGCCTCGTGGGGACTGAACATCGACATCACCTGATCTCTCTTTTCCAGAAGTCCGAAGAGGACCCGTGATGATGCTGACAAACCGTGAGAGAATGGATTGCCTTCTCAAAGGGCAAGCCCCTGACCGCGTCCCTTTCGTCCCCTCTGTTTATGAACACGGGGCTCGCCTGATCAACCTGCCTCCCGGACCGGTGAGCCGCGATGCCGAGCTAATGGCCCAGGCGGCCCTGAAAGCCTACGAACTCTATCAGCATGACATTGTGACGGTCGGCATTGACATATACAACATCGAGCCGCAGGCTTTTGGATGTGAGGTGAGCCAGGCCGAAGATGGGTCCGTCCCCGGAGTTAAGACGCATCCCCTGGCAAATGCAGACTCGCGCGATATCGATCAGCTCGCCATTCCGCAAGTGGACGAATCCAATCGTCTGGGCGTCATCGAGGTGGCTTCCCGGAGAGTCTATGAGGAGATCGGCGAGAGGGTCTGGGTCTACGCGTGCATGAGTGGGCCCTTCTCACAAGCCGTGGAATTGCGCGGATTCGAACAGTTGATCATGGACACGATCGAGGACCCGCCATTGGTTCACCGGCTCCTGGAGCGAACGACCGAGCTCACAAAGCAGCAGGCCTCTCGCCTGTCCGCGACCGGATGTGGCGTCAACCTTTACGAATCATGGGCAACGATCCCCTTGATCACACCTGCTCTTTTCGAGGACTATGTCGTACCCTACAACCGCCAGGTGATTGAGATGATCAGGAACCACTATGATACAGAGCCGCCAGCGGTGATCATGGGAGGGAATATCAACCTGCTGGTTGATTTCTTCCTTGGGGTGGGTACATCTCTGATGGCGGTAGACTACAAAGCCGATCTCGATCTGGTAAAGTCCAGGACCGCTGGGACAGACATCATCGTTCGCGGCTGCGTGGACCCGAAACTGATCGAGCGCGAAGAGTGGGACACGTTGCAGGAATCGATCGATGAGCTGGCCCGAAAGTCCCGAGACATGAACAATTTCGTATGGGGTTGCGGCTGCGTGACATACGACACCTCGGCCGAGAACCTGCTGAGATTCAAGGACATGTGTCTCAGCGCATAGGCGGAACTGAAGCCGAGATGGCTCCCTGACCTCGTTGGCAAATCGTATAGGAGAAACCAGATGTCTACGAATTTCCCGAAGCTCGCATCTGTTGGCCTGGCCTTACTGACGCTGATTCTCACGACTCATGGCAGCCTGGTTGCCGCCGCGCGCAGCCAGGCACCGCCCGCGGGCTATCGGCTGGTTTGGTCGGATGAGTTCGACGGCACTGCGTTAGACATGAGCAAATGGAGCCATCGTGGCCTGGGCCTGCGCCGTGACGCCCTCAACATCGCCGATGCCGTTTCTGTGGGCGACGGTCAGCTTACGATCACCACCTACACCTCCGGTGGCAAGCACTACACGGGGATGATCGGTACGGAAGGCAAGTTCGAGCGACGGTTTGGCTACTGGGAGGCGCGGATCCGATTTGAGGGTACTCCGGGCATGTGGTCGGCGTTCTGGATTCAAACCCCAACCTTCGGCCGACCTCCCAATGATCCGGCGACCGCCGGCACCGAGATCGATGTGATCGAGCACCGCGTAAGTGACCAGGCCGGAAAGGACATTTCGGGCCCAGCCCACCACGCGGTCCACATCGGCGGGGGTAAAAGCCAGAGCTACGTGACCGAGGATCTACAATTGGGCAGCGGTTTCCATACCTTTGGAGTTCAGTGGACCGAAACGGAATACCGCTTCTTCGTGGATGGCAGGAGGACATGGACAGCCACACCTGTCTCGCAGCGGCCCCAGTACATTATTCTCAGCTCCGAAATCCAGGACAAGAGTTGGGCGGGCGCGATACCGGCCGATGGTTTCGGTCCTCTGGAGTCCAGCAAGACCAAGATGGTCGTCGATCATGTCCGTTTCTACGAGCCTGAGTCCGGCCCGGAGCACAGTGCTGTTGGGAAGGCAAGAGAGAAGCGGAGTTTGAAGGATTGCCTGCAACCGGCAGTCAAGAAGGGTGGTTTCGCCATGGATGGTCAGATCCTTTGGTGCCCCTCAGTGATCCTGGTGGACGGCACCTATCACATGTTCGCCTCGCGCTGGCCGGCGCAATATGGCATGGGTGGCTGGACGCAGCACTCCGAATGCGTCCGGGCGACATCCAGGGATCTGCTGGGCCCGTACACTCTTCAGGAAGTCGTGCTCCAGAGACGGCCTGATAATTGGGACAACACCCGGGTTCACAATGTCAAGATTGTAAAGGTCGGCTCCAAATACGTCCTGTACCACATCGACAGCGCGAACGAGACCGGCTACGCCATGGCCGACTCGGTGACAGGCCCCTGGACCCGTCTGGACAAGCCGGTGATGAGGGTCAGCAATCCCGCGGTCCTCGTCAGATCCGACCAGAGCATCTACGTCTTCGGACGCCTGAAGGACTCGGCCCAGGTCAATCGGGGGATTGCCTTCACGGCACCGACCTATCGAGGGCCCTACACTGTGCTCCAAAACGGCGATAACCTGCTGCCCGACGGGGGCGAACTCGAAGACCCCACTATTTGGTGGGCGAACGACCAATACAATGTTCTGCTGAACGACTGGAAGGGCAAGGCCACCGGAATCACCAAAGCGGGCGCCCAGTACTATTCTAAGGATGGGATTCGGTACCATCTGATGAGCAAGGAACCCGTTTTCACCAAGACAGTCACGTTTGATGATGGATCCACGGAGATGTTCAGCCGGAGAGAGCGGCCCTTCATCTATGCCAATGAGGAAGGTGAGGTCCTGGCGTTGTTCACCGCCTGTCTGCTGAAGGAAGGCCCGGCCCGCATCATCGTTCAGCCGGTGGATCACTACTATCCGGAGAATTGATGTGCGGCGCACAAACTCACCGGGTCTGTTTGTGCCTGTCAAGCGGCCGTCGGGCCGCCTCGTAGCCTCGGATGGGGCAAGATGCGAGACCGGAACTCAAGAATGTAAGTGGCTTTGTTCCAGAGGGATCGGCGGGTTTCCAGGATGGTCCCGCTGGCGCTCGACAGGTACATCTGGTCTACGGCTGACCTGCGGCTGATCTTGTTTGTTCTTTTGCAGCCCTCATTAATCCTTTGATCACAAGGACTTACGGAAGCCTCATTCGGACTGAAAACTCGTGTGTCACTGGTTCAGGGTCCGGAAAGTCCATGTTTCGCCGACGGCCGACATGATCGAGTTCTTGATCCAGGCACGAAACACGTAGTTCGTGCTGGGCGTCAAGCCTTTGATCTCGTCAGAGAACCAATCGTCTGTGAACGTGGGGAACCACTCTGCCGACTTCTTCCAACTCAAGGAACTTGCCTTGCGATACTCGAACCAGAACGTGCAGAGCTGGCCGCCGTCATGCAGGCAGTGGCCCATGAGGTAGGTCCGGGTCGCACCGGGTGTAGCGCTTTCCGTCTCCACAGCCGGCTTCAGCTCGGCGACCTTGACATCGGTAAGGGCATTCGTCAGGGCCGCCCCGTGCGTCCAAATCTGATTGACATTCCAGGCCGAACCCCTGTCCTGCCAGCAGAGCTCCACATAGTCGACTCGGGTAGTCCCGTCGCCCGAGACAAAGGAGCCTCCCGGGACGATGTAATATTTGTCCCCGCCGGCAGGGATATAGGCGGTGCCATCCCATTTCACGCCCAGTACATCACAAAGCCCATCCGCCTTGAAGTTGGCGTCCAGGACGCCGCTGAGAGCAGCGTCCTTGCTCTGGAGCGAGGGGTCCTTGCCGCCCAGCAGCTTCAGGATGTCCTCTCGCGTCACGGGATCGAAGACGTAGCGATCTTCATTCGTCAGGAGGATGACGGCCCGGAATGCCCCCTTGCGGAATGTCAGCGTGGTCAGGGCCGTCTTGATCGCCTCATAGCCGTCTTCTGTGTCGCCCCACTGAACGAGCGTCTGCAAGTTGGCGACCATGGATCCAGCATCCATCCAGGTGCCATGGATGTGAGCGCGCTGGTCGTTCCCGTGGCCCTCGGCAAACGATCCAAATCCGACCAGGATGTACCTGTTGGGGCAGGACGAACTGTTGCCCACGCCCGTCGCCTGATAGTCGGATTGGAGCGCCGCGACCGTGCTCCCCAGCCATGCGATGTAGTCGACCCAAATATTCGTGGACTCATCGACGATCAGCACAACATCCACACAAGGCTTGGGCTCCTGAGCAAATAGCGGACTGGACAGGGCACACACCAAAGCAGTAACAATCCATGTACGGCTCATTTCTCTACTCCTTTCCTGAGGTTTTCGATTTCACGCCGAACTACTGCGGCAACACACGGCAACGGAGGAAAAGTGATCGCCGGCCTTTCGCCACGGAAACGCCGGCGTGAGGCGGCGGAGAGCCTCGTAGCTCCTTCCAGAGGATCCGGTAATACGTACAGTCCTCGTGATTGATCAGCACGATCCACGGGATGGAAGGGTAGGTCCTGCGAAATAACTCGAAGCGGCCGTGCATGCTGACGGTTACTGTGGTTTGGCTATCATGTTCTCCGCGTGCCAATACGAATCACGGTTGCGTATCCGGCACGACCGGAGTTGCCGGTATCCCAGCCGGCCAGCAGGCGTTGGAGTCGTCAAGATTGCAGTCGAGCCAATGCTCCATGAAGGCCGCGAAATCAGCCAAATCTACCTTGCAGTCCTTGTTGAAGTCCATCTCCGGATACCCAGTGCAGAGGGGCGACACGCCCGGCGATTTGCTCGCCTGGGCTGTGCCTCCGTAACCGCCAAGGTTTATCCTGTCACCATTAGGATTCGGTTCGCGGCCAACGGGAGCGTTCGGATCGCCCCGATCTAGACACGGGCTGTCGACGGGATCGATTACCCATGTCGCTGCGACGGGGTCCCATCGTCCCAACTTAGACATGAGGTGGTAATCACCATCGTGCCAAGTCCCACTTTTGTCCCAGTAGCCGATATCGACGAACAGAGGCTCTTCCTGTATGTCCGCGATACGCGTACCAACATCAGAGTAGTCCCCCCCAGCGTTACCGAAAAGGTTGTTGTACCTTGATTCTGCATTCCACAGCCCAATCCCCCCATTGTATGCGACAATACTATTTGACACCTCAGCGGGATAGCTCGAAATAGTCCCGGTATCACGGTTCCGTACGATCGTGCAGTTCGTTACGACTACATGCGCACCATTGGAGCCGCGAATACCGTATCCCTTGTTTCCAGATACTACGCAATTGACCACTTTCGCAAAGGTATTATAGGAGAAGAGGACGCCGTCCCCCTGGTTTCCCGATATTAGGCACTCCGCCATGCGGACGTTTGTGGCTGTCAAATAGCTCATCTCAACACCAGATCCTCCATTGTTGACCACCACACAGTCAAGGATGTCGCCTGCACCCCCATTGATTCCACTGCCGGTATTTTGCGCGATGGTGCACCCCATGACGGTCGAAGCTCTGCTGGTGATGCCATCCGCACCGTTCTGTGTGACGGTGCACCGGGTAATGCTTGGGGCTCCGCCGGAAATACCGGAAGACTTGTTTGACGTTATCACACACTGCCTGATCTGAGGCCGTGTGTACTCTGGTGCACAACGAATACCGGTATCCCCGTTGCGAATGGTAAAGCCGGACAGGATAGCGCGTTCTTTCTCACCGCTCTGGAATGCCACCACCGTCTTGCCGCCGCCATCGATGATCGTGCGCGCCACGATGTCCGGGTCATTCGGGTCCGTACTCTGAACGGTGATCGCCTTGGCGATGAAATCAATTGCTTCCCGATAGACGCCCGGATGAACGATTACCGTGCCAAAGCTCTTCGACACGATGATGGCGTCCTGGATGCTGGAAAGCATGGATGGGTCGTTGGGGTCCACGTGGAGCGTAGCGGCAGGCGCCTGCGTTCCCGCGCAGACCAAAACCGTGAGGATGACTACTGCGGTGGCTTTGGTGATTTTCGCTATCATCTTAGCACCCCCCTAGACAGGTTTGCCGGGCCGATACGACCCCGGCAGTCTCAAATGCGTGAACCGCTCTGTGAACTTTGGCCGCGATACCCGCCACGGCCATCCGCATGCAGATACGGTATGTCCTCGCGTACACCGCGTCAGGCACGTGGAAATACGCATTCTCGCGATGGCATGACGTCATGGCCGACTCAAGAATGAGCACAGGTGCCGCAAATTCCAGCAGTTCCGTTTTACTTGACAATGCAGTGAAGGGTGGAATTCACCTGCATGAGTCTTTTGAACAGGAGGCCGGCTATGAAACGTAAGCGCCATGTCGCGGGTGCCGGCGCCATTCTCGTCGCTTGTGGTTGGAGCGTTCGCCAGAGGCCCTGGCGGATGGATGAACGGCCGGAGTGGGTCCGGTGTCGGAGACAGAGGCGCGGATGTATCAAAAGATCGCCGGCTAAATGAGGCAAGCGACGTCCTTGAGAGGGGGTGGGCCTTCGCCGCTTGGGCAGCGTCGAAGGAGGATTGAGTTGACAGGCTGTCCGTGGAATGTGCGGGATCAATGTCGCTTGCCGGGCGTGCCTCAACCGGCCATTTCATACCACGCCCTCGGCGACCCTCCCCCCTGTGGCCGGCATGAGCAGCTCCAACGACTTACTTCGTGCTTCCTTTCGGGCCTTGAGGGTCATGCCTACATCCTGATTCGCTTTGTCGTAATCAGTCGGCCTGCCTATATCAAGCCAGTACCCGTTAAATGGATAGACATTGATCACGCGTTTTTCACTCAGGAGTGTGAGCACCAGGTCATCAAAGCCAAACGGTTTCTCCCCTGGAACATAATGCAGCACTCGCTTGCTGAACGCGTACACGCCCATACTCACGTCTATTTCCTGCACGGGCTTTTCCCGGAAGCCCGTCACCACGTTCTGCGTCTTATCGACGTCGATGACGCCGAACTCGATCTGCGAGGTCCTCTTACAGGTAGCGATGGTCAGAAGCGCGCGGTTCTGCAGGTGACAGTCGTAGAATTCGGTGAAGTCGAGATCGGTCAGCAGATCGCCATTCATCACCAGGAAGTCGTCCGGCAAATCCTTCACCCGCTTGATGGGCGCCACGGTGCCCAGAAATCCCTCTTCTTCCGAATACCCGATGTGGACGCCCCACTTGCCGCCATCGCCGAAATACGCCTTGATCAAGGCAGACATGTGGTTGACGCACAGGACGAGATCGGTGATTCCCTCTTTCTTCAGCCGGCAGATCAAGATCTCCAATATGGTTCTGTCTCCCACCGGGACAAGGGGTTTTGGTATCACGGCCGTAAAAGGTCTCAGCCTTGTCCCTTTTCCCCCTGCGAGAATGATGGCTCTCATATGGCCCTCCCATCTCTTGGAATCAGTAAGAGCAGGAAAATCCACTGCTGTTGTTGTCGCTCCCTGTCGGGTGCGGGCTGATGAGCGTTCCCCGGAGAGCAACGCCGGCGCCGGCTGTCTCCGGATGGATGGAACCAGGTTGTCCATTGTCCGTTTCAGGCCAAGGCGAGGTTCGCGGACAGGACCGCCGAATTCGGTTGAGGCAGGTCTCTCAAGAGTTGCGAGCAGCACACACTGCGGTGGAACAGCACCACCAGAATGGTCAAAAGAATCAGTGAGAGATCGAGCAGGAGCGATTGGTGCTGAACATACCACGCTTCGAGTTCGCCCTTGTACGGTGCAATATCCTCCGCATAGCACAGGCGCTTGTCTTTGCCGCACCTGGCCAGGAGAGAGCTTTCGTCGTGAAAGATGATGGACCCGACGCCTGAGAGACCTGGACGCACCTTGAGGATCTCCCTTTTCACATGCTCGGGATACATGTCGAAATGAGGTCGCACCTGTGGACGTGGGCCTATGAGGCTCATGTCGCCCAGCAGTACATTGAACAACTGCGGAAGCTCGTTGATCTTGGCCGCTCTGAGAATTCTGCCAAACGGGAAAACACGCGGGTCGTGCTGTGTCGTGAGGAGGTCCTCAGGCCTATCCGTACCGCCATCACGCATCGTGACGAACTTGTACAAGCGGAAGGTGCAGCCGGCCCGCCCGACCCTCTCCTGACGGTAGAAGACGCGTCTTTCCCCAGTGCGTCGAAGGATGACCGCCACCAGGACGAGAAGCGGGGACAAGATGATAAGAGCCGCCGACGAGAAGAGAACATCCATACAGCGCTTCATATCCTCTTTCCTCCAAGTATCGTTCACATCCTGTCATCGAGGTGTCGATGGAGTTCCGTATGGTGGAACTCGGGCAGCACGCTGTGAAAGAGGTCTACGAGTTCCGCCTTCGTCCAGTTTCCGGAGGACTGCATCCGATTGATCTCTGTGGAAAACATTTCGAGACGGTGGTCGTCGAGAAGAGGTTTATTCTTGATCACCCCTATGCTGGCAAAGCTCTGCATATCCAGTACGTCACCGTCAGCCGCGAACTCCTCGGAGTCTTTCTCCCCGGTTGTATCCGTCCGGGAAAAGTAGCACGGCCACTTGCCGCTGGGTGCAAGCTCAGCCATTCTGAGGCGCGCCTCCTCTTCCGTGGCGCACTCATAGGGATCGTAGCCCAACCGGCGAAGATACGCGCGGGCAATGTCTGCGAAGGTGGTCAAATGAAGCTCTTCG
>Ga0316628_100004070_pt1 | contig 11394 bp, 14 predicted proteins | sample OWC_Aug_M2_C1_D5_FD_207648 | JGI IMG/M metagenome (GOLD analysis project Ga0316628, IMG submission 207648) | Wetland soil microbial communities from Old Woman Creek delta, Ohio, United States - OWC_Aug_M2_C1_D5_C | ecosystem: Environmental > Terrestrial > Soil > Wetlands | place: USA: Ohio... | reverse complement strand
TCGAATCCATATTCCATCAGAATTACCGGAGAATAGTACCCCTGCGCTCGTGTTTGTTCTTCATGGGGGCGGAGGCACAGGCGAGGGGATGGAAAGAACATTGACATTAGGTGGATTTAACACCTTAGCAGATGACCACAAGTTTATTGTTGTATACCCCGATGGTTTTGAGAAAAACTGGAATGATGGCAGAAAAAACGTCAGTGACCCAGCGCATCAGCAAAACATCGATGACGTTGGTTTTTTCGCTATCCTTATCGAAAATCTTACTCAGGAATTCGATATTGATCCGAAAAGAATTTTTGTTACAGGGATATCAAATGGAGCGATGATGTCCTATCGGCTCGCGGCCGAGATACCCGAAAAGATAGCGGCGATCGCTCCGGTCGCTGGAGCGTTCCCAATCGACTTGGTTTCCTACAACATCTCTGACAACCCAGTTTCTGTCTGTATCCTCAGTGGGACACATGACCCGCTTGTACCCTGGGAAGGAGGTATAGTTGGTTTCCCAAGGAATCCCCGCGGAATCGTCCTCTCCGTCCCTGATTCAGTTATGTTCTGGGTAGAGCACAATAATTGTACGACCATCCCAAATTCGACAGTATTACCAGATGCTGACCCAACGGATCATACCTGGGTTCAACGCGATATCTACACAGATGGTTCGAATAATTCTGAGGTGATTCTCTATACCATCTATAATGGTGGTCACACGTGGCCTGATGGGTATCAATACCTCCCTGAACCACTTGTTGGAAGAACAACGCACGATATGAATGCAAATACGGTGATTTGGGATTTCTTCTCAATGCATCCAAAAGAATAAGGAAATAAAAATGGATTGCGACGTTTTTGTATTTTTGTTCCTCTTAATATTTTGGTTTCTGGTTGAGTTTTATGTAGAGTTCATTGATCTCGTTTTTTAATTCCATCATTTTCATCTCTCGATTCACTGTGATCGTTTTGTATCGTTCAAGCTCATTGATTTTTTCTTTTAACGCCTGTTCCGCTTGCTTATTCTCAGTGATGTCCTCCATCGTTGTATACACAGAAATGACTTTTCCATTTTCATCATACAGGAAGAAATCATGGGCGACGAACAGCTTCTTTTCCCCGGTTTTTGTGAGGTACTCGCGTTCATGACCACCAGTGTATGATCGACCTTCGGATATCTTCTGTGCGAAGGATTTTTTAGCGGGGGCTCTTTCGCGATCTGAAATGAAATCGAAAATTAATTTTCCCCGTACTTCTTCTTTGGTATGCCCAAATGCCTGGCACCATTTTTCATTGACATCCGTAATAAGACCATCAGGGGATAAAGTATGATAAGGCACTGGTGCTTTTTCATACAGGAGTTTGAATTTCTTTTCCGATTCTTCTAGATTTTTTTCTGTTCGTTTGCGATCGCTGATATCTTTCATGACTCCGATAGACCCGACGACCTTATCCTCATGGTTTTTCAGGACACTTAAAGAAATATCCACGTCGATTTGCTCGTTGTTCTTCTTTTGTATCTTTGTTTCTAGATGATGCTGCATCCCTTTCTGTCGAATGTTTTGAGACCGGATTTTCTTCCATTCTGAACTAGGGTACAAATCCTGGACAGGTTTAAGGAATAACTCATCCTTATTCATTCCGAGGAGTGTTTCAGCATATTTATTCCAGGAGATGATCCTCTCATGCTCATCAGTCATGGTAATCGCGACAGCGGAGTTATCAAAAATCGTTCTGTATTTTTTTTCAGATTCTTTTAATTCTTTTTCCACCTTTTTCAGTTCAGTGATATCGGTGATGATAGCGACCGATCCGACTATTTCTCCTTTGAATCCCTTCAAGATACAGATTGAGAGATCAACATCGAAGGGTTCGATGCTTTTCCGCAGCATTTTGGTTTCCATTCGGTATCGGATGCCTTTTTGTCGGACGTTTTCTTTCCGTATTTTCTCCCATTCTTCAGGTGGGTACAGGGATTTTACTGGTTTCATGAACAAGTCCGTCTCCTGCATATTCAGGAGCTCTTCGGTGTATTTGTTCCATGAGACGATACGTTCCTCGTTGTCCGCTAAGGTGATTGCGACCGAATAGTTTTCGAAGATGGTTTCATATTTTTCCTGAGGGGTTACGAGATCGATGACTGTTCTTTTGGGTTCATACCGTGAAGTCCCCTTTGCTTTTGAGGGTACATGTTCTTTTTGTTCAACAAGCTGATCAGATAGTATTGAACCATTCAAAGTGGTCGATGTGTGATTCTGAAGTTTCCCATGACGTTCCTCTTGCCGTAGCAACTGCACTATTTCAGGATCATTTTTCATACACTCATCTCCGATGATATTCAAACGATAGAAAGTAAAAATCCTCCAATTTTTGGAAAAAACACTTCTCGAGTCTTACCTCTCGGTCGTTTGTTTACTTCACCACATCCCATCACAGCATGAAATACTTTCGTTATATAAAAGAGTACGTACGGAATCAAATATTTTTCATGCTCCTTCGCGTTATTTCACAGAACATCAAGGAATGGAAAATTTTAAATTCTGTATTTTATACTGGGCTGTTGAGGCGCTAAATAATATGTGGCTACAAGTACGTCTATATCTCTTGGTAGGTTTGATGTTTGCGATTCTTTATGGGATCCTTGTTGGGATAGGGTACTATCTCCAAATAACAGGATTATCCTTTTATTTGTTTATCATCGGGATTGCTGCGGGTTTTGTTCTGTTACAGTTCATGATAGGACCAAAGATCGTAGAATGGTCCATGCGGATCAAATACGTCAGTGAGCAGGAATACCCAAAACTTCATCAGATGGTCGCAGAGCTGGCAGACAAAGCAGGATTACCAAACAAACCAAAGATCGGGATCTCACAATTACCGATTCCGAATGCGTTTGCGTTTGGTCGAACGAAGAAAGGATCGCGTGTCTGTGTCACCAAAGGGCTCCTGGATCTGTTAAGTGACGATGAGTTAAAAGCAGTTCTTGGCCATGAGCTTTCTCATATCAAGCATCGAGATGTCGCGGTCATCACCATGCTGAGTGTGATACCGATGATCTGCTACATGATCTACGTTTCATTTCTCTGGGGTGGTATGGGGCGACGCGACCGAGACAGTGGTGGAGCAATAGCGATTGGAATTCTTGCACTGGTTGTCTATTTTATCACAAGTCTTCTGGTCATGTACGGATCCCGAATCAGAGAATATTATGCGGATCAAGGGAGTGCCGAACTGGGAAATCAACCTCATCACCTAGCGACCGCATTGTATAAACTGACCGTGAGTACCGCAAGAGTGCCCAAAAACGCGTTAAAGCAAACCGAGGGGATGAAGGCATTCTTCATCAACGACCCGTCACGAGCGATGTATGAAGTCCGCGAGCTGAAGGATATCGACATCGACATGAGTGGTACGATAGACCAAAGCGAACTCATGATGCTTTCAACAAAGAAGATATCACTGAAAACCAGCGATAAGCTTCTCGAAGTGCTCAGCACGCACCCGAATGTTGTGAAACGGATTAAACATCTTGCCTCTCTCACAACGAACTAAATGGATTATCTGTATGAGAATTTGGGATATCCCACCAGAACAATTGTGCAGAAACCACCTGTTAGGAGAACATCGAGAGCTGCATGCGATCTGGTCTATTTTAATACACGACAAGAAAGGCTATGCTCATCATCCTGAGACGGTACGATGGAGAGGAAAACAAAAAGCACTCTATCTTCGACATAAGGCACTTGAAAAAGAGATGATACGACGAAGCTATCACCATCATAGTCCGCTGGAGATACAATACGCAACAGGAGAGGATCACCAAGACATCTTTGTTAACTCTCATGATGATCAAGTTCATTTACTCAGACAAAAAAAATGCGGATGTTTAGTATAACATTATACAATTATACGTTTTTTTTAAAAAAAAAAGAGTGGGTGTTTCTATTTTTGTGCAAGACCGCCCCATTTTGATATATAGATAATGCCGATCACAGATACGATAGTTATGACTAGTGCCACGACTACTGAAATGGCTGCATCGGTCCATGTCTTTGGTCCACCTGCAAGCCAAAGCCCTGCGAGTGTCATTATACCAATTATGATATCTTTCCAGATTAGGGCTATGATGAAACCAAATGCCGCTGCTATTGCTACTGCTATTGCGCTCTTTATTTCTTTCATGCTTACCATTTTTCACCTCCTCACATTTGTTATTAGAACAAAAATAATATAGAACTATTTAATAATTTCGAAAAAAATCATTAATTAAACAGATTACTCCAAAGGGATGAGTTTTTTTCCATATAATAATCGTAAACAGAGTAATGGCCAAGCAATCATGATGATCAGCAGTATAAGAGGAAGAAAGATGCCAAATTGTTCTACGAGATAGCCTAAGATTACAAAAGGAATCAATAGAAGAGCAAGTCCTTCGTGGATGCCTTCGTAGCGAAGCATCTGGTCGCGTTTGTCAAGAGGGGTTATTAGAATCCCTCTGGTGGTAAACAGGAGGATACATGCGAGAATGAAAAATCCAAGCAGAGGGATCGGATAGCCAGCAAGCAAAGGAGTGGAATATCCCAGGATGAATGGGAGGAAAACAATCATCAAATGAACAATTTTTATTCCATATACATAGAATACAAATGAAATAGGTTTTTTCAATTGATTTCCAACCGTATGGACACCAAAGAGCACGGGAGTGGTTCTAATCCCAAGTTTTGTGTCAAATTCGACGTCTTTCAAGTTTGCAGAGACACCAACACTAAAGACCCACTGGAGGAACGTGACACTGGAAATGATGATCGCAAATGAAGAAATCTGGTTAGAGACGGTCAAGGCTCCAAAAATCCCGAATGAGAATATCGCTGCACCTAAAACGTATTCTAACAAAGGGAGACGTTTGCTGTATTTGTTATACAGAGTCATGAGGAAAAATGACAGTAATAAGACAATTAAGGAGAGGACCGAGAAGAAAAAGCCGATGACCAACGCTATCGATAGGAAAAAAGAACCTAAGAAAAGCATAAGTGCTTTGGTTTTTGATATCACACCAGAGGTAAGTGGACGTCGTACAACATATTTTGATTGGCGATCGACCTCGATATCATAATAATCGTTTTGGACAAAGACAAAGATGTGCCCCAAGAGCCCAATAAGTAATAACAACGCGAGATGAATACTGTCAGTCTGCCCATTGCATATCGCACCAAAGACAGGAGTGAATCCAATAAAAAGCATACCATAGGGTCGCATCAGTTTGAAATACTCTTGGAAGACCCCCACAGTCTCAAACCCTTGTTAGAGGAGTACCTCTACCCATTTCCCTTGCCCCTCCCAAAGCTTAATCGATGACAAGGGTAACTTCCCTTGTAATTGGTCAGCAATCCAATGAAGAATGTGCTCAGCAGTTGGATTCTCGAATAACTCATTTAATGCTTGATGATCGAGTTTTTCAAGGACGGTTGACTCGACTATCTCTTTCATTTTCGCAAAATCGACGACCATCCCGTCTTTCTTTACTCCTCCCTCGATAACAATCTCCAGTTTGTAGGTGTGCCCATGCAATTTCTCACATTTTCCTTTATAATTCGGGATAAAGTGTGCAGCATCGAAATAAAATTCACGACAGAGTCTCATACAATAATACTCCTTTTTTATGTAGAAGAATCATAAGGAAGAATATAAACATCATCTATTTGAAACGCATGACTTTCTTGTCCTTTGGATGATTTTCAAAAAGCTCTTTGATAGATTTTTTGAAGACCGGGTGCACAAAACCTGGGTCGAGGTCCATCATCGGTTGAAGTACGAACAGTCGTTCCTGCAGCAAAGGATGAGGGATGACAAGGTTTTTCGTCTTCATAACCTGGTCCCCATAAAACAAGATATCGATATCAATGATCCTTGGTCCGTTTTTTACAGTTTTTACCCGCCCGAGAGTTCGTTCCATGGATTGTATGGAGGAAAGCAGGTGTTTTGGGTCAACATCTGTTTCGATTTCAACAACACAGTTCAAAAACCACTCTTGATCGGGGTATCCGACTGGTTCCGTATGATACAGATGAGATTTTTTTCTAATCTTGTATCTCTCAGAGATGAGACGCAGCGCTGCATCGATATGTGCTTCTCTATCCCCGATATTTGAGCCAAGACCAAGGTAGACGACTGACATCAGACCCCTCGGATCGCATCGACTACTTGGATGGCTCGCTTGCATTCCTTTACATCATGGACCCGTACGATGTTTGCTCCATTCATGATAGCGACGGTCATCGCAGCAATCGTTCCCTCAAGACGTTCATTTGCTGGGCGACCGGTAATCGTCCCGATGAATGATTTTCGAGATGGACCGACAAGCAAGGGATGCCCAAGGGTTGTGAACGCGTCAAGATGACGTAAAATCTGGAGGTTATGTTCGAGTGTTTTTCCAAACCCGATGCCAGGGTCGATAATGATTTGGTGGATTCCCGCTTTTTGTGCAAGGCTAATTTGTGTTTGAAAAAACGTGTTGATTTCTCCGAGCACATCCTGATAGATTGGATTCTGTTGCATGTTTTTTGGTGTTCCTCGCATATGCATCATGACGACAGGGACGGCATGGTCCGCAACAACCGTTCTCATTTTCTGGTTGGTCAATCCAGTGATATCATTGATGAGATGTGCGCCTGCTTTGAGACATACATCTGCGACATGCGGCTTGTAGGTGTCGATGGAAATGGGAACTGATAGCTCCTGAAGTAATCGGGTTACGATCGGTAAGATCCGGGCGAGTTCTTCTTTTTCTGAGAGAGGCTCAGAGCCGGGTCGTGAGCTTTCTCCACCAATATCAATGATATCTGCGCCATCAGACACCATTTGTTTCGCATGAGCAACCGCAGCGTCAAAGGCATCAAATAGTCCTCCATCGGAGAACGAGTCAGGGGTAACATTGAGGATTCCCATGATGAGGGTTTTTTCAAATCGCAAGGTATGCTCCCTGCAGACAATTGGTGAAAGTGTAGGCATTCGTTTCCCAAAATGGAGACGTCCTATTAATACCCAATGTTCCTCCGGATGCGTTTTTGCAAAGTTTCAAGAAAATTCTTCCCTGGGAACGGAGATGAGCAAAGAGAAAAAAATAGTATTTCTTAGAGGAAATTATTTTTATAATGAATATTATTATATAAATGGATAACAGCTGTACAACAAGACTTTATAAGAATGAAGAGAACCGTTGAGTGCATGATAGTTATCGGACTTTTATCGACGGAAGAAGAAGCCCAAGAAATCCAGTTTATTGCTAAAATCTGCACCGTGGAAAACCGCATCCGCTACCTCGTTCATGTTGACAGGATTAAACAGCTCGTCAACGAGGATAATAAACTCTGACACAAATTACAAAAACACCCTGCTTGTTCTCCTTTACCATATGACCGCCCTGATTATTTCTTCGGCCGAGGACCCGGCGAGCACCCATATAAAAAACAGTCTTTTGGAACAAACCACCTGGGAGGAACACGGAATTTTTTATAACACACCCGTATTCAGGAATCTCTCGATGAAGGATCTGGTGATGGTGACCATCCCAGATAAAAAAATACGACATGAGAACATCGATACCGAAGTCCAAGAACAACTCCATATCATTCCAGAGATTGCTATCTTCCTTTCAAGACATCGAAGCAAGACAGGGGAACCGACCCTCACCGTCCATCCGATAGGAAATTTCAGTGACGCCCAGTTTGGTGGACAACCAAAAACCATTGTTCCTGCAGCACCGAAAATGATGACCCATCTTCTCAGACTCATCCAAAAAAACCTTCAATCGACAGATCTCCAATATAAGGTTTGTTACGAGGTCACCCACCATGGTCCTTTTCTGAAGATCCCAACGCTTTTTGCAGAGGTTGGGAGCACAGAGATTCAATGGCAACAAAAAGAGCCAGCACGCATCATTGCAACCTCAATGCTCGAACTCCTCCAATCCTATCATGATGAAGAGGGTTTTCCAAAGGAGATCCCGGTAGTCCTTGGAATCGGAGGAGGACATTACGCGCCACGATTCACCGAGATTGTGCTACAGAAGAACGTCGCCTTTGGACATATGATACCAACGTATAAGATCGATGAAGGAGCCATCGACGATGATATCCTTGAAAAAACGATGCAGGCGACCCCAGGGTTAACAGGAGTGTACCTTCATAAGAAGGATCTGAAAAAATCACAAGTCACCCGGTTTAGAAATTGGTTTGAGGCAAAAGGCATACCACCAATCTCCAGTAAAGACCTCTCAGATCTCTGAGTTGAATCTCTTTAAGGGATATGTTGTTTTGAAATCATCGAAAAACACACGATCAAAATCTCTGATTTTCCCGTTTTTCACTTCGACGCCATCGTTTTTTAATCTCCGAATCTTATCGGTAATCCCAAGACCAAACCCTCCAAGACTTCCATCGGATTTGACAATCTTAAAACAGGGCATGGTGTCTGCATTGGGGTTGTTGTGCATATACGTACCAACGGCTCTTGCATAATTTTTATCCCCCAAAGCCTTCGCAACCGCCCCGTAAGTTGAGACATGTCCTTTGGGTATTTGTCTGACAAGGTAATAAGTATACTCGGAAAGATTCATATGGCACGATAGATTATGAACTAAAAAAAATTTTCTATTCAGGGAAAACATGGACACCATTAAGTTTTTAGGGACGGCTGGTGCGCGTTTCGTTGTCATGAAACAACTTCGAGCATCGGGAGGAATCTGGGTAAATCTCTCTGGGACTCAGGTCCTTATTGACCCTGGTCCCGGTGCGCTTCTTCGTTGCCTGTCCAGCAAACCAAAGCTAAACCCACAAGAGTTGGAAGGAATCATCCTTACCCATCGCCACCTTGACCATTCTAATGATATCAACATTATGATTGAAGCAATGACAAATGGAGGGTTCAAAAAGAAAGGAGTCGTGTTCGCCCCAGGAGATGCTCTCGAGGGGGATCCTGTGATTCTCAAATATGCAAGGACTCAGGTCGATCATATCGAACTCCTCAAAGAAAAAGGGAGATACCAAGTAGGGTCTATCTCCTTTGAAACACCAAAACAGATGAAACACGGGGTTGAAACATACGGGTTAAACATCAAGGGAAAAAACAGCACGATCTCTTTGATTACCGATACCGATTATTTTCCAGAGCTTGCCTCCTATTTTACAGGGGATGTCTTGATTATTAATGTCGTGATGCTAGAAGATAAAAAAAACATTGAGCACCTCTGTCTTCATGAAGCAGAACAAATCATCAAAGAGAACAAACCACGACTTTCCATTCTTACACATTTCGGGATGGGCATGGTAAAAGCAAAACCCTGGGAGATCGCTGAACAACTTACAAAGAAGCTTGGTGTGAGAGTGCTCGCCGCTCGAGATGGGATGCAGATTGATATTGATGCGTATACAACAGAGTATTAATCCCCCCGGATGATATCAAAATTAGAATGACGATATGGGCGCTCCTCCCAAGATATCATGACATCCTTGAAGACCACAGGTCCGCACAGTATCTTGATTGTAAGCACATCCCAGCGTCATTTAATGTCACACAATCCACCGCTGAACTTTGGCACCTGCATGAGAGACTGCTTGGTTCATTTAAAGTAAAAAGTACGGTACAGGAACCATCATTGCTTGATTTAAAAGTCGAACTCGCTGATCGTCTCTTCCAAGAATGCTGCTTCTGTGAACATCGATGCAAAGTAAACCGACGGAAAACACCAGGGGTGTGCGGTGTCGAAGAACCACATATTGCAACAGAGTTTTTACATTTCGGTGAAGAGACGGTCCTAGTACCATCGCATACAATCTTTTTTTCAGGGTGCACGTTTCAGTGTGTGTTTTGTCAGAACTGGGATATCAGTCAGCTTCCCTGTGGGACGAACATCTCACCAGAACAACTGGGGAGCATCATTGAACAGAGGAAAACGCAGGGTGCTCGCAACGTGAACTGGGTCGGAGGAGATCCAACATCGAACCTCCTCTACATCCTCCAGGTATTACAGGGGATGGATATGAACATCGCACAGGTATGGAACTCGAACATGTACTGCACTTTGGAGACAATGAACCTACTCCATGGAGTTATCGACATCTATCTTACAGATTTTAAATACGGCAATGACGCGTGCGCGAAGCGACTTTCCAAGGTTGATGGGTACTACGCGGTCGTGAAAAGAAATCATCTCCTTGCCTATGAGCATGGCGAGATTATCATCCGACACCTGGTGCTCCCCAATCACTTCGAATGTTGTTCCAAACCAATCCTCCAGTTTATTGCGAAGAACCTCCCTCATGCACCTGTCAATGTCATGGCTCAATATAAACCAGAATACAGGGCGTACGAACAGAAAGATATCGCACGGTCAATTTCAACGGAGGAAGTCATGCGGGTGAAAACGTACGCTGAGAAGCTTGGGATCCACCTGATATAATATCATGGAATCTTCGGATAAAATAACATTTAAATATTTACGAGAACGAAAACACCTCATCGTCTCTGGTTCCATTCTGTTGTCGAAAATATTTCTTTTTCAATTTGTTTTGCCAACACCTGTTCATTTTTCGATAACCTTCCATCGATGAACTCAATTTGAAATTCTTCCTCAAAACCAACCTTCATCGCGGCAGCCACCTTCTGAAAACTTACCTCTTTCTCAAGACAGTGCTGGATGGATGTCACCCGCTGTTTGACATCGGTAATGAGCTTATCCTTGATTTTTTCATTTGGTACTTTTAACAAAGAAAACATTGTATCAACATCAACATCCATGAGAACAGTCCCATGCTGTAGCACTGTTCCGCGTTTTCTTGTCTGAGCGTTCCCTGAAATCTTCTTTCCACCAGTGAGAATATCATTGATTGGTGCATACTCACTTTTAATTCTCAGCTGGGACAGTCCTTTCATAACTGCTCCACAGATTCTTCCGTAACTTTTCAGTATGTTTTTTGGGATCTTCGGATGAGACTCAGGAACAACGATGCTGTACGTCAGTTCTTTTTCATGAAACACCGCGCCCCCGCCTGTGATTCTTCGAACGTAGTCGACACCTGCCCGTTCACAAGCAGAGATATCGACTTCTTCTAGTAGGCTTTGAAAGTAGCCAATGGAGATCGCAGGGGGAGACCATCCGTAAAAACGCACGGTGGGCGGAACCATCCCTTGACTGTTCGCGATCAGAATAGCGTTGTCTACCGCCATGTTTGAAAACGCATTTGTATATCCTGTCAGAAGCAACCTCCATTGTTCTGTCATGGTTTACACATCAAGATTGCATGCGTTAGGCTTTCGGCATTCACACCAATAAACTGAATATGATACGCAGTTATTAAGGAGGAAATCTTTTCGAATACATGAACGTGATCCAGGGTGGTATTT
>Ga0316628_100004069_pt1 | contig 11395 bp, 8 predicted proteins | sample OWC_Aug_M2_C1_D5_FD_207648 | JGI IMG/M metagenome (GOLD analysis project Ga0316628, IMG submission 207648) | Wetland soil microbial communities from Old Woman Creek delta, Ohio, United States - OWC_Aug_M2_C1_D5_C | ecosystem: Environmental > Terrestrial > Soil > Wetlands | place: USA: Ohio... | reverse complement strand
ACGCATTCTGGTTGACCGCCTGGACACAGAAGGTCAGTTCAAATCATTCTTGCTGACACCCCTGCCAGGGAAACGAGGAAAATATCAAGAGATCGAGCGCCCCACCCAGTTGTACTGGCACAAGCTCAGCCTCTCGCCGAGTGAAACCAAGGTGGCGTACATGCTCGACAGCGACAACGACATCCCCACTTACAATGACGCTGTGATTTGCTATGCAGAATTTGATATCCAGGCACTCAAAATCCATCATCAAGTGCAAATCACTCGGCAAGATCTGAACGGCGTACAAGAATACCCTGCCTGGAATAGAGATGAGAGCTTGCTGGTGTATGACTCGAATGAAACGGGAACCTATCAGGTGTATGCCTACCGGCTGGCTGACGGCGTGACGGTCAAATTGTCACCCGATCAAAACCGCAGCGATCAATTCGCCGATTTTGAAGGCTTGCCCAAATAACATGGATGGGTAAAAACATGACTCAAGCATCCGATCCGATACACTTGATCACTCGGCGCGATTTCCTCAAGACAGCGGTGATGGGCACGGCTGGTTTGCTGGCCGCTTGCCAATCTCGACCCGATGTGACTCCAGCCTTGTTGCCGGCCACAACCGAGTCACCGCCGGCCAGGCCAGTCGTCAGCATTGCCAAAATCAAAGACGGCAACATCGCTGCCGCGGTCGAAGAAGCCATCCACTTGTTGGGCGGCATTGCGGCGGTGACGTTGGGCAAAGAGCGCATTATGCTCAAGCCCAATCTGGTCTCCAACGATCCTCGCACCACGACGAAGCCGGAGGTGATTCGCGCGCTAGCCATGCTGATGCAGCGAGCGGGCAAAACCGTGTTGATGGGTGAAGGCTCGGCCGCAGCCAGTGGCTTTAATGTCCGGGGCGACACACTGTATCGCCTGAAAAATCCCGATAAACTGAAGGCTATGCAGCAGTTTGTTTTCGAGAGCCTGGGTTATGCCGAACTGGCGCGCTCGCTGAATATTCCACTGATCAATCTCCATGTGGGCGAAATGATTGAGGTGGACGTGCCCGGCGGACTGGCCTACAAGAAACTAACGCTCCATCGTTCCCTGACCGAAATTGACCTGCTTTGCTCGGTGCCCATGATGAAAACGCATACTTTGGCGACCGTGACATTGGGGTTGAAGAACCTGATCGGTCTCTATCCTGGGACAGTCTATCAGACCGTCCGAGCCGATGTGCATGATCATGCGGCCGACGCAGGTTCGCCGGGAATCGCCTTTGAGATCCTCGATATGGTGAGAGCCAACAAATTAGGCCTGGTCGTTATTGATGGTTCGACGGCCATGGAGGGCGAGGGGCCTAGTGACGGCAAGCTGGTGCCGATGAATGTTATCATCGCTGGCACCAATCCACTGGCCACGGACATCGTCGCAGCCAGCGTCATGGGCTTTGAACCCTACGAGGTGCCCACGTTCGTGCAGGCGAATTTGGTTGGCATGCGGCCCACCCGATTGGATGAAATCGAAATCAGAGGCGCAGGAATAGCCAGCGTCAGGCGCCAATTCGTCAAGCCCATACTCTATACCTGGAATGACATCCGTGCAGTTTGGGGCGTGCAGGAAATGCCTTGATATCGAAAGAGCTGAGGTGCAAAGTCAAGCGGCAATTTGAGGCAAGGGGGAAAAGCCGACAATTGAAGATGCGCTTGACAGGTACTCCCTGCAAAGCCGGCGCTCAAACGATCCTTATCGGCGACTGCAGGAGCAGTAGCCGGTAGTCGCCAGTGTGTCGGAACCCTAGCGCCGCATACGCCCTCTGCGCGGCCAGGTTGCTTTCTCCCGTAAACAGGATCGCCTTCTGCACGCCTTGAGCGCGCGCATCCAACAGCGAAGCAGCCACGACGCACCGGCCATACCCACGGCAACGGAGCTCAGGCGGCGTCCATACTCCTCCAACTTGAACGGCTTCCTTGATGGCGGTGTTAAAAGAACTGCACGCCACAGGCTCGCCTCGACTTTCAAGCAGCCAGGTGCGCCCCTCCCTGGTTGATCGCTCGACCGAACCGCGGCTCTTTTCCCACAATTCGGGACCGTCCGTCTCGCCAATGGCTTCGACGGAATAGGCGGCCGTCCACTTCGTCACCAGTTCCAGATCGCGTGGCTCGATCCGCCGTCCGGCCACCTTGCCTGAACTCAAATCGCCTGGCACTGCCAAATCCCCCAGCGCCAGACTGTAGAGCTTTTCCTGCTCGTCCATCTGAACCATCGAGGCGGTTATGCCAAGCTCTTCCCTGGCTCTAGCCACCTGGTCGTTCGGGCCGATCAGTCCACCGATCGGGCGGCCTGAAGCTTGCGCCGCTGCTTGCCACAATGGTTTCAGGTCACGCTCGTCCGGCGACTGAAAAACCAGGTTCTGATTCCAATAGTGCGCCACGACGCCCGTGATCTTTTCGCTTTCGAGCGCTGCTGCATAGGTGCCCTCGTAAGCACGGTCGTGGTCCACCAGACCGGCGGCGCGCATGTTGCCGATCAAGAACATGGAAGATTCGATACGCGGCAGCAGAAAATCCTCCAGCAAGGTTTCGTCACCGGATCCCAAAATCTTGAGTGCAGGTTCGCCGATCATTTTTCTCCCAAAGGTGTTGCAGATTTTCACCGGACAGACGAGAGAGGGAATAGCAAATGGTTTCGGAAACAGGCTATTATTGTATTCCCACTTTTGCCCCGGCACAATTCAGCGAGGTGCACCCAAATAGGCTTGGCTGCTTTCCTCGGGTCGCCTCGTTGACGAGTCGACGATTATGGCTATAATCCCCTCGCACGTTACAGGTATCCATCACATCGCTAGAAAGAGTCATGAATCGTCTTCAAGACCTTGCCTCGCGCTATCCCCGCCAGTTCTGGCTCATGTTCTTTGGGATGCTGCTCAGCGCGGTTGGGGCGAGTATGCTCTGGCCGTTCCTGATGCTGTACGTGAGCGAAAAACTCGGGATACCGCTGGCCACAGCGGGCGGGCTGACGACGCTGAACGCGGCCGTCGGCATCCTCTCGTCCTTTTTCGTCGGCGGGCCGATCACCGACCGAGTGGGACGCAAAGGGGTGATGGTCGTGAGCCTGATCACGAACGGGCTGGCGTACCTGGTGATGAGCCAGGCCAACTCACTGCCGGCCTTTGCGATCTTGATGGCCATCACGGGCGCGGTCAACCCGCTGTATCGCGTGGGCGGCGATGCGATGATGGCCGACCTCATCCCGCCGCACCAGCGGGCCGACGCCTATGCGCTGTTGCGCCTGAGCAATAATCTCGGCGTCGCCATCGGCCCGGCGGTAGGCGGCGTGCTGATTTCAGCTTCGTACTCGATTGCATTCTACTGCGCGGCGGCCGGTCTGATCACCTACGGGATGATTTTGACCTTGTTCGCGCGCGAGACGTTGCCCGCTGGGGCATCTCCCTCGCGCGTCGAGCCTCTGGGTGGATACGACAGGATCGCGCGCGACCGCCGGTTCATGCCGTTCGTCGGCGCACTTACATTGACGCAAATGTGCGCGACGCTGATCTGGGTACTCATGGCCGTCCATGCCAAGCAACAATACCACGTGCCGGAAAACCTCTACGGCCTGATCCCGACGACGAACGCGCTCATGGTCGTCTTTTTCCAGGTGGTCGTGACCCAGGTCACCAAGCGGCATCCGCCGCTCAAGATACTGACGGTGGGTGCGCTGTTTTATGCGGCGGGCGTGGGCAGCGTGTCGCTGGCGCGTGGCTTTTGGGGATTCTGGCTGAGCATGGTCATCATGACCCTCGGCGAGTTGATCGTCGTGCCGACCTCGTCCACGTATGCGGCCGGCCTGGCGCCCGCCGACATGCGCGGACGCTACATGAGCATCTATGGCCTCGCTTGGCCGGCGGCTATGGGCATCGCGCCCGTGATGGGCGGCTATTTGGGCGACACGTTCGGCCCGGCCACCACCTGGTATAGTGGGCTAGTCGTGGGGCTGTTGGGCATGGTGTGGTTCACCGCGCTGCATCGTGGCGCTCGATCAGGCAGCGCATCATAGACCTGACACCTCAGAGATCGCTAGCGGCTATTCTCGGCCAGCGCGTGCGGGCCCGGTGATTGCCCAAAACGTTAGGCGACTCCCCCCTTCGGCAAGTTCGGGAGTCCGCCGAGATTTAGGTAATCCCCAAGCGCGGGCCAGTTCCCAAATCCTATTCACGATGGTACAATTATCACTGCCGGTGTTCCTCGTCTTGGGGCGCTCTATGCCAGATTTACCCAGACGCTCGCTGCTTCGATTGGCATCAGCAGCGCGGGCAGCTCAAGTCTACGCTGCTCCGATGTACCTGCAAACAATTCGACGTCACCCTCGTGCTCACCTATCTCATTTAAGGAGACCACCATGTTCACCTTCGCGTCCCGTCGAATAGCCGTGCTCGTATCTTTGGTAGCGGCCCTCACCCTGTTGACCGGTTTGGTTCTCTGGCTGGCGCGCTCCACAACCGTGCGCAGTAATCAGGCGGCTGACACTCAGTTACTTTCACCAGCCGCCGGCAGTGGGCCAATGTTTTTAGCCGAGCCCGGTCCCAACACGGACGATCCCTGCAAGGGGTTGATCACTTTTACCATTGGCGGCGTCCAGTATTGTACGCAAGGCTTTGATCCCGAGCCGCCAGGTGTCGCACAGCGTGTTCCCCCTATAGATTTCTCGGCCCGCGCAATGAATGCCGCCATTGTGTGCGACGGCGACGGCGTCAGCGGAAACCGGGTCCAAGTGCTCTATGTGCATCCGCCCGAGACCAATCGCTACAGCGAATACCTGACGTCGTTCCAGCAATGGGCCAAAGACATGGACGACATTTACAACGCCAGCGCGGCTGAGACGGGCGGAACGCGCCACGTGCGTTTCGTTCACGACAGCAGTTGCGTGGCGACGGTGCTAAACGTGCAAGTCTCCAGCGCCAGCATGGCGCAGGCAGACCCGTTCGACATGTGGAACGAAGTGGCGGCGCTTGGCTACAATCGAACGGATCGGATCTATGTGATCTTTGCCGAAACCAGTGCGTACAGTCTGGGCATCGCCAATTTTTGGTGGGATGATTCGCTCAGCCCCGGCAATCGAAACAATCGCGGCCCCAGCTACACCTCTTCGCCCGTCAACCTGTGGGGAGGAAGCAATCCCGCGCACGAGTCAATGCACACGCTGGGAGCGGTCAACGCTTCCGCCCCGCATTCCAACGGCGGCGGACACTGCTACGACGAATACGACCGCATGTGTTACGGCAACAATATGCAATACCTGTGTACCGACCCCGCCCACGAACAGCGCTTTGACTGCAACCACGACGATTATTTCAACACCAACCCGGCGGAGGGTAGCTATCTCGCCAATTACTGGAACGCGGCCAACAATTCGTTCCTCATCGGCGCGGCCTCGATCGTCAAGACCTGGACCGGCGATACCAGCACCGACTGGCACACGGCGAGCAATTGGAGCCCGGCCTCGGTACCAGGCTCGGGGGAGGACTGTTTGATCCCCGCCGGCAGACCCCGCTACCCGATCCTCCTGGGCACAACTGAAGCGTATTGCGAGGGCACGCTGACCGTCGAACCGGGCGCGCAAATCGTGGACGGACCCGTTGGAGCACTGCACGCCGAAACCGCCATCATCAGCGGTACCGTCCAGGTGCTCAATGGCAGTTACTTTGACATAGACTCGGCGGCCTCCGTCCGGCCCGGCGGACTGCTGGTGCTTCAGAACGGCGACATCGGCATGATGTTTTACTCCGGCGGCACATTGAATGTCAACGGCACCGTCCGTGTGACCGGCACGTTCCCCATCTACGGCTCGATAGAGCCGGCCAATTTGCTGATCAACACCGGCGGGCTGGTGGAAATTCTGGAGGGCGGCCTGCTGACGGTGGATGGGGCCGTGACCAACACTGGCACGCTCAGCCAGACCAAGACCGTGCCACAGAATGCCACCACCTCATTCCTCGTCATCACGGCCACCACCGGCGGCACGCGGTATTTTGGCGTGGACGTAACGCTGGGCAATGTGGGCAACATGGGGCCGACTTCGGTGGCGATCCAGGGCAATCAGTCTTGCAGCGCGGCGTTCCGGACGCTCGGCATGGCCGTTGGCCGCTGCTATTCCATCGCGCCGACCACGCCGCACACGGCCACGGTCAAGTTTTACTATCGCTCGGCAGAAGCCTTGGGCAATCCTGCGCCAGTGGCCTATCACCTGACGGGTTCCACCTGGATCTCGCTGACTTCGACGCGCGGCGGCAGCGGCGAAGCGATGTTTGTGCAAGCCGCGAACGTGGACAGTTATTCGCCGTTCGCGCTCAAAGACCCCAATGTGACAACCTACTATGTGGTGTTGCCCCTCATCCTCCGGTAACAGCGTTACGGCCCGAGTAGGTCATGCCCAAGCGTGACCTACTCGTTGACGTGCTCGACAGAGGCCCCCCCAAGCTCAGGTTCCATCGTTCGGCATCAACTTTGTCTGGCTGCTTCCATGGCAATCCGCTGCCACTCGGCCACGGGCGGTATCAACTCGTGTTCTCCCGGCGTCGCCAACTCAATAAAGCACGGAGCGCCGTAGCTCAATGCGCGCTGGATAGCTGGAGCGATGTCGTCTGGTGTATGGACATCCAGAACGCGCAAACCCAAACCCTTGGCGACCTGCCTGTAATTCAGCGGCTCGGTGAAATCCACCGAAAAATACCGGCCGCCGTGATGCAGCTTTTGGAGTGCCTTGATCCAGCCGTAGCCGCCGTTGTTGAACAGGATCAGAACCGTCGGCCCGCCGATCCGCGTGATGGTTGCCAGGTCGCCTGCGGACATGGCAAACGAGCCGTCTCCGCACAGGCCGACGATAGGCGCATCCGGTCTTGCCAGGCGTGCCCCAACCACGCCTGGGATAGCATAGCCCAGCCCACCGTGTGCGCGCGGAAAGATCGTATATCGGCCGGCCCGACCCAACTCGTACTCGGCGGCCAAGTAGGGTGTGGGAGTGCCCGGGTCGCATACGATGACAGTTTCCGGCAGAAGCACCCGGTGCAGCTCACGAATCGCGCGGTGCGGCGTCATCTGGTTGAGATCATCAGTCCCGTCTAGTCGGGCCAGCCAATCGGCATTGGCCTGTGCGATCTCGTCGAACCAATCTCCTCGATCAACCGGCGCAGGGCATATCTCTTCCAATGCTTCCGCCAAGTCCGCGAGTGACATCTTGGCGTCACCGCACAGCCCCTCTTCCACCAGATAGTTGTTGCCGATCTCGGACGGGTCAATGTCAATTTGCACGATGATGGGTGGCTTGGCCCGTGAAGGAGTGCGCCAGTGATCGGTGTCCACATAGTTCACCTTGCTCCCGACGAACAGAACCAGGTCAGCCTCTTCGACAATCCGGCTTGCATAAGGGCGAGCGCCGTTTCCTCCGATCACGCCTAGGCTATAACGTGACGTTTCAGCGATGGCGCCCTTGCCGGTGATCGTCGTCGCCACCGGCGCGTTCAAAAGTCGAGCCACAGCCAGCAACTCGGCCTGCGCCCCAGATGACACGGCTCCGCCGCCCGCGACGATCACAGGCCGTTTTGCCTCCATCAATTTGTGCGCTGCTCGATGCACAGCATCAGAACTTGGGCGGGTCCGATACGAAGGCCAGGCTTTGCATGCACCTTCGGCGTGCAGATCAATGGCGGACGTGACCTCTTGGGCCAGCACATCTTTGGGCAGTCCCAGATGCACCGCGCCCGCCCGTCCGCTCGTCGCCAGCCGAAACGCGCGCCGGATAAGATGGGGCAGAGCGTCGGCGCTCTTGACGAGCGTCGTCCATTTGGTGACAGACTCGAACAGACGCGGCTGATCGAGCGCCGTCAAGGCTCCCTGCGCCTCGTACAAGATCGGGTTATCGCTGGTCAGCGCGATCAGCGGCACAGACGATCCGTGCGCCTCGGCGACCCCTGGCACCAGATACGTGGCGCCGCCACCGCTTGGACCTTCGCAGATGCCCGGTTTGCCTGTCATCCGCGCATAGACGTCGGCCATGAACGCCGCCGAGCGTTCGTCGCGCGCCATCACGTGCGTGATGCGCCTGGATTCGTAGAGAGCATCGTACAGGGCGACCGTCGTGTCGCCTGGTAGACCAAAGATGACTTGCGTCTCGTAGCGGATCAGCATCTCGACTATAGCTTGTGCGCCGTTCATCTGTTTCCTCCGTCAAGGAGCCGCTCGACTATTGGGTTCACGAGTGTTTTGCGCTGCAGCAATTATACCAGCGTAACCACGTTGGGCCGTCAAAGGAAAATCGGCGAACAACCATATCTGTGAATTGACAACCTCCCTTGCAGGTCTATAATCTCAAGCATTCTGTCCAATCTGCCTTTGGAGGATGACCATGTCCATCGCCCCAATCATTCTCGCCGATGCGCCTGCCATTGCTGGTCTGAGCCTCCGCCATGTGTGTGGCATACAAGATGCAGATGCTCTCTATGCCGTGCAGGTGGGGCGCATGGCCCACGACAAGATTGATCTTTTCTGCGCCTCTGAAGGCTTTCCAACTCGCGATAGCTTACACGCGGAACTGGCCCAGGCGGTTGCGGAAAGCCGGCAAGACCAATGGCTGGTGGCCCAAATTGACGAGCGCGTCGTCGGTTATGGCCAGATTGAATCTTGGCCCGAGGGTGACGGGACATGGGTCTATCTGACGCTCGGATGGGTACTGCCGGAATGGCGCGGTAAAGGGATCGGGACGGCGATGTTGCAGTGGACCGAGGATCGCATCCGTCTCCTTGCAGCCGCTGAACATCCGACCGAAAAATGCGAGTTCGCCGCGAACGCGAGCAGCACCGAAAAGGAGGCGACGGCGCTCTTGCTGCAAGAAGGGTATCGCGCCGAATACACAGTGCTGGAGATGGGCCTTGATCCTTTGCTGATGCCGGCGCACCCGCTGCCCGCAGGACTTGACGTGCGTCCTGTGTCGCCCGAGCAATGCGTCCCCATCGCCGCAAGTATTCATGAGTCATACCATCAAGAGTACGACGGGGGCAGGTTTGAAGAGAATTTTGACGTCGCCAAGGAAGTTGCCAGGTTGAGCGATCCGAAGCATGACCCAATGCTCTGGCAGGTGGCCTGGGATGGCGAAGAGATTGCAGGTCAGGTTCTCTCGGTCATCGAACAAGGCAAGGCCGAAGTATTCGAGGTCAGCGTCCGCCCTGCCTGGCGCCGGCGCGGACTGGCCCGTGCGTTGCTCTCGCGCGCGTTGCAGACCCTGCGTGAGCGTGGCGTGGATGTGATCCGGCTGCGCACCGTGGCCGAGTTCCGCACGCGCGCGAAAGATCTGTATAGCAGCGTTGGCTTCCGCGTACTCAAAGAGTTCCCCCGCTATCGCAAGTCATTCAGTTGGGCGAACAAATGACTGTCACCCAGCAACCTGGACTCGTGCACCGGGAGGCAAAATGGGGAAGAATGCGGCTTTGGACAATCGCGTACTGCTGGCTTCGAGTGGGTTCTTTCACCCTTCGTGGCTGGCACGGCAGCGGCTCAAGCGCAGCTTGACAATGCCCGGCTACGTCTTTCAGCGGATTGCCTCGCTGCAAGTCCTGCCTCAACTGGATACTTTTTCCTTCCAGGCGATCGTGCTGTATTTTCACCACAAGACGATCTCGTCTTCTGCTCTCGCCTGCCTGGACGAGTTCGTCCGCCGCGGCGGCGGCGTGCTCGCCATTCATTCGGCCACGGCATCGTTCAAGCAAGAGCCGCGCTATTTCGAAATCCTCGGCGGGCGCTTTCGTGTGCACGGCGCAATTCAGATGTTCGAGGTGTCTCCGACCCAGAGTGCGGAGGATGTGTTTGGCAGCGTCGCACCCTTTCAAATCAGGGACGAGTTGTATCTTCACGAGTTCGTGCCCGAGATCACGGTTCATTTTGAAACGATGCACGATGGCGAACCTGTGCCGGTCGTATGGACACGCCGCTACGGCGCAGGCCGCGTGTGCTACGCGATGCCGGGGCACACCGCCGAGAGTATGAAGCATCCTGCAGTGCACCACATCTTGAAACGAGGCCTGGCGTGGGTGTGTCAAAGCTGAGGCTGGGAATCGTTGGCTGCGGCGACATTGCCGGATACACCGCGTGGGTCAGTAAATTGGTCCCGCTGGTGCAACTGGCCGCGTGCTGTGACGTGAGCGCTGAGCGAGCGCAAGCTTTTGCCAAACGCTATGGGATTCGACCGGTCTTTACCGACTATGTCCGATTGCTGGCGAGTGTGCCGCTCGACGCTGTGTATCTTGCCGTGCCGCACCATCTGCATTACGAGATGATTTTGGTGGCTGTGGAAGCGGGCAAGGCTGTTCTTGTGGAAAAGCCCCTCACACGGACGCTGGCAGAGGGGATAAAACTCGTCAAAGCATTAGAGCAGCCCGGCATCAAGGTCGGCGTGAACTATCAGTATCGCTACGACAGTGGCTGTTACGCGATGGCACGCGCTGTCCAGCAAGAGGCGCTTGGAAAAGTCATGTCTGTCCGCATCAATGTGCCGTGGCGTCGTGAGCCGGTCTACTTTGAAGATGCGGCGTGGCATACAACCATTGCCCAGGCCGGCGGCGGGACGCTCATCACACAGGGGAGCCATTTCCTAGATGTCGCGCTGTGGGCGCTGAAGGAAAACTCAGTCTCGGCCATGGGCTACACGGCGACGCCTGGCTTTGATGTGCAAGTGGAAACGCTCGCGCACGGCATCGTCGAGACGAGTGGCGGTACGCTGATCAGCATCACGTCTACGATGGCGGCGACAAGCGAGCAAGCAGTGACCGTCGAGATGTATGGCGAGAAAGGGACGGCTATGTACACTGACCGCCCACTTCCACACGTCAAATTCAGTGGGGTGAAAATCCGCAAAGAGCGCCCGCCTGAGTGGGGGGTACATGCCTTGCAGAGGAGCCTGGCAGGGTTTGCTCAGTGGGCGCTGAACGACAAACCCTTTCTGACCCCGGCGGCGAGCACGCTGCCCGTGCTGGCGGCGGTGGATGCCATTTATCGTTCGGCGCAGTCGGGCCAGCGCGAGAGCGTGGAAATCTGATAGTCTATCGAGGAGACCACATGGAGGCAAAATCCGAAAAACTCTCTTTCTGGCGGAAACTCGGCTATGGACTGGGCGACATTTATGGCGGCGGGTCGGGGACGCTCATTAGCTTCTTTTACCTGGTCTTCCTCACCGACGTGGTGCGGCTCAATCCTGGGCTTGCGGGAGTCGTGATCCTTGTCAGCAAGCTTTATGACGCCATCACCGATCCCTTCGAGGGCGTCATCTCTGACCGCACGCGCACGCGCATGGGACGCCGTCGCCCGTATCTGCTGGCGGGAATCATCCTGGTCTTTTTGTCGTTCTTCGCCATGTTTTACCCGATTGCCTACGA
>Ga0316628_100004068_pt1 | contig 11396 bp, 9 predicted proteins | sample OWC_Aug_M2_C1_D5_FD_207648 | JGI IMG/M metagenome (GOLD analysis project Ga0316628, IMG submission 207648) | Wetland soil microbial communities from Old Woman Creek delta, Ohio, United States - OWC_Aug_M2_C1_D5_C | ecosystem: Environmental > Terrestrial > Soil > Wetlands | place: USA: Ohio... | reverse complement strand
GGGAAACGTCGCTACTTCCTGAAGGCTCGAATCAGGAGCACTGGCCGAGGGAGACTCGCCCGGAGCAGGAGCGGCGCTTTGTGCGCCGGCCTGGGGCACACCGAACACTCCCAAAAAGACTAGCAAGAGAAAAGCGGGACGCCGAAGACGACGCTGCATAGCCGACAACCTCCAACAGCACCAGGGGACGGTGAATCACCAAGTCCCGGGTAGGGGTGAAGGAAATGTACATGAGAAATCCGGCGCGAGCAACTAAATGAGGAGAACGCAAGGGTAGTTTGATGCGGAAGGGGGAAAATTCGAGTTTGCTGTGAATTTTTGTACCAAGTCGGGGCATCCGCCGCGTTACGCAGGGGCGGATGCCCCTACGATCCATCTGTTAGCCCGCTGCTTCACGAACGGCCAAGCGGCCGTTTTAAGACCTACGCGTCTCGCTCGTCGGAAAGGCGGGCTAGCGAACGTGCTTGTCGAGCCAGCTCAAGAAATATTTGGCGATGGCGTCGCTATTCTTGTCCATCATCATTTGATGGTCGTTGCCCGTCAGCCCGACATCTTCCATTTTCACGAACTCCGTTTTCACACCCGCCTGATTGAGCCACTTGGCGATGCAGGAATCGAAGATGCGGTGATAGCTGGCCTCGCCCGAGACGTCCAGCACGGGAATATCCTTGAGGTTGACTAATTTGTGCGCGGGTTCTTTTTGCAGATAACACGGAACGACATCGGGTCCTTCCGATTTTTCCTCGAGGATGGGCTGCAATTCCGCGGGATTGTTCACCGGCGGATCGTAATGAAGCGGGAGCGAGGTCACGCCCCAAACCAGATTCGGATTTTCGTTATACGCGATCTTCGCGATGTTGACTCCCTTGATCGGAGGACCGGCCGGTTCGGCGGTAATGATGGCTTTGACGAGTTTGGGCCGCGCGTCGGCGACCTGCCAGCCGAATTCGCCGCCTTGCGAGTGCGTCAGCAGGATGACGGGCGTGCCGATCATGTCTAGCAGCGCCACGTGCGCGTCCAGATTCAATTGCGCCTGTTTGCCGCCGGCCAGAAATTGCACTTGTGTTTTTGCGAAATTATCGAAGATGGGATCGCCCATCTTTCCCCTGTTCGGGCCGTCGCCGGGCCATTCGGTGAATTTTTTCGCATTCGGCCAATTCCCTTGCCTGCCGATATCCGTAAAAATCTGCTCGAGGTTGGGCGCCGTGCGAATGGTCAGCCTTCCGTCCTCGTCCGGGACATATGCCGAACGCCCGCGCGCGGGATAGTCCACCATGTAGATCGTGTATCCCTGCTTGAGGAAGAGATAGGCCCAGCCCGCGCGGCCGTCGGGAGTTTGCAGCCAGTCCGTGCCGGTCTGTCCCGCGCCGTGGAACATGACGATCGGATACGGATGGCGGATTTTTTTCGGCACCATCACTTCCACATATTCCGCGCCGCCCATCACTTCCTTGCCGGGCGCGCCGACATATTTTCCTCCGGCATAGAAGAAACCGGTGCGGGCTACATCGGCGGTGGAAAACGTGGGAATCGAGGCAGGCGGAAGTCCCTTGGAATTATTTTGAGCCATGGCGCCGGTCGCGGCTCCCATAAGGATGGCGAGCAGCGCGGCCAGGCGAACATTCGATACTTTTGATTTCATGAAATCATCCCTCTCAGTTTGTGTGGCGCGTGAATCCATTTTGCCACGCCGAGCGATGTGAGTATAAGGAACATTTTTCCGGCCGGGCCGCGAGTTTAGCTGTTTCCGAGCGTGCTTCGCGGCAGTAGGGGCACGGCAATGCCGTGCCCCGACTACTGAGAAAACGAAGGGCCGGGCGGGCCGCAAATATCGCGGCCCGCCCGGCCATTTCTTGTGATTCGTGACTGCTTTCAGACTACTTCCAGACGGGCGTAACCGGTTTGGCCAGCAGAAACTCGGGATTCGCCCCAGGTCTCGGCGTGAACTTCTGGATGCGCCCCGCGTCCACTTCCGCGAGGTACAAGTTGCCGTCCGTGTCCACGCTCACCCCGTGCACGCCCCAGAGGAAGCCCGGATAGGGGCCCATGCTTCCCCAGGTGTACAAGAGATGCCCTTGCAGATCGTACTCGACCATTTTGTTGGTGGTGCGGTCAAAGGTCCAGATGGTGTTCCCGGATCCGATGTAGAGCAGGTGGAGGCTGGAAGGGTTGGTGTTGATCTTCCATTCGTAAAGGTACTTGCCGTTTTCATCGAACACCTGGATGCGGTGGTTGTTGCGGTCATTCACGAAAACGTGGCGGGTATTCTGATCGATGGCGATGCCGTGCACGTTGCTGAAATATCCGGGACGCGTGTCCACGGGAATGTTGTCGCCGCCGCGGCGCGGCCCGCCCTTGATTCCCCACTGCATGAGGAATTTTCCGTTCTTGTCGAACTTGGCGACGCGCGTTCCGGTGTAACCGTCCGAGACAAAGAAGGTCCCATCCGGCAGCCAATCGAGGTAGGTGGGACGATTGAAATGATTGGCGTCCGCGCCGGGAATTTCCGGCGTTCCGATGGTCTGCAGCAGCTCCTTGCCGTCATGCGTGAACCGGTAGATGGTGTCCATATTGTCGTCCACGACCCACACGTTTTTTTCGGGATCGTAGGGGCTGATGTAAACGGAGTGAGGGCGACGGAAGAGCTTGTCCCACTGCTTCCAGGTCTCGATGATTTTTCCGCTGCCGTCGTAGACCACCAGGCAGTTCTCCCACTTGGCGTCCTTACCCAGTTCGCGATAGGGCGGGCCCTTGATTCCGAGGTCGGGAGACCTTCCTTCCCAGGATGTGAGCCATTCGCGGGTGTCCTGATCGGTGCCTCCGGTTCCGGGCAGCGAGGCCACGGTGGCATCGCGCCAGAAGCCCGCGACCGGGAACGTGATGCTGGGACCGGCTTGCGGCAGCAACATCGCTTTCGGGGGCGCCATCTTCGGCAATTCACCGCGGTAGAGTGCATAGATGCGATTGGGACTTTCGGCGAAGACGCTTTCGCCCGCGCCATAGGTCCACTTCTCATTTCCGGGCAAAGTGCTGACGTCGTTCGGCCAGTTTCTTACCACATCGTAGGCGCCGGTCAGATCCTGCCCGCCTAAAAGTCCCGGGACGGCGGCGAATCCTGCTCCGGGTATTGCCTGTCCCTCGACGGGCGACAGCCTGCCGGAAATTCCGACGCCGACGGCCACGCCGATCGCCAGAATCAGTACCATTAAGCCAATTTTTTTCATGCAATTCCTCCCAAAAAGCATTTCTTCAAATAGGCGGCCCAGCCAATAATTTCTGTTTGCCCCGGGCTGAATAACGTGGCGCGTTTGGGCCGTGGAATTCCTCGCCGATTTGCCGTGCCGTTGGCATGCCTGGGGAAAGCTCGCAGAGGCGAGACTATAAGGGGTCTCTGCAAATGGCAAGGCGTTTGTGAAGGAAAGAAACGCGCGATGCGGCGGCGCATTACATGCAACACATCTGTTGTAACCGGCCTCTTCAGAGGCGGGCTACAACAGCCCGGACAATTTTGAGAATTTAAACGTGCCGGACAATTTCTGTTGAGGAATCGAGAATTTCGGTTTTGGAATTGTTTCCCTGGTGTAGACTTCCAGCGAAGATTTTAATCAGCGGGATTTTGCACACGATTGGAGAAGGCTCCATGCACAAGGTTTTTCTATATGCTCTGTCCGCGGCGCTCCTGGCTGCTCCCGCGGCGTTCGCCCAGGAATCCTCCGGCAACGCCAGCATCGACCCGGAGCATATTTTCCTGAAGGAACCGGTGAAGAGCCCGGTGACCTCCGTGATGGAGCCGGTCAAGGGTTCCAACATACCCGTGCAAATCATTTACGTGGAAACCGTGGACGGGTTGTACGCCCCCATCGGGCTCCGAAAACCGCCAGGCAATGGACCGTTTCCCATCATCGTGTTCGCGCACATGAATGGCGGCCTCGGCGTGCGATGGATTCGCGAATGGACGCAGAACGGAAGCTGGACGCTGGAACAATTCCTGAAGGCCGGATACGCCGTGGCGTGGATGAGGTACCGCGCGGAAGTGAACAACAGCTACGGCACGCGCCTGGTCGAAAAACAGCGCGAAGGCCGCCAGTTGTTTAACCGCGGCCCGCTTGAATATGAAGATGCCATCTCCATCATCAAGTATGTAAAGACGCTGCCGTTCGTCGACCCGGACCGCGTGGGCTATGTCGGATTGAGCCACGGCGGCGAAATGCTGATGAAGATCACCAGCGAATACGACGGCCTGCGCGCCGGGATCGCCAGCGAGCCCGCTTCCGGAGAATTTCTCGCGCGAAAATCCCCGCCGCGCAAACCGGGCGAAGCGCCGCCGCCGGAGACTTTCCCCGTCAACACCGAGGAGATGCAGAAGAAATCGACCGAGGAAGTTCTCTCGCAGATCGACAAGAGCGTCGCCATGGCACGGATTGCGTCGATCAAAACTCCCATCCGCGTGCAGGGCCGCGACCGAGATCACAACCAGGCCATTTTCCGCGCCAATTATGAATTGCTTCGCGAGGCCGGCAAACAAGTCGAGTGGAAATCCTACGACCACGACGAACACGGATTTATTTTTGTCCGCCGCAACAAGGATGGCGTCTACGCGCCCGACCCGGTTCAGCTTCAGGTGGTGAAAGATTCCATCGCGTACTTTGACGGCTTCATGAAGAAGAAGTAGAACCCATGCACGAAATTCGCGAAGCAAGGCGAGGCTGACGTTTCAGGAGCTTGAGACAGCGAGCCGAGAGCTAAAACGACGCAGCCCACGGCAAACTGGACATGGAGGGTGTCTTACCGACAAGTAATGGTGCTCTTACCTTATGATTCCAGGAAGCCGTCTTGGTAAGAGAAAGCGATCCGCGGCTTCTGGCCGAGGCGACCGTGTTGGGAGTGGTCGGAGCCCTCGCCGCACAGCTCTTCACGTGGGCCCTGCGGGGCTGCCAATATTTCTTCCTCACCTGGTTCGCCGGCTATCATCCGCCTGGATTGCCCGAAGAAGGCGGCGTTCTTCAACAAAATATCGGTCCGCACGGTCTCTGGCTGATTCCACAGGCGACGACTCTAGGGGGATTAATCTCGGGATTGTTGGCCTACAACAATGAATTTCATGCTGGCGCGAGACCGGTTTGTGCAGGTCAAAGCTGGGGCTTGCCTCGACCTGTTTCCAGGTCAAATTCACCCAGATGTGAAGCGCGCGCAAGGCGGGCTGACGCAAAGCCAGCAGCGAAATAAGGACTTTGTGAGCGGATAAGAGGGGGCCGGTTTCAACAACGATGTAGCGGATGGTCCACGTTTCGTCATCGAAATACAAATCGTAAGCGGACCCGGTCCGCATCGGTTGCAGCGATTGTGAATTCTTTCAGATCTTTTGTTCTTCGCAGGCTCATCGGGCCGTCTTCCCCATTTGCCGGGCTGTTCCCGGCACCATTAATTTATCACCTTCGCGGCAGGTCAGAGTTTGCTCAACGGATTGTTGCGTACGGCAACATAAGACTTCCTCCGTTATTGAATGTTGCAGAGATTCGGAATTGCCGCTTCCGGTCGAGCGAAGCTCTTGCCGAAGGCAGAAGAACCCGGCGGCATCGACTCGTTCCACTCCCGATTATCCTTAAGAATATTGGTATTTTATTTCTTGGGGTGCAATTGACCTGAGGAGCTAGCTGAGCCTACCGCTTTAGAGATAGGTGGAACAGGGAAGCGGGGATCGACGCCACGGTCGGCCTCGCCAGGACCACTTTGCACAGGTTTGCGGAAGCGTTCCGCCAGGTGGACAAAGCCGCGTTGCACCGCCACCATGACGGCTTCGAGGCGCCCGGTAACCCCGAACTTCGATAGAATATGGTTGACGTGAACCTTTACCGTACCCTCCGTCACGTCCAGTGATGATCCGATTTCTTTATTGGACTTGCCCACCACCATCAGCCGAAGGACCGCGATCTCCCGTGCCGTCAATTTTGGCGATGTCATGCGCTCCGCAAGTTTCGCCGCCGCGACGGGGTGGATCCACATCTCTCCGTTGGAAACGGCCCGGATGCAGGCGAGCAGGTCGTCTTGACCGGACTCCCCTTTGAGCACGTAGCCGCGCGCCCCCGCGCAAATGACTTCGTGCACTTCTTCTTCCGTCCCAAACGCCGAATAAATAATAATCTGCGCGGTTGGCACATTTTCCCGGAGCGTCGCGATTGCTTCAGCGGGCTGCATCCCGGACATATGAAGATCCAGGATGGCGACCTCCGGCCGAATTTGGAGGATTCGCTCAACGGCTTCGGTCCAATTGCCAGCCTGCGCGACCACTTCCATGTCCGGCGCGCGGTGGATGACCGCAGCGAGGCCTTCGCGCACGATGGAATGATCGTCGGCGATGAAGACTGGAATGGTATGAGTTTTTTTCATTGCTTTCCCTTCAGTTTGACGCGGCAGGAATGGGAATCGATGCGTGAATTTCAGTGCCGCGGCCGGGCTCGCTCTGAATGGTCCACACGCCGCCCAGAGCCCTGGTCCGGTCCTGCATCGAGGTCAAACCGAAGCTGCCGGGGTGCTCGCCCGGCAGGAACCCCTGGCCATCGTCTTTCACACTAAGCCGCGCCCGTTGAGAATCGAGAAACAATTCGATTCGTACTTCACTCGCCCGCGCATGTTTCACGACGTTTGACAGAGCTTCCTGGCTGATTCTCAGCAAACCCTTCTCGGTCTCGAGCGGAAGCCGTCGAATGAATCCCTCCACGGAAAACTGAACACTCAGCCCATTGCTGGACGTCAGATTCTTGACCAGATACTCAATGGCGCTCTTGAGATCCTCTTTCTGCAACTCCTCCGGGTACAAATCCCACAACGCGCACCGCATTTCCGTCATGCTCTCGCGGCTCAACTGCAAGGCGCGTTGCAGATGTTCGTTCGCTTCCGGGTTTTCCCCCAAAGTGTCCCTGACGCACTCCAAATGCATCAGGGCGCCCGTCTGCGTCTGGCATACGGTGTCGTGGAGTTCAAAAGCAATCCGTTTGCGTTCGTTATCCGCCGCTTCTTGGGTAAGTTTTTCTTTCGATAGTTCGAGGACATGCCGTGCGACCTGGCGGGACGCCCAGATATACGCCAGCACTCCTGCCGCGGTGCCGATGATCATATCGTTCAATAAAGTGGTGGCAGGACCGACGCCCAAACGATCGAAACCAATATCCAAGACAGAATTGACCAGGGCAATCAGCATCCCAAAGAAGAATGAGCCGATAACGCGTCTTCCGAGGTTCTCATTAGGGGGCATGGCCGACAACCTTTCAAACAACTCGCCCAAGGTCGTGGGAGAACATTTCAATAATATCACGGCGGCGTGCCGTGAAAAGCACTCCGTACTGCAATCGCCCCCGTGCGGAATCCGGGGTTGATTGCCCGCGCCCGTGTACTACCAAAGTTATACAGCCGGTTACGCACTCCAGAGAATTGAACGTCACGGAACTTCTGATTTACCCTTTTCATTGGTGAGAAGCATCCTCGCGGGTCATCCTCGGATACGCCGCTTCCTGCATTTGCAACCCGCTCGGCCAGCAGCGGAAATGGCAATCTCTGCGGGTGCCCACGGGAATTCACCGGACCATTTACACTTAGGGAGGAAACTTAAGATGACTGCTCAATCCGCAACAGCAATGCAACCCGCCAGGGGATCACTGCCTGTCCGCCAAGGTTCCGAAGATCTGCTCGAACAATTCAACGGAATTTATGACGCGATCACTCGAAGGGCCTTTGAGCTTTTCGAAGGCAATGGCCAGTGGTTTGGACGTCAGATGGACGACTGGCTCCGCGCCGAGTCCGAACTCTTGCACCCCGTCCGCATGGAAGTGATGGAATCGGACTCCGAATTTACCGTGCTGGCGGAAGTTCCCGGCTTCAGCGTCAAAGACCTTACGATCAAAGTCGAGCCCCGCTCATTGAAGATTGCGGGCAAACGGGAAACCAAGGAAGAGAAATCCGGCAGGAAGATCCGCTGCGAGTGGAGTTCCGACCAAATCCTGCGGGCGGTCGATTTGCCGGCCGACGTGGATACCGCAAGAGTGAATGCAATCCTGAAGGATGGCATTCTTACGATTGATCTCCCCAAGATCGCTCACGCCCGGACTGTTCACGTCGAACCCAAATCAGCTTAATGCTGGGACTTCAGATTCAGCGGCCCGCTACCTTCCTCGTGTTGGATAGGCGCCGGATTTCACGGTGGCGGGCTGCCCCCAAGAAGCCGCGAGTGGAGGCTATCGGCCTTCAAATCATGCCTTTGAACGCCCATGCTCGTCTCTATATCCCCGGTTATATAGAGCCCTAACGCCTCAGGGCAATTGCGCCTGAGGGAACATTAGCCGATCCTTGTGCCTGGATGGAGTCGCAGCCGGTTTCTACTTGCCTTGTCAGCTGATGAAATACTCCATGAAAGTGACCCGAAATGAATAATAAAGTGTTGGCCGCTTTAGCTGCCTTGAGACGGCACGGTACCTGGACAAGTGAAAACGCCGCGGTCTCTTATAGCAATACTTCGGACGATTTTCTCGAAGCGCCTCCCAAGGGAGTGGCTGAATTTGTCGATCCACCTCCCCAAGACACCGAAATCGAGCGGATCGCCGAATGTTCCCTCGAATATTTTCGGGAACTGTCCCGTCCGGATATAAGCGGCGAGGATAGCGGTTCACCGGGAGATCTGGAGCAATCCGGCATCTAAGGAAGGTGGAGACGTGTTCCGACATGCGATTCCGATTGGACGAATCCTTGGTATTTCCATCGATGTCGATTACTCATGGTTTCTAGTGTTTGGCTTGCTCACCTGGGTTCTGGCCGTCAGCTACTATCCCGCCGAGTTTAAAAACTGGAGCGCGGCCGAGTATTGGTTCATGGGTGGTTGCACGGCGGTCATGCTCTTCGTAAGCGTATTGCTTCATGAATTGGGGCATTCCGTGGTGGCCAAGCGGTACGGAATCCCCGTTCCACGCATCACCTTATTCATATTCGGAGGAGTCTCCGAGATCGCGACGGAGCCGTCCAGCGCGGGCGCCGAGTTTTGGATTGCTGCCGCCGGTCCCACGGTCAGCTTCATGCTGGCGCTCATCTTCTGGGAACTGCAGCCGTTCCTGGTCCACACCGGGCCGTTGCTTGGGTTGGTGAAGTATTTGGCAATTCTGAATCTCGTCCTGGGCTTATTCAACCTTGTCCCCGGGTTTCCGCTGGACGGCGGCCGAGTTTTTCGGTCCATCCTGTGGGGTATCACCGGTAACTTCCGGCGCGCCAGCGCCATCGCAACGTTAACTGGACGTTTTTTCGGCTTCTTCTTCATCTTTTTCGGCGTGTGGCAGGCCTTCGCCGGAAATGTATTCAATGGTTTGTGGATTGCCTTCATCGGCTGGTTCCTGGAAAACGCAGCGACAAGTCAGGATCAGTTGCAGGTGGTCAAGAATCTGCTTGGAGGACACGAGGTGTCCGAAGTCATGAGCCGGGATTTCGCGCGGATTACCGGGGACGTCACTTTGCAGGAGCTGGTCGACAAGGAGGTCTTGGCGCAAGGGCGGCGCTCTTTTGTGGTGGGCAATGGGAACGGGTCATCTGGATTGATCACTCTCTCCACCATCAAGGAGGTGCCTCGCTCCGCGTGGCCGAAAACAACCGCATCGCAAATTATGATCCCCCTGGAAAAAACCATTTCCATTCAGCCCACTGCCCAACTATGGACAGCCCTGGAAAAGATGGGGCGTGACGGCGTCAATCAACTCCCGGTTCTGGATGGAAACAACAAAAGCGCGGTCGTGGGAATGCTATCGCGCGACGATCTGGTCCATTATTTGCGCGTTTTGCAGGCTCTGAGCAAATAAGTCATCCGCAAAACGGCGGTCACACAAGGCAATTGGTTTGCCGCTGAAATGGCGTTGCGGTCCGGTGCAATCGCCACATTTCCGGCGGCTTCATTCTGGCACTCAAGGAGGATCATATGAAACCAACGCAGCAACTCCACGATATCGGTCAAAGCCTCTGGCTGGACAATATTACTCGAGGCCTTCTCAATAGCGGCACGCTGGATCGTTACATCCGCGAATTGTCCGTCACGGGGCTTACTTCAAACCCCACCATCTTTGATCATGCCGTCAAGAATACGAACTTCTATGACGATGCCATACGCCTCAAGATGGCGGAAGGAAAATCAGGCGAGGAATTGTTCTTCGAGCTGGCTCTGGAAGACCTTGCCAAAGCGGCGGACCTGTTTCACCCGATTCACCGCAAGACGCAGGGCATGGACGGCTGGGTTTCCCTGGAGGTTTCTCCCGCCCTGGCCTACAACGCCGAACGGACGATTCAAGAAGCGAAGAAACTTTATTCCCGCGCGGACCGGCCCAACTTGTTCATAAAAATCCCCGGGACTCACCAGGGCCTCCATGCCATCGAGGAAGCAATCTTTGCGGGCATTCCCGTGAACGTCACGCTCCTATTTTCCCATGAACACTATCTGTGGGCCGCAGGGGCGTATACGCGGGGAGTGGAGCGCCGCATCAAGGCCGGCCTGGATCCGGCCGTGCACTCGGTTGCTTCGCTATTTATCAGCCGCTGGGATAAGGCCGTTTTCGGCAAGGTCCCCGACAGCCTGCGGGATCGCCTGGGGATCGCCGTGGCAAAGCAAACCTACAAAGCGTATCGTGATTTTCTGGACTCCACGAGTTGGCGGAAGCTCGCGAGCGAGGGCGCGCTGCCGCAGCGCCTGCTCTGGGCCAGCACCGGCACGAAGGACCCGGATGCCTCGGATGTGTTGTACACCACGGCCTTAGCGGCGCCGGACACGATCAATACCATGCCGGAAGAAACTCTGCTGGCATTTGCCGATCACGGCACAATTTCGGAATTATTACCGGTGGACGGCGGCAACTTTGAATCCGAGCTAAAACAGTTCGCGGAGATCCACGTGGATGTTCTCTCGCTGGGCGAAAGGCTTCAACGCGAGGGCGCCGGACAGTTCGTTACCTCTTGGAATGAACTGATCGCCTGTATTAATTCCAAGTGCGAAGCGATAAAGAAGCTGGCCAGGGCCTCCAGCGCGCATTAGTCCGAACCGGACTTTCTTTGAACCCTGCAGGGATGGTCTTCACGATTTTTGTACCAGTAAGAGTTTGAGGGTCAGGGGATTTGGTCTACCCGTCGAATGCCGGCAGGATTTGTATGAAGGATGCCTGCCTTCCAAGGATGTCCGCCTATTGACCGGCGCAATTTCGATCTGTTTGATATGGTAATCCTCAACAAAATGGGCCGGTACCAACCGACCCGGAACGCGTCGAAGAATGTAGCGCGTCTGCGTGTACGCGCTTTCGCCGGAACAAAATGGAGTGGAAACTGGGAGGTTGAAAGATGCAACTGGGAATGATCGGACTGGGCCGCATGGGTTCGTACATGGT
>Ga0316628_100004067_pt1 | contig 11397 bp, 6 predicted proteins | sample OWC_Aug_M2_C1_D5_FD_207648 | JGI IMG/M metagenome (GOLD analysis project Ga0316628, IMG submission 207648) | Wetland soil microbial communities from Old Woman Creek delta, Ohio, United States - OWC_Aug_M2_C1_D5_C | ecosystem: Environmental > Terrestrial > Soil > Wetlands | place: USA: Ohio... | reverse complement strand
CGGCGAGCAGCCGTCACGGCCCCACGTCTTCGTCTACCTGGTCGACACGCTGCGCGCGGACTCGCTGGCGCCGTACGGCGGCGAGAGCCGGGCCACGCCCGAGGTCGCGGCCTTCGCCCGCGACTCCGTCACCTACGCGAGGGCGTGGAGCGCGAGCAGCTGGACTTTACCCGCGGTTGTCTCGCTGCTCACCGGCGTCTACCCGAGCCGCCACCGGATCATGCGCGGTGACGTCAAGTACTCCGAGACGACTGCCCGCTCGCTGGCGTCCGTCCTCGCGGAGCTCGGCTACGACACGGTCGGGGTGTCGCACTCGCTGATCGCGAGCCCCGCCTTCGGCCTCGACCGCGGGTTCGGCCGGTACTTTTTCTCCGACCAGCTCAACGGCTGGGAGCCCCGCTCCCAGGAGCTACGCCGGCCTCTGTATCAGTGGTTGCTCGAGCGGACGACGGGTTCGCGGCCGGTCTTCGCCTACCTCCATGCGGTCGACCCCCATGCGCCCTACCTGCCTCCCCGTGAGCTGGCAGGGGAATTTGAGGGTTCGTACCCCGAGCGAGGCGACCCGAGCTGCCTCCCGGTGACGTTCACGCTCAAGTCAGAGCCCGAGCCCGGCGCGGTCGAGCGGCTGCACCGCCTGTACCAGGGCGAGGTCGTGTTCGCCGACCGCGAGTTCGGGCGTTTCGTCGCCATGCTCAAGCACCTCGGCCTTTACGACGACAGCGTGATCGTCTTCGTCGGGGATCACGGCGAGGAGTTCGGCGAGCACGGCGCCTTCGACCACGGACGGACGCTCTACGAGGAGCTGCTCCACGTTCCCCTGCTGGTCAAGTACCCCGGCTCGGAGTGGGCCGGCACCAGGGTCGAGCAGCGGGTCAGTCTGGTCGACGTCGTGCCGACCGTGCTCGAGGCGATCGGCGCGCGGGATTTCGGTCTCGAGACCGACGGCCACAGCCTGCTGCCGCTGTCGTCCGGAGGGAGCCCTGGATTGGAGCCCCGCGCGCTGTGGGCCGAAGTCAACCCGGAGCCGTCCGAGCACCTCGCGTCGGTCAGCTACCGCGCCCTGCTGCGGGGCAGCCACAAGTGCATCGAGAACCTGCTCGAGATCGACCAGCGCCAGCGCCCCGCCCCGCGCTGGCAGATATTCGACCTTGGGGCCGATCCGGCCGAGCACCGGCCCCTTCCCGACGACTCGGCCGAAGCTCAGGAGTGCATGACCCTGCTCACCGGCAGCACCTCGCTGGCCGGCGCGACAGCGAGCCCGCCGGCGCCGAGCGAGGTCATCGACCCCGCGACGCTGGAGAAGCTGCGCGAGCTCGGCTATGCGCGCTGAGGGCGGCACGCAACCCGCCGGCTGCCCGCAACGGCCACCTCGGGACTCCTGTGGCGCGCGTCCCGCTTGAGCCTCGCCTCGCGTTCTGCAACCATGAAAGTCGATGGCGGAGTCGCCGGTCAGCCGCGGCGCGGACGACGGTGGCGCGAGCTACCACCTGCTGCGCCGGCCGCGCGGAGAAAAGTCCGGGGCCCCCGAGCAGCGGTCGGCGCCGGGGGAGGCTACGAGTGAGGAGCAGGCTCCGGTCCGCTGCCGGCAGTGCTCGGCGCTGATCACCAGCCGCGAGCACGCGACCGAGGTGGCGGGCAGCCACCAGCACACCTTCTTCAACCCGGCCGGGATCCTGTTCGAAATCGCTTGCTTTTCGGCCGCCGACGGCTGCGACAACGAGGGCCTGCCGACCACCCAGTTCACCTGGTTTCCCGGCTGCTCCTGGCGCTTCTCCTTCTGCCGTGAGTGCCGCTCCCACCTCGGCTGGCAGTTCCTGTCCGAGGCGGGCACCACGTTTTGGGGGCTGATCGTCGACCGGCTGGACGGCTGACAGCGGCAGCGTCAGGGCCAGCGGCAGCGTCAGCGGCGGTCGACAGCGCCAGCGGCAGGGGCAGCGCCAGCGGTATCCCGGCTCCCGACTCCCGCTCCCCGCGGCCCGCCGCCCGCAGCCCGCTCCCCGCGGCCCGGCCGCTGTGCCTGACTCCGACTATGCCCCTGGGCCCAATTGGGTGTCATACATTCGATGGTTCTCGTCTTGATTGCCGAGTAGACTCGTCCGAGAGCCTATGAGAATCACCGAATGTGCGAACCTGGCACGCTCCACAGAGAATCAGCTTCCGAAGGGGTATTGATGAGCAGGCGCGCGATGCGTCTCGTTTTCCCCCTGGTCCTCGGTTCGCTTGTCAGCGTTGGTGGGGCGAGTTCCCCTGGAGACTGCCGGTGGTTCTCTCCCAGACTAGTTGGCGAGCATCTCGGCGATTCTCTTCTTCAGATGACCATAGCCCTTGCCAAGTCTGACGACCTAGCTCCTCCAAAGTGCGAACCATCAGAATCGGAGGACAAGACCGCATTCTGTCGCTCCGTGGACGATTTTGGCTCGGCTCTAGAGGAGCTGAACACTGCTCTCGATGAGGGCTGTCTGAACGAAGAACGTCCGTACGACGTAACCTGCGAGTTCCACGCCTTTCGCCTGCTCAAGGAGTCACTTGAACACGCCGATCCACGGCGCTCTTGGCATCAGCTCAAGATGATGTATGCCCTTTGCAGCGATCCCGGTGTCCTGACTGAGGCCGGTACGCGAGGCTGTAGGCGGGATGTCGAGGAAGCGGCGCTGATGATGTTGCAGCTCGAATCCGAGCCGCTCCTTCGTCGACTTGCGCTAGAAATCCTGGCAAGTGGCTATGTGTCGGACGAATCGAGAACCTGTCTTGAGGAGATCGTGCATGATGGTTCGGTGGGCGGAGATTCCTGCCAAGCACGACCACTTCTGACCACCGATTTCACGGGCGAGACCTTCAGTGCTCAGTTGGTGGAGCATCGCGAGATGGACCGCCGTTGTGAGCCACACTTGGCAAGAACGGCGCTTTCCCTGCTCGAAGGTGGCGGGAGGTAGCCTCCACGTAAAAGGTGCCTGGCCCGCTATTCCGCTATTGTGAGCTGCGATCAAATCGACGCGGCGAGGGGTTGGTACGAGCGCGGGAGATGCTTACTAAAAGGTGCCTGGCCCGCTATTCCGTTATTGTGAGCTGCGATCAAATCGACGCGGCGAGGGGTTGGTACGAGCGCGGGAGATGCTTACGGTCCCCTGGGTGAAGCGCTACCGTTTCAAGGTCAAGCTCCTCGCGAGGGCACTCCAGAAGACCCCTTTTCGGACCCGACTCCCGCTCCCGGCCGCCCGTCGCCTGCCACCCGGACCCGGCTCCCGCTTCCCGCGGCCCGCCGCCCGCACCCTGACCGCGTCAGCGGCAGAGGCAGCGTCAGCGTCAGCGACAGGGGCAGGGGCAGCGACGGCGTCAGCGTCAGCGACAGGGGCAGCCCGGCCCCGATTCCCGAAACCCGCAGCCAGCTCCCCGTGGTCCGACCGGGCAGCGGGAGGCGGGCAGCGGGAGGCGGGCAGCGCGTGTCGGGGGGCGGAGGCGGCGTCAGGTTCGATTGCGACGAAGGACCAGGGCTCGGTTCGTCCCCGGCCGGCCGCGATCTTCTCGGCCGGTGCCTTACGCCTCCTCCTCGGCGTCGGCCTTTTCGGTCGCCCTGTCGGCGGCCGGGCGCGGCTCGATCTCGAAGCTGAGCTTGCCGTCGCTCTCGTCGACCGTGACCGCGCCGCCCGACTGGAGGCGGCCGAAGAGGATCTCGTCGGCGAGGACGCGACGGATCTCGCGGTCGATGATGCGCGCCATGGGCCGGGCGCCGAAGCGGCGGTTGTAGCCGTTCTCGGCGATCCAGGAGCGGGCCCGCTCCTTGAGCGAGAGGCTGACCCGGCGGGTGATGAGCTGGTCCTCGAGCTCGGCCACGAGCTTGTCCACGACCCGAGCGATGACCGGCGGCTCGAGATGCGAGAAGCGGATCCAGGCGTCGAGCCGGTTGCGGAACTCGGGCGGGAACAGGCGCTCGATGGCCTCGGTCTCCTCGCTGCCCCCGCTCCGCTGGCCGAACCCGGCCGAGCCGCGCTCGACCTGGAAGGCGCCGGCGTTGGTGGTCATGATCAGGGTCACGTTGCGGAAGTCGGCCTTGCGGCCGTTGTTGTCGGTCAGCGTGGCGTGGTCCATGACCTGGAGCAGGATCGAGTACATGTCGGGGTGGGCCTTCTCGATCTCGTCCAGGAGGAGCACGGCGTGCGGGTTCTTGATCACCGAGTCGGTCAGCAAGCCGCCCTGGTCGAAGCCGACGTAGCCGGGCGGGGCGCCGATCAGGCGCGACACTGCGTGCTTCTCCATGTACTCGCTCATGTCGAAGCGGATCAGCTCCACCGCCATGATGCGCGCCAGCTGGCGGGCGAGCTCGGTCTTGCCGACCCCGGTCGGTCCGGAGAACAGGAAGCAGCCTACCGGTCGCAGGGGGTTGGCGAGACCGGCGCGCGCGAGCTTGATCGCCGCCACCACGCCTTCGATCGCCGGGTCCTGGCCGTAGAGGACCAAGCGCAGGTCGTTCTCGAGGTTGGCCAGCAGCTCGCGCTCGCCGGCGGCCACACTGCGCGCCGGCACCCGGGCCATGGTCGCCACCACCTGCTCCACGTCCTTGGGGCGGATGACCTTCTTGCGCTTGGCCGCCGGCTGCAGGCGGACCGCGGCGCCGGCCTCGTCGATGACGTCGATCGCCTTGTCGGGCAGGAAGCGGTCGGTGATGTGCTTGTGCGCGAGCTCGGCCGCGGCGCGCAGGGCCGGGACCGAGTAGGTCACGCCGTGGAACGCCTCGTAGTACTTCTTGAGGCCGGCCAGGATCCTCACCGTCTCGGCCACCGAGGGCTCGGCGAGCTCGATCCGCTGGAAGCGGCGAGCCAGGGCGCGGTCTTTCTCGAAGACCCGCTTGAAGTCCTCGTAGGTGGTGGAGCCGATGCAGCGCATCTGGCCGCTGGCCAGGGCCGGTTTGAGGATGTTGGAGGCGTCGAGGGTCCCGCCGCTGACCGAGCCGGCGCCGATGATGGTGTGGATCTCGTCGATGAAGAGGATGCGGTTGGGCTCCGAGAGGATGGCGTTGATGACCGCCTTCAGCCGCTGCTCGAACTCGCCGCGGAACTTGGTGCCGGCGATGAGGGCGCCGAGGTCGAGGGCGAAGATCTCGGCGTTGGCCAGGACCTCGGGCACGTCACCCGAGTGGATGGCCAGGGCCAGGCCCTCGGCCATGGCGGTCTTGCCCACCCCGCTCTCGCCAACGAACACTGGGTTGTTCTTGCGCCGCCGGCACAGCACATGCATGGTCCGGCGCAGCTCGGCCGCGCGCCCGATGAGCGGGTCGAGCTTGCCCGCCGCCGCCTGGGCGACCAGGTTGGTGGTGAAGGACTGTAGGGGGTCGGGGTGCTTGGACTGGAAGGGGACATCGTCCTCCTCCTCGGCCGTCTCCCACTCCTCGTCCGGCTCCCAGACGTCCTTGGACACGCCGTGGGAGATGTACTCGAGGACGTCAAGGCGGGTGATGCCCTGGCGCTTGAGGAGGTAGACCGCGAAGGAGTCCGGCTCCTGGAACATGGCGGCGAGGATGTCGCCGGCCTCGATCCCCTCCTTGCCGCTCGACTGGACGTGGAGCGCGGCCCGTTGCAGAACCCGGGTCAGGGCTACCGTCTGCTCGACCTCGACCGGGGCCTCGGGCGGCACCTGGTCCATCCCCTCCAGGTGGGCCTCGAGGTCGTGGCGGAGGGCTTCGAGGTCGGCGCCGCAGGCCCTCAGGATGTCGGCCGCCACCGGATCCTCGAGCATGGCCAGGAGCACGTGCTCGAGGCACAGCAGCTCGTGGCGACGGCGCCGGGCGTCGCTCACGGCGCGGGCGAAGGTCAGCTGCAGCTCACGGTGGATCATCGGCTACACCGGCTCGATCTCGCAGCGCAGCGGGTACTCGTTCTGGCGCGCCAGCTCGGTCACCTTCTTGACCTTGGACTCGGCCACCTCGAAGGTGTAGACGCCGGCCTCGCCGACTTCATTGTGATGGACGTGGAGCATGATCTCAACCGCCCTCTCCTGGGGGTGGTGGAAGACGGTCATCAGGATCATGACCACGAACTCCATGGTCGTGTAGTCGTCGTTGAGGAGCAGGACCCGGTACAGCCGCGGCCGCTCGAGGCGCTGCTTGGGCTCGGTGGCCACGTCCGATTCGGTGTCGTGCCATGCTCCCGCTCCGGTGTCCTTCCCGTCCGACGTCATGCCTACCAGCATGATAGCGCCGACGGGAGCCGTTCAGCTGCGGCGTCCGTCAGTGTCCGGCGACCCTGATCCTGGCGTCGACGATGGCGTAGCCCTGGCCGGGACCGAGGGCAAACAGCGGGTTGATGTCGAGCTCGGCGATCTCGGGTACGGCCTCGACCAGGCGCGACAGCCTGAGCAGGGCCTCCTCGAGGGCCGGGATGTCGGCCGGCGGGTGGCCCCGGTAGCCCTCGAGCAGGGTGTGACAGCGGACCTCGCGGATCATGGAGCTCGCGTCGACGTCGGTGAGCGGGGAAACCCGGAAGGCCACGTCGCGAAGGATCTCGACGTGGATGCCGCCGAGGCCGAAGGCGATCACCGGGCCGAAGGCCGGGTCGTCGACCACGCCCATCATGACCTCGGCAGCCGGCTCAAGCATGGGCTGGACGAGCACGCCCTGCATGGTCTCGGCGCGGCCCTGCTCGGCGAGACGCCGGTGGACGTGCTGCCACGCGCTGCGTACTCCCTCGGCGCTCTCCAGGCCGAGGACCACGCCGCCGAGCTCGGTCTTGTGGACGATCTCCCGCGAGGCGAGCTTGATCGCCACCGGGTAGCCGACCTCGTCGGCGATGCGGACGGCCTCGTCAACTGAGGTGGCGACGCCGCCTGGGGACACCTCGAGCCCGGCCGCGGCCAGGAGCTCGCGCGCCTCCTCCACGCTCAGCCAGCCGGTGCCCCTGGCCGACAGGGCCTTGCGACAGATGCGGCGGGCCGTGCCCAGGCGCTGGTCGCCGAACTCCGGGAACACGCCCGGGTCCGAGGTTCGCCACTCGGAGTAGTCGGCGACCTTGCCCAGGTAGCGGGCCAGCTCCTCGGGGAAGGCGTAGACCGGAATCCGCTCGCCGGCGCGCGACTGGAGCACGAAGGTCTGCACCTGCTCGCCTACGATCGAGGCCAGCACCGGCTTGTCGACGGCGCCGCGGGCGCGCGCCGCCTCGACCGCGGCGACCACTGCGCGGCCCACGTCGTCGGTGTCGAACATGCCTATCGGGGTGTAGATGGCGACCAGCGCATCGACCTCGGGCGACGCGAGCACTGTCTCTATGACGTGGCGATAGGCCTCGGGACCGCTGGAGGCCCTCATGTCCACAGGGTTGACGAGCGTGGCTTCGCTCGGCAGCAGCGGCGCCAGCGCCGCCTGGGTCGCCGCGGGTAGGGGGTCAACCCGGAGCCCGGATGCGACCAGCGCGTCGGTGCAGAGAATGGCCGGGCCGCCGGCGTTGGCGACCACGGCTACCCGCCGCCCCCTGGGCAACGGCTGGTCGACCAAGGCGCGGGCAATGCCGAACATCTCCAGCAGGGTGTTGGCGCGGATGACTCCGGTCTGGGCGAAGAGGGCGTCGGTGGTGGTGTCGGAGGCGGTCAGGGCCGCGGTGTGCGATGACGCGGCCCGGCTGCCGGCAGTGCTGCCGCCGGCCTTGACCACGACGATCGGCTTGGAGCGCCCTACCCGACGGGCGATGCGTGCGAACTGGCGGGCGCCGCTGAAGGATTCCAGGTAGAAGAGGATGACCTCGGTCGACTCGTCCTCCTCCCAGTACTCGAGCAGGTCATTGGAGTCGATGTCGGCCTTGTTGCCGATGCTGACGAACGAGGACAGCCCCAGGCAGAGGCGTTGGGTGAGGGCGATGATGGCCACGCCCAGGGCGCCGCTCTGCGAGCACAGGGCGACCGCTCCGGGCGGGGGCATCAGGCGCGAGAACGAGGCGTTGAGGCTGACCTTGGGGTCGGTGTGGACGATCCCCATGCAGTTGGGGCCGACCATGCGCATGCCGTGGCTGCGCACCTGGTCGACGAGCGCCTCCTGCCGGCGTCGACCCTCGTCGCCGATCTCGGCAAACCCGGCCGAGATCACGATCAGGGCGTGCACGCCGACCGCGGCGCACGAGTCGACCACCTCGCTGACCAGCGCGGCGGGCACGACCACGACCGCCAGGTCGACCGGATGTCCAATCGCCTCGATCGACGGATAGGCCCTGGTGGACAGGACGTACTCGGCCTTGGGGTTGACCGGGTAGACCGGGCCGTTGAAGTCACCGCGGAAGAGACACTCGAGGAGGCGGTAGCCGATGCTGGCCGGGTCGCGCGAGGCCCCCACCACGGCTACCGACCTGGGGAAGAAGAGCGGCCGCAGCGAAGCGGCGGTGAAGGTCCGGGTGCTGACCTGGTGCGAGGCCTCGACCTCGGCCGACGGTCGGGTGCTGATGAGGAAGGAGGCCGAGTCGCCGTCCTGGCGCACGTCGGCCTCGAAGCCGGCGGAGCGGAAGAGCTCGATCAGGGGGCGGTTGCCGGCCTGGGAGAAGCCCACGATGCGGCCCACGCCGTGGCGCGCCGCGTGCAGGGCGAGGCGCTCGAGGAGCAGGCTAGCGATGCCCATCTTGCGCAGCGGAGGCGCCACCGCGATGGCGATGGAGGCGGTGTCCCTGAGCCCGCCCAGGAGCCGGTACGCACCGATGGCGCTCACCTGCTCCTGGTTCTCGTCCTGGACCATGAAGGCCGCCCCCGCGCCATGCTCGGCCAGGAGCTCGACGAAGGGGGGCAGGTCCTTCTCCTTCCTGCTCAGGCTGGCCGAGACCTCGGCCCGGTCCCCGGCCGGGAGGCGGTCGAGGAAGGCGTTGATCTTCTCGGCGTCCTCCGCCAGGCAGCGGGACAGCTGCAGGCGGGAGCCGTCGCGCAGGACCAGGGTGCCGGAATCGCGCCCGTCGGTCAGGATCGGAGGGTGGTAGGCGGGCCGGACGGTGGATCGTTTGCTCTTCCTGGTCATTGTCCTGAATCTCCCCAGAGGGCGAGCCTTATCGACGAACGGGTTGGTCGAGAGAGGATACAGGCCGGCCGAGGTCCGTGCAAGGGTCGATGCGAAGCTGCCCGTGGCACCGCCGCTGCGCCGCGTCAGCCGGGCTCGGCGCGGGCGCTCACGACCGGGCAGCGCAGGAGTCGCTCATGGCCGATCGGTTCGAGCTCGGGATGCTCGCGGCCACAGCACGGCTGAGCCTCGGGGCAGCGCCCGGCGAAGCGGCAACCACGGGAAGGAGGAGCGGACGTGGCCGCGGGCTTGCGTCCGGGGTCGGCCCGGCGCTCCCGTCCGGCGCCGGGGCGCGCCGCCAGGAGCATGCGCGTGTACGGGTGCAAGGCATGGTCGAAGATGTCGGCGGCCGGCGCGGCCTCGACGATCTCGCCCGCGTACATGACGAGCACGCGGCGGACCAGGCCCGCGACCAGGGCGAGGTCGTGGCTGATCAGGAGCAGCCCGAGGTCGAGCTCGTCGCCAAGCCGGCGGAGCAGGTCGAGAATTTGCGCCCGGGCAATGGCGTCGAGGGCGCTGGTCGGCTCGTCCGCGACCAGGAGCCGCGGGCGACCGCCCAGGGCGAGAGCGATCATGGCGCGTTGTGCCTGGCCGCCGGACAGCTGATGGGGGTAGGCACGCGCGACCGCCTCGGGCTCCTCGAGCCCTACCAGGCAGAGCAGGTCGAGGGCCTCGCGTCGGCTTTCGGCGCGGCTGAGGGACCGCTGGCAGCGGATGCTCTCGCGCAGCTGGAACCCCACCGAGTAGACCGGGTTGATGGCGCTGCCCGGCTCCTGGAACACGAGACCGACAATGCCGCCGCGGACCCGTCGCAGCTCGGCCGCCGTGGCCGAGCCGAGGTCGAGGCCGTCGACCCGGACCGCGCCCGCCACGATCCGACCCGGGTCTGGCACCAGGCCGAGGACGGCCATGGCGGTGAGTGTCTTGCCGCTTCCGGACTCGCCGACCAGACCCACGCGCTCGCCCGCCGCCACCGCCAGTGAGACGCGGTCGACGACGGAGCGCAGGTGCCCGTCGCGGTCTGGAAACCCGATCGACAGGTCGCAGATCTCGAGCAGGGGTCGGGGATCGTCCATTGCCGAAGCCATGCTAGCGCGGAACACGCCCGTGCTGGTGAAGGAGCTCCCCGTGCACCCGAGCCCGAGCCAGTGGTCGTTGACCGCCGCTCGCATCCCGCAGCCCGCGGCCGGCGGCCGGCCGGCGCCTACGGCGGCCCGTCCGCCTCCCACCTCCGGAGCTCGAGCGCGACCGCTGAGCCTCCGAGCGCCTCCAGCAACGGCTCGACCGCGGCCGGACGCCGCCAGCTGTGGGCGACCCGGTCGGCCAACCCGAGCAGGCCGTCGCCATCGTCGTCGACCAGCACCATCCAGTGGGCGCCGTGGCCCAGGAGGTCGCCGGCTCGCACGTCTTCGTTCCAGCGCAGCTGCCGACCGTTGTCGAGCAGCATGCCCTCGCCCTGGTTGACGTGGCCCAGGGTACGCACGGCGTGGTGACCGAACCCGGTCGTGCCGACGGTGGCGGTGGCGGCGAAGGCCTCGGACGAGGTCACCAGGCGGCGCTCGACCAGCGCGGCGAACGGGCGCCCGAGGGCGGGCATCGTGACCTGGTCGCGGACCGCGGGCGTGTCGCCGGCGGGCTCGAACCCGGGCAGTCGGAAGAGCTCGCCGACCTCGGGCCTGATGCCGGCGGCGAGGGCCACCGACCTGTGGATCGCGGGGAAGGCCGCATCCCCGAGATGCTCGAGCCCGAGCGATGTGGCCGAGTGGAGGGGCTGCACCGCTGCGGGCTCTGCCACGACCTCGGCCCGGGCGTAGAGCCGTATGGTCCCGGCCACCGCGTCCATGGCGTTCTCCATCCCGCCCAGGGAGTCGTCGGCGTGAGCTGCCGGCACACCCTTGGCGCGCAGGCCACGACCCAGCTCGGGAGCGAGGAAGGTGCGGTAGTGCAACCGTTCGCCCGCCGTGCTCTGCGAGAGCTCGCCGCCCAGGAAGCCGCACTCTACCGAGAACCAGAAGACCCGGACCATGCGGTCGTCCTCGGGCCAACCGTCCATGGCGGCGTGGTCCACCCGTTGGCCGTCGAGCTCGAGACGGGAGATCGGAGCCAGCCAGTAGTCGCCGCGGCCAGGCTGCTCCAGTCGCAGCGCGAGGGCGATCCTGACCTCCTCCCCGGGCGCGGTGTGGCGAGCCCCTTCCCGGTACACCCGGTCGCTCGTGGTGGCGGTGACAATGCGGGCTTCCCTGAGGATCGGGCGCCGGGTCTCGTGGCGCTGCCAGAGCGCCACCGGCACGGCCACGACCACGATCAGGATCGCTCCGATTGCCAGGATGAGCCGGTTGTCCGAGTCCACGTGACCATTATCCCGAAACCCGGCGCATTCCGGG
>Ga0316628_100004066_pt1 | contig 11397 bp, 10 predicted proteins | sample OWC_Aug_M2_C1_D5_FD_207648 | JGI IMG/M metagenome (GOLD analysis project Ga0316628, IMG submission 207648) | Wetland soil microbial communities from Old Woman Creek delta, Ohio, United States - OWC_Aug_M2_C1_D5_C | ecosystem: Environmental > Terrestrial > Soil > Wetlands | place: USA: Ohio... | reverse complement strand
AGGCCGCCGAGAAGTGCCACGGCGACCAATAAGAGGCAGGGAATCATGATCGCCCAAGCGCCTTTTCCAGCGGTCCGTTGTCACGAAACAGCTCGGGCCGGGCGATAAACTCCTTGGGCACCGAGCGCCGGTTGGCCATATCCTTCAACACGTTTTCGATTCCTTTGTCCGGCACATAAGGGGCAGACTTGAAGACCGGCGCGAAGCCTTCAATTGTCTTTGTCAAAACATACGAGTCGGACTCCCTGGTCCATTTCGCAAGCGATCGTTGAGCGATATTAGAATCCTTCTTGATCAGTTGGATTCCTGCGACATAGGCGCCCAAAAAGTCTTCGACGAGCCGGCCCTCGGATTTCACAAAGGCGCGACTGCTGGTTACGCAGGAAGAGGGATAAACAAGGTCCGTTTTGGTCAAATCAACCAGAACCGGCCAATTGCGTTTGAGAAATGGCAAAGCGTAGCGAAGGCTTAGCGCGGCAGCGGCTATTCTTCCGCCCTCCAGTGCCGCCGCCATTTCGGGCCCGGCGCCCAATTGCAGGATCGTCAAATCCTTTGCAGGATCCAGTCCAACGTACCTCAAAGCCGCTCTCAAGTAGAAGTGAGTTGACGAGCCGAGACGGGTCACGGCGCTTGCTTTGCCGCGGAGCTCGGCCGCCGATTTTATCTCAGGACGCGTTATGAGATATACCGGTTCCAAGTCGGCTGGGCAGGCGAGTAACACCACATCGCCTCCCTCCACGCGCGCAGCGACCACGGACTCCGCTCCGGCTCCGGAAAATTGCAGTTGACCGCTCATGATTCCCATTGTGATGAGAGCGCCGCCACGGATTTGCACCGGTTCGACGTTGAGTCCCTTCTTGGCGAATAGACCGCTGTCCTTCGCGACCCAGATCGGCAAATTCGCAGGAGAGGCGGTCGTGCCATAGTGAATGCGCCTCAAGTCCTGCGCTGGCGCGTAGGCGGCTGAGAACATCACGAGCATGATGATAAGAAAGAGATTGAAACGATTTGATTTCACGGCTGCTGTCCTTGACATTATTTTGTGAAGTATTTTGGCTTCGGCTTTGTCCTGATCGAAGGTAGCGAATGGATTGATTCCCGGCCCGCGCATCTGGGGCTCCTCGCCGCCGTCGAACGGCCTTATGGCAGATTCACCGCCGCGACCGCCAATCAGACCCGGCGCGCGCGCTCACGTACATCCACACGAATGTCCTTATCATATTCACTACACATTTTCTCGTACGACAACCCGAATCCTACGTCAAGTTCCTGTGGCGGGGCTTGCGGACCACAAAGGTTTTTTCTCACCACAAACGCAGTTGCGAGGTGACGTGACTGTACGTGGAAACGCCTGACCGAGCTTACCGTGTGACTCCGCAAGCATCTAATGCTATAGACAGGTAAGCGTCTGATCGCTAATTTGGATCGAGGTGAGCGCAATGAAACTGGGAACTAAAATCGTCATCTTTGTTGTTTATCTGTTTACGTCGTTGGGCGCGCCGTCGTTGGCCGCGGAACCGACAAAAATTCTGCTTGCGCACGGAGCGATAAATAATTTTGTCGAGCCTCTTTGGATTGCCAAGGAGCAGGGTTTTTTTCGCAAATACGGGCTCGACGTCGATCTCGTGTTCATCATTGCCGGACGTGCGGCGCAGGCGATGTTGGCGGGGCAGGTGCCGGTGGCCATGATCGGCGCGACGCACGTGACCAATGCCGTTACAGCGGGGAGCGACCTCACGGTGATTTTAGGGCTGCAGAACAGCCTCAACTATTTCTTTATGGCTCGTCCGTCGATCAAAAGAGCGGAAGATCTCAAAGGAAAGAAAGTGGCGATCGGGACGCCTTCAGGCTCCGCATCGCTGGCCACTTATGTGGCGCTTGATTATTTAGGGCTGAACCCGCGCCGCGACAATATCGTTCTGCTTGGCATCGGCGGCGAACCGGAACGCTTGGGGGCTTTACGCTCCGGTTCGGTGGAGGCGGCGAGTCTTTCTCCCGAGTTCGGCCAGATTCTTGTCAGCGAAGGATATCGGGTGCTTCTGGATGAAGGCAAGGAAAAGGTCCCTTTTCAATCGTCCGGGCTGGTGACCTCGCGTGCTTATTTCAAGGCCAATCCACGAGTCGTGGAAAATATTGCGCGGGGAATCGTCGAAGGTGTGGCATTTATACAAAAGCCGGCGAACAAGGAGTTCGTAGTGCGCTCCCTGGCGCGAAACCTGCGGCTCGACAAACCGGATCGGCTGGAAAAGGCGTACGTGCAACTGATCGGCGAACTGCCGAAGAAGCCATGCCCATCCATGGAAGGCGTCGCTTCCGTGCTTAAGTTGATGGTCCAACACGGCCTTAATCCCAAAGCCGCGCAATTAAAACCGGAAGAGATCGTCGATATGTCGGTATGCAAGAAATTCGAGGACAGCGGATTCTTCAAGAGCCTCTATTAAATAGGTCACCAGAATCGTTGTAGGCCGAAAGCCATTTTATTGCTCGCAAGATCACGCACGGCTTACCCGCGTTTCGCGCCAGGTAGCACACAGTAGATTGACGGTCTGCTGCGATAGCCGAGCGCCGGTATGTTGACGGTCAGAACGGGTTCATATATTTACTCGGATTGTCCTAGAAAGAACAGGAGAATTAGACTTTATGCCTTATTTGGATTTGCACCAGCATATCAGAAATCTTGAGGAGCACGGTTTACTGCGGCGCGTCACCCGGTTGATCAATAAAGACACCGAGCTGCACCCGCTGGTTCGCTGGCAGTATCGCGGCTTGCCCGAAGAAGATCGCAAAGCATGGTTATTCGAGAACGTCACCGATGCGAAAGGTCGCCGCTACAATATGCCGGTGGTCGTCGGTGCGCTGGCGGGAAATCCGGCGATTTACTATCTCGGCATGGGTTGCAAAAGCGTCGATGAAATGGATGAACGCTGGAAAAGAGCGCTCTCCGAGCCCGTCGCGCCGGTCACCGTAAACGTCGCCAAGTGCCAAGATATCGTATATACGGGGGACGAGCTCGACAAGGAAGGCTGTGGCCTCGATCGATTCCCCGTGCCGATTTCGACGCCGGGATTCGATAACGGACCTTACACCACCTGCTCTCACTGGATAACGCGGGACGTGGACACCGGAATCGCCAACATTGGCAATTATCGCGGCCAGATCAAGTCGCCTCGCCGCGTCGGCGTATTTCCTTCCGGACTCGGCCAGGATATTTACCTGCATTGGAAAAAAGCCCAGGCCAAAGGACAACATTTGCCGGCTGCCTTGGTCATAGGCGCGCCGCCGGTCGTTTCCTATGTCGCGGTGCAGAAGGTGGCCTATGGGGTAGATGAAATTTCAGTTGCCGGCGGGCTCGTTGATCGGCCGATCCCGATGGTGCGATGCAAAACCGTGGACATCATGGTGCCCGCCGACGCCGAGATCGTGGTCGAGGGTTATTTGAACACCGAATACATCGAGCCGGAGGGACCATTCGGCGAATCGCACGGCTACATGCATCCCCGGCAACTCAATCCGTTTATGGACGTCACGGCGATCACGCATCGCAAGGATGCCATTTATACATCCTGGCTGAGCCAACTTACCCCCAGCGAATCCTCGGTTATTCGTAAAATCGGCTATGATCGCCTCATGCTGGTGCACTTGCGCGATGAATGCCGCATTACCAGCGTGCTCCGGGTGGAGATGCATGAGCCGCTTACCAATACCTACAAACTGGTTATTGTGCAGATGCGCCGGCCGAATGAAGCCGAGGTATGGCGCGCGCTGCACGCCGCCTGCTCCTTCCACCCCGGCGTGGGCAAGATTGTCGTTGCCGTCGATGAAGACATCGATCCGTCCAATGAGGCGGCGGTTTTCTGGGCCATGTGTTACCGCATGAAGCCGCATAAGGACGTTCATATCGTTGGCGGCATGGAGAAGGGGCATGCTCCACCGTTCAATTATCAGGACGAAGTGAAGGGAACCGATGTGGTTTCCTATCACTTGCCGGCCGATGAATCGGCGATGCTATGCAACGCGATTCTCAAAGAGCCGTTCCCGCCGATATCGTTGCCGAAGCGAGAATACATGGAGAATGCCAAGAAGATTTGGGAAGAGCTCGAGCTGCCCAAGCTTCGTCCGCAAATGCCGTGGTTCGGTTACTCGCTCGGCCAGTGGGACGACGAATTGGATCATGAGGCCGAGCTCGCCGTCCAAGGCCGGTACTTTGAGGTCGGCGAGAAATTGAAAGCCGGTAGAGTCAAAGCCAAATAACGCGCCGCGTTGCGCCCGCGATCGAGCCCGCTGGATGAGGAAATTCCTTGCCCAGCGGGCTTTTTATTGCGATCGATACTGCCACAGCTGGGGAATCGCGACGCATACCACGATAATCATAATGAAACACAAGCCGCTGCCGATCAATAATGCGTTGGGCCCGCCCACGTGTTGCGCCGCTATGCCGGCGAGCAGCGCGCCCAGACCATTCGTGGTCTGGGCGAAAACGGTGATCAAACTGGCGGCCCTGCCCAACATACCATCGGGAGCCAGGAGTTGAACCACGGTGCGCCGAATCGCGACGCTCATGGAGTCCGTGAAGCCGAGAATCATAACGGCGCCCACCGCCACCCAGAACCACTGCGCGATTCCCAAAAAGGCGAGCCCTCCGGCAAAACAGACAGCGGCGAAAATCACCAGCACGCCTTTTCGTCTCACATCCCCGATGGTCAGCAACGTCATCGACCCGAGAAGCGAACCCAGTGCTGGCGCGGCATAAAGAATGCCCAGTCCTGATGCGCCGGTCTTGAAAACATCGGCCGCAAAAATGGGCAGTATCGGTCGGTAAAAGCCCACCAAGGTAACGCCGAAATCGAGCAAAAAAAGCGACAGTATGATGCGTTGAATCCAGATGAACTCGACGCCTTCAACGATGCTGCGCAAATTGACGCGGCGCCGCTCGCCTTCAATCTGGCCCGAAGCGCGAATGGATAAAAGGCCGACGAGGGAAGGAAGCAGGAGTAGCGCGCTGCATAGATAGGTTACAGCGAGCCCGCTTTGATCGATCAAAAATCCGCCCACGGCCGGACCCACCAGAAAACTTAATTGCAGAATCATGGTGCTGAGGGTCATGGCGTTGAGTAAGAGCGGGCGCGGCACCAGCCGCGGAATGAACGCCGAACGCGCCGGCCAATTGAACACTTCGACGAATGCTCCTAAAAGGCCGAGCGAATAGATATGCCAAACTTGAATTTTGCCGCTGACGGTAAGCAGGGCGAGAACTAAACTCGGGACTACTTGCAGCGACACGGTGGCAATGAGCATTTTTTTGCGATCGAACGCGTCGGCAACCGCTCCCGCAAAGAGGCCGAAAATGACAAAGGGGAGTGTCTCTAGGAATCCGGTTAGGCCGAGCTTAAAAGCCGAGCCGGAGAGTTGATAGACCTGGTAGAGCGTGGAAACATTGCGGATCTGAATCGCAAGCGCGTTAAGGACGCCGGCACTCCAGAGAAGCCGATAATCGCGGATCAGCAGCGTCGACCATGGCCGAATGCGCTGGCTGGCGGTGTTATTTAAATCCACTTGTAATTGTCACCGAGGCAGTATCAAAAAGATCGCACCCAGACTGGTATTAAGAATGTCGAAAGCGCGCTGCCAAAGACAGCGAGGGCCACACTCGCCGCCTTTGGCAGGTTTCGTTAGCGCGATGCGGCCAAGGGGGTATCTTCCAATACGCCGCATTGCTCCGCTTGCGCCAGTACCGCTTCGATGGTCTTCACGAGATTGCGGGCCGCTTCGACGCTCAACTCCACCGCAACCCGGGCTGACGGCCCATCGCCCGCGTTGACGAAGTCTATATTCAGCGCGTGTTCCAGAGGCATATCGTAGGGGTGATCGTAGGAAACATTCGCCTCATCGATTTTGAACCAGCCGGTGTTTCCTTTGCCGCGGCCTTCGATTTTGGCTTGATGAACAATCATCGTGCACATAAGGGCTCCTTTATATCAACGGGACTACGGGAGTGATGGAGTGTTGGAGCAATGCTTAAACCCAATACTCCATTACTCCCGTACTCCAACTTGGTTCTTTGCAACCGGGCACGTTGTGGCCGAATTGTGAACGGTCGCAATCGGTCCATTTACGAACTCAAATGTTTTTCGAGGAACGCAAAGATCTTCTTCCAACCATCCACCGCCTGCTCCTGCCGGTAAGCCGGCCGGTCGTAGTAGAAAAACCCGTGGCCGGCGCCGTCATAACGGTGAAACTCGTAATTCTTGCCATGCTTCTTAAGTTCCGCTTCGTGCTGGTTCACCTGTTCGGGCGATGGCGATTTGTCGTCATTGCCGAACAGCCCGATCATCGGACATGAGAGATCTTTGGTATAGTCAATCGGGGCCACGGGTTGCTTGGGGGTGAGATCTTCCTTGGACATGACCACGCGGCCGCCCCAGCACTCGACTAAAGCATCGAAGCCCTTCAAACGGCAAGCCGCCAGAAAGCCGTGCCGGCCGCCGGAGCAGGTCCCGAACACACCGACCTTTTTGCTGATATAGGGCTGGGAGCGAAGAAGTTTCAGTGCGCCATCAAGGTCGCCGAGCACCTGCTCGTCCGGCACGCCGCCACCTGAACGTACTTTGGCGCCCACGTCTTCCGCTGTTCCATGGCCATCGCGAAAGTAGAGATTGGGCGAAATCGTTGCGTAGCCGTGGTGAGCATAGCGGCGAGCGCATTCCCGGTACCATTCGTCCCACCCGGGGGCATGATGGATGATGACCATGCCCGGGAAAGGGCCGGGCCCCAATGGGCGCGCGTAATAGGCGTTGATGATGTCCCCTTTGTGTCCCTGCATCTGTACGGTTTCCGCCAACATACCTTCATACATATCGGTACGGTACATAAAACCTCCTTGTGATAGGGTCGCTTTGTGGGATTTCAGCGGTTCACTTAATACAAAATTTTTGCGGGGCGCAAGCCTTTTTGGCTGAAAAGGGGCTGTGAAAATTTTGTTGGCGGCGGCTTGCAAGAACCCCATTCGCAGGTTAATCTAAGAAGTACACTTCAGTATGGGGCCTTCTGATAGTGACAAATAATAGGGTTGAAGGTCTAGGGCGTCTTTCCTTGCGATTCGGTGCCTCGCGGATAATCCCGGCCAGAGCGTGTCTTGCTTTCCATGTTCTGCTTCCTGCGGTGATCAGGCTCACAGGGTGAAAGACCATAACTCTTTTACAACAAAGGAGAAGGGCATGAGTAGTAAAATCTACGTAGGTGGTCTGCCGTATGCAACCACCGATGCGCAACTGCAGGAGATCTTTTCAGCGCATGGGACCGTTGAGTCAGCGCGAGTGATCACGGACAAGTTTACGGGACGTTCACGCGGCTTCGGGTTCGTCGAAATGGCGTCCCAGGAGGAGGCGCAGAAAGCCATTCAGGCGCTTAACGGGACCGACCTTGACGGTCGCAATTTGACCGTCAACGAGGCACGACCTCAGGAGAAGCGCTCTGGCGGATTCGGTGGTGGTGGGGAGAGGCGCGGTGGTGGTGGCGGGCGTAACCGCTGGTAGAAGGTAAAATATAGCCCAAGAGCGCTATGCCGGGGGCGCTCTTGGGCATTTTTATTTCGCTGCTGCAGCTGGCGCGTTCGCCTTGTCCGGTCCACGTCGGTTCAGCGCGCGCCCGCTGCAATGGAAAATGTCCCCATCCATGAACTCCGTTTTTACGACCTGCGCGACGGCGCAGTCGCGATAAGCGATTACTTCCAAAACTACGCGCTGCTCGTTTTTCTCAGGCACTTGGCTTGACTCCCTTGCCAACAGCACCTCGGCGAGGTGCAAGCTCTAGAAACTGAATTCAACCGCCGCGGCGTCTCGATTATCGTCATCTCTTTCGCCGAACCGGCGCAGCTTCGTTTTTACCAAAGATATCATGGCTGGCGCTTCGCGGTCTTGGCCGACCCCACGCGGATTGCTTACAAGGCCTTCAATTTGCCGCGTCTATCCTGGTGGCGCGTCTTTTCGCCGGCGACGCTGAAACTTTATTTGAAATTACTGCGGCAAGGTAAGAGGTGGCAAGACTACGGCCGGGAGGATATTCAACAGGCCGGCGGCGATTTTCTGGTCGATCGAGCGGGAAACATTCTTTTTGCCCACCGCAGCCGGGAGCCGTCTGACCGCCCGACACCGGAAAAGCTGCTGCAGGAGATCGATGCCAAGGTCAAAATAAAAAGGTAAAGGCCAAAAATCAGTATAGTTAGTTTTTACCCTTTTTCCTTTGCCCTTAGCATCCTTGCGTTTTTTCTTTTAACCTTTGCCTTTCCTTCTTGCCTTTTGCTTTCCACTTTTTCCTTTTAACCTTTTACTTTTGACTTGCCGTTCAATACCTGCCCCTTTCCACTTTCGCCTCAGGTCTGGCTAGTTCTTGCCGGCGCGCGGGCACAATCCGTACGGCGCAGGCTTTGTATTCGGGAATTTTTGCGCGCGGGTCCAATGCGTCGATGGTGAGTAGATTTGCAGCCGCTTCGGCAAAATGCATGGGGATAAAAACCACGCCGACCGTCGTGCGCGGCGTCACCCAGGCGCGCAGCACGATCGAGCCGCGACGCGATGAAACACGCACGGCTTGTTCATCTTCAATCTTCAGGCGCGCCGCATCCGCAGGATTGATCTCTACCCGGGCCTCGGGATAGAGGTTGTCGAGTTTGGAGTGGCGCGTGAGCGTGCCGCCGTGCCAATGCTCAAGCACGCGTCCCGTGGTGAGAATGAACGGGTATTCTTCATCGGGCATCTCCACCGCCGGCACATAATCGAGTGGGTGAAATTTGCCCTTGCCGCGGGGAAAACTCTCGGCGAAAAGATACGGCGTGCCGGGATGATTCTCATCCCACACGGGCGTTTGTAAACCCTGATTTTCAATGCGCCCGTATTTCACTCCCGCATATTCGGGAACCAAACGACCCATCTCTTCCAGCACTTCGGATGGCTCCTGGTAGCCCCAGAAAGCCGACCGCGCACAGCCAAGCCGCTTTTCGATGCGTTCGGCGAGGCGACAGACGATCTCCCAATCGGGCCGGGACTGGCCGCGCGGCTCCAGGGCCCGGCGCACCCGCTGGACGCGGCGGTCGGTATTCGTAAACGTGCCTTCCTTCTCCGCCCAGGAAGCTGCGGGCAGGAGCACGTCGGCGTAGGCGCCGGACTCGTTGATGAACAAGTCCTGCACCGCCAGGAACTCCAATTGTTCGATCTTCCGGCGCGTGTGGTTTAAATTCGGCTCGGACATCATCGGATTTTCGCCCATGATGTAGAGAGACCGCACCCCGCCCGGCCCCACCGCGCTGATGATCTCCGTTGTGGTCAGCCCTGGCTGGCGACTGAGCGCGCCGGGCTCGATATTCCACGCGGTCTCAAATTTGCGCGACGCCTCTTCGTCGTCGACGCGCTGATATCCGGGGTAATGCCATGGCATGGCACCGGAATCGGAGGCGCCCTGCACGTTGTTTTGCCCCCGCAGCGGATTGAGGCCGGTACCCTTGCGGCCGATGTGGCCGGTGAGAAGAGCGAGGTGGATGAGGGCCATGGCGTTGTCGGTGCCGTGCGAATGCTCGGGAATGCCCAGTGCCCAATAAATGGCCGCGCGCTTAGCGGTCGCGTACATCCGGGCCGCTTGAACGATCAGATTGCGGTCCACGCCCGAAATCGTTTCGGCATATTCGGGAGTGAATTTTTCAACCGACCGGGAAAATTCGTCAAAACCTTCCGCGCGCTGGCGGATGAAGTCTTCGTTATAGAGCCGCTCCTTGATAATCACATGCGCCATCGCGGAAAAGAGCGGCACATCGGTGCCGGGTTTCTCCGGCAGCCAGAGCGTCGCCCAGTTGACCATCTCCACGTGCCGGGGATCGACCACGATGAGCTTTGCACCGTATTTTTCCACTGCGGCCTTCATTTGCAGCGCAATAATGGGATGGGTTTCGGCCGTATTGGAGCCGGTCACAAGGAACAGGTCGCTGTGAATCACCTCCGCCGCCGTGTTGCTCATGGCCGAGGAGCCGAGCGCCATTTGCAGCGCAACTACCGAACTCGCATGGCACAAGCGGGTGCAATGGTCCACGTTGTTGGTGCGGAACAGGGCGCGGAACATCTTCTGCAGAAGATAGTTGTCCTCATTGGTGGCCTTGGCGCAGCAATAGACCGCCATCGCGTCGGGGCCATGGAGGTCGAAAATTTCGACCAGGCGGCCCGCCGTGTAATCGAGCGCCTCATCCCAGGAGACCTCGCGCCATTCGGAGCGGTCGAACGCCTGGGTTCGCGCGCCGGGCAACTGCGGATTTTTGCGCATGAGCGGCGCCGTTACGCGGTCCTTATTGTAAATAAAGTCGTAGCCAAAGCGGCCTTTGACGCACAAGTTGCCATGGTTGACGACGCCGTTGAACGGCGAGGTCACTTTGTAGATGTAGTCGTCTTTAATGTACAGATCGAGGCCACAGCCCACGCCGCAATAGGGGCACGTGGTTGGAATGATGCGATCGGGATTGATCATGACGAACGGCTGCGCTTTTTCTTGCCGGCCTTCGTTGCCTGCATGATCTCGTCCAAACCCAATCCCTGCTCGAGCAGCGACTCGCGCTTGGGCTTGAGCGCGCCGGTGGGGCACACGCCCACGCATTGGCCGCAGAAAACACAGGTGGTTTCGGGCATGGGCTTATCGAAAAACGTGCCGATGCCGGTTTCGAAACCGCGTCCTGTAAAGTTGATCGCATAGGTAAACTGCGCGTCGGCGGCGCACACCTGAACGCAGCGCCAGCAGAGTATGCACTTGGAATAATCCCGGATATACATCGGGTTGTCATCAATCAGCGGAACCGTGCGCCGCGCGGCCTCGGGAAAGCGCGTCGAATCCGCATGATATTCGCGCATAAATATTTCAATTTCCGGCGCCTGAGAAAGGTCCACGGCGGAGGCGAGCATCTCAAGGATAGTGCGCCGGCTGCGCGCGACTCTGGGAGTAGAAGTAGTAACCTGAATCCCTTCTCTCGCTTGAGTCACACACGCCGGGACAAGCGGCCTCACGCCATTGACTTCAACGACGCAAATGCGGCAGAGCCCATTCGCCGTACAGTGGTCGTGGTAGCAGATGGTGGGAACTTGCCGATCGAGCCGCTCGGCGGCCTTGAGGATAGTTGTTCCTGCGGGCACGGTAACGGCAGCGCCGTCGATCATGAGTGTGATATCAGCCATACAAATTCAAACCTCAGAGAATAGCCCTTGGCGTACTTTTACCCTTTGCCCTTTGGTCTTTGCGCTTTGCCACTCAGTTCAAACATTTCCGGCCATAACTGCATCGCGCTCAATACCGCCGTCGGCGCCGTCTGGCCCAGGCCGCACAACGAAGCGTCGATCATCGCACCGCCTATGTCCGATAAGCGCTCTCGGT
>Ga0316628_100004065_pt1 | contig 11398 bp, 9 predicted proteins | sample OWC_Aug_M2_C1_D5_FD_207648 | JGI IMG/M metagenome (GOLD analysis project Ga0316628, IMG submission 207648) | Wetland soil microbial communities from Old Woman Creek delta, Ohio, United States - OWC_Aug_M2_C1_D5_C | ecosystem: Environmental > Terrestrial > Soil > Wetlands | place: USA: Ohio... | reverse complement strand
ACGCCGAGGATCATCGCGAAGGTCAGCCGGTCGCGCACCATCTGGATGAATTCCTTCACCAGCACGGCGCGAAATCGCCCGAGGGAGAAGCCGAAGCGGGTCATCGTAATCCGCTCCGCGCGACAGACGCCGTCTCCCTCTCCTCCCATTGGGAGGAGAGGGTTGGGGTGAGGAGGGCGCGCGCGGTGTTTCCGTCTACGGACTCCCCACCTCTCCCCGACCCTCTCCGCCCCCAAGGGGCGGAGAGGGAGATTCGATGGCTCCGCGTCTCCGAGAGCACCGGAACATGACGCGTTATGCCGCTCATTGCCGGTCGGCTCCCGCGCGTTTCAGCGTGTGGATGAACACGTCTTCCAGCGTCGGCGCGGCTTTTTCCCAGCGCCAGCGTGGATCGTCGCGGTACGGCGCGATGCTTTGCTCAATCGCCGCCGCGTCGGCGCCGGTGACGTGCATCGCCACGCCGAAGGCGGCGACCAGGTCGATGCCGGGCCGGCCGTGCAGCGCGGCGCGCAGCTCGTCGAGATCGGCGCCGGTGACGATCCAGCTGGTCAGGCCCGAGCGCCCGATCACCTCGGCGACCGAGCCTTCGAGCAGCAGGCGGCCCCAGGCGAGATAGGCGATGCGATGGCAGCGCTCCGCCTCGTCCATGTAGTGGGTCGACACCAGCACGGTCACGCCTTCGGCGGCGAATTCGTGGATCATCTCCCAGAATTCGCGCCGCGCGTTGGGATCGACGCCGGCGGTGGGCTCGTCGAGCAGCAGCAGCGCCGGCCGGTGCAGCACCGCGGCGGCGAGGGCGAGGCGCTGCTTCCAGCCGCCGGACAGCGTGCCGGCCCGCTGGGCGCGCCGGTCGGCGAGATCGAACCGCTCCAGCATCTCATTGGTGCGGTCCTTCAGCGGCCGCACGTCGTACATCCGGCCGATGAACTCCAGGTTCTCGCGCACGGTTAGGTCGTCGTAGAGGCCGAAGCGCTGCGGCATGTAGCCGGAGCGCTTCTTGATCTCGTCGGCCTCGCGGCAGATGTCGAAGCCGAGGCAGGTGCCCCGACCGGCGTCCGGCGTCAGCAGGCCGCACAGCATGCGGATGGTCGTGGTCTTGCCGCTGCCGTTCGGCCCGAGGAAGCCGAAGATGCCGCCACGCGGCACGGTCATGGCGAAATCGTCGACCACGGTCCGCGCCCCGAACCGTTTGGCGAGACCCGAGACGCGGATTGCGGGTTCGGTGCCGTCTGCCGTTGTTACCGACGTCATCGCACTCATGACGCGGCGATATTTCCCCCAATCCTCCCATCGGGAGGAGAGGGTCGGGGTGAGGAGGGCGCGCGAGGCGATGCCGGCGTTTCGCCCCACCTCTCCCCGGCCCTCTCCGCCCCAGAGGGGCGGAGAGGGAGCTTTGCCGAATGGCTGACGCCGTTCACGGCGTTGCCTTCGCGCTTGCGGTCGTCACATCGACCGGCTGGCCGACGCGGAGGCGGTCGAGGCCTTCGTCGGGCCGGGCTTCGACCATGAACACCAGCCGTGAGCGCTGTTCGCGGCTGTAGATCACCGGCGGGGTGTATTCGGCGCGCGGCGCGATGTAGCGGATCGTCGCGGCGATCGGCGCGCCGCAGCCGTCGCAGGCGACGCGGATCTTTTCGCCGACCGAGAGCCGGGGAATGTCGCCTTCGGGCACGAAGAAGCGCAGCTTGAGATTCTCCGGCGGCAGCAGCTGCACCACCGGCGCATTGGCGGGGACGCTTTCGCCCGGGCGGTAGAGCGTGTCGACCACCAGCCCGCCGGCCGGCGCCATGCCGGTCTTCTGGCCGAGCCTCCATTCCGCCTGCACCAGCGCGGCGCGCGATGCGCTGACGGTGGCTTCGGCGGCGCGGATCTCCTGATCGCGGCCGGGCAGCCGCGCGACCCGGATCTGCGCGTCCATCTGCGCCAGCTGGGCGCGGTCGCGGTCGCGCTGGGCGAGCGCATCCTGGAGCTGCTTGAGCGCCGAGGTGCCGGTGCGGCGCAGCTCGAGCTGGCGCTCGTATTCGGCCTCGGACTGGCGTACCGCCGCCGCGGCCTGAGCGCGCTGGGCGACAATGGCGGCGATCTCCGGCGCGCGCTTGCCGGTGAGCAGGTTGGCGAGCGTCGCTTCGGCCTGGTCGAGCATCGCCTTGGCCTGGTCGCGGGCCGCACGCTCGGCATCGTCGTCGAGCCGGAACAGGAGCAGGCCCGCTTCGACGCGATCGCCGCGCGCCACTTTCAGCTCCCGCAGCGTGCCGCCGATGGTGCTGGCGACGAACACGTAATCGGCGTCGACATAGCCGCTGTATCCGGCCGGCCGTGCGCTGTCGAAGCCGATGGCCGCGGCCGCGCTTTCGAGCAGCGGGCGTGTCGCCGGGCTGTGCCAGGCGAGCGCGCCGCCGCCGAGCAGCGCGATGGCGGCGAGGGCGACGATCGGGCGCTTCATGGCGACGCGTCTCCGACCTGTCGTTGCGGCGGCGGCGCGACCAGCCCGTGCAGCAGCAGATCGACATGGACGCGCGCGAGGGCGCGCGGGTCCATTGCGGTCTCGTCATAGCGGCGGAAGGAATGCTGCCACAGCGCGGCCAGCAGCATCGGCGCCATGACGCAGTAGAACGCGTGCTCTTCGTCGATCGCGCGGAATTCGCCGCGGGCGATGCCGCGGCGGATGATCGAGCGCACCAGCCGCCGGCCGCGCTGGATGACCTCCTCCAGATAGAATGTCGCCACGTCGGGAAAGTTCGCCGCTTCGGATATCACGAGCTTCGGAATGGCCGAGGCCGGTCCGCCGAACACGGCGTCGGGAAAGAACAGAATCAGCCTGGTGAGCAGCGCGGCGGTCGGTCCCTCGGCTTCGGCCGCCATGGTCTCGGCGCTGGCGAGGATCGGCACGATGGTCTCGCGTACCACCGCCTTGAACAGCTCTTGCTTGTTCGGGAAGTAGAGATAGAGCGTGCCGCGGGTGACGCCGGCGCGGGCGGCGATGTCGTCGAGCCTTGTGGCGGCGAATCCGCGCTCGGCGAAGCTCGCCAGCGCGGCGGCGATGATCTCACCCGGCCGCGCTTCCTTGCGCCGCCGCCAGCGGGGCGGGACAGTCTCGTTGCCTGATCGCGCATCGCTGCGCGGGGTCATGGCTCGATCCATGATGACGACGGCCATATAAATAACTGACGCGTCATTTATATAACCAGACAGCGCCACGCCGTCAAGGGACCCCAAGGCTACCCATAAGTTGCATGTTTCCAGGGACTTGCCGACCGCCGGCGGAAAGCTTATGGCCGGGTCGGCGTTGCCGTCGCCTCGTCCCAGCGCCAGGCTGGCGCGCCGGGGGCGATGCGGATGCCGCCGAGCCAGCGCTCCGGCGGATCGAGGCCCAGCCAGTCGAGCGTTCCGGCCAGCAGCCGCTCGCCGATCGGGGTCAGCGACAGGACCCGGTCCGGCCAGCGCCGGTCCGCCGTCGCCGCGTCGATCATGACCGGCGGCGATGCAACGGACGCCATCTCGCGCAGCACCGCCCAGAACATCAGGTCGCCCATGAACGGCAGCGGCTCGATCTCGAGTTGCGTCACCCGGAAGAGCTGCGAAACCGTCCGCGGTCCATCGCGCAATGCCTGGAGCGCGAGTCGTTGCGTCAGGCTGAGGCCGTCGCCGGTCCACGGCAGCTCCTGCAGGTGACGCCACAGCGCAGCCGCCATCAGCCGCAGCTCCTTCGTGCCGCCGGCGGCGATCGCGTGCAACGCCATCGGCGACGGCTCGCGCAACGCGTCCCAGATCGCGGCGCCGAGGCGGAGCTGCGCCGCGGTCACCGCCGCGCGGCTCTCCCACAGCGCGCGCAGCGCCGTGGGCGAAAGCTGGCCGAGGCCGTTGAAGCGCGTGATCGCCGGAAAGCGGTCGACGCAGATCAGCTCGAGCAGCGGCCGGCGCGCCCGACCGGAGAATTCGGCGAGCACCCGCGCGAGGCTGAGCTGATCGTAGCTGTCGTGCTCGTACCACAGCACGAGCCGGTCGTAGCGATGCGCGGCCTGCGCCAGCGCATCGTCTTCGCGCGCGAGCTTCGCCTCGACCTCGGCGGGCGTCATGCCCGACCATCCGGCGATGAAACGGGCCCGGATCGCGCGATAGTCGTCGGCGCGCGGCACCGGCCCGAAGCACAGCGGATCGGCGAGTTCGAGAAAATCGCCGACGAAGCCGGATTCGCGGAGCGTATTCCGGATATCGGAACCGCAGCGCAGATGCGCCGTGCGTGCGTCCGCATCCGGCGCAGCGGCCTTTCCGGCGATCGCGTCGCGCGCACGCTGCATGCGCTCGACATGCGCGCGCAATTTCGGCCAGCTCGGCAGGCCGAGCTCGCGCGCGATCACCAGCTGCGCGTCGCCGAGCTTCGCGAACCGCGCCGGCACGTCGCCGGCGTCGACATCGCGCGCGTCGGGATGATGGCGCAGCAGGCGCGCGATCGCATCCGCCTCGCCCCGCCGGATGGCGTGGCACAGTTCCTTCGCGCGCGTCTTCTGTTGTTCGAGGTTCAGGCGACGATCGTCGTCGCGCAGAATCGTAGCGGCGGAGTCGGGCCCTTCGGTTTTGGGCATGGCGATCCCTCTTGATGGTGCCTGGGTCCGCTGCGCCAGACCAAAAGGGATGTCGATCGATGTCGGTCGGTCGGTTGTGGGCGCTGCCCTTCCCGCGGACCGGGATGCGTCAACCACGCAATAAAATAATAGCACGCGCCGGCAGCGAGGCAAGCGCCGGCCCGATGGCGCCCGGCATGCGCGCCGCGGTCAGATGACGATATCGTCGAGGCTCATCAGCGTGCGGGCGCGGACCGCGGCCTCGAACGCCGCCATCGCCGCGTCAGCGGCGGCCAGCGGCCCGAAATCGAGCCCGGTCAGCTTGGCGATCTGCGCGATCTTCACCTGGAACACCGCCGCCTGCCTGTCGGTCGGCGGCTTGAGCGCTTCTTCCTTCGGCAGGTCGCGCGCGAGCAGGTCGGCCTGGCTCAGCAGGAAGCCGGCGGCGGCGAGCTTGCCGCCCTTGGCGAACACCGCGATCTTGAAGAACTGGCGCGGAATCGCGACGCCGGCGCGCTTGTCGTCGTCGTTGCGGAACACCGGCCCGTTGATCACGCAGGCGCGGCGATCGGCGTTCTCCACCTTCGCCAGCACGTAGTCCTCGATCCCGGCCCAGAACTGCTTCTGCTCGTTGAACTGCCAGTGCTGCGGCGTGCAGTTGGTGAAATGGAAGGTGTCGTCGCCGTTACGCTTGGCCTCGGCCGCGGTCGGGCCCCAGGTGGCATCGAGCCGGCGCACCAGATGGCCGCGGTCGAACACGCGCGTGCGCTTCGCCTCGTCGAGCACCACTGCATTGTAGAAGCTTTCGCCGACCTGGAATTTTTCCGGGATGCGCTTGTCGATGTACCAGCGGTCGCCCTCGCGCTTGCCGACATCGCGCCGCTGCGGACCGTCGATGTTGACCGCCGAATAGAACGCGAGCCGGCGCGCGCCGTTCATCACCGCGCTGTAATTGTAATAGCGCAGCAGCGTCGGATCGGCGCCGGCGCCCTCGGTGAGCCTGACCGCGTTCCGTCTGAGCGCCGCAGAGAGTTTCGGCAGCGGCACGGCGAGCTTGCCGGTGCCGAGGAACGCGCTGTCGAAGCCGGGCCGCCTGTCGTAGTTGCTCTGGTCGATGACGACGTTCTCGATGCCGGGCGACGCGTCGTCGGCCGGCACGACCGGCGGGCGCGCGGTCGCCGCCACCGACGGCGCCGACGATGGCGCCGGGGCGCCGAGCCCGCCCAGCCCGATCGACAGCGTGACCGGCACGGTGATGGTCAGGCTGCGGCCGTCGGGCGACAGCCGGCCCGCCGGCGCCGCGTCGTCGTGCAGCACTTCGGGCGGCGGCGGCGCGGCGCTGTCGGACGCCGCGAGCGTGCGTTTCGCCGCCGGCTCGTCGGCGCTCTGCTGCCGGAGGAATTCGACGATGCGGCTGATGCGGATGCCTTCGTTGGCGATCCATTTGATCCGCGTCTCGTCCATCGACGAATCCCACGGCCGGCCGTCGACGGCGAGATAGCGCCCCTTCGCGTCGGTCGCCGGAATGCCGCTGTGGTGCAGCGCGACCACTTCCCAGAAGCCGTTGAAGGCGGGCGAGCCGGACGAGCCGGCGACCGTGTCGGTCTGGTACCACAGCGTGTCGTCGCCGTATTTCAGCAGCTTGTTCTCGCGCGCGCAGATCTGCTTCCGCTCGCCGCCGGGGTGCTGGACGATGGTCAGGTATTCGCCCTCGAACGACTTGCCGGGACGCGGGCGCAACGACAGCCAGCCATAGCGCCCGATCGCCTGGCCGCGGTTGCCGCGCGGCGCGACCGCGACCAGCGTGAAGTCGAGCCGGTGGTCGGTGACGAAGCCGCTTGCGGGATCAAGCGCGAACAGCTCCGACGGCTTGTCGTGGCCGTCGGGGTCGAGCTCGTAATCGAATTCGATCGACGCGGTCGCGGCGGCGAGGTCGGAGCCGATGACATGATTGTTGGTCATCATCACCCCGGGCGCGACCAGGAAGCCGGTGCCGTAGCCGACCAGATGGTTGGCGGAGTCGCACAGGTGCACTCGGCCGACGGAGCGCGCGGCGCGCATGCCGAGGGCGAGGTAGCTGATGCCGACCAGATCGTTGCCGGCGATGATGCGCTCGAGCGTGCGGGTCGCGAGCTGCGCATCGCCGGTGGTGTCGATCAGCTTGCGATAGAGGTCGCGCCGCCGGCTATCGTCGAACCGCTGGCCGCGCGGACCGTCGGCGAGCGCCGCCGGCCGTTGCTGCTGACCGACCTTCTCGGCCTTGAACCGCGCGGCCGAGGCCGCGATCAGCGACTCGCGTATCAGCATGGCTCCCCCCCTGACGGCACGTTGTACGTCTTCGGCGCAGCCGCTACCCCAGATTGGATCGATGTCGGAGGTGCGTCAATCGCGGCGCCCCGCCGCTGTGGGCAGATCGCGCCGCGGGTCGCCAGCGGCGCCGGGCTTGACCGGGGACGCCATTAGCGGTAAAATTACCACACTGGCGGCGCTGCGCTCACAGGGCGTGCCGGCCGGGACATTCCCGCAAAAATCGTGCATAATGCCGCCCGGCTCGGGCCGCAAATGGTTAACGACGTTCTCGATCCGGCCTCCGGCGAATGTCGCATAATATTTATTATTGATAAATAAACGGTCGTTACGGTTTAGCAACATCATTTGTTTCCAATGTGTTATCAGGAATTAGTCATCAAAGTTGACCTATGTTTCACGTGAAACATAGGTCAACTTTGATGACTAATTTGTTAACCTTTTGGGCAGCTCTCCGCACGTGAAACGGGGCCGCTGGCGCCCGGTTTTTTGACTCCGCCCGCACCCGATCCTATAGATAGCCGCCATGTCCCAGGCTCCCGATCAGCGCTTCGACGTCATCGTCATCGGCGGCGGCCATGCCGGCTGCGAAGCGGCCGCGGCCGCGGCCCGGCTCGGCGCCCGCACCCTGCTGCTGACCCACAAGGTCGAGTCGATCGGCGAGATGTCGTGCAACCCGGCGATCGGCGGGCTGGCCAAGGGCCATCTGGTGCGCGAGATCGACGCCCTCGACGGCGTCATGGGCCGCGCCATCGACCGCGCCGGCATCCAGTTCCGCATGCTCAACCGCTCCAAGGGCCCGGCCGTGCGCGGCCCGCGCGCCCAGGCCGACCGCAAGCTCTACAGGGCGGCGATGCAGGCCATCCTGGCCGAGCAGCCGAACCTCGCCATCCGCGCCGACTCGGCCGAGGACCTGGTGATCGGGCCGGACGGCCGCGCCGCCGGCGTGGTCACCGGCAGCGGCCGGACCATCGAAGCCGGCGCGGTGGTGCTGACCACCGGCACCTTCCTGCGCGGGCTGATCCATATCGGCGAGGAGAAGATCCCGGCCGGCCGCGTGGGCGAGGCTCCGGCGGTGGGGCTGGCGCTGGCCCTCGCCCGCGCCGGCTTTGCCATGGGCCGGCTCAAGACCGGCACCCCGCCCCGGCTCGACGGCCGCACCGTCGACTGGGCCGGGCTCGACGCCCAGCCCGGCGACGACCCGCCGCCGCCGTTCTCGTTCCTGACCGAGCGGATCGCGACGCCGCAGATAATGTGTCACGTGACCGGCACCACGGCCGCGAGCCACGCGATCATCCGCGCCAACCTGCACCGCGCGCCGATGTATTCCGGCCAGATCACCGGCACCGGCCCGCGCTATTGCCCGTCGATCGAAGACAAGGTGGTGCGCTTCGCCGACCGCGACCGGCACCAGATCTTCCTCGAGCCGGAAGGGCTCGACGACGACACGGTCTATCCCAACGGCATCTCGACCAGCCTGCCCCAGGCCGTCCAGGCAGAGCTGCTCGCCACCATCCCCGGGCTGCAGCATGCGCGGATGATCCGGCCGGGCTACGCGATCGAATACGATTATGTCGACCCGCGCGAGCTGGCGGCGACGCTGGAAACCCGCCGGATTCCGCGGCTGTTTCTCGCCGGCCAGATCAACGGCACCACCGGCTACGAGGAAGCCGCCGCCCAGGGACTGATGGCCGGGCTCAACGCCGCCCTCGCCTGTGCCGGCACCGGGCCGTTCGCCCTCGACCGCGCCGACGCCTATATCGGCGTACTGATCGATGATCTGGTGAGCCGCGGCACGTCCGAGCCCTATCGCATGTTCACGTCGCGCGCCGAATACCGGCTCTCCTTGCGCGCCGACAATGCCGATGCGCGGCTGACGCCGCTCGGCGAGGCCGTCGGCTGCATCTCGTCCGCGCGCTCCCGGGCGTTTCACGTGAAACACGACGCGCTGGCCGCCGCCCGGAGCCGGCTCGAATCCCTGACCGCGACGCCGCCGGTGCTCGCCCGGCACGGCATCGCGGTGGCACAGGACGGCGCCGCCCGCTCCGCCCGCCGGCTGCTGGCCTATCCCGGCGTCACCGTTTCCCGGCTCGCCGCCTTGTGGCCGGAGCTCGACGCCCTGCCGGCGGCGGTTTCCGAGCAGATCGAGATCGAGGCCGCCTATGACGGCTATCTCGACCGCCAGCGGGCCGATATCGCCGCCTTCCGCCGCGACGAGGCGCTGGAGATCCCGCCCGACCTCGATCTCGACGGCATCGGCGGGCTATCCACCGAGGTGCGCGAGAAGCTCGCGCGCGGCCGGCCGGCGACCCTCGGCCAGGCGGCGCGGATTTCGGGCGTCACCCCGGCGGCGCTGACCGCGCTGCTGCGCCATGTCCGCCGGCGGCCGCGCGCGGCGGTGTGAGCCTGCGCCCCGGTGGCCCGCGCCGTCCTCACGCCTGAGCAGTTCGCGGTCGAAGCCAACGTTTCACGTGAAACATTGGAACGGCTGGCCGCCTACGCCGCGCTGCTGACCAGGTGGCAGGCGACCATCAACCTGGTCGGCCGCGACACGCTGGACGATCTGTGGCGCCGCCACATGCTGGATTCGGTCCAGCTCGTCCGCTATCTGCCCGCCGGCGCGCGGGTGGTGACCGATCTCGGCAGCGGCGCCGGCTTTCCCGGGCTGGTGCTGTCGATCGTCGCCGATATCCATGTCCATCTGGTCGAATCGATCGGCCGCAAGACCGCGTTCCTGCAGGAGGCCGCCCGTGTCACCCGCGCCCGCGTCACCATCCACCGCGACCGTATAGAGAGTGTCGATCCCTGGCCGAGCGACGCGGTCACCTCCCGCGCCCTCGCACCGCTGCCGGAGCTGCTGAAGCTGGCCGCGCCGTTCCTGGTCGCCGCCACGCCGGGAATCGAGCCGGTCTGCCTGTTCCTCAAAGGGGCGCAGGCCGAACAGGAATTGACCGACGCGCGCAAAAGCTGGAAAATTGTCGTCGAGCGCTTTCCCAGCCTCGCCGAACCAGCGGGATGCGTGCTTCGCATCCGGGGTGTTTCACGTGAATGAACTCGCCGAGCCGAGCGCAGCGACCGCCAGCGTAACCGCCGACGCCGCTGCGCGCTGCCGCGTGCTCGCCATCGCCAACCAGAAAGGCGGGGTCGGCAAGACGACCACCGCGATCAACCTGGCGACCGCGCTGGCCGCGGTCGGCCGCCGGGTGCTGCTGTTCGACCTCGATCCGCAGGGCAACGCCTCCACCAGCCTCGGCATCGACCGCAGCCGCCGCGCGGTCTCCAGCTACCAGGTGCTGGTCGACGGCGTGCCGGCGGGCGACGCCGCGGTCGAGACCGAGGTGCCCGGCCTGTTCATCGTGCCATCGTCGATCGACCTCTCGGCCGCCGAGCTGGAGCTGGTCGCCCTGGAGCGGCGCGAATACCGCCTGCGCGACGCCTTTGCCGGGCTAAGTGGTTACGATTACGTGCTTATCGACTGCCCGCCGGCGCTCGGGCTGATCACCCTCAACGCCATGGTGGCGGCCGATGCGGTATTAGTACCGCTACAATGCGAGTTCCTGGCGCTGGAGGGGCTGAGCCAGCTGGTGCGCACCATCGAGCGCATCAAGGCGGCGTTCAACCCGAAGCTCGGCATCCAGGGCATCGTGCTGACCATGTACGACGCGCGCAACAACCTGAGCACGCTGGTGGCCGAGGATGTCCGCGGCTATTTCGGCGACAAGGTCTATCGCACCATGATCCCGCGCAACGTGCGCATCTCCGAGGCGCCGTCGCACGGCAAGCCGGTGCTGCTCTACGATCATCGCTGCGCCGGCTCGCAAGCCTACATCCACCTCGCCGGCGAGATCCTTCGGCGCGAAGAGGGGCGCCGCGAAGACGGCGGCAGCGCCGAACCGACGCAACCGACCGATGAGGCCGCGCCATGAACGCCGGACCCACGCCACCGAAACGCCAGCTCGGCCGCGGACTCTCGGCCCTGCTCGGCGACGAAGCGCCGCCGCCCGAGGCGCCAGCCACCGCCCCCGGCCCGGCGCGCGGCGCCGTCACCGCGCCGGTCGAATATCTCCGCCCCAGCCGCGTGCAGCCGCGGCGCGAGTTCGTCGCCGCCGAGATCGAGTCGCTCGCCGAGTCGATCCGCGAGCGCGGCATCCTGCAGCCGATCCTGGTGCGGCCCGATGCCGATCACCCCGGCCGCTACGAGATCGTCGCTGGCGAGCGCCGCTGGCGCGCGGCGCAGCTCGCGCAGCTGCACGAAGTGCCGATCGTGGTGCGCGAGCTGTCGGACGAAGGCGCGCTCGAGATCGCACTGATCGAGAACGTCCAGCGTGCCGACCTCAACCCGATCGAGGAAGGCCTCGGCTACAAGCGGCTGATCGACGACTTCAAGCACACCCAGGATTCGATCGCCAAGATCATCGGCAAGAGCCGCGTTCACATCGCCAACACGCTGCGCCTGCTCGGCCTGCCGCCGAGCGTGCAGACGATGGTGAGCGCCGGCGAGCTCACGCCCGGCCATGCGCGCGCGCTGC
>Ga0316628_100004064_pt1 | contig 11399 bp, 12 predicted proteins | sample OWC_Aug_M2_C1_D5_FD_207648 | JGI IMG/M metagenome (GOLD analysis project Ga0316628, IMG submission 207648) | Wetland soil microbial communities from Old Woman Creek delta, Ohio, United States - OWC_Aug_M2_C1_D5_C | ecosystem: Environmental > Terrestrial > Soil > Wetlands | place: USA: Ohio... | reverse complement strand
TCGCTGATCGGGATATCAGGCAGACAGAATACCGAACGGTCGGATTCCACAACACAGTCGATCTCGGAGATGTGAATGCGGTGCCCACCGTAGCGCCCGAGGCCGAGCACGTAGGGCATCTCCGCGTTGACCTCGCCGATGGCGAGGCGCTGCGGGTCCCGCGCCGCCTCCATGAACGCATTGAAGGACGCCCCGGAATGCAACCCGAAGCTGAAGTACCCACGCTCGTCCATCGGCGACAGGGCCGAGACGAGCACGCGCGGTTTGGCCCGGCGTGCGTATCGCTCCCAGCCCAGAAAATCGGCCGGCAGGTAGTCGACGCGACCACCGGCGCTGCGCAGCATTCTCTCGATTGGGCCGTAAAAACCGCTGATTAGCCGCACCCCATCGCGCTGGATGACGGGGTAGGGTTCGATGAGCAAGCCGGTAAAAATGGTCAGATCCTCCCAGTCGGCGCGATCTCCCAAAGCAGCGAGGAACGCCGCAGGTTGTCCGGTGGCGATGGGGGCCGCTAGGGTGTCCCGGGGGGCGATCAGCTTCACTGCCTCGGCGATCGGACGCAGCTTTGACCGATACAGCTCCTGGCAGTGCGCCTTATCGTGAGAAAACACGGCTCTCCTCCGATCGCAAGATCCCGCCGGCACACCACCGAAGCAGTTTGCATGCCGGCTTAGTCAATCCGCGGTGGTACATTTGCCTCGGGCGTGGAGTAACTCTGTTCGGAGCCATGCAGTGTGTCGCTTCTTATGTTTGCAACAAATGTGTGGCTCTCGTCCTGCTCCGTTGCTTGCCCTGCGAACACCCGATGGGCCGCCCATCCCGCCGAACCGATTGCCACCGTAATCATCAACGGTAGCATCGCGACGGCCCACGCCAACACCACCATCCGCTGCATGCCTTCGGCACCGGACAGTCGCGCCAACGCCAGGCTACCGGCCAGCAAGAGCCCCGCGGCAACAACGCCGAGGCTGCTCGCCAACGAGTGCCGCCAACTAATTGCCCAGCCAATGAAGTGGCCGATGCGCAGCTTGTAGCGGGTATAGGCTACCCGCCGACCAGCCCAATCCGTTGCCAGCAGGGCCGTTATGGTCGTCGCGGCGAACAGCAGGAGTTGATCGAGAACATCGAGGTCCTGAGCGCCTCGCAGAAGCGCCAGGCTCCCGCGCAGCAGGGCCGAGGCAACCATATCAATGACAGCAACTCGCCACGTAAGCGCCCAGCCTACCCGCAGGTTTGCGGCGGAAAGGAAGCCGCGCCCAAACAATTCGACCCTTGGAATCAACCCTACCTCCCTGCTCCTGCTGCGCATTGGTCCGGAACCCCACGATAATCAGTCTAGGACCCGTGGATATCAGTCTAGTTAGAAGCGTCGCGTCGCGCCATCTCACCGCCATTCGCGGTCGCCTCTCAGGGGGCAACCCCTGTTCGTGCCTCCGACAGGGGTTCCCTTTTGTCGTGCCGCGGTGACGAATGTTTCTTGATTTCGCAACAGTCTTTGGATAAGGTCGGCCACCGTGGTGGATTGCGGCCAAACCCAGGTCGCTGTGAAAAGGAGGCGGTGATGGAGTTTCCGAAGTGCCAGAAATGTAGCAATGGAATTCTAATCCCGCTGTCCGACTATGGCCAGGAAGGAGCCTCCGTTCTATTCAAGGCCTGGGTGTGCACCAATCCTGAGTGTGGTTTCTCACTTCGCGTCGACAAGGGCGAAGTGAGCTACGGCAAGAAGATCGAGCACAAGCACTAATCCGCGAGCCTCGACACCGTCTTGAGGGGGGATCTCGGCGAGCACAGCCAAGACGCAACTGGCTTTGCCTAACACCGACGACGCTCCGCGTGGGAACAGCGCTGCCTCCCCAAGCGAGCGATGTCCTGATGACTGAGCTGCCGGACGCGTCACCCCCATCGAACCGATTGGAGCCAGGCTTGGCGCCATCGCCAAGAGCAGCCACTGGGACAGCCTATGCCTGCGCTTGGCGCAGAGCGAGTTCGCGTTCTTGCAACCGCTGAATTTCGTCGCGCAGCTCGGCCGCACGTTCGAACTCTAGGTCGCCTGCGGCCTGGCGCATCTCCTTCTGAAGCGAGGCAATTCGCTTCGGGATCTGCGCCAGGGACAAGTACTCGCCTTCCGCTTCCGCCACCAGAGGCACGTCGACGTAGTCGGCCTCGGCCAACTCTACCAGCCGCGCGTCGATCGCCTTGCGAATCGTTTGCGGCGTGATGCCGTGTTCACGGTTGAAGGCCTCCTGCTTGGCGCGACGGCGATTGGTCTCGTCAATCGCCCGCCGCATCGAATCGGTGACACGATCGGCATACATGATCACCGTTCCGCCGACGTTGCGCGCAGCTCGACCGATGGTCTGGATTAGCGAACGCTCCGAGCGGAGGTAACCCTCTTTGTCGGCATCCAGGATCGCCACCAGAGAGACCTCGGGGAGATCGAGGCCCTCGCGGAGCAGGTTGATGCCGACGAGAATGTCGAAGATTCCCCTGCGCAGGTCGCGAATGATGTCGACCCGTTCAATGGTTTCAATGTCCGAGTGAAGGTAGCGCACCTTGAGGCCGAGTTCCTGGAAGTAGTCCGTGAGGTCCTCGGCCATCTTCTTCGTCAGCGTCGTTACCAGCACCCGTTCCTGGCGGGCGACGCGTTCGCGGATCGCTTCCAGCAAGTCGTCGACCTGCTCGCGCGCCGGACGTACGAAGATTTCCGGGTCCATCAGCCCCGTGGGCCGGATGAGCTGCTCCACGACCACGCCCCCCGACTGCTCCAATTCGTAGTTGCCCGGTGTGGCGGAGACGTAGACGACCTGGTGCACCAATGCCTCGAACTCCTGAAAGTTCAACGGGCGGTTGTCGAGCGCGGAGGGCAAGCGGAAGCCGTACTCGACCAGCGTCTGCTTACGTGAACGGTCGCCTCGGTACATGCCGCCGATCTGCGGTACGGTGATATGGCTCTCATCGACGATCAAGAGCCAGTCGTCGGGGAAGTAATTGATCAACGTCGGTGGTGGTTCGCCCGGCTGGCGGCCGGTGAGGTGACGCGAGTAGTTCTCGATGCCGGGGCAGAAGCCCATTTCGCCGAGCAGCTCAAGATCGTACATCGTCCGCTGCTCGAGCCGCTGCATCTCGAGCAACTTGTTTTCGACCCGGAGGTCGTCTAGCCGCGTTCTCAGTTCGGCCCGAATTCCCTCCACCGCGAGCTTCAGGCGGTCCGGCGAGGTCACGTAGTGGCTGGCCGGATAAATCGCGACCTTGTCGAGACGGCGCAGTACCTTGCCACGCAGCGGGTCGATCTCGGCCACGACATCCACAGTGTCGCCAAAAAGCTCGACGCGGATTGCCCGCGCCTCCTCGTAGGCGGGGAAGACCTCGACGACATCGCCGCGCACGCGGAAAGTGCCGCGGTGGAAATCGTAGTCGTTGCGCTCGTACTGGATCTCCACCAGCTTTCGCAGCAACCAATCACGATCGACCTTGCTGCCGGTTTCGAGAAACACCAGCATCTCGAAGTACGCCTCCGGCGAGCCGAGGCCGTAGATGCAGGACACACTGGCGACGATCAGGACGTCGTTGCGCTCCAACAGGGCCTTGGTGGCCGAGTGGCGCATCTTGTCGATCTCGTCGTTGATCGACGAATCCTTCTCGATGTACGTGTCCGTGCTCGGGACGTACGCCTCGGGCTGGTAGTAGTCGTAGTAGCTGACGAAGTACCGGACGGCATTGTCGGGGAAAAGGCCCTTGAACTCGTTGTAGAGCTGCGCCGCCAGCGTCTTGTTGGGTGCGATCACGAGGGTCGGTTTGTTCACCCGGGCGGCCACGTTGGCCATGGTGAACGTTTTACCGGAGCCGGTCACTCCCAACAGAACCTGGCTGGTCAGTCCCCGCTCCAGTCCGTCGGTGAGCTGTTGGATCGCCTGGGGCTGATCGCCCTGCGGTTCGAACTCGGCGACCAGCCTGAAGGTCCCCTCGCGTGTCACGGCACTCCCTTATAGCAGAGCTCGACCGAGACGGCAGAGGTTGCGACAAAACTGACCCGCGGAGCCTGTCTTTCGACCGCTCAGCGCGACGAGATGCGGGCGAGTATCGTACGACCGAGAACAGGGGGGTGGGAGGGGCAGCAAAGGGGGGGACTGCCCCTCCCGGGGGGACAGGCTAGTGCTGTAGCGCGGGACGGGTGGTCGCCAAGCGCGGGGCTCGGTGGGTAACCGGCTCGACGCTGAACAGCAGCATGATGATCGAGAACAGCAGCGAGATGCCCAAGACCACAGCGAGAGTGCCGGCATCTCCGTAGTGAATGCTGGCCGTCGCCGGTACGCCGGCGGGCAACAGGGCGAACGATGTCGTGAGCATAGTGAGCCTCCTTATCTACAACCGGTTACGCCTCCGCCGGCTCGGCCAACGACAGGTTGGCGAGAGCGAAGTAGATTTCTTCGATGGAAGAATAGCGGGAGCCAGTGGGGACTGGCCGATCGAAATCACTCGGCTCCGGGCTCCAACCTTCACCAACTCTACCGTAGATGGTGAACACGATGTCCCCTACCTCTAGCTCCATCCGGTCCATCCTTGCTTCTCCTGGAGGTAGGCGACAGCACAGCCTGTGCCAAGCGCCGCTGAAGTCCACGGCTCAGCGGCCAACCTGTTGAGCGGACGCAGGTTTTCGGTTCCTGCCCGATTCCAGGGTGGTAGCGGGACCGTCGCCATGCTGGTAATACAATGCGCACTCACTGGTGTTGAAACAGGCCACTCTCACCACGACACGGGCCTACCAGGAGGTTCGAATGGAACCAGTTTACGACTCGTCACTCGAATCCCATTTGCGCCGCATCGAGGGCTACATGCGCGGCTGTTTGCTGCTGACGTACCCGCGCGAGAGGAGCGCGCTGCGAGAAGAGTTGGCCGCGTTCATTCTTCAGGAGGGCCCGGTGGCGGTCGAGGAGTGGGTGGCGCTGATCGGGCGCGCGTTCAACATTCCCGAGTGGGAATGGCAGGGAATTCGCCAGGGCATGAACGACGCTCTGCTCCGGTGGAGTCACCACATCTCCAACCCGGAGGATATCGAGACCTACGTCTACCTGCGCAGTCACGCGCGCCGAGGGTTCATCTCGCAGTTCTCGGCCTCGCGCTTCCTGAGTGGGCAAATGAAGCTCCGCCACATGGTCGCCGAGCGGATGCGTGACAAGTACGCTATGCAGCCTGAAAAGCTCGAGTCTCTGACAGCGCTGCTTCAGCAGGAGTTCCAGGAACGGCTCTTGCACATCACCGACTTCTTCGTAGAGGCGCGCGAGGAGGATCTCCGGGAACAAGAAGCGAGCTATCGCAAGTCGATCGACAATGCGCCGGCGGTCATTTTCCGACTCGACTACGACGTCGCCACCGTGCTCGATGCCAACATCGTCGCCGAGCGGCTGATGGGCTACCGTCGCGACGAGATGGCGGGAATGCGGCTGTGGGATCTCGTGCCGGCACAGGAACGGGCACGCGCCCAGCGGCTGCTACACGAGACCAAGGTGCGTGGCCACTCCGATCGCGAAGATCTGCACCTGCAGACTCGCCGCGGCGATCTGGTGCCTGTGTTCTTCAACGCCGGCCTGATCGAGTACGGTCACCAGCGCTTTTTCCAGATCGTTTGCGTCGACATCTCCGACCGCAAACGGCTGGAGAGCCAGCTGATCCAGTCCGAAAAGATGGCGGCCATCGGCCAGCTGGCCGCGGGTATCGCCCACGAGATCCGCAACCCGCTGGCGATCATCATGAATGCCCTGTACGACCTGAGCGAGATCGTCGACACGGCCAACCCCGAGGTACGCGAGGACCTCCAGATCGCCAAGGACGAGATGGCCCGGGTTCAGGAGATTATCAACAACCTGCTCGAGTTCTCGCGCGAGTCGCGCGCCGAGCTCGAGCGAGTAGACATCAACGACCTCCTGCGCAAGACGCTTCAACTCATGCACAAGAGCATGCAAAACGCCGATGTCCGCGTGATCACCGAGTTCGGCCTGTCCGCGCCGTGTATGGCCAACCAGAATGCCCTGCGCCAGATCTTCCTGAATCTGATCACCAACGCCGTCCAGGCTATGCCGCAAGGCGGCGAACTCCGGGTGCGCACCGAGTCGCTGCCGGACAAGCGGGTCCGCATCGCGGTCAGCGACACCGGCCAGGGCATACCGGAAGAACACCTGAAGGACATCTTCAATCCGTTTTTCACCACCAAGGCGCCGGGCCAAGGCACGGGGTTGGGGTTGTCGGTGGTCCACTCGGTGGTCAGGCGCTTCCACGGCGACATCTCGGTGCGCAGCAAGATCGGGGAGGGGACCAGCTTCACCATCGAGCTTCCCTGCCAGTGCACCGAGGAAGCCGACGCGGCCGCCTTCATCTAAGCCATGGCAAACCCTCGTATTTTGCTCGTCGAGGACGAGGCCAACATGGTACGCACCCTCGCGCGCATCCTCGATCGCAAGGGCTACACCGTCGATACGGCACCCAACGGTCAGATCGCCCTCGAACGGCTGGCGGAACAACCCGCAGATGTTGTCATCACGGACCTCAACATGCCGGTAATGGACGGATTGACCTTGCTGCGAGAGATGCGGGTCAGGGAGGTCGCGCCGGTGACCATCGTCCTGACCGGCCACGGCACGATCCAGTCGGCGGTCGAGGCCATGAAGCTCGGCGCGGGCGACTACCTCATCAAACCGTGCAACCCCGACGAGCTGCTGATCGTGGTGGAGCGCCAGCTCGAAACCCGCCAGCTGCGGCGGGAGGTGTCCCGTCTCAAGCAGCAGCTGCGCAAGTACGACCGTTACGGGGAGATCATCGGGAAAAGCCCCCTGATGCAGGAGATCTACCGCGTGATCGAGGCCGTCAGCGGCAACAAGAGCAATGTGCTCCTCCACGGCGAGAACGGGACCGGCAAAGAGCTGGTAGCCCGCACCATCCATCAGAAGAGCCCCCTGGCCGAGCGCCCCTTCCTGGCCGTGAACTGCGGTGCCCTGGCCGAAACCTTGCTGGAGAGCCAGCTCTTTGGCCACCGCAAAGGGGCGTTCACGGGAGCGGTCGAAGATCACGATGGTGTCTTCCAGGCCGCGGAGGGCGGAACTCTGTTCCTCGATGAGATCTCTGAAATCCCCTTGGCCCTCCAAGTGAAGTTCCTGCGCGCGATTCAGGAGAAGGAGGTCACGCCGCTGGGCTCCACCCGACCAATCCAGGTGGACGTTCGCATCATTGCTGCAACCAACCGCAACCTAGAGGAGGCGGTCCAAGAAGGGAGCTTTCGCACCGACCTGTACTATCGCCTGAATGTGGTTTCGATCGACCTCCCCCCCCTGCGCAACCGGCGTGAGGACATTCCCCTGTTGGTCGACCACTTCGTGGCCGAGTTCAGTCGGAGTTACGGCGTCGAGGCCAAGCGCATCACCCCGGAAGCGATGAGTCGCATAGAGGCATACTCCTGGCCGGGCAACATCCGCGAGCTTCAAAACGTGATCGAACGCGCCTTTGCGCTGTCGAGTGATCCGGTCATTGGCGAGCATGATCTACCCCCTCGTCTGCTCGCCCCGCCGTCGGGGCCGAGCCTGGGCGAGCCCTTGAGCGAGCCGCTGCCGTTCGACGAGTTGGAGAAGCTCAATATCTTGGCCGCCCTCCGCAAGAGCGGCGGCAACAAGAACGAGGCCGCTCGACTGCTGCAGATCGACCGGCAGCGCCTCTATCGCAAGATCGAGAAGTACGGGATTGCCTGACGGAGTGTTCCCTTTTCTGCCTCGCGCCGTCGCGTTTCGACACACGTGGAAAGGCATAAACTGCCCATGGGCCATACCGCGACCCAGCCCGCGTTCGTGCCCTGCTGTGGCATTGTTTCTGCACAGAACTTGGACGATTGAGCTTTGTGTCTGAGGGTTCGACAGGATGTCTGCCGATTGTGAGTCTCCGGTACTCCCAAAGCGTCTGCTCCTGGTAGCCTGCAATCCAAATTTCCGGCGGACCCTCGAGCGGATCCTCTGTCGTTGTGGCTACACGGTCGATGGAGTCGAATCCGGCGAAGAGGCGCTCTCCCGGATGGAGTCAGGTCCCTACGACGCCGTGATCTCGGAGGTCTTCTTGCCCGGGACCGTGTGCGGCCTGACCGTTCTCGAGCAGGTTCACCGTCGCCGGCCTGAGCTTCCGATCATCTTGCTCACTGAGGGCGAAACCGCCCGGCTGCGATCGAAGCTGCCGCAGTGCCGGAGCGTTCACTGCCTGGCGCTGCCGATCGACGTCGATCAGCTCAAGGTGTTGATCGCCGCCACCACCGCCCCGCCCCACCCCTCACTCTGACAACTCGACCCGGAACACCTCCGCCGCGGCCCACAGGCGACCGAGCTCGGCTGGCGTGATCCGCCCGCGCATTCGTTCGACGCGCAAAAGGAGCAAGTACGTCTGAATCACATCGCGCCGGCAATAGCGCCGGATCTCCGCCGTCTTTCCCGCCTCCCACAGGTGCTGCACAGTGCCGCCGCGCACGCTCGTCTTGCCCGGCAGGCCGACCAGTTTGCTCAGAAGATCGAGGCCACCCCGAACGCGGTATGCACCGAAGTTGGCGATGAACTCGTGCAGATCGTAGTGTGTGTCCGAGAATCGCGCCCGTGCCCCGTGGCGCTGGTTGAAATAGCGCGGCGCTTCGACACCGTGCCGCAAGGCCTGGAGCTCCATCACCGGCAGGTCGAAGCCTCGCCCGTTGAAGGTGACGAGAGAGCCGTCGAAGGGATCGACACGGGCCCAGAACTCCTTGGCCATCTCCAAATCGGATAGCTCCGGGAGCGCCAGCGTCTCGAGCGCCGTCAGGGCGAGGTCGCTACCCACGTGGCCGAAGGTAATGCAGATGGGAACGTGAAACGACACGGGAAAGAAATCGCTGCCATGATCGCCCTGGAGCTGCTGGCGGACGATCTCATAGGCTTCGTTGTCGCTGATCTTTTCATCCGGATGGTACACCGCGTGCACGAGTGACTTGTCGATGCGGGTCTCGATGTCAAAAACCAGGTACTTCATCCGCGCCGCTTCCCTCGCAGGACGCGAACCCACACTCGCCTGCCCTCTTCGGTTTCGGGGAGGCGCGTCTCCGCGACCTCGAAGAAGCCGGCCATGCTCGCCGGTAGCGCACGCTCCTCGGCCCGCACTGACTCGACAATCCACAGCTCTCCGGTGGGCGCCAAGTGACCACGGGCGAAGTCGAGGAGGCTGGCGTGCGACTCCGGGTCGTACGTTACGTCTGCGGCCAGACAGAAACTGAAGCGCCCACGGACCGCGCTCAGGTCCCAGTCCATCGCCACGACGTGTCCGGCAAGTCTGTTGCGCCGAAGATTTCGCCGGGCATACCCGAGTGTCTCGAGATTGCGGTCGCTGAGGACCACCCTCGCCCCGCAGCGGGCCGCCGCCAATCCGGGCAGCCCAAGACCGCAGCCAAGCTCCATAACCCATCTTCCACGGAACTCAGCCGCCGAGGCCACCACCAATCGAGCGAGCGCGCGGCCCCCGGGCCAGAGGTGAGCCCAGTACGGCGGCTCCGGAACGGTATCGTCCCGCAGCAGGGCGTCGCGATCGACGCGTGCCCGCAGGTCCTGCACCCGCAGCAGCCGCAGCGGTTGACCGGGAAGTCCCGCGATGTCCACCACCTCCTCTGCTTGATCTTCTGCTGCTTCTAATGATGCGTTGGTCGCCGCCATTGACCTGGCCCAGGCGCTTCCCAGTCAGAGCGGGCGTCAATAGCCGGCGGAGCGGATCTCGTCATCGTCGAGGCCGAAGTAATGGCCGACCTCATGGATGACCGTCCGGGTGACCTCGCGTCGAATCGCATCGGGCGAGTGAAAGGCTCTCACCAGGGGACGGTAGAAGATGGTGATCTTGTCGGGTAGAGTCATGCCGTAGCTGGTCGTCCGTTGGCTCAGGGGGACTCCTTGATAGAGCCCAAACAGGGTCTCCCTACGCGGGTCGAGACCCAACTGCCTCAATTGGCTGGGCGACGGTTCATCTTCCACGACGAGTTCCACATTCTCGATCCGTTTCGCAAACTGCTTTGGCAAATCGTCGAGAGCCTCAACCACCAACTCCTCGAAACGAACCCGATCCATTGCCCGAATGATACACGCAAATCGTGGTGGTGGCACACCAAGCCCGCTTGACCCACTGGGCGAATCCTGACACAAGCCCGAAAAATCATGAAAAGAATCATCCGTGGCATCGTGCTGCTCGTCGTACCCGCGCTGGTTGGTTGCGGGACCTCCGGCACCAACCCGCTGCGCCCACGTGAAGCCGACTTTCGCGTGGTCGCTCCGAATGGAACTCCGTTCAACGTGGTCGTCTTCCAGGCCAGCAACGGTCCGGAACATCATCCACCGTCCGACGACCTCACCGCGCCGCACACCTTCACGTTCCTCAACGCCGGATCTTCTACTCCGGTCAACCCGGGTGTGCCGCCTGATCCAGTGGTCCACGCAATCTTCCAGGGTGACCCGGCTGCCGCCGATGACGTGAACATCGAACTGAGAGTCGGCTTCGTCGACAATCCGCAGAGCCTGATCGCGCAGGCGACCATTCCGGCGGGCTCCGACGCGATCACCCCGATCGGCACCCAGGGCACCCCGGAACCGGACAACTCGCTTCCGGAAGTGCGCATCGAGGTCACCGCCGAAGATCCGCAGCACCTGCCGGCGGTGGACGTTCAGTTCAGTGCCAACATCGGCGATGCCTTCAGCACATTCCTGCCGTGCGGCGACAACGTGATCTGTCACACGCCAACCACATTCTACTTCGAGAATGCAAGTGAACTGATCAGTGCGGTCATCGGCAAACTGACCCAGGACGACCGCGACATTCTCATCAATCTGTATGTCAATAATCAATTGCGCGACAGTTCGCGGGCCACCAACAACGACGCCAACGCGCGCGTTCGGGCCGACCTATGAGAGCGCCGAAACCCGAATTTTTATCCACAATCCAATCCTTTTGGCCGGAATGTGGCGGAAAAATGACCATTCCTTCGGTAAGGCTCTAGGACACCACTGCAAGCATCTAGCTTTACGGCGTTTTTTCCCCCAGCGCCGTTGCTGAATCTGCGAGCAATCCAAGAAATTCCTTCCCAGGGAAGCTGCCGCAAGGGTTGATCAACAGGTTATCCACAGCAACCTGTGGGTTTCTTCGCTTACCCCACCCGAGAAGCAGCGACGGCTTTCTCAGCCGCATCAGCCATGTCGCTGGCCGCGATGATGTTGAGTCCGGATTCCGCGAGAATCTTCTTGCCGATCTCGACGTTGGTGCCTTCCAGGCGCACAACCAGTGGCACGGAGAGCTTGACCTGACGGGCGGCCTCGACGACGCCGCTAGCGATCACGTCGCACTTCATGATGCCGCCGAAAATGTTGATGAGGACG
>Ga0316628_100004063_pt1 | contig 11400 bp, 13 predicted proteins | sample OWC_Aug_M2_C1_D5_FD_207648 | JGI IMG/M metagenome (GOLD analysis project Ga0316628, IMG submission 207648) | Wetland soil microbial communities from Old Woman Creek delta, Ohio, United States - OWC_Aug_M2_C1_D5_C | ecosystem: Environmental > Terrestrial > Soil > Wetlands | place: USA: Ohio... | reverse complement strand
CCGGCGCTCGGCAAACCCCCGCGAACCTGTTAGTGGCGAATTCGCCGTATGACGTAATTCAATCAACGATTGAACATCAAATGTCATGCAGCAACCTTGTAGCTACTTTGACCAATATATCGGGCAATCGAATCGAATTCGAGTTCCGGTTTTCTGTCTCACTCACGGCGTGGCACACTCCCACCCGCCCGATCGACACCTGCGAAGGGTGAATCCATGACGAGCCTGCTGTTGCTATCGCTATTGGCACTTGCCTCCGACGAGCCCCGCTGGGAGCGGTCGGCGCAGGACGACGGGATCATGATCTACAGTCGCCAACGCCCCGACGCCGAGGTGCGCGAGATAAAAGCCATGGGCCTGGTGGACGCGACCCCGCACGAGATCTGGACGGCCATTCGCGACTACGACAACTACACGAAGACCATGCCCTACACGGTCGAGGCGAAGGTGCTGTCGAAGGAGCAAGGCGACAGGCTGATCTACTTCTACAGCCGGCTCGACACGCCGCTGGTGAGTTCGCGGGACTACATCATCAAGATCGTCGATGAGTCCGTCTGGAAGGACGGCAAGGGCTTCCTCAAGGTGTCGTGGACGGCAGCGAACGACAAGGACGCGCTGGTGCCCCTGAAGAAAGACATCGTGCGGGTGCGCATCAACGACGGCTATTGGCTCCTCGAGCCGCGGGAAAACGGGAAGAAGACGTTCGCGACGTACTACGTGTACACGTCGCCGGGAGGCTCGATCCCCAACTGGATCGCCAACAAGGCCAACGGCATCGCGGTGCCGAAGGTATTCCAGGCCATCAAGGAAGTGGTGGCGGCCGAGCGGAAGAAGGCAGGGAAGTAGGGGCCTACGAGTCACGTTGAATTACAATAGCCAACATGACCCATGCTCGATTAGCACCACAACACATAGAACAGTCGGAACGTCGTTGTGATCGAGATAAAGAAGTCGCAGACCACGATCCCGCGCATGGTTGCGCAGAAAGATCGGCCAGCGTTGATCGCCGCGTGGACGACCGGGCGGCGGCTTGGGCAGGCGCCTATTACGGCCCCGATCTCCCCATTGCCTGGCTCGATCCGGTGTGGGAACATCTGTAGATGCCGATGACCCAAGCCGGCACCCACGATGAGGGTATTGTGCGCTGGCGGCGCTGCGGTACGTCGGCCTCTACACGTGGGCTGCGAACGCGGGCGAATCGAGTTATTCTTACTACGCGACGGTCTGTCATCGACACTGTACCGGGTCGATCGGACAATGAAGATTTACCGCCGCGCGGTTCTCAACAAACGGCATCATGCCAGCCTGCCCGAGTATCGTCATAAATTTATCGAGTCATATTGCGATTTTAAACGTTGGCTGACAAAAGCATGGGAGGAACACCAACCATGATGAAAAATTATAGGTACCTCATCGTCGGGGGCGGCATGACGGCTGATGCGGCAGTGCGCGGCATCCGCGAGCGCGACAAAGACGGGACCATTGCCGTGCTAAGCGGCGAAAAACACCCGCCGTACGACCGTCCGCCGCTGTCGAAGAAATTGTGGACCGGCAAGCCGCTCGATTCCATCTGGCGCAAGACTGAGCAGGCCGGGGCCGATCTGTTTCTGAATACTCGCGCGGTGAACGGCGACGTCGCGAAGAAGACCATTACCGACAACCTCGGCGAAGTCTACGGCTACGAGAAACTATTGTTGGCGACGGGCGGCACGCCCCGGCGCCTGCCCTTTGCCAACGACGGTGTGATCTACTTCCGCACACTTGATGATTACCAGCGCCTGCGCACGCTTGCTGATCGCCGGTCTGAGTTCATCGTCATCGGCGGCGGCTTCATCGGCTCGGAAATCGCCGCGGCGCTGGCCCTGAGCGGCTGCAAGGTCAGCATGGCCTTTCCGGACAGCGGCATTGGCGCGCGCATCTATCCGCCTAAACTCTCAGAATTTCTAAACGACTATTTCCGCGGGAAAGGCGTCAACGTGCTGCCTGGGGAGAAGGTCCGCGCCGCGGAAAAAAATGGCACGAGGTTCACCGTCCATACCGAGAGCGGAAAGACCTTGTCCGCGGACGCCATCGTCGCCGGCATCGGGATCGAACCCGAGGTTGGGCTGGCGAAGTCGCTTGGCCTAAAAATTGACAACGGCATCATGGTCGACGAAGCGCTGCGCGCGGCGCCGCCCGATATTTTCGCCGCCGGCGACGTCGCCAACTTCTACAGCCTCGCGCTCGGCGTGCGCCGGCGCGTCGAGCACGAGGACAACGCCAACACCATGGGCGCGCTGGCCGGACGCAACATGGCCGGCGGATCGTATAAATACGAACACCTCCCCTACTTTTATTCCGACCTGTTCGATCTGGGTTACGAAGCGGTCGGTGAATTCGGTGCCGGCATGGACATCGTCGAAGATTGGAAGGAACCGTTCCGCCAGGGCGTGATTTATTATCTGAAGGCCGGGCACGTTCGCGGTGTGTTGCTATGGAATACCTGGGGTCAGCTCGAAGCCGCGCGCGCCCTGATCGTTGCGAAAGAGACCTTCAACGCGGCCGCGCTCGTGGGTCGAATCCACGACTGAGCGCCCTTTATTTTAGCGGTTGCCGCTACGAACCGACTTCGGACGCTGGATAAATAAGGGTGGTTCCGTCCATGCGCGCCCACGGCGTCAGTCCCGTTCCTCGATCTGGACGAGCAACGCTTGAAGAAGGCGTCGCAGGAGCGGATGGGCCAGTTCCGAGCCTTACTGCGCGAGGACGTCCCCAGGGCGAGGCAGGCGCTACGGAAGCTGATGAGCGGTCCTATTCGCCTGACTCCGGCGGAGCAAAACACTTATAGATTCGAAGGGGATATGACCATTGGGCCTTTGATCGACCCGAGTTTTATAAATATGGCGTCCCCAAGGGGATTCGAACCCCTGTTACCGCCGTGAAAGGGCGATGTCCTAGGCCGGCTAGACGATGGGGACGGGTGATGGAATAAACCGTCGTTAAAAAGGGCTGGTACTGCCAGCCCTTCAATAATAAAACTGGTGGAGCTAGTCGGGATCGAACCGACGACCTCTTGCATGCCATGCAAGCGCTCTCCCAGCTGAGCTATAGCCCCAAGCAAGAGGCGCATTTTGCGGGAAGGCTTATCCCGTGTCAAGGTTGCGGTTACCCGCCCGCCGGCACGCGGCTGCGTAGGTAATCCAAGGCCCGATCAATACGTTGCACCGTCCGCTCGCGGCCCAATAAGCGCAAGGTGACGTCGATGGGCGGGGAAACCGTGCCTCCGGTCACCGCCACCCGCAGCGGCTGGGCGAGTTTACCCAATTTCAAAGCGAAGGATTCGGCGACATCCACAACGGCCTGATGAATCACCGCATCGCTCCATTCCGGGAGGCCAACTAAACGCTCGCGCAGCCCGGACAAAGGCGCCGCGATACCTTCGGTCAAATGCTTGGCCGCCGCCGCGTCGTATCCGGCGACGTCGCGGTAAAAATAAATGGCCTGCTCCGCCATCTCCTTGAGGGTCTTGGCGCGTTCGCGCAAGGCCAGCACCACCTCCACCAAGGGCGGCCCCGCGGCGGGATCGAGTCCAATCTGACCGATATGCCAGCTCAAATGATGGGCCACATGGGCGGGATCGTTACTCTTTATATAATGTTGATTCAGCCACAACAGCTTGCCCGGATTGATGCTGGAGGCGGAGTTGTTGATGTCGGGGATATCGAACAAGGCGATCATCTCGTCGACGCTGAAAATCTCTTGATCGCCGTGGGACCAGCCGAGCCGAGCCAGATAATTCAACACCGCCTCGGGGAGATAACCTTCCTCGCGAAATTGCATGACGCTCACCGCGCCGTGGCGTTTGGAAAGGCGCTTGCCGTCCTCGCCGAGGATCATCGGCACATGGGCGTACACCGGCGGCGCCGCGCCCAGCGCCTTGAGGATATTGATCTGGCGCGGCGTGTTGTTGAGGTGATCGTCGCCGCGGATCACATGCGTGACGCGCATATCCAAATCGTCCACCACCACGGTGAAATTATAGGTTGGCGTGCCGTCGGAACGGGCGATGATGAGATCGTCGAGCTCGCTGTTCTGAAATACCACCCGGCCGCGCACCTGATCTTCCACCACCACCGCGCCCTCTTCGGGATTCTTGAACCGCACCACGTATTCATTGATATTGGCACCCGCTCCCGCGGGCGGCGCGGTAAGATGACGGCACCGACCGTCGTACCGGGGCTTTTCCTTGCGCGCCATCTGTCCTTCGCGCAGTTGTTCCAAGCGCTCCTTGGAACAATAACAGCGATAGGCCTTGCCCTCCGCCAGCATCTGTTGCTTCACCTGCTCATAGCGATCGAAACGCTCGGTCTGTCGGAACGGCCCCTCGTCATATTCCAGACCCAGCCAGGTCATGCCCTCCAGGATCGCGTTGACCGATTCCGTGGTGGAGCGCTCCAAGTCCGTGTCTTCGATGCGCAAGATAAAAGTGCCGCCGTGCTTGCGGGCATACAGCCAGGAAAATAGCGCGGTGCGGGCGCCGCCGATGTGCAAATAGCCGGTGGGGCTGGGGGCGAAACGGGTGCGAACGGTCATGGCGATTACTGTGATTCCGCGACAATAACAAGGCGCGTATTCTAGCAGGAGCGTGGCACATCTTACAGAATGAATTTGACGCCCGGCGCGCGCACCCCGTACAATTTCCGGCCTTGGGCGGTTAGCTCAGCGGTAGAGCACTGCTTTCACACGGCAGGGGTCACAGGTTCAATCCCTGTACCGCCCACCAAAATTTCTACCCCTTTGCCTGCCCGCATGGGCTTCTTGTTCTACTGCACGATGACGGCGAATGACCCGGTCCATTGCGCCCGCTACCCGTCTAGCAAAGTTTTTAGCTCTGACTCGATTTCGCCGACGGCCGTAACAAGCATATTCCCGACAACAAGGTCGCGAACAAACCCGCCGCTAACACAACCAGAGAAGTCCACGCCTGGTTGTTAGCCCAGAATCTCGGTGTCGGAGTGAACATCAGCGACCATGGTTTCCCCAAATGATCCAAGGGCACCCGTAACTGTAACGCACTGGTGGAACGAGCAACATTAAGGGAAAACGACTTAATATTTTTTTCATCACGAGAAACCGACGGGTGTAAATTTTTCAATTGCAGCTCGTCCGGGTTCCCCCTATAAACTACGCTGATATTCACACCCAGCACCGCACTCTCTCTCAGAGCCTCATGTATCAGGTCATCGATGCGGAATAGTTGAAGGACAAACCCTTCCAAACCTTCGCGCCGTCCCGTCACCGATCCTAGATTTGCGCCCTTGCGATAAATTGCACGCGCAAGCAAGACGCCGTCACCCATATCATCCCCCGCCTTGAAATCCAATTGCACCGGGCCGGATACCGCCAGACGCCCCGTATCGCACGCCATTTCCAACAACCCGCGATAGCGGGGATCGGTCATTAAGTCGATGCCCAACAAGTCTCTATTCTCTTTGATGGGCTGAACGTACAAGATGGGAAAATGATCCGCCTGCGGCGTTACGGTCGCCGAAGCCTCACTGCCATCAACATTACGGATACGAAAATCTTTTATTCCATCGCGCTCCGTTTGTTTTATCAAATTAGAGCGCCCTGTGGGCGCGACTCGCGGCACCCACATCAGCGCCTGGATGTCATTATGACTCGCCAATATCGTTGCGGTGAATTGATCAAACTGCCGGCGTTCAACCTGCTGTGAAACTACATACAATCCAACGAGGGCATCGGAGACGTCGAAGTGGCGAGTCAACTCGACATTTACACTGGTGGCGTGACCGGCTGACAGCATTTCGAACGAGGTACGGACGGCGGCATCTTCCCAACTCCTCACCAAGAAATAGGCGCCTATGGACAAGGCCGCTCCGGCCGCAAGGATCACCCAAAGTGCATACAAACGAGATCGAGGAGATTTATCTTTCTCGACTAGGCGGCCCACTTCCTGCTGCCCAGGGACCATATGTCACTTCCTGCTTAGAAAATCGGCACAACTATAGCAAATTATTTAAGGTATGCTCGAAACAATTCCGCAATCGTCGTTAATTAGCGACGGTATTTTTCGCTTCTGTCGATTCACCGTTAGTTTTTAATAAATAATTCATCTCAGCTTCAGCCTTGTTTAATCCTGCTTTGTTTAAATGTGCCCAAGCCTGGAGTCCAGGATCAATTTGAAGAACTGAGGTGACGGCCATGAACTACCAACATGCAAACTTCTCTGAAATGGAAAATGTGAGGCTGAGCGATAGCGTGATCCGCATCTCGGCGAGCATCGGCACTGTCTTGGCGGTACTGCTCATCCCCGTCATGCCGGCAACCATGCTGGTCGCCTTGACCCTGATCGCCATTTACACCGGATTAACCGCCTTTCTCGGCTGGGATCCCATCTATGCCTTGATGAAAAAGTCGCAACCCCAACCGCAGACATCGGACACCGCGACTGTTACCAGTCGTTCAAGCCGCGCGGAACAACCCATCGCAGGCGAGCACAAGAAAGCCGCCTAAGACGTTTTATCAGAAAGACAGGCTCTGCGCGTTCATCTCTCCTTCCCCCTCCCGATCTCGCACCCTGTCTTTCTTTTTTTAATCCGCTTGCGATCTTCCCGATACGCCTCGTGGCGGAATCGGTTGCTCTCGGCGGTTAATCAGGGCAACCACCCATATCGTTCGCCCGCCCGTGCATGATATTGTGCATTCGGAAATGATCGTGCGCACACATTCTTTGATGCATCATTATCATTGATGACCCCGTAACCGGCGGTCCGGTCGGCAACACGCGCCCTTGATAGCGGAAAAGAGCGTCAGATCCGCCCTCCCAGCGGTCCGGTACTGCTATGATAGGAAGGTGTAAGTAATACACCGTAGCGAGGCGGACCGTGTATGGCAGTCGCACCTCTACCGGCACAGGAACATCACCTTATCGGCGCCATTGTCGAAGTACACGGCCCGGTCGTCGACGTTGCCTGCGAACGTTTACCATCCCTGCATCGCGCCCTGTACACCTTCGTCGACGACGAACGCTTTATCTTCGAAGTGCATCGTCATCTCGACGAACGCCACGTTCGTGCCGTCGCCTTGCATCGCACCAGCGGTTTATATCGCGGCATGCCGGTCTATGACAGCGGCGCGCCCGTGCATGTACCGGTCAGCGAGTCCTGTCTGGGCCGTTTGCTCAACGTGTTCGGCGAACCCCTCGACGGCGGCGCGCCACTGCAAACTCAGGAATACCGCAATATCCTGGCGAAACCGGCGCCCTTGCACGAAACCATCGCCTCCCGCGAAATCCTCGAGACCGGCATCAAAGTCATCGATCTGCTCTGTCCCTTCGTGCGCGGCGGCAAGACCGGGCTGTTCGGCGGCGCCGGCGTGGGCAAGACCGTGCTCATCATGGAGTTCATGCACGCCATCGCCACCATTCACAAAGGCGTGTCGGTGTTCGCCGGCGTCGGCGAGCGCAACCGCGAGGGCCACGAACTGTGGCGGGAGATGCAAAAGGCCGGGGTGATGCCGCAGACCTTGATGGTGTTCGGCCAGATGGACGCCTCGCCCGGCGTACGCTTTCGCGTCGGCCTGAGCGCACTCACTTATGCGGAATATCTGCGCGACTCTTTGCACAGGGAAGTGCTGTTTCTCATGGACAACGTATTCCGTTTCGTGCAGGCCGGCAGCGAGATTTCCGGACTGCTGGGACGCATCCCCGCCACCATGGGTTATCAGCCCACTCTGATGAGCGAAGTAGCGGAATTGGAAGACCGCATCATCTCCACCCGGCAGGGCGCGATTACCGCGGTGCAGGCGGTGTATGTCCCCGCCGATGACATGAGCGATCCCGCGGTGAGCGCGCTGCTGAGCCACCTCGATACCAGCGTGATCCTGTCCCGCGCTCAGGCGGGGCGCGGCATCTATCCGGCGGTGGACCCGCTGGCCTCCGGCAGCAAGATGATGGACCGGCACATCGTCGGCGATCGCCATTACGCCATCGCCGAAGGGGTGCGCGAGCACCTCGCCCGCTATCGCGAGCTGGAAGACATCATCACCATGCTGGGCATGTCCGAGCTCTCCGCGCAAGACCGGCGCATCGTGCTGCGCGCCCGCAAATTGCAGCGCTATCTCACCCAGCCCTTTCACGTTACCGCCGCCCACACCGGCATGGCCGGCGTCGCCGTGGCCTTGCAGGATACCTTGGCCGACTGCGAGGCCTTCCTCCACGGCGACTATGACGGACTCACGGAAGAGCAATGCTACATGCGCGGCGCCTTGCGAGAAGTATCATCATGACGACTTTTAATTTGCATCTGCAAAGCGCCACCCAATACGAGGTGATCGAAGACGTCGTCAGCTTCGTCGGCGAAGACGGCTCCGGAAATTTCGGCATTCAAGCGAATCATACCCGCCTCATGGCTTCCTTGAGTTTCGGTCTGGCGCGCTATCGCTGCGGCGATCAGCCCTGGCAATATCTTGCGTTGCCGGGCGCCTTGCTCTACTTTGTGGACAATCGACTCTATCTCAACACCCGGCGCTACGTGCGCGACAGCGATTATGCGCGTATCAACACTGCGCTGCGCGAGCAACTGCATCAGGAAGAAAGCGGCCTGCAGCGTATCAAGGAAAGCCTGCGCCACATGGAAGAAGAGATGCTCAAGCGTTTGAGGGACATGCAGCGTGGCTGAACCGCAAGATGACAAGCAGCGCCTGCAACAGAGCATCGACGAACAGGTACGGCGTCTGCAGAAGGCGGAACGGGAACGCCCTACCCTGCTGGCGCAAACCACTTACTTGGGCACCCTGGGCCTGCTGTTGGTATTGCCGGTGATCGGCGGGGCTTATCTGGGCCGCTGGTTGGACGGTTTAATGGCCGGTTATTCGCTGCGTTGGACGCTGAGCTTGATCTTTCTCGGCTTGGTGGTGGGCGGGGTGAATGTGTATTTGTATGTGAGGGAATAGCAGCAATGAAGAACCCGAAAGCCGTAATTCGACATTTTCATTTGTTCCCTCCCCTTCAAGGGGAGGGTTAGGGTGGGGATGGTGTTTACATCACAGCGCCCCATCCCCCTCCTGCCCTCCCCCTTGAAGGGGGAGGAGAAGATTCGTCAAGACTTCTTGGTAACGTCAACCCCAAGCAAGATATCGAAATGGTTCAGTGGAGCAAACGGGCATGGACAACCAGATTCTATTTCATATCGGGCCCGTCGCCATCAGCAATGCTGTGATCACCACCTGGGTCATCATGGCGGTGCTTACGGTGTTTTCGCTGCTGATCACGCGGCGCTTGCAGTTGCAACCGGGCCGCATGCAAACCGCAATGGAAGGCGGTCTCGGCGCCATCGAGGACACCATCCGCGCCGTGCTGCCCGAGCAAGTCGACAAGGTGCAGCCGTTCCTCGCCACCTTATGGGTGTTCTTAATTGTCGCCAATTTGAGCGGCGTCATCCCCGGCGTGCACGCCCCCACCGCGCAACTCTCGACCACGGCCGCGCTGGCCATCCTGGTGTTCCTCTCGGTGCACTGGTTCGGCATTCGCAGCGAGGGACTGAAAAATTATCTCGGCCATTATCTGCGCCCCAGCCCCATCCTGTTGCCGTTCCATCTCATCAGCGAGATCACCCGCACCGTGGCGCTGTCGGTGCGCCTGTTCGGCAACATAATGAGCCTGGAGATGGCGGCCTTGCTGATCTTGCTGGTCGCCGGCTTTCTCGCGCCGGTACCCATCTTGATGTTGCACATCATCGAGGCGCTGGTGCAGGCCTATATCTTCGGAATGCTGGCGCTGATCTACATCGCCGGGGCGATGCAGTCGCATCAATTACAAAGACAACCTAAAAAGGAGTAAGGCATGTCCGACATGAGCTGGTTCATTCTCGCCTCCACGGTGGGCGCCGCGCTCGCCATCGCCCTAGGTGTCATGTTTCCGGCCTTGGCCATGGGCCGCGCCATCGCCCAGGCCCTCGATGCCCTGGCCCGCCAACCGGAGGCGGAAAATTCCATCACCCGCACCTTATTCATCGGTCTCGCCATGATCGAATCCCTGGCGATCTATGTGCTGGTGATCGTATTGATCATCCTGTTCCGCAATCCCTTGCTGGAATATCTGTTGAAATAACCGGCCTTCGCCGCAGGACGCACGCTTGTGGAATTGGATTGGACCACATTCATCCTCGAGATCATCAACTTTTTGGTGCTGGTGTGGATACTGCAACGGTTTTTATACAAACCGGTGCTGAATGTCGTCACGCAACGCCGCGCCGCCATCGCCAAAAACCTGGAAGAGGCGCAAGCCGCGCAGAACGCGGCTTCTTCGCTCAAGGAGCAATACGAAAATCGTCTGGCCGAATGGCAAAAGGAGCGGGAAGAGGCACGCCGGCAGCTGCGCGGCGAGATTGACGCCGAGCGGCAAAAGCTCTTGGAGCAACTGCAAACGGAACTGGCCGAGCAGCGCCAAAAGGACAAGGTGCTGGCCGCTCGCCGCAACGAGGATTTATTGCGCGACGCGCGCCAAGAAGCGCTCCGGCTCAGCGAACAATTTGCGGCGAAATTGTTGACACGCCTCGCCGGCCCCGCCGTGGAAGGGCGCTTATTGGACATGTTATTGGAAGACCTGGCGCGCTTGCCCGATGCGCAACGGCAAACTCTCCTGGAGGCTCAGCGCGGTACGCAATCGCCCGTGCGGATCGTCAGCGCCTTTCCGTTGAGCGACAGCCAACGGCAAGTTCTGATCTCCGCCCTGCAGAAACTATTGGCGGCGCAAGTCGCTTGCGAATTCGGCGAAGACCCCGCGCTGCTGGCCGGCGCGAGCATTCATATCGGCGCGCAACGCCTGCAGGCCAGTCTTAAGGAAGAGCTGCGCTTTTTCGGCGATGCTGTCCGTCATGAACAATAACGACGCCGGCCCCGCTACTTTGCTTCCCGCCGCGCGGCAATCCCTGGCGAAATATCGACCCGGGCTGCGCATCCGCGAAGTGGGGAGCGTGGTCTCGGTCGGCGACGGCGTGGCGTGGATCACGGGCTTGCCCTCCGCCGCCATGGATGAATTGCTGGACTTCGACGACGGCAGCACCGGTTTGGTGTTCCGCCTCGGCAAGGATCGCATCGGCGCCATCCTGCTCTATCAAAGCGACGCCCTCACCGCGGGGACCGCCGCCCACCGCGGCGGCCGCGGCCTGGTCTTGCCCGTGGGCGATGCCTTATTGGGCCGGGTCATCGATCCTTTGGGCGCGCCCCTCGACGGCCTGCCCGCACCTGAGTGTCGCGGCGAATTGCCGCTCGATATTCTGTCGCCGCCCATCTTGCTGCGCGATTTCGTGCACGAACCGCTGTATACCGGCAACAAGATCGTCGACACTTTGATTCCCATCGGCAAGGGACAACGGCAATTGTTCATCGGCGACGACG
>Ga0316628_100004062_pt1 | contig 11402 bp, 6 predicted proteins | sample OWC_Aug_M2_C1_D5_FD_207648 | JGI IMG/M metagenome (GOLD analysis project Ga0316628, IMG submission 207648) | Wetland soil microbial communities from Old Woman Creek delta, Ohio, United States - OWC_Aug_M2_C1_D5_C | ecosystem: Environmental > Terrestrial > Soil > Wetlands | place: USA: Ohio... | reverse complement strand
CAGCTCACCCTCGACGCTGTCGCCCGGCTGCGTGAGAGCAAGGCCGAAGATGTCGAAGCCGGGGCCGAGGTTCGACAAGGTCGCGGGCGAGAAGACGCGCACTCGTCGCGCCATCAGCACTCCCCGGCGGCGCGATCGCCGAGCGACAGCGCGCCCACGACGCACTGCAGGACGCACAGGCCGCACCCGATGCACCGGTGCGCGTCCGTCACCGGGTACCCGTCGCGGCCGGCGGAGATCGCGAGGTACGGGCACCTCGCGCAGTTGCCGCACTGCACGCACAACTCACGCGTGCACGTCGACACCTGCTTCACTGCGTCCAGATCCATGAACCCGCGGATCGGGTTGGGCTGCGCGATCCCGCAGAGCTCCGCCACCGAGCGAATGCCTCGCTCCGCCATCAGGTGGCTGAGGCCGGAGCGCAGTTCCCGGACGATGGCGTACCCGTACTTCTCGACCGCGGTGCAGAACTGGACGGTGTTCGTACCCAGCGCGAGGAAATCCGCCGCCGTCCTGTAGTCGATCGCGCCCGCGTTGCCGGACACGACGACCCCCCGGCCGCACGCGTTCGCCAGGCACAGGTAGCTGATCGGAGCAGTCGCCCGGCCGCTCATCCCGACGACGACGCCGTCTTCCCACGCCCGCTCGCCCGGCTTGAAGGTGAGCGACGGGAACGTGTTCGCCAGCGTCACTCCGGCCTTCTTGTCCGGATAGCGATCGAACACCGCTTTCACCGCCCGGAGAATCGTCTTGATGTCGGTCACGGCGCTGGTCAGCTTGAAGAGCTTCGGGACGTCGGCCTTCCCGACCTCCATCACCCAGGCGATGATCTTCGCGGTCAGCGCGGCATTCTGCGAGACGATGTCACCTTCGGTGCCTTCGCCACCCTGCGGGCAGGACAGGCTGTACTCGATGACCATCGCCCCGGCCGCCTCGAGCTTGCGCGTGTTGCCCTGCCAGGAGCAGCGGTCCACCTCGTCTTGCCCCGATACCGTGCCCCCGGTGGACGCACCGGTCAGGCGATCCGGGTACTCTTGCACGAGCCGCCGCACCTCCGCCGAGACCCGGTCGATCGGGTGATCGGACACGTTGTCGCAGTTACCCCACGTCGCTTCGTCGAAGCACGTCATGTAGGCGGCGGGGATGCGGATGGACAGGTTGTCGAAGGCGGTCTTCATGATGCCGCCAGCCCAGCCCTCGTCGTAGGCACGCTTCATCTGCTCGTACCCGTCGGAGGCCGGCGAGGCCGACAGCAGGAACGGGGACGAGAGCGTGCGTCCGAAGAAGTCGGTCGAGAGGGGGACGGGCTCGACGTCGTAGCCCGGGATGCGCAGCGTGCTCTTGAGCGGGTCGTCGAACAGACGGGCAGGCCGACCTTCGAGAAACGCCATCACGTGCGCGGCGGCGTTCTTGCCGGCCGCCGAGGCCTGCACCACGGTGGACGGGCCGCTGGCGATGTCGCCCGCGTAGAAGACGCCTTCGCGCGCCTCCCGCGCGAACGACGGATGCGCGCCGATGGCCACGATCACGTGGTCGATGCCGCGGCGCACCTGTTCGCTGCCCTTCACGTCACGAACCGCGGCCGGAGCGAATCGCGCGCCGTGTGGCAGGTCGACCTTCATCGTGTCGAGGCCGACGACCTTGCCGCTCCTGACGCGTATCCCGACGACGCGGGTGCGAAGGCTCAAGTCGACGGCGTGGGACAGGATGTCACCCCGCTCTCGCGGCGTCAGCGGCATCTCGCCCGCGTTCTCGAGGGCGAACATCTCGACCGACGAGGCGCCGCGCGCCTTCGCCGTCACGGCGCAGTCGAGCGCCGTGGCGCCGCCGCCGACGACGGCCACGTGACCGTCGAGCCGGAACGACACCGGCCGCGCGAGGATCTCGAGTCCCTTGATCGCGAACCGCGCGTTGGGGATCGGCAGCGCGATCGGGTCCCACAATCCGGCGGCGACGAGGACCGCGTCGTAGCCGCGGGCGAGGAGCGCGCTCGGACTTCCGACGACAGCGCCCGTGCGGCACCGCACGTTGCTCATCGACAGCGCGAACCGCACGTCGTCTCTGAGCACGGCGCGATCGAGCCGCCACGCCGGGATGGCCCGGCACATCCCGCCCGCCGCCCCCCGGTCGTAGATCTGCACGACGTACCCGTGTTGGCCGAGCATCGCCGCCGCGGCGAGACCGGCCGGACCCGCCCCGATGATCGCAACCTTCCTGCCGTTCGGTTCGACGCGGCGAAACGCCGGCATCACGCCGAGGGCGCGCGCCCTGGCCACGATCGACGCCTGGATGGCCGGGATGTTGAGGGGGGCATCCACCTTCTTGTGGATGCAGGCGGCCATGCAGAAGCGGTCGGGGCACACCTGCCCGCAGATGCCGCCCAGCGGGTTCATCGACATGATCTCGGCCGTGGCCCGGCGGAAGTCGGAAGCAGCGCCGAGGCGGGCGGCCATGATGAAATCAGCCGGCGAACAATGGCAGGGACACGCGGCCCGGCACGGTTTCTCCGCGCAGTACTCGCACTTGTCGATTTCGATGCGCAGCTGGGCGTCGGTCAGGATCGCGTTGTCCGGGGACGTCACCGGTGAACGGGCGTGAGGCATGGCGGAGAGATCATACAGGTTGTTCAAACCCAGTGAACGTGAAGTAGACTGACGAGCTTCAACCGGGGGGCGAGGCGGAATGACCGACAACGCGGCTTCAGGCGAGATCAGGCGGCTGGCGACCGAGTACACCCCCGACGTGGTCGGCTTCCTGCGCGACATGATTGCCATCCCGTCCGAGAGTGGCCGGGAACGCGCCGTCGCCGAGCGCATCGCCAGCGAAATGGTGAGGGTCGGGTTCGACCAGGTGACGATCGACGGTCTCGGCAATGTGCTGGGCCGCGTCGGGTCGGGCCCCCGCGTCATCGCGATCGACGGCCACATGGACACCGTCGGCGTCGGTGACCCGGGCGCCTGGCGGTGCGATCCATACCGGGGAGACCTGCGCGACGGCGTGATCTACGGGCGCGGGGCTTCCGATCAGAAAGCGGGGATTGCCGCCGCGGTGCACGGCGCGCGCATCCTGAAATCGCTCGGTGGCGCCGACGCGTGCCAGCTCTGGGTGACGGGCACCGTGATGGAGGAGGACTGCGACGGGTTGTGCTGGCAATACATCCTGCGCGAGGGCTCCCTCAGGCCCGAGGTGGTCGTCATCACCGAGCCGACGAACCTGGGCGTGTACCGCGGCCATCGGGGTCGAATGGAGATGGAGGTACGGACGCCGGGCCGCTCGTGTCACGGGTCCGCGCCGGAACGGGGCGTCAACGCGGTCTACCGGATGGCGCCAATCGTGCTGGACATCGAGCACCTGGACGAGAAGCTGGCGGGCGGCGCGGATCCGTTCCTCGGCAAGGGCTCGGTGACGATCTCCGAAGTTCGTTCCACCTCGCCCTCGTTGTGTGCCGTGGCCGACAGCTGCACGATTCACCTCGATCGGCGCCTCACGCGCGGCGAGACGCTCGAACGCGCGGTCGCCGAGATCGAGGCCCTCGACAGCGTCAAACGGGCTGGCGCGACCGTCCGCGTGCTCGACTATGCGCGCGAGTCGTACACCGGGCTGGCTTACCCGACCCGCAAGTACTATCCGACGTGGACGGTGGACGAGGGACATCCTGCGATTTCCGGTGCGGTCGCGGCAGCTCGCGAGACGCTCGGCCGCGAGCCTGTCGTCGGCAAGTGGGTCTTCTCGACCAACGCCGTGGCGACGTGCGGCATGTTCGGCATCCCGAGCGTTGGTTTCGGCCCCGCCCACGAGGTACACGCGCACGCGCCAGACGACCAGTGCCCGGTGGAGCACCTGACGCTGGCGGCCAGTTTCTACGCGCGGTTCCCGGAATGCTACCTTCGGGCGGCAGAGACCACGTGATCGACCTTGCGGAGGCCTGGCCCTTCCCGCGACTCACTCGCTACCTGACGGCCGAGACAAGCTCGGCCCCTACGGAACATGTATGCCGTACGACGACACTTCGCTGAAGATCGCGTCGCTTGCCTCGCTTGACGCGGGCCTCTTCGAGACGGACGTCCTGCTGTCGTGGCGGCTTTCCGACGCCGGCATCCGCGCGATCCTGCTGGCCGCGGAGCTGCTGGAGGACCTCACGCGCGACGGCCTCTCCACGCGGCTCTTCGAGAACGGCCTCGGCCTGTCCATCTTTCGCGACAAGTCGACGCGCACCCGCTACGCGTTTCGTGCCGCCTGCAACCTGCTGGGGCTCGCGACGGCGGAGCTCGACGAATCGACGTCCCAGATCGCGCACGGCGAGACGGTGCGCGAGACGGCGACGATGGTCGGGTTCCTGACCGAGGTGGTGGGCATCCGCGACGACACGTACCTCGGCGAAGGACACCGCTTCCAGCAGGAGGTGGCGAGTTCGATCGACGACAGCTACCGCGCGGGCGTGTTGATGCAGCGCGCCGCCGTGGTGAACCTGCAATCCGACCTCGACCACCCGACGCAGACGCTGGCCGACCTGCGGCACCTCGCCGTCCTCTTCGGCGGTCTCGAGCGCCTGCGGGGGAAGAAGCTGGCGATGACGTGGGCCTACTCGCCGAGCTACGGCAAGCCTCTCTCGGTGCCGCAGGGCGTCATCGCGCTCATGACGCGTTTCGGCATGGACGTCGTCCTCGCGCATCCGCCCGGGTACGACCTGGTGCCCGAACCGCTGCAGCAAGCGCGCGCCTTTGCGGCGACGAGCGGGGGACGATTCACCGTTGTCGACTCGATGGAGGAGGCCTTCCGCGACGCCGACGCCGTCTACCCGAAGAGCTGGGCGCCGATGACCACGATGCGGCGGCGGACGGACCTGCTGAGGGCGGGCGACAAGGCGGGGCTGGCTGCCCTGGAGCGCGAAGCGCTCGACAACAACGCGCGGTTCAAGGACTGGGAGTGCACGCGGGATCTGATGGCAAAGACCCGCGACGCGGGCGCGCTCTACATGCACTGCCTCCCGGCCGACGTCAGCGGGGGGAGCTGCCAGTCGGGCGAGGTGAGCGCGGAGGTGTTCGACCGCTGTCGCTACGACACGTACCGGCAGGCGAGCTACAAACCGTTCGTCATCGCGGCGATGATTCTCGCCACCAGGTTCCGCGACCCGGCGGCGGCGCTCGATCGCACCTTGCAGGTGTCACCCAGCCGCAGGCACGGGTAGGACAAGTTCAGCCGTGGTTCGTGGACCGTCGTCCGTAGTTCGCCTGCCTGCTGGCGTCGGCTGGCGCTCTACGGTCTACGGTTCTACGGTCCACGGCAGATGTCGATTCGCATATGCGCCTCGTGCTCCAGGGCATGCTCCTTTTTCTCTTCATCCCGCTCGTTCTCTTTCTGTACCTGCGCCAGCCTCTCGGTCCCGCGGTGTCCATCTTCGTCGGGCTCGCGATCATGGTCGGGCACCGCTTCCTGGCGGCGCCCTGGATGGCGCGCCATGCGACCGAGCGATGCCTGTGGTGTGGCCGCCCCATCGGCGAGGCGTCCGAAGGACATCGGTTCGCGGTCTCGGCGGGCAGACGCACGGAGACCGTTGCCGCCTGCAACCGGATTCACTGGGATCTGGCAGCCCGGTTCTTGACCTTCATCACGCGCTGCCGCCTGCCTATCGCCCTCGGCATCTTCGTTCCGCTCGTCGTGCTGCTCGTGTCGAGCCTCGCGCTGGCTGCCGGCCGGCCGCTCGTCCCGCAGCAGTGGAACACCTGGCAGTTCAAGACGGTCGTCGCGGCAACCGTCGTGCTCGCCTCGCTGGCGTACCGCTCGGTGCCCCGTGCCGCCTCGTCGCTGCGCTCGCCGTTCCCGCTCCACAACCTGTTCCTGCTCGGCATCCGGAACACGCTCTGGGTCTTCCGCCTGGTCGGCGCCTGGTGGCTCGTCGCCGGCGTTCTGCAGATCTGGCGGCGCTGACGGTCTGCCGAGGCCGTGCGATATACTTCCGGTCCTCGCCGGAGGTGGAGAGTGTCCTGGGGCGGGGTCGCCCGGAACTTGCTGGAATCGATCGCACAGGACGTGCGCTTCGCCCTGCGATCGTTTCGCCGAACGCCGGCGTTCGCGACCGTGGCGGTCCTCACGCTCGCCCTCGGCATCGGCGCGGTGACGGCGATTTTCACCGTGACGAACGCCGTCGTCTTTCGGCCGCTGCCGTTCCCCGACGCCGGCCGCCTGGTCTCGATCGAGAGCGTTCCGAAGTCCCGCAACAGCCTGGCCATCGGCCGGTTCTCGTACGAGCAGTTCACCGACATTCGAGAGCAGGTTCCAGCCCTCGAGAGCCTTGCCACGTACACCGGAGCGGGTAATCTGGCAATTCCCGGCCGGACCGAACGTCTCGCGGCGGCCTACGCATCGTCCGCACTCTTCCGCATGCTCGGCGCGTCGCCGGTCGCCGGCCGGTTGCTCAGCGAGGGCGACGAACGGCCCGGCGCCTCGCCGGTTGCCGTCCTCACGCACGCTGCCTGGGTCCGCGTCTTCGGCGCCGAAAGGAGCGTCATCGGCCGCGTCCTGGCGGCCGGCCGGTTCGGTCGCGCCACGGGCGCCAGCGTGACGATCGTGGGCGTCCTTCCCGCGACGTTCGTCTTCCCGTATCCGCGGGGCATCACCGAGTACGACGCGTGGCTGCCAATCACACCCGAAGCAACGAAATCGCCCGGGGCAGTCCCCCGGTCGGCGGTGAGCTGGCCTGCCATCGGACAGCTGAAGCGAGGGACGAGGCTGGCGGTCGCGCAGCACCAGCTGGACGCGCTCGCGGAACGGCTCGCCGCGGCCTATCCCGAAACCGACGGCGACCGGGCGCTGAAGGCAATGTCGCTGCGGGACAAGATCGTCGGCCCGGCGGCGTCGCCGTTCCTGGCGTTCCTGGCAGCCGTCGCCTTTCTCGTGCTGATCGCGTGCGCGAACGTGGCGAACCTCCTCCTGGCCCGCGCCAATGCCCGCCGCCGCGAGCTCGCCGTCCGCGCGGCGCTAGGAGCCGGCCGTTCGCGCATCGCGCGGCAGTTGATCACGGAGAGCGCGCTGCTCTCGCTGGCCGGCGGACTGATCGGCCTCGCCTTTGCTGCCTGGGCGTTTCGCGCCTTTGTCGCCCTCAGCCCAAGAATGCCCCGGCTGGAAGAAGCGACGATCGACTATCGCGTCCTCGCGTTCGCGTTCCTCGTGGTGGCACTCGCGACGCTTCTGTCCGGACTCGCGCCTGCCATCTACGGCTCGCGGCGGAGCGTCTCGGAAGCCCTCACGTCCGCCGGGAGCCGTTCGGCCGGCCGACGGCTGCATTCGTTCCGGGCCACCGTCGTCGCCGAGCTCGCAATCGCCCTCGTGCTGCTGACGGGCGGCGGCCTGATGGCAAACAGTTTCGTCCGACTCCTGCGCTTCGATCTCGGGTTCGATCCGGCGGGCCTCGTGGCGGTCGATTTCTCGCAGCCTGCGATCGAGGTGACGCCGGCCGGGGCGGGGAAGCCGTCGGCGCTCGAAGAGGAGCAGCGGCGCCAGGTGACGGTCTTGAGCGAGCGAAGCCGGAAGATCGCCGCGCTCAGCCGGGAGTTGCTGCAGAGAGCCGCTGCCGTGCCCGGGGTGCTGTCGGCCGCGACGACCAGCACGCTCCCGCTCGGCGGCAGTTGGGGGTTCAGCGACATCAGCCTGCCGGGACGGGCGACACCGCCGGGGAAGGCGGGCATGGTGGACATCCGTCGCGTCAGCGCCGGCTACTTCCGCACGCTCGGCATCCGGTTCGTCACCGGGAGACCGTTCGACGAATCGGATCGGGAAGGCGCGGCGCCCGTCGTCGTGGTCAACCGGACCATGGCCGAGCGGTTGTGGCCCGGCGAGAACGCGATCGGCATGAGCGTGAGGCTCGGGAGGAGTGGACGGCTGTTCCGGGTGATCGGGGTCATCGCCGACGTCCGCCACCGGGGTGCCACGCATTCGGCGGAGCCGGAAATGTACATCCACGAGATGCAGGATCCGCGCTCGTTCGGCACTCTCGTGGTGAAAACGGGTGGCGCCCGGTCCGCGGTGGCAAAGGCGGTGGGAGAGGCGATGAAGGGAATAGGCGTCCAGGTGTCGCGCGTGCGCGGCGTCGACGACCTGCTCGCCGACATGATCGCGCCCTCCCGCTTCAGCGCGTTCATCCTGGGCGCGTTCAGCCTGCTCGCGCTCCTTCTCGCGCTCGTCGGCGTGCACGGCGTCTTCAGCTACGCTGTCGTCCAGCAGACCCACGAGATCGGGGTGCGCATGGCCCTCGGCGCAGGCACCGGCCGCGTCGTCCGGCGCGTGCTGGGTCACGCATTCCTTCACGCGGTTCTCGCCGTGATCGTCGGTCTCGCCACCGCGCTGGCCCTCGGGCGCCTGCTCCGCGCGATGTTGTTCGGCGTGGCACCGAGTGACGCCGCGACGCTGGCGTGCGTCTCCCTGCTCTTGCTGGCCGGGGTCGCCGTGGCCGCGTATTTCCCGGCGCGCCGGGCGGCGCGCGTTGATCCGATCGACGCGCTTCGCTGCGAGTGACGCGCCCCGATCCCCGCCCCTTGATCCCCGACTCCTGACCCCTGAACCCTGGTTCCCGTCGTTAGAAACTGAATCCCAACGACAGATTCGCGGTCCGTACGCCGTCCACGCCGGTGGGCTTCAGGAAGAACGGGGATCGCATGTTGCCGCTGTAACCGACCCAGTTCGCGTGGTTCGTCAGGTTCTGGACGCTCAGCGACAGCAGCAGTCGATAGCGCGGCGCATCTGGCATCGCCATCGTCCCGATTGAGAGCGCACCGCCGGATGATGTGATCGTGATGCCCGGTGGCAGCGGCACAGTGCGTTTGCCTATGCCGATCGCGTACGTGAAGTAGCCGTACGACCACCACTGCATGGCTGCTCGCTCGGTATTACGTCCGACGCCCGGGGGCCTGTCGTTGAAGATCAGGTCCCCGTTGTCGTCCAGGCCGGTTCGGATGGTGTACGGTGCGCCGCCTGAGATCGACAGGTTGACGCTGGCGCTCAGGTTCTTCAACGCGCTGCTGTAGATTGCGAAGTTGGCGCGGTGTCGAACGTCGCCGGCCGAGGGGCCCCACTCGGTGGCCAGGGTGTTGCTCGCCGGAACGCTGAAGGCGCCTTCCGTGTTGTTTCTCGCCCGCGCGAGGCCGTACGACACGAAGAAAGAGAGGCCGCGCTTCCAGCTGAAACGTGGACCGGCCGTCGCGGCACCGGCCATCGTCGAAAGAGCCGACGAGAGGTTGAACTGCGCGTTCACCGACAGCGTCTGGTTTCGCGACTGCCCGTCGGGCACGGCCTGGATGATGTTGGCGAACTGCGGATCCGGCCGGCTGCCCTTCACCGGTGCGTTCAGGTTCTCGCCGACGAGCACGCCATCCACCCGGGTGTTCGCGTAGGTCGCACCGATGCGGAAGTTCTTGGTGATCTGCCGATCGACGCCGGCGCTCAGCCGCGTGTTGTGCGCCATCACGAGGTCCTCGGCCAGCAGGTAACGATTCGTCGGCGGCACGATGCCGAACGAGCCGGGGTCGGGATAAGCCGGGTTGACAATGTTCAGTTCCTGCTGGTGGAAGCCATCCACGCGCCGCGTCTGCTCGTACGTGCCGGCGCTCAGCCAGTCGTAGAACACCCCCGCGCTGGCGCGCAGGGTCGTCTTGCCGTTCTTGAACGGCGCCCATGTGACGCCGAATCGCGGACCGATGTTCGCCGTGTCGCGCACGTGCGTCTGCGCCTCGAACCGGACGCCGGGGCTGAGCGTGAAGTTCTTCCTGACGCGGATGTCGTCCTGGACGTACAGCGCGGCCTGCACGTTCGTGTAGGCGATGTTCGGATCGCCGAGTCGCCGCGTGTACGTCCGCGGCAGGCCGGCGGCGTACGCCGCCAGGCTGTCGAAGGTGTACGTGCCGAGGTAGTTGGACGCATCGTCGGAACGGTACCGGCCACCGTCGAGCGAGATGCCGCCCCTCCAGGACTGTATGCCGCGCACGTAGTCGAGGTCGGACTGCAGCGAGAAATTGCGCGTATGGCGTCCGCCTGCCCGCTGTGCGCCGCCGCCCGTAAACGCGTCGTTCACGACGATTGTGGGCGCCTCCGTGACGGAGCGGGAGCTGGTGTCGCTCCAGCCGACGTAGAGGCGCGTGTTGATGAAGAAGCGCCGCCCGAGCGGGCCTGCTTCCTGGATCCGCAGGGTGTAGGTCTGATTGTTGCTCGAGTACGCCCGTTCGATCAGATCGTACGCGCCCACGCCCTGGTTCTCGGTGCTCGAACTGTAGCGCGAGAACCCCACGCGAATCGTCTGGTCCTTGGTGATCGCGTAGTCGAAAAGCCCCGACAGACCGATGTTGCTGCTCGGCGTCCGCAGTTTCATGTTCTCGGCGCGCGTGCCGGCGAGAGTGGCCGCGTACAGGTTCGGCGTCCGGTACGCGCTGCTGTCGCTGATCGACAGCGAGAAGCTGCTCCTGTTCTTGATCAGCGTGCCGCCGATGTTCATCCCGACACTGCGAGTCTGCGCCGGTCCTTTCTTCGGGATGAGCGGGTTCCGGCCGTCCATCGCGCTGTCGTAGAAACCGAACCGCCCCTGCCCGCGCAGCGGCCCGATCCCCGGTTGCGTGATGATGTCGATGAACATCCCTCCGGCACCGTGGTTCTCGGCCGCGAACATGTCGCGCGTGATGTGGATCGACTTGATCTGCGCCTTCGGGGGCAGCTGCTGTCCCTCGAAGCTGTCCACCCGGATCGCCGCGCCCGGCCCCGCCATGTCCTGCAGTTGTCGCCGCATCTCGTCGGGGTCGTCGGAGAGCGCCTCCACCTGCTCGCGCGTCAGCGCGGTGCCGAACGTGCCCGCCCGATCCGCGGCCGCCTGCTGCGGATCGCGCCCGACCGTGATCTCCTCCGCCAGTTTCTTCATCGGCAGCACGAGGACGTGCTTGTTGTCGCCGGCTCTCACGCGCAGGTCCCGCAACAGTCCCAGTTCGAAGCCGGGAAACTCGCCGGTGACCGAGTAGCGGCCGGGCGGCAGGTGGTCGACGGTGGCGATGCCCCTGTCGGACGTCTTCACCGGAGCGATCGACACCTTCTTCGTGGTGGCGTCGATGCCGACGACGGCGACGGTGGCGTTGGGAATGACGGCGTTGCTCGGATCGACGACGGTGATGAGCAGCCGTCCCTCGCGCGCCTGCGCATGGGCGGAAGCGGCAAGGGCGAGAACCAGCACGAACGAGACACCGAGAACAGCCAGGGCCTTCATGGCGACCTCAGAGGAAAAACTGTCAGCCGAGACCTGTCAGTGGGGCAACAGTCCTGTCGGGGGCTTGACGACCTCGAATCTCCTCGCGTCGATGCGCGCGTTGATGCGGAACCCGTCGAAGTTCGTCTCTTCGACGGTGTCGCCTGCAACCGCCCTCCTCAGGCGG
>Ga0316628_100004061_pt1 | contig 11404 bp, 11 predicted proteins | sample OWC_Aug_M2_C1_D5_FD_207648 | JGI IMG/M metagenome (GOLD analysis project Ga0316628, IMG submission 207648) | Wetland soil microbial communities from Old Woman Creek delta, Ohio, United States - OWC_Aug_M2_C1_D5_C | ecosystem: Environmental > Terrestrial > Soil > Wetlands | place: USA: Ohio... | reverse complement strand
CAGCTGGCGTCTCAAGAGCCGAGCAGACACTCACCCACCAACCAGGGGGTCAGTCTTGGACGCCGATCGAGGGTCAAAATTGGACGCCGATTGACAGTCGGCGGCGATTCTGCGCGCTGTGGTGGCCCTGGGGAGACGTATACGTGGGGGGCTCAGGGCTGGTCGATCTCGGGGGCAAGATGGGTCCGGTCACCCGAGCGGAACTGGATCCGGTGATCAATACCTTCGCTCGAACCCTCGCCCGATAGCGAGACCGCCCGAATCGCGCGCACGTGAGCTGTCGACGCGGTACAACCGGTCAAAAACGTGCGCCTGATCCTCGGGGGATAGCCCGGGCCCGTGTCGTGGACCACGAGCACGGCCGCGCCGTTTTCCCGCGCGATCCTCACTAGGATTTCCGAACCGGCCGGCGCATGACGGAGCGCATTGTCGAGCAGATTGTCCACCACTTGACGCAGGCGGTGTGAATCACCGCTGATTGCCACCGACTGCGCCTTGAGATGGACCTGCACTCCTTTCTCCAGTCCGCGAGCCGCGTGCACCGTGACCACCGCCTCACGCGTGATGTCGCAGAGATCGTAGGGACTGACGTCGAGCGCGCATTGCTTGGCGTTGATGCGCGACACCAGATGCAATGTCCCTACTCCGCGGCGCGCCACCTCCGCTACGAGATGCGGTGCTATGCGGATGAGCTACGGGAGATGGGAGCAGCCGCGCACGCGTGACGAATCGACTCATTGGTTCGGTCAGTCATTGTGTGTGATGTCAGGTCAAAGGCTGATCTCGCTCATCTGGGGCCACCTTGGTGCGAGTAGCATGCGATGCAGAGTGGTGTCGGCATGACGCTCAGCACAATCTCACTACGCGATGATTTGGCGTTCCCCGCCGGCCCGTGCTGCTACGGACGGTCGCCGCCGACGCAGCCGAACCGCCACGCTTGCGGCCGCGGCGGGCCAGCTGAGTTCGTGCCGATCGATTGCCCCAGGCGCTGGCGGGCCGTGACCGGGAGGGATGCACTCATGCCGTGCCGATCGTGCGGACGCGATACTCGGGGCGGCGCCGTCTTCTGCGACGGCTGCGGAGCGCAACTCACACCGAGTTGCCGTGAATGCGGGCGCGAGGTACGGCCCGACGCGCATTTCTGTGACACCTGCGGGGCTCAGATACAGGTTTCAAGTGTAGGGAATCAGGGGTCGGAAACGACCAGAACCGAGCACCCAAAACCCGACGCGTGGCACCCGAAACCTGATCCCCGCAGCTACACCCCTAAGCACCTTGTCGACAACAAGACCCTCACCTTGCGTGCCGCGCTCGAACCCCTGTTGTCGGAGATCTACGAATGGTTCACGGAACGCTTCGGGACCCGCGATCTGAAGGAAGCGAAGGCGCTGCCGGAGGAGCTACAGTGATGCATTGCGCGTCCTGTGGCCACGAGAACCGTGGCGAGGCGAAGTTCTGCGAGGAATGTGCGAGGGCGCTCGCACTGACCTGTTTCCATTGTGGCGCCGTGCTGCGCGCCACGGCCAACTTCTGCGACGCGTGCGGAACGGCGCTCGTGCGCAGTCAACAGCCCAGTACGCACCCTGAAAAGAAAAACGCTGCTCGGGATGATCGATCTATAGCCGTTCTTCACGAACACGAGTCACGAACACGAATCACGGGTGAAGAGGGCGAGCGCAAGACGGTGACCGCCCTGTTCGCCGACATCAAAGGATCGATGGAGCTGATCGAGGACCTCGATCCCGAAGAGGCGCGCGCCATCGTTGATCCGGCCCTCACGCTGATGATGGAGGCCGTCCATCGCTACGACGGCTACGTGGCGCAGTCCACCGGCGACGGCATCTTCGCGCTGTTCGGGGCGCCGGTGGCGCGCGAGGATCACCCGCAGCGGGCGCTCTATGCGGGCCTGCGGATGCAGCAGGACCTCAAGCGGTACTCGGACACGCTGCGCGAGCGGGGGCAGGCGCCGGTCTCGATCCGCGTCGGGGTGAACACCGGCGAGGTAGTCGTGCGCACGCTGCAGACCGATGAGACGCACACCGAGTACGTGCCCATCGGCCATGCGACGAGTCTGGCCGCGCGGCTGCAGAGCCTGGCGGCGCCGGGCTCGATCGCCATCAGCGAGGCGGTGCGCAAGTTCGTCGAGGGATACTTCGCGCTCAAGGCGCTCGGCCCCGCCCGTATCAAGGGGGTGGGCGAGCCGGTCAACATCTATGAGGTCACGGGGCTCGGCCCGCTGCGCACGCCCTTGCAGCGCGCCGTCGGCCGGGGGCTGACGAAGTTCGTCGGGCGGCAGCGTGAGGTCGAGGCCCTCAAGCAGGCGGCGGAGCAGGCGAAGGCCGGACACGGCCAACTGGCCGCCGTCTTCGGCGAGGCGGGGGTGGGCAAGTCACGGCTGTTCTACGAGTTCAAGGCGATGGCGCAGGCGGGCTGCCTGGTGTTGGAGACCTTCTCGGTCTCGCACGGCAAGGCCTCAGCTTATCTGCCTGTGATCGATCTGCTGCACGGTTACTTCGACATCCACGCCGAGGATGATGCACGGAAACGACGCGAGAAGGTCACGGGCAAGGTCATGACGTTGGATCGTGCCCTGGAAGATACGCTGCCGTACCTGTTTACCCTACTGGGCCTGGTGGAGGGCGAGGACCCGCTGGCCCAGCTGGACGCGCAGCTGCGGCGCCGGCGCACCCTCGAGGCCATCAAGCGCCTGGTGCTGCGCGAATCGGTGCAGCAACCGGTGTTGGTGCTGGTCGAGGATCTGCATTGGATCGACACGGAGACCCAGGCGTTGCTCAACCTCCTGGCCGACGCGATCGGCACCGCCCGGGTGCTCCTGCTCGTCAACTATCGCCCGGAATACACCCACGGCTGGGGCAGCAAGACGTACTACACGCAGGTGCGGCTCGATCCGCTGGGCCACGAGAGTGCTGCGGAGATGCTGGCCGCACTGCTCGGCGACGATGCCGAGCTGGAGCCGCTCAAGCGCCTGATGATCGAACAGACCGAGGGCAATCCGTTCTTCATGGAAGAGATCGTGCAGAGCCTGTTCGACGAGGGTGAGCTGGTGCGCAACGGCACCGTGCGGCTCACCAGGCCGCTGGGCGCGCTCAAGCTCCCACCTACGGTACAGGGGATGCTGGCCGCACGCATCGACCGCCTGCCGCCGGAGCAGAAGGAGCTGCTGCAGACGCTGGCGGTGCTCGGCAAAGAGTTTACGCTCAGCCTGGTGCGCGCCGTCACCGGGTGCGGCGACAACGAGCTGAACCGGATGCTGGGTGAGCTGCAGCTGGCGGAGTTCATCTACGAGCAGCCGGCCGCGGGGGAGGTGGAATACACCTTCAAGCACGCGCTGACCCAGGAAGTGGCCTACCACTCGGTGTTGAACGAGCGTCGGAAGCTCCTGCACGAGCGGGTGGCGGCGGCGATCGAAGGGCTGGGGGCGGGGCGGCTGGAGGATCGGCTAGTGGAGGTGGTGCATCATTACAGCCGCAGCGGCAACGTGGCCAAGGCGGTGGAGTACCTGGAGCGGGCGGGACACCGAGCGGCCCAGCAGGCGACCCATGGTGACGCGGTCGGCTATCTGCGGAGAGCCCTCGAACTGCTCCCGCAGCTGCCCGACAGCGCGGATCGCATCCGGCAGGAACTGGAGCTGGGGATATCACTGGTCGATATGCTGTGGGTCACGAGAGGGTATGCGGCGCCTGAGACGATCGAGGCGACGGAGCGCCTCGCGGCGCTGGCCGAACACAGCGGCACCCTCACGCAGCTCGTCGACTCGGTGTATAGGAGATGGCAGGTCGCCCTGGTCTCGGGCGAGTTACCCGCCTGCAGTGCGCTTGCTGACCAGGCGCTCGACCTTGCCGTTCGTGAGGGCAGTCCCGCACGTCTCGGGACAGCGCATTTGCTCCAACTGCAAACGCGCTCTTACTGTGGCGACCTCGCCGGCGCTGAGGAACATTTCACGGCCGGGCTGCCGTTCTTCGACGACCCCGGCTTCCGGCAGTTGCCCGCCGGCGCCGTATTTGCCTTTGCTGACGCAAGCTGGAACGCGTGGCATCTCGGCCGCGCCGATGTGGCCCGCGAGCGCATGGCTCAAGCGATGGCTGCCGCGGACCCGAACAACCCGTACGACCTGGCGTGGTCAGAGGTGAATGCCGCCATACTTCGGGTTTGGCTCAGAGAATACGAACAGGCCGAGGCGTTGGCGGCGCTGGCGCTGGCGCGCTCGGAGAAACATCAATTTCCGGACGTGGTCGCCTGGTCCCGGATCGTCCTCGGTAAAGCGCGAGCGCAGCGCGGACGCGCGAGCGAAGGCGTCGCGCTGATCCGGCAGGGAATCGCTGGCTTGCAAGAAATCGGGTTCCGCTGGGCCGGCACTTATTATATCGGAGCGCTGGCAGAGGCGCAGGCGTGCGCGGGAGCCATCGGCGATGCGCTCGCCACGGTCGAACAGGCGCTGCAGGCCAATCCCGACGAACTCGTAAACCGGCCAGAGCCTCTCGTACTGCGCGGCACCCTACGCCTCGCACAGGGACAGACCGCGCTGGCCGAGGCCGAGTTCCGCGAGGCGATCGCGCTGGCGCGCCGCATGGGCGCGAAAGCATTGGAGTTGCGCGCGACCATGAGCCTCGCGCGTCTGCTCGCCCAACAGAGCCGCCGCGACGAAGCCCGCCCCATGCTTGCAGAGATCTATAACTGCTTCACCGAGGGCTTTGATACCGTCGATCTAAAAGAGGCGAAAGCTTTATTGGAGGAGCTGCAGCTGCAACGGCGGCCCTCTCATGGTCACTCGCCCCCGACGAGCCTCGCGACGTGCGCACAACGGGAAAACGTCGATGAAGACTAAAGGTCCAGCTGAACATATCATGGCCACGTACGTCAGCCTGCGGATTGGAATGGGCGTGATTGCGTTGCTGTTTCCACCGATCTTATGGATTGGCGGCCATATTTGCGCTCACTTGTCACTCCAACCGTCGATGAGTGCGTACTACCACGCCGGCGGTGGCGCTATGCGTGACGAGTTCGTGGGAATCCTCTTCGCAGTAGGCGTCTTTCTGTACCTATACAAGGGATATACTATCCACGAAAACTACGCGCTGAACCTTGCCGGACTCTTTGCCGTCTTGGTGGCGATCTTCCCCATGGAGTGGGACTGCGGCACGGGCTGCAAGAGATTTACCGTGCACGGCACCTGTGCGATACTCTTCTTCCTCTGCATTGCTTACGTCTGCATCTTCCGAGCCTCCGACACGCTGAGCCAAATGACGGATCAGATCAAGATCAAGCGCTACAGAACCGCATACACGCTCCTTGGCGTGGGAATGATCGCTTCTCCCGCAATCGCGTTCATTCTAACTGTGGTCCTACAGCTTCAACGATCTATAGTGTTCTTTGTTGAAGCGACTGGAGTATATTTCTTCGCCACATACTGGCTGGTAAAGAGCTGGGAAATCGCATCGACCAACGTAGAAGAAATGGCAATTCACGGAAAGTTGAGAGTCATTCCATTTCATATGGCGGACACGTTTAGAAGGCTACCAGTTACTCGGGTTGAACAGTCAGATAAGCAGTAGGCCACGGTTTACGCAGAATCTTTCAAGGGTTTTTCCTCATCAAGATTGTGCTCACGACACAGTATGATGCGTGCCGGCGCCGCTTTTTCGCTCTCTCTCTGAATCCAATTGTCCTGCTACGGGCTGTACGGCTTGTACCGCGAGTTCTTCCACGAGCTCGTTCGGTGCCGGCTACGGCCACGAGTGTGCCACGTCTGCTCAGGCGGCGCCCGCAGCGGGTTCGGCGAGCCGGCGTTCCGCGATCTCCCGCTGATTGGCCCGCAGCAGGCGCTCCTTCTTCACCGCATCGAACTTTTGATACAGGTTCTGGGCGATCATCACGGCCGACTCCATGCGCACGCCGTGACGCCGGTAGCCATCGACGACCTCGCGGAAGATCGAGTTGCGTCGGCGCACCATTTGATACAGGGCGACGTAGCCGTCAATCAGCTGGTCGACTGTCATCTGCCAGGGCCGGTAGACGACATGGTGGCAGTCGTAATGCTCCCAGTTCGTATCGAAGATCCGTCCTTCGCGACGCAACTCCCGATGCAGGGCAGTGTTGGGGTAAGGCGTGAGAATGTTGATCATAATCGCATCAAGCTGCGACGCCTCGTAGAAACGATAGATCTGCTCAAAACTCTCGGGCCCGTCAGTGTCCAACCCGCAGATGAAATTGCCCTGGATCATCATGCCGCGCTCGTGGATGTCATCGATCACGCGCCTGAGCCCATCGTGCAGACCGACCGTCCCGTGCTTGCGCAGCTTCCACCCGAGGGTCTCGATACCAACGACTAGCCACTTGACCCCTCCGATCGCCAGCGCGTCCAGGATCTCGCGGTCTCGGAGGCGTCCGAGCGTGATCTCCAGGCCGATCTTTTTTCGCAGCGGTGCCAGGGCATGCATGAGGTCGACGGTGAAGCGCTTGTCCAGCCCGAACGTGGCGTCGCAGAGCGTCACCAAACTCGGCGCCACGTGGGCCACCTCGTTGTAGATAGTCTCGATGTCGCGTAGGAGATACTTGCCCTGCATGAAGGCGCTGCAGAAAGTGCAGAAGTACGGACAGCCGATCGAGGTGGGCACGGTCGGCACCTGATACCATCGTCGGCTGGCCAGCGACTGGTAGAAATTGTGCGGGTAGCGAAACTCCCCGGCCGCGTCGGTGATGTACAGTGGCTGCCTGCCGTGCGGGCGCAGCTTCTCGTCGGCGATGTCGCGTAGCAGCGTCCGCCACTGGTCTTCGCAGAGACTGCCGGCGATCACGTCGCAGAACGGTGCCGCCTCGTGGTACGTGTCGGGGCCGCGGAAGTGCGGGCCCCCGAAGATCACGATCTTGCCGCGCCGGCGCAACTCCGCGCCCACACGGTAGGCGGCCGGCGCGGTCTCCGTATAGACGCTGATGCCGACGGCGACGGCATCCGTCGACCGATCGACGCCAGCTTCCTTGCAGACCGATACGCGAGCCTGCCAACCGATCGACTCGGCCCACACCTTCAAGACATCGAGCACGATGGGATAGAAGTGGATGAAACTCGAGAAGTGTCGAGACCCATACAGATGGTACAGGTCGATCTTCACGGTGTCCCCCTCCCACCTGGTCTGGACCCGCTGGAACTATGCGATCGGCGCGACGTCGTTGTCAAGGGGCACCGCTTGGTAAGGGTATACGCCGAGTCAGCGGAGGAAGGCGATGATGGACGCCACTGCCCGCGCGTGCGTGACGACGCGCGGCGGGATTGTAGGTTCTCCTTCTGATGTCCGTTGCCCTTGCTCCAATCGAGGCGGAAACGCCGACCCCCGGCAACGGGACGCGACACCTCTTCGTGTCCATCGGCGGCTCGTATGCGTCGGGTCAGGGTGCGCCGGACGGCAAGATCAACTCAACAGACTCTCTTCGGGCCCCCCAGACCATGCTGGGCATGTCCCTACCCCCAGAATGGATTGAAGCGCGCTGTTCTAAGTCATAGCTGACCCTGATGGCTGAGGTAGCGAAGATAATTGTAGACGTGGCTCGATCAGGAATGGCGCTCAGCTTGAGTCTTTGCGAGCGCAGCGCGCTTGCGGTCGCCTTTCTCTTGCCTCTCCCACGCACACCCTGTCCACCGAATACGTCCCGGATTTAGCTCATTTCGAGAGGCAAGGAGCAGACCATGATATACGTCTTACTCCGGAGGTCGCCCCCGCCGCCCGCTCTTGCGGTTGCGGACTTGCTTTTCTCATCGCTGGTCGGTTTGGGCCGCACGGGCATACTTGAGACACCGAAAGGTCTCAGCATGTCAAGTAAAGTGGGGGCTGGACACGTGGCACCGACCACCTACACCTCGCGGAAGTGGCGACTGCACAGATTGGCCGCCCTCGCCCATTTTCTGGCGTTGATGCGTTCAAAGCGCGCAGCACGGTTACATCCACGTATCAGCGTTCTCTCCCGACCACCACAAAAACTCGTCCACCCCGTCGAGGGAAACGATAGCGATCGACCGGACAAAGTCGTGTTCCAACATTGCATTCAGATCCCCCGGCTGCTCGTCGCTTGAGATCGCGTGCCTAATGCCCGGCGACTGGTTGTACTCGTACCACAGCCAATTTTTGGCCTTGAGCTGAGATTCTGGTATCTGAACATGGCCTTCCGGCGAGCCGAGATCGACATCGGCCGCCCACAATTTGGCAGTGGTGAAAATGACCGGCAGGAGTACCGCGCAATGGCGGCTGCCGAGAAGCTGTGTTTTCGCTGAAAGCAGGTTCACGAACCCATTGAGCCCCCGGCAGATCTGGGTCGCAGCCACCTCTATCGCGTCCCTGTCGGGCTTCCCATCTTTGTCGCCAGTTTCCGGACCCTCAATCACTAGTCCAACGTGAAAGACATCCTCGGCGGCGGCGGCAATCTTTCTGGCCCCCGATACAACGGACCCCCAAGGGCCGGTGACCTGCGGATGTCCGTTCGGGGGCTGCTGGCTCACCTCCTCCAGGATGAGCTGCGGCACGCGCGCGGTCCGTCTGGAGTAGGGTGCTCGGACAAAGCACCAATTCGACATCCTCGGGTTGACGCGCTTACACTCCGCGAGGAGGGTCGCAGAACGGTCCCGGCCGAGCTTAAGCACGAAATCGATTCGCGTTCCGGTTTCTTGGGTTTGCACTGGAACTTCGGTCGCCTCAAAGATCCACTTTGACCTAGCCCCGTTGGCGAGCTCGTGCGCGCGGCGCAGTATGCAGTATTGAAAAGGATAACCATGTCGGTTCAGGACCTTCTCGAAGCTCGCCGCGATCGCGGCCGCATCTTGGGTCGAATGGCTTACCATCGGTCGCCTCCTTTTGGGCCAGTCTCCTGCGAAGGGTGGTTGGAAACCTCACTCGTACTGCTGCCGCACTATGCTCTTGAGAGCGCCAGCTTTGAAGTCCGGCAGGTTTGTGGCAGATTCCTGTTGCGATGGGGAAGTACGACCGGCTGGGCGATTGGCTCAGTAGGCAAACAGATTCAGAGCTGACTGTCTCGTTCGCGGAAATTGAGCGTGTACTTGGGGATGATCTGCCGGATGTGGCGCGAAGGCGTCCTCAGTGGTGGGCGAATGAGGCATCCGCGCGAACACGGCATGTTCAGTGTCGCGCGTGGCTTGATGCCGGCTGGGCCGCATTCCCCGATCTCGCGAGACAAACCGTTTCGTTCAAACGACGGTAAAGACTGAGTAGGTGAGCGGTCCTCTCCGGGCAGACTCCTTGCGGGCCGGCCCGCGGCCCTTATTTCGCGGCCAGCAGGGCATCCATCTGACCGGCCGCTTCGCGTTGCAGTTGCGGTGCGGCCATCTCGCATACGAAAGCCAGCGGGAAAATTGGGGGCATCGAGCCCTGAGCAAGGCACAGAAGATCAGGGAACGTTTCGGGGGCAGCGCAAGTATTCTCGATCCCTTCCCAGCGAAGCCGAAGGGCATGCACTGGCGCACGTATTGGCGCTGGCACGGGCGGCACGACGAGGCGCTCGAGCGCGACCTCGCCTACCTCTCGATGATGCTTGCGAGATGGAGCTAGGTTGCCTTGCCAGAAAAGGCGGTGGCACGCGAACTGCGCGGCCCGGAGCTGACTCGTTAGCCGGCATTGCGGGCTATCAGCGAAGCGAACCGCTGAAGGGTCGGCACGGTGGAGGGGTATATGGGCAAAGATGATCACTGGCACTTTCATCCAGACAGCCCAACAATCCCGGTTCGGATCTATGACACGCGACCGCGAGACGATGATGGCAGCTTCAGCTTCCTCGACGAAGACGGCCGCCGTTGGTTCATCTGCGAGGATCGCCAGATCGATTGCGTTTGTTCTGGCCGCGGCTGCGACTGTTGCGATGGCACCGGGCGGTACTGGTGCGAGCACATCGAGTGGACGAAATTGCGGTGCGTGTACTGTTCTGCGCCGGTCAAGTGGCTCTGGGAGTCGTGACCACCCGGAACGCATAAGCCCCGGTGCTGCCGAGGGCCACCGAGGCGGGCCGCCTTGTTACCACGGGCGAGCTACTAACGACGGCCCAGTATCATCGAGTCACGCGCCGGCCTCGCTTCTGACGCGTCGGCCCACTTGCCGGACGGCTCGGCTGGGTCGGGGTGCATGAGGGCACCCTGGTGCAACAAGAACGCTCACCCGCCTACGACCTCGCTACCGCCTTCTTCCACGATGTTCGCGTCCACCCGGTAGCCCTGGTCCACCACCTGCATCGGGTCCACCTCGATCCATGGGCCCACGTGCTGCTGATACGCAACGTAGTAATCTTCGAACGAGGGGATCACCGCCTGCGACGGCCCGGTATAATCCCACCGGTCGGAACCTGGCACCGTGTGTGCCGTGATCGAGGCCGTGCCCTGTCGGCCGAGCGAGTCGGTCACCGCCACCTCAATCACCACATCCATGTCCACGATCGGATCCACCCTCAAGTTCAGGGAGGATGGTTCGATCGTATAGTGCAACGTTGGCGTGTCACGGGGCACCTATTTCGGCGGGTCCCGTAGCCGTCGTGAGGGGTGAAAGCTCAACGACAGGAATCACTCGGTCGGTGCGACTCCGGTACTTAGCGAAGGTCGGGTAGATCGCGTCAAGCTTGGGCCACAAGCGCGCCGCTTCCTCCGGGTTGACGGTTCGCGCACGATAGAGGCCACGGGAGCGGCGAGTTTCAACGGTGACCTCCGGGTGTGCTACCAGATTGAGGTACCAGTTCGGCGGCGCGCCGCTGCCGGCGAACGAACCGGCCACGTACAACCGGCAGCCGTCTTGAGCGTAGAATAGCGGCGTTGATGTCTCCCTCCCCGTCTTCCTGCCGCGAGTCGTAAGAATGAGAGAGTCCTGGCCGATGAGCCGGGAGCGGCCAAGCCCTAGCCTGTGGAACAGAAACTTGTGGAGTCTGCTGCCAGCGCGGATCACGCGCGGATTCCACCCCTTCCTCGTTAGGAACGTGGCAATTTGTTCGACTAGGGTCATACCACCCTAAGCCGGTGCCAGGGCTATGCCAGACGCCACTGAGCTTAGGATCTTGAGAGGCCGCTAGTTCCCGTCGCGAAGCTGGGAACCCCAGAAGTGCGTCACGGCATCGGTTGTCGCAATCTGTGATGGGAGGACGGTTTCATAAGCGGCGGATGATCTCGATTTCACCTTCGCCAGCGATCGGATCCAGCGCTCTGCGCGCGCCCGCGGAGCTGATCCTCCACGGAACGGGATTTTTCCTGATCGCCGAGGGCGCATTCCCGCGCGCTTTGGCTGCGGGGCAACGAGAGGAGGCTGGCACCCCGGCTTGACATCCCCCTCCGCGGACGTACGCTGGGGTCGACTTGGAAGGAGGCATCATGCCCAAGTACCTCATGAAGGCTTCGTTCACGCCGGAG
>Ga0316628_100004060_pt1 | contig 11406 bp, 5 predicted proteins | sample OWC_Aug_M2_C1_D5_FD_207648 | JGI IMG/M metagenome (GOLD analysis project Ga0316628, IMG submission 207648) | Wetland soil microbial communities from Old Woman Creek delta, Ohio, United States - OWC_Aug_M2_C1_D5_C | ecosystem: Environmental > Terrestrial > Soil > Wetlands | place: USA: Ohio... | reverse complement strand
ATGTGAACGGGTCTTTCTCCTTGCAGAAGTAGCCCTTGCCTTCGATCACATAGGCGAAGACCGTGTGAGCCGGGTCGGTCGGGTGGAAGTGCTCCGACCCCGGCGGGACCGTCACATCCAGATAGACCGGGTCGGTCACAATGTCGCGGACAGGTCCCTGCGCGTCGGCAACCCGGCCGCAAATGATCCGAATCCGGGTGCCGTTATCCAGTGCCACCTCGGGGATATCCGCGGCCTTCACGTCCCGGTATCGAGGATCCATCATCTTGTGACTTGCGGGCAGATTGGCCCAGATCTGAAAGCCCAACATCCGCCCGGCGGTATTGCCCTTGGGCATTTCCTGGTGAATGATCCCGCTGCCAGCCGTCATCCACTGCACCTCCCCGCCACGGATGATGCCCTGATTGCCCATGCTATCGCCATGCTCCACCGTTCCGTCCAGGACGTAGGTGATCGTCTCGATGCCCCGATGCGGATGCCAGGGAAAACCCTTGATGTAATCCGCAGGCCTGTCCGACCGGAAATCGTCAAGCAGAAGAAATGGATCGAACAGCGGCACTTCGTCAAATCCGAACGCACGCCGCAGGTGCACGCCTGCTCCTTCAATCGTAGGCGTGCTTCGCCATACCTTGCGAATCTTTCTCGTTTCGCTCATTGTATCGCCTCTGCTCTTTCAACCACCGCATTGGACCTGGCGTCCTGTGCTCACCTGCCCCATTGTAGCCGCCGACCGCCATGGGCGGCGCAAGGTTTTTCCTGAATGCGGCAATGACTTGCCGGAAGTTGCGCGTTACAATACCTGCCCGATGTAAGTCACGATCCAGCGTCCACTGATGGAGGTACAACGAATGTCGCACTCGCGTGAAAGTCATGATCGTCAGGAGATACATCTGCACAACGACCACCCCTGCTGTATGCGAGGGAAGAGGGTGGGGCAAGCCCCGCCCTGGACGCAGCGGCTTCGGCACACATGGCTGTGCTGGCTGCTGCCGATAGCCGGGTTGCTGTCGCTGGCGTGGTTCCTGATCCGCGTGATTCCCAAGCCATCGCGAGCGATGTACCCATGCCAGCGCATGGCCATGCCGCTGGCGTCGGGCTTTGTCGCCTGGCTGGTTGGAGTAGTCGGGTCTGTCGTTGCGTTTCGCAAGGCCAAAGGCCTGCTGCGGCAATCCCGGCTGCCGCTGGCGCTGGCGTGCATTGCGGCCATGGTCGTCTTTGGCGTGATGGCCGTCAGGAACACGCCGGAGAACCAGTTGGCGGCCGCCGAGCAACAGAGCCATGGCCCTCTCGGCCAAGGCAAGGGTATCTATCCCGGCCGGGTCGTCTGGGTCCACGATCCCAACGCCACCAACTGGGCCGGGTCGGGCGACGGACACCCCTGGCAGAACGAGCATACGAGTCAGGCGGAATGTGACGCAATGGTCTCCAAGGCCGTTCGCTCGCTGACCGGCGAAACGACGGACGCCAAAGCGTGGGACACCCTGTTCCGCTATCACAATAAGATTCTCGGCAAAGGCGACGTCGGTTACAGGGCTGGCGAGAAGATCATGATCAAAGTGAATTTCGTCGGTATGATTGCCGGCGGCAGGTGCGTCGATTCCAAGACCTACGCGGTGCTGAAGGAGTGGGAAGACTACATGAACACCTCGCCGCAGTTGATCGCCGCCCTGCTCAGGCAACTGACGCAAACGGCGGGCGTCACGCAGGCGGATATCACTGTCGGCGACACCTTGTGCCTCTTTACCAACGATTACTACGACCTGCTTCACAGGCAATTCCCCGAAGTCGCATATATGGACAGTCAAGGCACGTCCGGCCGGACCAAGGCCGAGCTTTCCACGGTTCCGATCTACTGGAGCAGTCGGCCTGAAGGCGTCAAGCAGGACTATCTGCCCAAGGCCTACGCGGAGGCGGAGTACTTCATCAATTTCGCCAATCTCAAGGCTCACAACGGCGCGGGCGTCACGCTCTGCGCGAAGAACCATTACGGCTCGCTGGTTCGCACTCCGCCGGCGAAGGGTTATCTCGACCTGCACAAGAGCGGCTTCAACCATGACACCAAGCAGTACCGGAACCTGGTGGACCTGATGGGCCACGCCCACACCGGCGGCAAAACCATGCTCTACCTGATCGATGGGCTCTACTGCGGCACGCACACCGCCGATCGCATCCCCAGGAAGTTCGCCTCCGCTCCCTTCAACGACGACTGGACCTCCAGCCTGTTCGCTTCACAGGACCCGGTGGCGATCGACTCGGTGGGCTTCGATTTTCTGCTGGTCGATCTGCCGAAATCCACGAGTATGCCGGGCACGGACGATTATCTCTACGAGGCGGCCCTGGCCGACAACCCGCCTTCCGGCACGTACTACGATCCGGACCATGCGGAGAACACGACCCGCCTGGCCAGCCTCGGCGTCCACGAGCACTGGAACAACGCCGAGGAAAAGCAGTATTCGCGCAACCTCGGTAAGAATGAAGGGATTGAACTCGTGAAAACGTCACCGGACATCACCAAGCCGTTGTCGGTCGTTGCGCCGGGTGCCAAGGTGACCCTGCTCGCCGGCAGTTTCAGGTTCACCGAAGGCCCCGCCGCAGACGCGGAAGGCAATGTCTTTTTCACCGACCAGCCGAACGACCGCATCTGCAAGTGGTCCGTGGACGGCAAGCTGACGGACTTCATGAAGCCCTGCGGCCGATCCAACGGCATGTTCTTCGACAAGGAAGGCAACCTGTGGGCCTGTGCCGATATGAACAATCAACTGTGGAAGATCGACCCGCAGGGCAAGGTCACGGTCGTTGTCAAGGACTACAACGGCAAGTTGCTCAACGGCCCCAACGACCTCTGGATCGCTCCGAACGGAGCCATCTACTTCACCGATCCGATGTATAAGAGGGACTACTGGACGCGCAACCCCGCGATGCAGCAGGACGGCCAGCACGTGTACTACCTGAGCCCCGACCACGCGACACTCACGCGCGTCGCGACCGACCTGGTCCAGCCCAACGGCATCATCGGCACCCCCGACGGCGGCTACCTCTACGTCGCCGACATCGGGGCCAAGAAGACGTATCGTTATGCGATCAACGCCGACGGGACGCTCTCCAACAAGACGCTGTTCTGCTCGATGGGCTCGGACGGTATGACGATCGACTGCGAGGGCAATATTTACCTGACCGGCAACGGCGTCACCGTCTTCAACCCCGAGGGCAAGCAGATCGACCAGATTCCGATCAAGAAGGGCTGGACCGCCAACGTCACCTTCGGCGGCAAGGACCGGGACATGCTCTTCATCACCGCCAGCGATTCGCTCTTCGCCGTCAAGACCCGTGTGAAAGGAGCCTATTGACAGCCACGTAATTGGGAGTGAAGCATCGCCATGAACGGAGTCAGGAAGAATAACGAGGGCTACTCCGCGGAGGACCCACAGGGCCCCACGGCCGATCTGTCGGGGCCGCGATTGGAGGCCGGCAGCCAGATCGGCCAATTCCGCATCGAGCGGGAAATCGGCCGGGGTGGAGCAGGTGTCGTCTACCTGGCGCAAGATACCAAGCTGGGCCGGCGCGTGGCGATCAAGAGCCTGCCCCTGGAGTTGATGCGCGACCCCCAGATGCGCTCCCGGCTCAAACGCGAGGCCAAGCTCCTGGCCCTATTGGACCATCCCAACATCGCGACGATTCACGACATCGTGGAGCAGACCGAGAGCGGCGGCTACCTGATCCTCGAATTCATCGAGGGTGACACGCTCGCGGAGCGCATCGCTCACAGACCGATAGACCTGCGCGAGGCCCTGTCCATTGCCCAGCAGATCGCCGAGGCCGTGGCGGCGGCCCACGAGCATGGTGTGACGCACCGCGACCTGAAACCCGGCAATATCAAGATCACGCCCGAAGGCAAGGTGAAGGTCCTGGATTTCGGCTTGGCCAAGGCGGTCAGCGGTGAGGCGGCGGACCAGGAAAGCACGATCACAGAGCCGGGCCGGGTGATCGGCACGCCTGCCTATATGAGTCCGGAGCAGGCCCGCGGCAAGCCCACCGACAAGCGCTGCGACATCTGGTCGTTCGGCTGCGTCCTGTACGAGATGCTGGTTGGCAAAGTGCCCTTCGAGGGCGAGACGGTTTCCGATACGCTGGCCTGCATCCTGGAGCGTGAGCCGAATTGGAGCACGCTGCCGCAGGCCGTACCGACGAACATCCAAGTCCTGCTGCGACGCTGCTTGGAAAAGGACCCGCGCCGCCGGCTTCGCGATATGGGCGATGCGATTATCGAGATTGAAGAAACACTGCGCCTACCGGCGACGGTGCCGCCCGTGACCACCCCCGCCATTTCTCCTGTGCCGCACACTGCGGTCAATGCAAGGCCGCGAAGAATAGCGATGGCGGTTGGTGCGACGATCATTGCGGTCATGGCCGCCATCGCTTTATGGTTTGTCAACAGCAAGCCGCCTGTGCCTGTTTCGAGGGAAATCCGTCTGGTGGTTCTGCCGTTTGAGAATCTGGGGCCTGCTGACGACGAGTATTTTGCCGCCGGCATTACTGACGCTATCACCGCTCGTTTGGCCGCCCTTCATGGGCTGGGTGTCATTTCACGCCAGAGCGCCATGCAGTATAAGCAAAGAGAGAAGACTGCACAGCAGATAGCTGATGAGCTGCGGGTCGATTACATTCTGGAAGGCACGGTCCAGCGCGAGCGGCCCTCCGAGCCAACGAGTCGAGTGCGAGTGCTGCCCCAGCTTATCAAGGCCTCCAACGACACACACGTGTGGGCACAAATCTACGACAATGATATGAGCGAAGTCTTCCGGGTCCAGTCCGACCTGGCGGAGCGGGTGGCCCAGGCATTGAACATTACTCTGGTGGGACGTGAACGGCAGACCCTGCGCTCCAGGCCAACAGAGAACATGGAGGCCTACGACTACTTCCTGCGCGGCAACGAATACGGACGCCGAGGTGAGGGCGGAGATAGCCGCAAGATCGTCGTCCAGATGTACGAGAGGGCGGTTGAGTTGGATCCAAAGTTCGCGCTGGCCTATGCTCACCTCTCAAGGGCTCACACAGTCCTCTATTGGTATTATCATGATCACACTCCAGAACGCCTTGAAATGGCGAAACAAGCCGTGGACAGAGCCTTGCAGCTTGAACCGGATTTGCCGGAGGCACATCTGGCTCTGGGTCATTATTACTACCAGGGGCATCTGGATTATGACCGCGCCCTGGAGGAGTTCGCCATCGCTCGGAAGAACCTGCCTAACGATGCCAGTCTCCTGGTCTTCATCGGTTATGTTCAAAGGCGACAGGGAAGACTCGAAGAGGCGCTGGCCAATATCAAAAGAGCTTCCGAGCTTGACCCCCTCTCCAACAGTGTAATCCTTAACCTGGGCCAGACGTTCACCTTGATGCGCAACTATGCGCAAGCAATGCCATGTTTTGACAGGGCTATCTCGCTGGCACCGGATCTGCCGGATCCATATAGCGCAAAGGCCGGCCTGTACCTAGCTTGGGAAGGCAATACCAAAAAGGCACGCGGAGTCCTGGAGAAGGCATTGAAGACCATCAGATCACCGGAGGAATCTTCGATTGTCAACTTGCTGGTCACTCTCGATGTGTACGAGGGGGATTATCAGAAGGCTTTGGGCCGCCTCTCTGTGAAATCAGAAGATACGGATAGCATGGGTTTCTTCATCCCCATCGCTATGCGATATGCGGGAATCTATAGGCACATCAACGAGAATGAGTTGGCGAGGAAATACTACGACCAGAGTCGAAACATTCTCGAAGCCAGAATCCAGCAACAGCCCGACGATGCGCGTTTTCACAGCGCCCTCGGTATCGCCTACGCAGGTCTGGGTCGCAACGAAGACGCGATCCGAGAAGGAAAGATCGGCGTAGACTTACTTCCTGTAACGAAGGACGTCATGCGAGGCTATGTGCGAGCCTGGGATTTGGCGCGGATATACGTGATGGTTGGCGAATTTGACCTCGCCATCGACCAGATTGAATCTCTGCTGTCTATACCTGGTGGACTGTCGATCCCCTTACTGCGGCTTGATCCGGACTGGGCCCCGTTGCGCGAGCATCCACGCTTCAAAAAGCTCCTGGAGGCAAAGGAGTAGCTGAAGATGAGCAGAAGACGATATGGGATAGCGCTGTTGCTATTAACCTGGGTCCCGTGCGTTCCTGGAGCGCCGCCGGTGACCGTTGAGGTGACCGAGGTCAAGAAGATTTGGGATCAGGCGCCGCACAACGCCTTCACGGACCTGGCTTTCTGGAAGGACCAGTTCTATTGCGCCTTCCGCGAGGGCCGGAGCCATGTCTCTAGCGATGGCCGCATCCGCGTCCTGTCCTCGAAGGACGCCGACACGTGGGTTTCTGCGGCCCTGATTGAACTGGCCGGATATGATCTGCGAGACGCCCATTTGTCCGTGATGCCGGACAACAGGCTCATGCTCCTGGGCGGCGCTGCACCTCGCGAGAAAGATGGCCAGAGCGCCCCGACCGGCTCATTCGTCGCATTCTCCAGTAATGGCACGGACTGGACCAAGCCGCAAATCGTCGTCGCACCCGGCCGCTGGCTATGGTGCGCGACCTGGCATGAAGGCAAGGCGTACGGCGTCGCCTACCCTGCATCACAGGGCGAGCCGTACATCGAGCTGCTCACAAGCACTGACGGGATCGCGTGGCAATCGCTGGTCCCCAAGCTTTACGGCGTCGGCTCCCCAAATGAAACGACGCTGCGCTTTGACTCATCCGGCACCTGTTACGCCCTCGTCCGCCGGGACAAGCTGGACGACCAGCCGTACAGTGCCGTGCTTGGCGTCAGCCACGACGATTACACTCAATGGCAATGGTTTGACCTCGGCCCCGAGTTCAACGGCTTCGGCGGCCCGAACCTCATCCAACTGCCGAGCGGCCACTGGCTCGCCGCCGGCCGGATGCACCAGGACGGCGCCCACACCGCCCTGTGCCAGCTCGACATGACCGAGCACAAGATGACAAAGCTCCTGAGATTTCCCAGCGGCGGCGACACCAGCTATCCAGGCTTGGTCTGGCACAACGACCTGCTCTACATGAGCTACTATTCCACCCACGAAGGCAAGACCAGCATCTACCTGGCCAAGGTCAAAGTTGTCGCCGACAAATAGTTCAGCTATGGATCTGCCAGCCTCTGCTTGTATTCTTCTACTTTGGCCGCTGGCATCTTCTTGAACAGGGCCCTCAGCGTGTAGATGCCAACTATCTTGCCGTCACGTATATAGAGCCAGTCTGAGATGTCGGCCTCTGGAATCTCAATTCGGTCGCCAAGTTTCACACTTCGAACCGTCTCAGGTTCATTATTGATGGTGCCCATGATCTTGCCATCGCCTACCTGAATGTCGATGGCCCAAAAATGCTCAATGGCCCCCTCGTCTGTAATCCTGACCTTCAGTGAGAAGTCGCTCTCGCCGTGCTCTCGTTTCTCGAACACCTCCCAAAACTGCGGAAGCGTCTCGCGTGCCTTGGCAATAGCGGCGTTCATTTCCGGGTCCTCCGCATCAACGCTGATGACACGGTCCTTTTTGGAGCAACCGGCGAAACACGCCAGCGGGACTACGGCTGATAACAACGTCATGTACAATAGGCGATTCGTGCGTACCGGTCCTGGCGACACCATACTCGTTTCTCTCCTGTCGTTTGGACTCTCGCGCTCGCTTGGCGACCCACGGTGTCCGCCCGGCAGAATCCGGTTTGACATCACCTCCGTCACCAAAGCATTGCCCCTACCATACTCTCAGGACAAGCTTGCCCTGACTCGGGTCTTCGAAGGGGCCGGGGGTTGGATTCTTCCTCGATCTCTTCTTGCCGAGATAATCCGTGTCGATTCTCAAGGGCGAGCCATCGGGCTGTTCGTAGGGCAGATCCGGGACCTTCGCCCTGCCTAGCAGCTCGGTTGTGACGAGTCGTGTGGCACCCCCGCCCTCGGGGGTGATCCCAGCCGAGGGCGGCTGGGCCACATGGAGATAGACGCCGTCCTTTTCCTCAACCAACTTGATCTCGGGGTCGAAGTTCGGCAGCACGAGCGGAGCCTGTTCACTCTTGGCGGGTTTGGCGCCCTTGAGGAAGACGTTGCCGGACATCTGCATCGGGCGTGCGGCCTTGTCGTAGGGAGCCAGGCCGTTGGAGCCCACGAAGATATTGTTGAAGAACCGGTCGTCGCCGCCCTCAATTTTCTGCAGGCCCGCCACTTCCGTGCTGTGCGCTTTGTGGAACGGGGTCTCTCGCGACAGCTCAGGGTGAGGCTCGAGGGGACCGGCAAACAGATTGTGCACATATGCCCCGCCTTCGGACATATCCAACAGCGCCCGGCCTGAAAGGAAGAGATTGTTGTCAACCAGGAACGGCCCGTGGTCCACCTCCACAAAAAGCCCGGTGTCGTTGTCGTGGAACAGGTTCCGGGTCACGTGTGTGCCCTGCGCCATCCAGTCCAGCCAGACCGCCAGGCACGTGCGGTAGATGTGATTGTGGCTGATCTCGGTATCGATCGCGCCGTGAATCTTGATGCCGGCCATCTCCGCGCCCGAGAACAGCCGCCGCATATGAATGTCGTGGATGACGTTGCCGGTGATCGTGCAGAACACCGCGCCCATGCTCCCGACGACGCCCGCCTGCTCGCAGTATGAGATATGGTTATTCCGCACGATGTGGTGACCGATATTCTCCTTCGACCAGCCGTTCTTCAGAGCACGGTTGATCGTCTCGACGTAGCCCTCGGCAGTGTTCTGCGAGGTGTTGTCCCATTGATCGCCGTACTTGCCAAGCGTGATCCCCACGCACGTCGAATAGCCGATCTCGTTGTTCTCGATGATCCACCCTTTGCTCCAGTGGGTGCCGATCAGGCCGATCTGCTCGGCCGTGGGCGGCGCCCAAGGCGTGGCGGCGTGCATCATCGTAAAGCCGCGCACGGTGATGAAGTTGATCCCCGGCTTGTCCGGATAGAACACTGTCCGCCGGACGTTGATCTCGACCTCGGCCTCGTTGGGATTGACGCCCTTGAACTGCGCCCAGATCGTGGTGTTCGTCTCGTCCACCTGGCCAAACCACAGTTGGGCATCCGATGGACCCGTGAACACCAGGCAGAGCGTCTTGACCCCACTCACTGGCTTGATCTTCGCGACAAACGAACGCCATGATTGCCACCCGCCCGTATTTGGAACCGAGCAGGTGCCCAGGAGTTCTCCATCCGGCGTGTCCAGACGAATCTCGATGATCCCGCCGGTCGTTTCCGAGGCAGCACGAATCTCCACCTGCTTGACGCCCTGGCCGAAGTCAATCTTCTCATATCGAGCCCAGTCGCCCTGCTCGATCCAGCCGATACACTCTCCGCCTTCCGAGCAGGGTGCCTTTTGAACACCCTGTTGAGCTGCAAAGCCTGCCGCCGGAATCCGTTCGGCGTTCCCCGAGCCTTCGCCGGGCCGTAGCCAAGCCACGTTCAGCAGATATTGCCCATCTCCCGGGGCATACCCCGATGCATCTCCAGCGGGTTTCAGCACATCATCCAGCTTGGCTGTTTCGACGAGCCAGTGGCCGTTCAGATACACCGCCCCAGTGTGGTGATTCCGGCCCTTGGGACTGAACCAGTCGCCGCGAATCAAGTCGCTGTACGGGTTGAAGGCCCCAAAGAAGCCGTTGGGGATTACGACCTTCCAGGTGTCGTTTTGCACCTTCTGCCAACCCTTAACGGCTTCCGAGCCCTTGATGATGACTTTGTCGCCCTTGGCGGCTCGATAGACGATTCTCTTCGAGTCCGACTCGCCCCCACGAGGCGGCGTGACTCGTTCGCGATACGTCCCCGCGTGCACGGTGATCACGTCGCCGGCCTGCGCCCTCTGAGCCGCCGCCGAGATCGTCTTCAACGGCTTAGAGGCCGAGCCATCATTCGTGTCACGTCCATCCACCGAAACATGATAGTCCCGAGCAGACAGCGACGAAGCAAGCAACGCCACCAAAACGATTGAAGCTATCTTCCCCATCATCGCATTTCCTTTCCTGCACTTGGCGAGGTTCCGATTCTCCAACTCACTGCCGGGAGCATAGCTTGGCTAATCAGGGACGTCAAGCGGGCAGAAACACACGCGGCCCTCCTGCTTGCAGGTGGACTTAATGACAGTTCGGCCGGGGAGGGCGTTGGAAAAGAGCGCCCTCGGCCCGGTCATTTCCACTATCCGGATTGCGGGTGTCAACTAACTGCCCAAGCCTCGATTCGCAGGCGTCAGAAGGTCAATCGCAGCAGACGTCAGCGCCGCATAGGAGGTCTCTGAATATGGACGAGCAGCGAGTCCGTGCTGGCTCCGTCGTCGTCGGTCGCCCGTGCGCACAGGTCGGGACTGGTGGTCACGTAGTTGAGGGGATGATCCGTCCAGTCCATCGCCCAACCGTCGCTGCCGTCCGTGTCCTCGCCAATCTCCTTGGCACCGGCAAAGAACTCCACTTTCACGATGAACCCGTCGACGTCCGACGCCTCGGCTTCGATTCTGATCGTCTCGGGCAAGGAAGTGAACGTGGTTCCGTCCTCCGGGGTCGTGATAACGATGGTCGGCGGAACGTTGCCCGCCTGTCCTGCCTCGCTGAGGCTCGCGTAGGCGGTGCCGCCGTAGGCGCCGAGATTGATCCGCCCGCCGTTGGGCTTGGGCTCTTTCGAGTAGTCGGAGTTCGGATCGCCGGCGTTGATGCAAGGGCTCGTGACCTTGTCGAGGACCCACACATCAAATTCCGGCCAATAGCGACCTCGCTCGCTTTGCAGATGAAAGTCATTTGCCTTGGGGTCGACGAATAGCGGGTCGCTGCTGAAGTTGCCCAGTCCTTCGGACGCTCGCTGGATGCAACTGTAGCGGGCTTGGCATCCGACCAGGTCGTCGGCCGTGTTGTACCAGAGAATGCAGTTGGAGATACTGGGATCGGCTTCGGCGTAGGCCTCCACGCCGTGCTTGTTCTGAACGATGGTCAGATTCCGAATCGTCGGCGAGCTCTGCACGATGAAGATGCCGAGGAAGCTGTCGCGGATGACGAAGTTCTCCAGCACGCTGGCGGGCCCTTCACCGGTGCAGAACGACACGGCGAACTCGGTCCCGACCGCCAAAACGGCCGCTTGATCGGCGCTGCGAACGGTGATGGCCTTGCCCAGGAAATTGATCGGCTGGGTATAGACGCCCGGATAAACGAGAACCGTGTCGCCATCTGCTGCGGAATCGATGCCTTTCTGAATCGTGGCGAATGCCGTCTTGAGACTCAGGCCATCCTTTCTGTCGCTGCCTTTCTTGCCATCGACGTAGTAAAGCGTCGCCTCGGGCGATCCGCCGGTTGTGAAGTGCCAGACCGGGCCGGCGACCGGCGCGGCGCCGCTCGGCGCACGAGCAGGCACCATCTCATCGATGC
>Ga0316628_100004059_pt1 | contig 11410 bp, 11 predicted proteins | sample OWC_Aug_M2_C1_D5_FD_207648 | JGI IMG/M metagenome (GOLD analysis project Ga0316628, IMG submission 207648) | Wetland soil microbial communities from Old Woman Creek delta, Ohio, United States - OWC_Aug_M2_C1_D5_C | ecosystem: Environmental > Terrestrial > Soil > Wetlands | place: USA: Ohio... | reverse complement strand
TAGACGTCCTCGATGGTGTCCCGTTCCTCCCCCACCGCGGCCGCCAGCGTATCGAGACCCACCGGCCCACCGCTGAACTTGTCGATGATGGCCAGCAGGATGGCGCGATCCATCTTGTCGAAGCCGCCGGCGTCGACCTCGAGCATCGCCAGCGCCTCGTCGGCCACCATCTGGGAGATGACGCCGTTCGCGCGCACCTGGGCATAGTCACGTACCCGGCGCAGCAAACGATTGGCGATGCGCGGCGTGCCGCGTGCTCGACGAGCGATCTCGAGCGCGCCCTCGGGCTGGATCGGTACGTTGAGGATCGCAGCGGAGCGACGCACGATCTGCACCAGCTCTTCGGGGGCGTAGAAATCCAAGCGAAAGGTCGCGCCGAAACGATCTCGCAAGGGCGAGGTCAGCAAGCCGGCGCGCGTGGTGGCGCCGATCAGGGTGAACCGCTTCAGATCGAGCTTGATCGAGCGGGCCGCCGGACCCTGCCCGATCATCAGGTCGATCTGGAAGTCCTCCATGGCGGGGTAGAGAATCTCCTCGACGACGCGGCTGAGACGGTGGATCTCGTCGATGAAGAGAACGTCGCCGCCGTCGAGGTTGGTGAGAATGGCCGCCAGATCACCCGGTCGTTCGATCACCGGGCCCGAGGTCGAGCGGATGTTGACCGCCATCTCGCGCGCGATGATGTGCGCCAAGGAAGTCTTGCCCAGGCCGGGCGGGCCGCACAGCAGCAGGTGATCGAGGGAGTCGCCCCGCCCGCGCGCGGCCTCGATCGCGACGTGCAGGTTGGCTTTCACCCGTTCCTGGCCGACGTAGTCCGCCAAAGTCGGGGGACGCAGGGTGGTGTCAAAGGCGACGTCCTCGTCACCGCTGACCGGCGCTATCAATCGCTCCGCTTCACTCATCGACCAACGACTGCCTTCGGCCCGGTTCGGCTCACGACCCAAGGGTCCGTGGACATTGGCACGCCGCCTCCAGCCTGTCTATCCGCTGAGGCGCTTGAGGGCATCGCGGATGATGCTCTCGAGACCCTGCTCACCGGCGCCGTGAGCGGCTTTCACCGCCCGTTCCGCCTCGGGACGGCGGTAGCCGAGGTTCACCAGCGCCGACACCGCTTCGGCCTCGAGCCCACTGCCGCCCGTCCGTCCCTGCTCCGCGGCGCGCTCCCCTTGCACCAGCTTCACCCGGTCACGCAGCTCGACGACCAGCCGCTCGGCGGTCTTCTTGCCCACTCCCGGGATCGAGACCAGTCGCACGACGTCGCCGGCTTCGAGAGCCGCGATCAGGTCGCGCGCCGGCATACCCGACAGGATGTTGAGCGCCAGCCTGGGGCCGATCCCCGACACTCCGACCAGCAGCGTGAACAGTTGTCGCTCCGCCGGGTCGCCGAAACCGAACAGCTCGAGCGCGTTCTCGCGCAGGTTGGTGTGGATCAGCAGCCGAACCTTCTCGCCGGCTTCAGGAAGCTGGTAGAGGCAGTTGAGCGAGACGAACACCTGATAGCCGACTCCGCCGACATCGACGATGAGCTGCTCGGGCGACTTCTGCGCCAAGATGCCGTGCAGTTGAGCGATCATCGATCGAGTCCGGCAAGGCTCGTCCAGCGCCGCCCGGAACGCCGACGGCGAGAGCGGACCATCTCGACGAGATTGTCGGTGCCGACCCGTTGGCCCGCGCGCCGCGCCTGCAGATGGCAGAGTGCGGCCGCCAACGCGTCCGCCTGGTCGCTGGTGAGAGGCTCGGCAAGTGCGAGCAACCGGCGCACCATCTCCTGGACCTGTTCCTTGGTCGCCCGCCCGGTCCCCACGACGGCCCGCTTGATCTCCGCTGGGCTGTACTCCCCGATGGGGATCCCGCTGCGGGCAGCGATTGCCAAGACGGCGCCGCGAGCCTCTCCCAGCCGGAAGGCCGTCTGGACGTTGCTGGCGACGAAGCTCTTCTCGACGCTGAGGGCCGTGGGGGCGAACCGCTCGAGGACCCGTTCGATCTCCTCGGCGATCTTGCCCAGACGCGAAGCGAGCGGCCCGCGGGCGCGCGCCACCCCCCCTGCCACGCGGACCAGCCGCGAGCCCCGTTCCTCCACCACACCCCAGCCCGTTGTCAGCGTGCCGGGATCAATCCCGAGCACTCGCATCAGCAAATGTGAAAGGCGCCGCCCCACCTCGGCAGCGCATCGGCTAAGCCGCGCTCAGCCGCTCCAGCTCTTCCTGGGCGATATCGAAGTTCGCCGACACCGATTGGATATCGTCGTGGTCTTCGAGCGCCTCGATCAGCGCCATCGTCTGTTCGGCCTCTTTGCCCGACACCGGCGTCGTGTTCTCCGGCTGCATGGCGACCTCGGCGCTGGCGGTCTCGATGTTGGCCCGGTCGAGGGCTTCCTTCACCGCCGCGAAGTTCTGGGGGTCGGTGACGATCTCGAACTGATCCCCGGCGTCGGTCATGTCCTCGGCGCCCGCGCTCAGTGCCAGGTCGAGAAGCTTCTCCTCGTCGGTCTTGTCCTTGTCGACCACGATGATGCCCTTCTTGTGGAACATCCACGCCACGCAACCGCTGGCCCCGAGGCTGCCGCCGTGTCTTTCGAAGGCACGCCGCACCTCGGCCACCGTCCGGTTGCGATTGTCGGTGAGCGCCTGTGCCATGACGGCAACCCCGCCGGGCGCATAGCCCTCGTACGTCACCTCCTCGTAGCTGGTGCCTTCGAGCTCCCCGGTCCCCTTCTTGATGGCGCGATCGATGTTGTCATTCGGCATGCTCTGCGCGCGAGCGGTCAGGACCGCCGTGCGAAGCCGCGGGTTGGCGTTGATGTCTCCGCCCCCCATCCGAGCCGCCACCGTGATCTCCTTGATGAGCTTCGTGAACAGCTTGCCCCGCTTGGCATCCTTGGCCGCCTTCTTGTGCTTGATGGAGCTCCATTTGGAATGACCAGACATGCAACCTCCTAAACAAACGGGGAAATCGGTCTTGAGGTAGCACATCGGTTTGGCCGAGTAAACGGCCGCAACCGGCCCCTGCGGCGGACAAATCGAGGGCCCGCCGCCGACCCGGTCGCGAGCTCACAGGTGCTGATGATTGGCCGCCTCGAGTTGGCGCAGAAAGATGTCACGCGGCATCGTGCTGGCCAGGCAGCAGATCACGTCGCCGAGCCGGATGACGCAGATCGTGACCCCGTCGACGGTGAACACCCGGGTGTCGCCGAAGCGGTCGCCTCCCTCCGGCAACGGGAGTTGGCCGGCGCGGAAGCGGCGACAGACCACCTTCCCCACCGCCGTCTCATAGACCGAAAACGTCGTGTACACGTCCCCGATCTGAGCCACCCGCCCGCCCAGGAGGTGCAGGCCCACGGAGCTGAAGTCGTCCACCGAGCGTTCGAACTCGATGCGTCCGGTGGACCGATAGTAACGGCGCAGCTCATCGACATCACTGGTCTGCAGGGCGAGCGCAACCCGCTGGCCGTCGGCGGCGCGAGCGTCCTCGGCCAGGATTGCCAGCAGGTCCGGCGGGGAGGACTGCCACAGCGGGCGCAGGATCAGCACCAACAGCGCGGCGATCGCGCCAGCCAAGATGAGACGGCCACGACTGAGTCGCGCCTTCGCGCGCCGCGTGCCCGTTTCGATCCCGGCACTCGTCTGCGCCTCGTCCAGGCCCGAGACGATCCGTTGGCGCAGCGCTGCGGGTACGGTCGCTCGCGGGGCTCGTTCATGCAGCAGGCCCTTGATGGTCTCCTGCTGCCGGCGGACGGTCTGACAGCGGGCGCAGGCGGCCAGGTGCAGATCCACGGCTGACTTCTCGGCGGCCGCCAGCCTCCCGTCCACATCCGCCGCTGCGATTTCGCCGTATTCAGCGCAGTCCATCGCCACTCATCGAGTGAGACCACGTTCCCTGGCGTAGTGTTCCAGGGCCTGGTGCAACAGTCGCCTTCCGCGCGAGAGACGCGACCGGATCGTGCCGACGGGGCAACCCGAGGCCGCCGCGGCCTCTTCGTAGGTCAGCTCCTGTAGATCCACCAAGACGACTGCTTCGAGGAACTCTTGCGGCAGCTGGCGCAGGGCCGCTTCCACCTCGCCGTCGAGCACCTGCGCGGCCACGATTTCCTGGGGATCCTCGGCCAACGCGGGCAGCCCGGCGCGCTCGCCGGAATAGATCGCCTCGTCGAACTCCACGGTTTGAGGCTCCCGGGTGCGGGAGCGATAGCGATTGCGGAAGGCGTTGTACAGAATCGTCAGCAGCCAGGCCTTGCAGTTCGTTCCCGGATTGAACTGGTGCCAGGAACGGTACGCCCGCAGGAAGGTCTCTTGCAGCAGATCGGCCGCCTCGTCCGGATTCCGGCTGAGATATAGACCGGCGCTGTACACGGTGTCCATGTAGGGCAGCGCAATGGCTGTGAACTCCTCGCGCTTCCCCTCGCCCCCTTTCGGCACGCGGCCCCCCTAACGTGCAAGGCCCGCACCGTTTGGAACACCCGATCTCATGCGGGAGTTCCCGCCCGGGATCGGTCAGCCGCCGGCCAGCAGGACATCCAGCTCACCTTGGTCGTCGAGCGCCCGAAGCTCGTCGAACCCGCCGATCGGCTTGCCGCCGATGAAAATCTGCGGAACGGTGCGACGGCCGGACTCACGCACCACCTGCTCGCGCAATTGGTCGTCGTTGCCGACGTCGATCTCCTCGAACGGAACGCCCTTTCGCGTCAAGAGCTGCTTTGCGCGCACGCAATAGGGGCAATAGGCAGTGGTGTACACTTTGACGCTCGCCATGACCTGTAAGCCGGGTCCTCCCACGCGCTGAAGGTACCGTCTGCGCACCTCGCTGGCAAGCTTGCCCGGAGGTGGCGGAACCGGGGCGGGCCGCGCGTTGACTCCCCCGGACACGTCGGCTACTCCCCGGCCCATGACCCCAAGGAGCGCACCGGAAGCCTTCGCCGACCTGATCCGCATCATGGAGCGACTGCGCTCTCCCGAAGGCTGCCCATGGGACCGAGAGCAGACACACCACTCGATCAAACCCTACCTGATCGAGGAGGCCTACGAGGTCATCGAAGCGATCGAGCGCGACGACGACGCCGAGCTGCCCGCCGAGTTGGGCGACCTGCTGCTCCAGATCGTCTTCCACGCGCAGATGGCGCAGGAGCGCGGCGCGTTCGCCATCGAGGACGTCGTGCGAGCGATCTGCGACAAGATGGTGCGTCGACACCCGCACGTGTTCGGCGACCTCGAGGTCAAGGATGCCGAAGAGGTGCTGCGCAACTGGTCGCGTATCAAGGCGGAGGAGCGCCAGGACCAGGAGGATACCTCGGCGCTGGCGGGCGTCCCGCGCGCTATGCCGGCGCTCCTGCGCGCCCAGCGGCTGGGCGAAAAAGCGTCGCGCGTCGGGTTCGATTGGGAGAGCGCCGGGCCGGTGCTGGACAAGATGCAGGAAGAGCTCGATGAGCTGCGCGCCGCCGTGCAGTTGGGCGATCCCGATGCCGTCGAGGCCGAGCTCGGCGATCTGCTCTACGCCGCCGCCAACTTCGCCCGCCACGCCGATGTGAACGCCGAGGACGCGCTCACCAAGGCCAGCGATCGCTTCGGCCGGCGCTTTCGCTACATCGAAGAACAGCTGGCCGCCCAGGGCAAGGACATCCGGGCAACTCCGCTCGAGCAGCAAGAAGCGCTCTGGCAGGAGGCCAAGACCCGAGTCTGACCTTACTCGCCGGAACTCTGCAGACGCTCGCGCAAGAAGCGCGACAGGCGGCGGACATCCTCCTCCCCAAGCAGGTAAGCCACCGCGCAAAAGACCACCATACCGAGGCAGACCGCTGCCAGCAGCACGCCAGACTTCAGCGCGATCTGACCGGGCTCGGTCCAGTCTACGCATCCCGCCAGCCATCGCACCGGCACAACCATAGCCAAAGCGGCCACCAGGCTGCGACCCAACGACGACAGCAGCGGGACGACCCCCAGGCCATCCAGGCGTTGCCGCAGCACCAGCAACAGCAAGACCAGGTTGACGGTTGCCGCCACAGAGGTGGCCAACGCGAGACCGGCGTGACGGAGGTTCACCACCGTCAAGACAGTGGCGAGCTTGGCGATGCCATCGGCCAGCACCGACTCGCCCCGGACCGGCACCGGTCCCATGAACATCAGGCTGCAGCACATGTTGGTCACGAACGAGGCGGCCGCAGTCAGCACCGGCGTGCGCGTGTCGTTCATCGCATAGAACGCCGGCACCAGGATGCGCACGATCGACAACGACCAAAGGCCGACGGTGAAAGCAGCCAACGCTTGCGCGGTCAACGCGACCTCGGCGTGACCAAAGGCTCCCCGTTGGAACAGCACGGTGACGATGGGCGTCGCCAGCGACAGGATGCCCACCATTGCGGGCGCGGCAATGAAGTTGGTCAGGCGGATGGCGAACCCGACGCTGTCGCGCAACTCGCCGTAGGCTCCGCGGGCCGCCTGCGTCGCGAAGCTCGGCAGCGCCGCCGTTCCCAGCGCCGCTGCGAATAGCCCGAGGGGAAACTCGAAGACCCGGTCGGCATACCACAGGTATGAGACGCTTCCTCCCGGCAACACGGAGGCCAGGGCGGTGTTGACCATGACGTTGATCTGGTACATCGCCGCCCCGGCCACCGTCGGGGCCAGCAACCACAGAGATCTCCCGATGGCCGGATGGCGGGGCTCCCAGCGCGGCCACAGGACCACGCCGCGGGCCAGCAGCGGAGGGATCTGCACGAGGAGCTGCAACGCACCGCCGACCAGCACTCCGTAGGCCAGGCCGTAGACCGGCTGCGGCAACCGGGGGCACAGGACGATCACCGCCGCGATGATGGCCAGGTTGAGAAAGATCGACGACATCGCGGGCGCCGCGAAGTGCCGATAGGCATTGAGGAGACCGCCGGCCAAGGCCACCATCCCGATGAAGAAGAGATACGGGAACACCCGCCGCGTCAGCGCCACCGTGAGCGCAAACTTGGTTGGCTCGCCGACGAAGCCGGGGGCAAACAAACGAACGAAAATCGGAGCGCACAGCGCCCCGGCGACGGTGAGCAGGGCCAGCACCAGCGCCATGACGGTCGCCACGGAGCGCGCCGCCCTGACCGTTTCGGCCTCCCCACGCTTGGCCAGGTAGTCGCTGAAGACCGGAATGAAGGCGACGCTCATCGCCCCCTCCGCAACGAAGCGCCGGAGCAAGTTGGGAACCCGGAAAGCCACGAAGAACGCGTCCGCTGCCGGGCCGGTGCCGAAAAAGTAACCGACGACCGCATCCCGGATCAGGCCGCCGACTCGGCTCACCAGGGTGAGAACGCCGACCAGCCCAGCCGCGCGGGCGATGTTCCGGTTCTCGCTCATGAGAAGAGCCGGCGGTTGACGGAGCTGCGCGATATCGACCGGGCCGGCATTCGTCGCTTTCTGTGCCGCTGCTCTATCGTCTCTCGGGGCCGGCTTGCCAGCCCGCACGACAAGCCTCTCTGGCCGGCTTGCCCCTGCGGGGGCCCTATGGTAGACGGACCGATACTGCAGAGAGGGGAGTAACCACTTGGCTACACGTCACAAGTCCGCCGTCAAACGGCACCGCCAGAATCTGAAACGGCAGGAGCGCAATACCGCGATCCGCACGCGAGTTCGCCACATCATCCGCGAGACAAGGGCGGCCATTGGCGGCACGGACGTCGAAACGGCCGAGCAGCAGCTGCGCACCGCCATCAAGGCCCTGACCAAGGCCGTCTCCAAGGGCGTGCTGCACCGCAACAGCGCTTCCCGTCGCATCTCTCGTCTGAGCAAGCAAGTCGCGACGCTGAAGGCCAGCTGATCCGCCCGCGACCCTCAAAATCCCTCCACAATCTGATCGTACGCGTCGCGAACGGCCTCCGTCAGCAATCGCTCGATGGCAAGGCTCTTTTCCGTTTCGGCGAGCTGAATGTCGCTCAGCTTCGCGAGGTCGGCGGCGTCGAGTTGCCCGCGCTGGAATTGACTCGAGCTGGTGATCACCACGTTGGCCGAGGCGCTGTACTCCTCCACCTCGCGTAGCCCGCGCACCTCCCAGAGCACCTGCCCGTCCTTCTGACGGCGCAGCGTGAGATCGAGCACCAGCGTCGCCTCGTACTGGAGAGCCTCGTCGTTGGCATCGAACGAGACCGGGTACGTGTCGAAGCGACGGATGGTGCCGCTCAGCACGGCGTCACCCGCGCCGGGGTCGTTGACCACGCGAACCAGGCCGCGCCGCAGTATCTCCCGCTCGAAAGCGAAGCCCAGGCTCTTCTCCAGGCCGAACTCGCGCGAGCGGTTGTCGATCTTGCCCACGCTGATCGTGTGCACGTCCGGGGGAAGCGAAGTGTTCGTCCCCGCCAAATTGTACCCGCAACCCGCCAGCAACACGCACAAGAGGACGATCCGGCGCACGATCACACCACCAGGCTCACCAATCGACCGGGCACGATCACTCTTCGCTTGATCGGTTTGTCTCCCACGGAGCTCCGCACCCCCTCGTCGGCCAGTGCCGCGGCCAGAATGGAGTCCTCGCTGGCATCGGCGGCGATCTGGATGCGGCCGCGTACCTTACCGTTGACCTGGACGGCCAACTCGAGCGTCTCGTCGCGCGTCAGGGCCGCATCGAAAACCGGCCAGCGCGCATCGAAGACGCTCTCGCCGTGCCCCATCGCTTCCCAGAGCTCCTCGGCCACGTGGGGCGCAAAGGGAGCCACCATCAAGACCAGCGTCTCGCTCACCCAGCGATCGGCCGGACCGTGGCGGCGCACCTCGTTGAGAAGGCTCATCAACGCGGCGATCGCCGTATTGTAGCGCAGTTCCTCGAGATCCTCCGTCACCTTGCGAATCGTCTTGTGGGTCGCGCGCAGCAGCGCCTCGGGCACCCGGCGCGCGGGCTCGTGCTCGCGGACCATCCTCCAGACGCCGTCGAGAAAGCGGCGCACGCCGGCGATCCCTTCGTCGCGGAAGTCCCCGCCTTCCTGATAGGGGCCGAGGAACATCATGTAGAGCCGGAACACGTCTGCGCCCTGCTGTTCGAGGTAGAGATCGGGATTGACCACGTTGCCGCGCGACTTCGACATTTTCGCGCCGTCCTTGATGATCAGCCCGTGGGCACGGAACTTCTTGAACGGCTCTTCGAACGGGAGCAGCCCAATGTCGTGCAGCGCCATGGTCAGAAAGCGCGAGTACAGCAGATGCAGCACGGCGTGCTCGTTGCCGCCGATGTACATGTCGACGGGCAGCCAGCGTCGGGTCAACTCCTCGTCGAAGACGACCTCGTCACGGTTGGCCGACGGGTAGCGCAGGAAGTACCAGGCCGAGTCGAGGAACGTGTCGGAAACGTCGGTCTCGCGGCGGGCGAGCGCGCCACACTGGGGGCACGGCACGCGGTAGAAAGACTCGACTCGCGCCAGCGGGGCAACGCCGCTCGCGTCGGGACGGAAGTCCTCGATCTCCGGCAAACGCACCGGGAGATCCTTTTCGGGCACCGGCAGGGTACCGCAGGCATCGCAGTAGATGATGGGAATCGGCGGACCCCAGTAGCGCTGCCGGGAGACGCACCAGTCGTGCAGCCGGTATTCCACGCGGGCGCTGCCGTGGCCGAGCGCGGCCAGCCACTCCGTGATGGCGCGCTTCGCCACCTCTGCATCCATCCCGTCGAACTGGCCGCTGTTCACGACGCGTCCGGGCCCGGTGTAGGCACTCTCCAGCGGGGTGTCGGCGGCATCGCCTTCGGCGGCGATCACACGGCGGATCGGCAGGTGGAAAACCCGGGCGAACTCGAAGTCGCGCTCGTCGTGCGCCGGCACGGCCATGATTGCCCCGGTGCCGTACTCGGCCAGAACGTAGTCCGCGATCCAGATCGGAATGCGCTGCCCGTTGACCGGATTGATGGCGTAGGCTCCGGTGAACACGCCGCTCTTCTCTTTGATCGCGCGGCGCGAGACCAGGTCCATCTTGGCCACCCGCTCGCGGTAGGCAAGGACGGCATCGCGCTGTGCGGCCGCCGTCAGCGACTCCACCCACGCGTGCTCCGGCGCCAGCACCATGTAGGTGGCGCCGAACAACGTGTCGGGTCGCGTCGTGAACACGCGCAGGGCGCGCGTCTGATCATCGGCGAGCGCAAAGTCGATCGCGGCCCCATCGGAGCGACCGATCCAGTTCCGTTGCGCCGTCTTGGTGGTTTCGGACCAGTCGATCCAGTCGAGATTATCGAGCAGGCGCTGGGCGAACTTCGTGATGGTGAAGAACCACTGTTCCAGGAAACGCTGCTCGACTTGGGTGTCGCCATGCCGCTCGCAATAGCCGTCGATCACCTGCTCGTTGGCCAGCACCGTCTGGCACGCCGGGCACCAGTTGACCGGCGCCTTCTTTCGCACCGCGAGCCCGTGGTGGTAGAGCTGCAGGAAGATCCACTGTGTCCAGCGATAGTACTCGGGCGAGGTGGTGTCGACCGCCTGCTCCCAGCTGAGCATCAGCCCGAGGCGCCGCAGTTGCCGGCGGAAGTTCTCGATCACCCGGGGGATCAACTGGGCGGGGTTGACGCCCACCTTGAGCGCGTAGTTCTCGGAGTGAATGCCGAAGGCGTCGAAACCGATCGGTTCGAAAACGTCGTAGCCTTGCAGGCGACGAAAACGTCCGAAGATGTCGACTCCGGGAAAGGCGAAGGCGTGGCCGACATGCAGCCCTTCGGCGGAAGGATAGGGAAACATCATCAACGTGTAGAAGGGCCGCTTCGCTCCCTGCAGATCGACACGGTTGGTGCCGCGCTCCTCCCACAGCCGCTGCCACTTGGCTTCGGTGATCGCCGGATCGTACCTCTCGTCCATTGCCGTCTGTCCGCTCACCTCGCTAGACTTCTTGAAGTCCAGAACTTGCTTGATTTGAGTCAAGTTTCAACGATTCCCCGAGGGGAGCGACCAACGGAGCGTGGGGCGAAGCCCCCATCTCGCTGGGGCCGCTGCCCCGCTACTCGTCGGCGCTCTTGCGCCCCGTGCTCTCGCCACCGGTCACACCCTTGGCTTCCGGCTTGACACCCAGCTGCGCCGCCACCTGATCGAGAACCCCGTTGACGAACATGCTCGACTCCTGGGAGCCGAAGCGGCGCGCGATTTCGATCGCCTCGTTGATCACGACGCTGGCCGGCACCTCGGGCGTGCCGAGCAGCTCGTACGTGGCCAGCCGCAGCACGTTCAAATCGACCTTGGAGAGGCGTTCGAGACGCCAGTTCTGTGTCACCTTGCCGATCACGGCGTCGATCTCCTCGCGCCGGTCGGCGACGCCGCGGACCAGAGTCAGCGCGAACTCCTTGACCGGCTCACTCCCCTCGAAGTTCTCCCAGAACAGGCGCAGGGCCCGGTCGGACAACTCGCCGGTGATCTCTTGCTGGTACAGTGCCTGGAGCGCGAGCTCCCTCCCCTTTCGCCGTTCTCCCATGGTGATGTCTTGCT
>Ga0316628_100004058_pt1 | contig 11412 bp, 6 predicted proteins | sample OWC_Aug_M2_C1_D5_FD_207648 | JGI IMG/M metagenome (GOLD analysis project Ga0316628, IMG submission 207648) | Wetland soil microbial communities from Old Woman Creek delta, Ohio, United States - OWC_Aug_M2_C1_D5_C | ecosystem: Environmental > Terrestrial > Soil > Wetlands | place: USA: Ohio... | reverse complement strand
CCGCGTCGGCCGCCCCGATCACGACGGACGACGTGGCCGAGGCGGTGCACGCGGTGGACGCCGGCGTCGTGCGCTCGTGGTTGGCGGCGATCGGGCAGACGTTCGACCTCACCGGCGATCAGGTCGCCGCGCTCGAGCGCGCCGACGTGCCACGCTCCGTGCTCGACGTCATGAGCGGCCAGAGTCAGGTGGCGATCGACTCCACCCGGCCGGCGGCCAGGACCGTCTACGTCCCCGTGCCGACGCCGGCCGAACAGCCGCCGCTCACCACCATGTACCGCTGTCCGCCCGCGGGTTGCTATGCTCCCAACCCGTATTCGCCGTACAACGGGTACTCGAACTATCCCTACGCCCCGTACGCGTACCCGTACGTCTATCCGGCGTATCCGCTGGTGTACTCCTCGCCGGTGATCGTGCGTCGCGTCACGGGGCGCGATCGGTTTCATCGTCCAGCCCCGCCGCCGCGCAAGCCGGTCGGGATTCCTCGGCGCCCACGCCCGGACCGGTGAATCCGTTGCCGCTCACCCCGCCATGATGGCGGTGAGCGCCTCGAGCACCTTCGCCAGATCCGGCGCGTCGTCGAGCACGCCCACGACGGGATCGCGGCCCATGCGCTCCATCCGCTCGACGGCCGTCTTGATCGTGAACGTCTTGGGATCGAGCGACTGATCGACCTCCTCCCACAGGAGCGGCATCGAGACGCTGGCGCCGGGGAGCGGACGCACGCTGAACGGCGAGACGATCAACTGGCCATGACGATTCTGTAAATAATCGAGATACACCTTGTCGCCGCGCTTCGTCACGTGGCGCACGATCGTCGCGATGTCCTTGAGCTCGCGCAGCACGACGCGCGCGAGCAGCTCACCGAGGGTGCGCGACTGGGCGTAGGTGCACTGCCGGCCGAGTGGCAGCAGGATGTGCAGGCCCGTCTTGCCGGTGGTCTTCACGTAGCTCGGCAGGCCGATCCGCTCGCACAGCGCGCGGAAGGCGAGGGCCGTGCGGATCACGTCGGAGAAGGGCGCCTCCTTCGGATCGAGGTCCACGACGCACCAGTCGGGCTGCTCGAGCGACCCGACGCGGCTGTTCCAGATGTGCAGCGGAATGGAGCCGAGGTTGGCGATGTAGAGCAGCGACTCCACGTCGTCGCAGACGAAGTACTTGATGTCGCGCTGCGTGTCCTCGCTCCAGATCGGAATGGTGCGGATCCACTCGGGCGCGAACTCGGGTGCGTCCTTCTGATAGAAGGACTTGCCGTCGATGCCGTCGGGAAAGCGCGTCATCACCACCGGCCGGTTCCTGAGGTACGGCAGGATCCACGGCGAGATCGCGCGATAGTACTCGATGAGGTCGCCCTTGGTGTAGCCGTCCGCCGGCCAATAGACCTTCTTGAGATTCGAGAAGTTGAACGTCTTCTCGGCCGCGACGCGCGGCGGCGGTGCAGGGGGGAGCGGGGCCGCGGTTGCATCTCCGTGCGCCACCCCCCCGCTTTCCGCTTCCCCCTTCCCGCTTCCTTGCCGCTCACAGTCCTCCGGATTCTTGTCCGTGCGCATGCGCAGGAACGCCGCGTGGCGGAGCACGTGATCCGGCGTCCACTCGCGATAGCGAACCTCGCAGACGTACGTCGGCTCGACCCACGTCGTGGTCTTCGTCTCGGGAATCTCGCCGGCGCCGACGGGCGGCTCGCAGGGCGGATCGGGTCGCACGATGGGCGCGAGCATCGCGCCCAGCTCGACGAGCAACGCTTCGTTGAAGCCGGTGCCGACGCGCCCGGCGTAGACGAGCTGCCCGCCGACCATGTCGGCGAGCTGGAGCGCGCCCAGATGGCTGCGGCTCCCCTTGGGTGACGTGTAGCCGACGATGACGAAATCGCCCGTGCGCTCGGCTTTGATCTTGAGCCAGGCGTCGCTGCGTCCGCCGCGATAGGGCGCGTCGGCGCGCTTGGCGATGATCCCCTCCAGATCCATCGCCTCCACCTGCTCGAGGAACGCCTCACCCTCGCGCTCGATGTGGTCCAGCGGATGCACCGCGCCGAGCTTGGGCAGGGCCTGCATCAGCAGCGCTTTGCGCGTGCCGAGGGGCAGGGGACGAAGATCGAAATCCTCGAACGCCAGCATGTCGAACGCGAAGAACGTGGCGGGCAGCTCCACGGCGGCACGCTTCACGTCCACCGGCGCCGAGAGCCCGCCGCGCTGCTGCAGGCGCGCGAAGCTCGGCTTGCCATGCTCGTCGAGCACCACGACCTCGCCGTCCACGATGCACTCGTCGAACGGCAGCGCCTTCACCGCGCGCGCCACCTCGGGAAAGACGGCGGTGTAGTCGTTGCCGTTGCGCGTGAGGAGCAGCGCCTCGCCGCGCGACTTGCTCGCGATCAGCCGATACCCGTCGAGCTTGAGCTCGAACACCCAGCCGTCGCGCGTGAACGCGTGGTCTCGCGGCTCGGCGAGCATCACGTCCACTTTCCATGGATCGACGCGATTGCGCGGCGCGCCCGCCTTCTCGATCGCCGCGCGAAGGTCCAACGCATGGCTGCGCCCCGCCTTCACTTCCTCCACCGTGAGCCCGGACAGCACCGACGTCTCGTCGAACTGGTCGCCGGGCGACTTGACGTACCCGTCGCGTTCCTTGATGAGCAGCCAGTCCTTCTCGCTCTTCTTGATCTTCACGAGCGTCCATTTGCCGTGGAGCTTGTAGCCGCGGAGCTCGAACAGCAGCTTGCCCTTCTCCAATCCTTCTCGCCAATCCTCGAGCGGCACCCATTCGCCGCGGTCCCATACGATCACGCCGCCGGCGCCGTAGTTCCCCGCGGGGATGATGCCCTCGAAGTCGCCGTACTCGAGCGGGTGGTCCTCGACCTTCACCGCCAGGCGCTTGTCGTTGGTGTCGTACGACGGGCCCTTCGGTACGGCCCACGACCGCAGCACGCCGGCCATCTCGAGGCGCAGGTCGAAGTGCAGCCGGGTCGCCGCGTGCTTGTGGACGACGAACAGCCGTCCCGGCACGGGCGACACGGTGCCGACGGGCTCTGGCGAGCTGTCCGGCGACCGTTTGGCCCGGTATGTGGAAAGGCGGTCGGCGACCGGGTCGTCGTCGCTACTTGCGGCCATGTGCGCCTGGTTAGTAGTCATCAGTCATCCTTCGCGCCGCGGAGCGGCGTGGAGGATCTAGTATACCGTCATGGTGGCGATTCTTCAGCGTCACCCCGCCAGCGCAACGACAGTAGATTCTCCGCCGCTTCGCGGCAGAGAATGACAACACCGCCGCGCAGCCGCGGCAGACAGCGAGGACCCCATGCCAGCTCGCTCAATCGGCACCGCCACGATCTCGTTCGGACTCGTCTCGGTACCGGTCAATCTCTTCTCGGCCTCGGAGTCGAAGGCGAGCGTGTCGTTCAACATGCTACACAAGAAATGTGGCTCGCGCCTCAAGCAGCAATACACCTGTCCCAAGGACAACGAGGTGGTGGGGCGCGACGACACGGTCAAGGGATACGAGTTCGCCAAGGACCAGTACGTGGTCCTGAGCGCCGAGGAGCTCAAGGCGCTCGAGGAAAAGGCGACCAGTACGATCGACGTCAGCGAGTTCGTGCCGCTCGCGACGGTGGACCGCGAGTACCTGGAGAAGGTCTACTATCTTGGCCCGGACAAGGGTGGCGACCGCGCGTACCGTCTGCTCGCCGCCGCGCTCCAGGAGACGGGCAAGGCGGCGCTGGGGCAGTACGCCGCGCGAGGGCAACAGCATCTCGTGCTCCTGCGTCCGCTCAACGGCGTGCTCGTGATGGAACAGCTCCACTACGCCGACGAGATTCGCCCGACGACCGAGGTCACGATTCCCGAGGGCGAGGTGAAGCCGACGGAGCTGGCGCTGGCCAAGCAGCTCATCGAGCAATCGTCCACCGATACGTTCGAGCCGGCCAAGTACAAGGACACGGTGCGCGAGCGCGTGCTCGAGGCCATCCAGCGCAAAGTCGACGGGCAGGAGATCACGGCCGAGGCCACGCCGGAGGGCGGCGGCAAGATCATCGATCTCATGGAAGCGCTCAAGGCGAGCCTCGCCGCGTCCAAGCCGAGCGAGGCGGCGGTCAAGGCGTCATGAAGTTGCAGGCGGGAACGAGCGGGTTCGCGTTCAAGGAGTGGAAGGGCCCGTTCTACCCGAGCGATCTCAAGGATGACGGAATGCTCGGGTTCTACGCGAGCAAGTTCCCGACGGTCGAGATCAACAACACCTTCTATCGCCTTCCGAAGGAGGACGTTCTCCGGTCATGGGCGGCGCAGGTTCCCGCGTCGTTCACCTTCGCGATCAAGGCGAGCCAGCGCATCACGCACCACGCGCGACTCAAGCCCGAGAGCGCGAGCGCGGTGGAGTTCCTGCTCAAGAACACCGCGTTGCTGGGCGGCCAGCTCGGGCCCATTCTCTTTCAGCTTCCGCCCAACCTGAAGAAGGACGCCGATCGCTTGCGCGCGTTCGTCGCCACGCTCCCCGCGGATCGCCGCTTCACCGTCGAGTTCCGGCACGAGACCTGGTTCGACGACGAGGTGTTCGGCGTACTGCGCGACCGCGACATCGCGCTGTGCGTCACGGAGCAACCGGACTTCGCGTCGCCGGTGGTGTCCACGGCGTCGTGGGGCTACGTTCGTCTCCATCGCCTGGACTACGACATGGCGACGCTCGCCGAGTGGGCCGCGCGAATCGGGCGGCAATCGTGGAGCGAGGCGTACGTGTACTTCAAGCACGACGAGGGAATCGGCTCCGGACCGCCGGCCGTCGGCGCCTTCCAGCGCGCGTTCGCATCCACGGGTGGCTGAGTCAGCGCGCGGTTCATGACGGGCGCGGCGCGGGGACACCACGTCCGCCGCGCGACCAGGCAATACTTCCGAAACTAACGACTACCTGGGCCAGCCGTTCTGCGGAAGACCCTTCGTGAGCTTCAACGCGTTCTCGAAGTACACCTTCTTCAGCACCGAATCGGGCAGGCCGATGCCGTAGAGCTTCCAGAAGGCGTGGTAGTCGCGGTAGTAGTCGAAGTAGTCGTCGTTCGTCTCGAACACGCGCCAGTAGTACGGGTACTCCTCGGGCTGGAAGGAGTCCTTGCCGAACAGAATGCGGTCCTGGTACTTGATGAAAAAGTCGTGCGCCCCCCGCGGCTGGCGCCCGATGTCGTACAGCACCGCGCCGACCTCCGTGTAGACATTGGGCATCTCGTCGAGCAGCTTGGCCAGCTTGCCGAGGTCGTTGGCGTACCAGCCCATGTGCGCGGCGACGAACGTCGTCTTGGGATGCTTGCGGAACATGTTGTCGCGTTCCGTCATCAGCTCCTCGAAGCTCGGGAACCGGTCCTGCGGGTAGCGGCGGTCGCCGAACAGCGAGAGCTCGAGCCAGCGCTCGTTGGTGTAGTCGATCGGCTTGAAGAACTCGGCCGGATCCGCCGTATGTATGAAAACTGGAATGCCGAGCCGCGCGCACTCGTCCCAGATCGGGTCGAGCGCGGGATCGTCGATCCGCAGGCGCGAGCCGTCGGGCTTCTTGATGGAGAGACCCAGGCTCTTCGGGATCTCGCCGACGCCCACCGCGCCCGCGGCGACGTCCTCGTCGAGCTGTTTGATGGCCTTCTCGGCCCAACCGGGCCCGACGTCGCGGAAGTTGATGCCGGCCAATACGCGCACGCGATCCTTCATCTTGTCGGACGCGCGGATGTTGGCGAGCGTGTTGCGCAGCCGGTCACCGGACATGTTGTCCGCCGACACCATGAGGCGGACGTTGAGGCTGTCGAGCGCGGCTCCGAGCCGCGCCAGCCCGTCGGCCGAGCCGAGCAGGCCTTGCGGATGGCCGTGGAAGTCGATCGCGGGGTACTTCGCCGTCTTTACCAGATGCACGGGCGCGACGAGCGTGGAATGCGGCCGATAGTCCACGATGCTCGGCGGGGCGAACTGGGGCGCCATGCAGCTCCGCGGACGGATCTCCGTCATTCCAGGCGGACAGGACTCCCCAGGTTGAATCGGCGTGCCGCGCCCGCCGCCTCGACCGCCGCGACCACCGGGCTGCTGAGACTGAGCCGGCGCGCCCAGCGCGAGGGCAGCGGCAAGACCGGCGAAGACGAACACGCTACGCATGAAGGCTCCTGACATTGGGGATGACTCGGCTGACGGACGACGGCTGACGGACGACGGCTGCGGCTGACGGCTGACGGACGACGGCTGCGGCTGACGGCTGACGGACGTAGGCTGCGGCTGACGGCTGACGGACGACGGCTGCGGCTGACGGCTGACGGACGTAGGCTGCGGCTGACGGCTGACGGCTGCGGCTGACGGCTGACGGCTGCGGCTGACGGCTGCGGCTGACGGCTACGGCTAGCGGCTACGGCTAACGGCTGACGGCTACGGCTAACGGCCAACGGCCAACGGCTGACTGCAAACGGTTCTACCGACGACTCGGCCGTCACCCATACCCCGCGCTGCCAAGCGTCAGCTGCGCCGGTAGCCGTAGCTGACGCTCGGCCAGCCGTCAGCCGCAGCCGTCAGCCGCAGCCGTCAGCCGTAGCCGTCAGCCGCAGCCGTCAGCCGCAGCCGTCAGCCGCAGCCGTCAGCCGCAGCCTACGTCCGTCAGCCGTCAGCCGCAGCCGTCGTCCGTCAGCCGTCGTCCGTCAGCCGAGGCAGTCACGGTACAATCGCCTGCCCCTCCGCCTTCGCCGCCTCCTTCTGCAAGTATGGCACGCCGTCGGTCAGCCACTTCGGCGCCGGCGCGCCCTTCAGATAGTGATCAAAAAACTGGAAATAGCGAATCGTGAGATCCCTGCGGTTCGCCAGCCCCCGCAGGCCGTGGCCCTCGCCCGTGTAGGCGAGGAGCACCGCGTTCTTGCCGTTGTAGCGCAGGGCGTTGTAAAAGCCGAGGCCGTTCTGGAACGCCACCGTGGGGTCGGCCGTGCCGTGCATGATCAGGAACGGCGCCGTCACCTCCGGCACGTGCGTCAGCGCCGACTCGAACATGTAGACGTCGGGCTTTTCCCATGGCGAGAAGCCCCAGCGGCCCTGGCCGTAGAGGTAGTAGTCGTCGCCGTTCGCGCCGCTGCCGCCCGGAACTTGATACCCCCAACCCCAATTCTGATTGAAGTCCTGATACAGATCCGTGACGCCGGCGCCCATGCCGATCGCGGCGAACAGCCGCGACCGGGTGCCGATGAATGCCACGCCCTCGCCGCCGAAGCTGTGCCCGTTGATGCCGATGTGCTTCGGGTCCACGTAGCCCATCGCGATCACCTTCTTCGTCGCCGCTTCCACCGCGTCGAGCATGTCGCTGTGCGACCGGCCCGTGTGGAAGTAGACGTCGGGCAGCATGGTGATGTAGCCGTTGCTCACCGCCTGAATGGGTGACGACCCCATGCCGGTGAGGTACGACGGCGCCGTGTAGCGGTTGAGGTTCTGCGAGTTCTTCTCGTAGAAGTTCACCAGCATCGGACGCTTCTCACCCGGCTTGTAGTCGTCGGGAATGGCGAGAATACCCTGCAGCCGGTGGCCATCATGATCCTTGAAATCGAACAGGATCCGGTGGCCCCAGTTGTATTCCGCCTGCTGCGGGTTGGCGTCCGAGATCTTCTTCGCGTCCTTGAAGCTCGGCCCCGACACGCGCAGGTCGGGGAACTCGACGAACGTCTGGCGCGTGAACAGGTATGTGTCGGCGTTCGCCGCCTTCGTGGGCGTGCTGAATGCCGCGTCCTCGTACACGAGCGGCTCGAGCTGCCCGCCGGCGAGCCGGTAGAAGCCGTCCTTTTTCGTCCACTGGCCGTACGCCGACAGCATCAACGGCCTGGTGAGATCGATCTTGACCGCGCGAGCGGCACCCCCGCGGCCACCGCCGCCGCCACCACCGAAGCCGCCGCCACCACTGGCGCCGCTGCCGAGCGTGGTGTCCGGCTCGATCTGTGCGTAGCGCAACCGGATCTCGTTCTTCGTGCCGACGCCCTTCGTCAAGTTGGTCGGCGAGGATCCGTCGAACGGCACGAAGTACAGGTCGTACTGATGCATCGCGACCACGCCCTTGTCGTCCGTGGTGTAGCCGGCGATTCCGTACGACGGCTTGGGCCCGGGGTGATCGTACTCGACGTCCACGAAGCTCACGTTGCTGCCGCCGCCGAGCGTCTTCGTCGCGCCCGCGTCGAGGTTGTAGGCCTGGAACTTGTTGTCCTTCCAGTAGAGGAAGTAGTCGCCGTCGGGCGAGATGCCGAGCGTGCCCGCGCCCGTGAGCTGATCCTTGGCGATCAGCGTGCGCGCGCCCGTCGAGGTGTTCACGCGATAGAGGTCGGCGGCCGGCCGCTTGTAGTCGGAGACGTAGCCGCGCGTGTCGCGACCCACGGCCCACCGGCCGTTCTGGCTCACGTCCACCTCGCGCATCGTGGAATCGGCGAGCGCCACGAACTTGGCCGCGGGAACGTCGAACGCTTCGCGGTACGTGAAGTTCCGGTCGGCGTTGGCGCGCGTCATCTGCACGGACTGGATCCGCTCGTCCTTGGTGTTCCACACGTCCACGTCGGCCACCTGGTCGGCGTTGCGCCGGCGGGCGGCGCCCGTGTCCGCCGCGGGCACCTGCTCCTTGATGCCGAAGAACAGATGGCGGCCGTCGCTACTCCAGTCGAGAGGCGCGCGATCGCTCACCACGAACCCGTTCGGGAACCCGGCCGCGTTCGCCGGGTCGAGCGTGACCGGCGTGGCGTCGGGCTCGGCGAGCGCCGCCTGCATATTCGGATAGACGAGCAGCGTGTTGTCGCGCTCGCGCATCTTGTCCACGTCAATGCCCTTGAGCACGGCGAGTCCGGTGCCGTCGTCGCTCCACGTGAGACGGCTGTAGGTGCGCGCATCGTTGTCGAGCGTGTTCACGCGGCCGCTCCGCAGATCGAGCACGAAGAGACCGTTGCCGTCTTTCGGCGTGGCGTCCACGGTGTAGCCGAGCAGATCACCCTTCTTGTTGAACGCGATCTCGCCGACGCTGCCGAGCAGTTGGTCGTGGCCAGTGGCTAATTCGTGCAGAATGACATCGGCGCCGCGCGGTCCGCTCGCCGACTCCGGCGCGTCACCGCCACCCGCCGCGCCGCCCGGCGCTCCGCCGCCGCCCTGGCCTCGTCCACCCGCGGTGCCCGGCGCGCCTGGCGGGCGGCGCTGGAGCACGAGATACGTGGACGCAGCCGAGAACGTGAACGACTGCATGTCCTGCCACGCCTGCGTCGATCCGGTCTCGAGGTTGCGCAGCTCCACTCGGCGCGGCGGAGCGGGCGGGCCGCCCTGTCCCGCGCGTCCGTTCTGGCTTGGCGCCGCGCCACCACCACCGCCGCCACCTCGGCCGCCGCGTCCTCCACGACCGCCCGGGTTGGGATCGACCTGGTACGCGATCCATTTCGCGTTCGCCGAGAAGGCGGGCGACGTCGCGTTGGCAACTTCGACTTCCTGGTTGGTGTCCAGACGGCGCAGGTGTAGGACCGGCTTCGCGTTGGCAGGCGCCGTGTTCGTGAACGACAGCACGTACGCGACCCACTTGCCGTCGCTCGAGATGCGCGATCCGCTGATCGCGCGCCATCGTGAGTAGTCCTCGACGCCGAGGGCCTTCTTTCCCGTGGTCTGCGCGCTCGCCGGGGCGAACGCTGGAGCGGCGGCAAGGGCGACGAACAGCACGGCGAACGTCGCCGAGCGGCGGCGAAGCGTCGGGAACTGGATCACGGCCATCCTCCTGATGGTGGATCGGCGGGCGTGCGGGTCTCGCCCTGTATACGGACGACGGCCGCCAGGCGCTACGATACGACGATTGCCGCGAGGTGGGAAGCGCTGGCCGCTTACATCACCTGATGGAACCCGCACACATCACGAACGATTCGTGGCCAGAGTGCGGTCCAGCGGCTGCGTTGACGCAACGGAGTCGGGCGTGCGTCGCGGCGCGGGTGCGGCGGCGTGACGCGATTTGGCCGGCGGAGCCGCACTGGTGCGGTCCTGGTGTTCCTCACCCGAGGTGACGAATGAGTGATGGCGTACGTGAAGGGTTCCTGCCTCTCGTCGCGCGCCTTCTGCTCGTCTCCGAGTTCCTGGTGGCCGTGAATGGCGAGATCTTCGGCTGGAGCAGCCAGGCGGCGTACATGGCCGCGCACGGAATGACGCACGTGGCGCCGCTGCTCGGCGCCGCGCTGGCCATCGAGGCACTTGGCTCCCTCTGCCTGATCACTGGATTCCAGGCTGACAACGCCGCGGCGGCGGTGATGTTCGTCTACCGCGGGGCCCAACCAACTGGACACGAATCAAGGCGATGAACAACCAATCCAACCTACCGCCATTCCAGGATAGTCGTGGCGGTTGCGACTCCTTCACCGCTTTGGTTGGATTGGTTCGGATCGTCGTGATTCGTGTCCTCATCATGTTGGAGCCGGCCTGGGCGGCACGAGTCTACGCCAGCTCCCGACCCCGCGTCTCCGGAATCCAGACCCACGCGATCGCCCCGAGCAGATACGCCGCGCCCGCCACGGTGAACGCCACGCCGAACCCGTTCGTCGTCGCCAGCCGGCCGACCGTGAACGGGGCTGCCGCGCTCGCGATGCGACCGAGATTGTACGTGAACCCCTGCGCTGTCGCGCGAACCGCTGTCGGATAGATCTCCGCCGTCACCGCCCCGAACCCGCTGAAGAATCCGGTCCCGAAGCAGGCGACGAAGGGCCCGAGTAGGAGCAGCACGATCGGGCTGGTCATCCATCCGTAGATCGGCAGCAGCACGCTCGCCAGCACCAGGTACGTCACGTACACGCGCTTGCGGCCGATCGTGTCGGTGATGAAGCCGAACGACACGTAGCCGATGAACATCCCGACCTGCATCGCGACGATGAACCACGACATCGTCTGCGCGCTGAGTCCCACGCCGCCCTGCGCGACCGGGAGCGACAGGTACGCCGGCACCCACCCGTTGAGTCCCCACCAGCCGAAGAGGGCGCATGCGTTCATGAACGTGACGATCGCCGTGACCCGGAGCATGCGTCCCTTGAAGATGTCGGCGAAGCGACTCGGCGCACCGTTCGCGCTGGCCACGTCCCGCTCGCCGCGCGCCACCTTCGCGCGGTGCGCGCGCCACACCTCCGGTTCCTCGACCTTGCGCTGCACCCACATCGTGAAGAACGCCGGCAGCACGCCCACGAAGAACACGGCGCGCCATCCCCAGCGCGGCAGCACGAAGCCCACGACGAGCGCCGCCACCGCGAACCCCACTGCCCACGCGCTCTGCATCATGCCCAGCGCGCGCCCGCGGTGCTTGGCGGGCCACGTCTCCGACACGAGCGCCGCGCCGCTCGCCCACTCGGCGCCCATTCCGAGGCCGAGGCCGACTCGGAAGACGGCCAGGGCAGCCGCCGTGCTCGCCAGTCCGCACGCGGCCGTGAACACCGAGTAGAGAAGCACG
>Ga0316628_100004057_pt1 | contig 11417 bp, 11 predicted proteins | sample OWC_Aug_M2_C1_D5_FD_207648 | JGI IMG/M metagenome (GOLD analysis project Ga0316628, IMG submission 207648) | Wetland soil microbial communities from Old Woman Creek delta, Ohio, United States - OWC_Aug_M2_C1_D5_C | ecosystem: Environmental > Terrestrial > Soil > Wetlands | place: USA: Ohio... | reverse complement strand
CTGAGGAAGGTCAAAAACGCACTCCGATGGGGGCGTTGCCGACCAAACAAATCAATGGGCGATAAGGCCCGCATCAGTATTTATGAAACCTCCGCGAAGAATATTGGTTGTCGCAACTCGCCGCATCGGTGATGTCCTGCTTACCACCCCCCTGATTCGCTCCCTTCGCCGGGCGTGGCCTGAGGCGAGGCTGGACGCGCTGGTTTTTGCTGGCACAGAGGGCATACTTGCGAACAATCCGGACATTGATCAGGTCATCGCGATACCCCACCGCCTTCCGTTCTTCCAGCATCTACGCTTCTTGGTGCGCTTATGGCGCCGTTACGATATCGCCGTGTCGACGATGTCGAGTGATCGGCCGACCCTGTACGCGCGGATCGCGGGGAAATACTGCGTCGGAGAGGTCGACCCGGGCGGCAAACATCAGTGGAAAAGATGGCTTCTGTCGCGGTTCGCGGAGTCGGACAATCTCAACACCCATACGGTGCTGATGCATCTTAAAGTTGCCGATCTGCTGGGACTGCCGCGCTGCCACGAAGTGGTGGCGTCGTGGCAAGCAGGGGACGAGGCGGCGGCGCGTAAAGAACTCCCCTTCGATCCGGAAACACAAGCGTTTGCGGTGCTGCACATCCAGCCAATGTACGTTTACAAAGCATGGCGGCGTGAGGCCTGGGTGGAACTGGCTGACTGGTTGAACAGACAGGGCCTCCGCCTGGTGCTGACCGGGGGTGGCAGCGCGCAGGAACTTGCAAACGTGCATGAACTCATGGGGTTGCTGCGGAACGATACGGTGGACGTCGCGGGCAAATTGAGCTTTTCCGCAGTGGCGTACTTGCTGAGCAAGGCACGAGCGTATGTCGGCCCCGATACCGTGGTGACCCACCTTGGCGCAGCAACAGGGACACCCTGCGTAGCCTTGTTCGGACCGACCAACCCAGTGAAATGGGGGCCATGGCCGCACAACTACGACGAAGACCGTAATCCTTATCGAATGCGCGGCACGCAGCGAGTGAACAACGTGGTGTTGCTGCAAGGTGAGGACGAGTGTGTCCCGTGCATGGAAGAGGGCTGCGACCGGCGCATCAGCAGCTTGAGCGCATGCCTGCAGGATTTGCCCTCAGCGAAGGTGATTGCAGCGCTGAATGAGTTGGGTGTCTCGGCGCGCTGCGCTGGCGCGAATTCGGAGCGTGTGAGCACCCCCCTCTCCCTCTAAAGTTACGCGATGAAACCAAAGAGCACCGTGCAGGCACACGGCCCACGAGGAAAGCACATGGCGGCAACGGATCAGTCGCGCTATCTCTCGTTCATTGAGAAGATGGCCGGCCTTCTGCTGCTGAGCTATCCCACCCTCATGCTGGCCGTGAAGGGCGGAATGAACGGCGCGTTCCTGGCCATGCTGCTCCTTGTAGTGGCGGTGTGGATAGCACGCCCGAACGGCCTGGCGCCAACGGCGTGGAAAAAGGAGTGGACAATTTATGCTGCGTCAATGGCGGCTATGTCGGTTGCCGTATTCATCAGCCAGAGCTACCACCAAAACTATTCCGCGTCCCCCTACGATGGGCCGTCTCGCTATTGGCTGGCAATCCCGGTGTTTCTGCTCTTGCGCCGACTCGACTTGAGAGTTATTGCGATGCTGCAATTCGCGTTTCCGTTCGCCGCCATTGCAGGGCTTCTGTTGGCAGGGCGCGGCGAAGGCAGGACCGGGATAGACACGTTGGATCTGATTCACTTTGGCGACTTTGAGTTGATCCTGGCAGCGCTATCGCTGTTCAGCGTCGACTGGCTCGGCCGCGACAAGATGCCGCTGCGCATATTGAAGATACTCGGCTGTGCCGCAGGAGCCGCAGCGTCGTTCGGCTCCGGTTCGCGAGGCGGCTGGCTCGCAATCCCGGTATTTGTATTGATCTATATTTATTTCACTAAAGGAAGTTTGGCGCCGCGAAAAATTTTGGCGATCGTGGCGGCGGCGCTGGTGGCCGGGGCGCTGTTATATTCCATCAATTCCAGCGTGCACCAGCGCGTGAACGACGTGAGAGCCGACATTGCGGCGTTTGATCAGGGGAATCGCGACACCTCCACGGGGATACGCTGGCAACTGTACAAGGCTGCCCTAGATATTTTCTCGCGCAATCCGCTTTTCGGCGTAGGGCTGGGCGGGTTCGCGGCAGAGATGACGCCTATGATGCAGGCAGGCAAGATTACGCCGGTCGCTGCGGAATTGGGGCGGGGTGAAGTGCACAACGATATCTTGTGCAAGGCGGCCGGGATGGGCATTTTCGGGCTCGCCGCCATCTTGGCCGTCTATCTCGTGCCGCTGTGGCTTTTCTGGAGGGCCGCCAAATCTGCATCAGCCAAGATTAAGCGCGGCGGCACCCTCGGGATTGTCTTCGTAAGCGGCTTCTTCGTCTTCGGTTTGACGGTGGAAACACTGAATCTGACCATGGCCATTGCTTTCTACAGCTTCACGGTTGCTGCCTTGCTGGCGGCCTGCTACAACACTCATCACAATGAGCAAGTCACCACCCTCTAATTCGTACCAGGAAAAGCAATCATGTTTAGCATCGTCATTCCCAGCTGGAACAATCTCGCCTACCTCAAGCTTTGCATCGAGAGCATCAGGAAATATTCAAAATTCGAGCACGAGATACTGGTTCATCTGAATGATGGTTCGGATGGCTCTCTAGAGTGGGTCAAATCGCAAGGAATCAGATATACGCAAACTGACAAGAACGTCGGCATATGCTTGGCGGTTAACCATCTGGTGGGCCAGGCCAAGCATGACTGGGTGCTCTACATGAACGACGACATGGTGGCGGCGCCGGGCTGGGATACAGCCTTCATTGCGGCGACCGAGTCGGTGGATACCGACCTCGCGATGTTCTTTGGCACTTTGATTCAGCCGGAGAATGGCGGCAACGAAGTCATCATCAAGCAGAATTTCGGCGAATCGCCCGCAGACTTCGATGCGGAAAAATTCCTGGCGAATTACCTGGCGGACGGCCGTGGCGATAAGGAGGGCGGATCTTCACAGCCGACCCTGGTGCACAAAAAGTGGTGGACCATGGTTGGCGGCTACAGCATAGAGTTCAGCCCTGGCATGAGCAGTGACGACGACCTGATGATGAAATTCTGGGTCGCGGGCTGCCGTAATTTTCGCATCGTTGGCGGAAGCCGCTTCTACCATTTCGGCTGCAAAAGCACTGGGCGCATCAAGCACAATCTGGGCGGCCGCGTCTTCGTGATGAAATGGGGAGTCACCCATCTTGAGTTTCACCGCCGCTACCTGCCATCGCTTCGCAGGCCCGATGGCGGGAACTCCCCGGGCAATCCGCATAATTTTGTGCGTGGATCGCTGTTGGGCAAGATAAGACGATTGCGATATACGCTCAAGCACAATTACCCGCTGCACGACATCGAAGCATGGGATGCGCTCCCAGGGTGTGCGAAGTGGAAGGAAGAAAACTAGCGCCATCGCCTTGACGTACCGCTTGTGTCATCGTCTATAACGCCTTGCCGCCTGTTGTTTGTGTCATCAATGGATTCTATTTAGCGCACCATGGAAAAACGCAACTTCATTTCTCGCTGGATTGACTCTGCCGTCTCGAAAAGCACAACGGTTCCCTACGAGTGCGTATCCCACGATCCCGGGAGCTACCTGAAAAGAAACGGCAAGTTGAAGGTGGTAAAGAAGTACCTCCACAAGCTGATGAAGCTGTTCCTGGCCGGGCAACTCGGGCTCGAGAGGAAACAGGCACCCGAAAATGCCACGATCCTCTGGCTTTATACGGGCAAACGGAATTTTGGCGACGCCAACATGGAACTGTCGGGAAGGGCTTTGCTCAAGGACCGCGGCGTAAGGATCGACTTGCTTACCCTTCCGAACCTGTTCCACCTTTTCGGCGAGGATGACATCTTCGAAAAGGTCTACACCGACATCAAGGATGTCGATCCGAAGAGATACGATTTCATCATCCTGTCCGAGTTCAACCATCGCTCGATCAGGCTGAAGGTCAAATACTTCAAGACGGTTCCTTATGCGTGCCTTTTCGGATTCTTCGACGGGCCGGCACGTAACCAGACCTGCTTCAGTTTTGCGGGCGTGAATTCGGTTTTCAAACTGGGCTTGACGCAGAAGGAAATCGAAGCCGTGGCAAAGCCGTACGTAGGCGCCAGCGAGAACACTATCGAATCGGCCAGAAAACTCATCCCCGATGTGCCCTATATCGCAATCTCGGTCGGCGGAATCGACCCCTATCGGAGTTACCGGCACTGGCCGGAATTCATCCATCTATACGACACGCAAGGCGCGCCGCCTTTTCCACAGAAGATCATTCTGGTCGGCTCCGAGAACGGCCGCGACATGAGCGGGCAAATTGCTGCTGAAACCTTCTCGAACGTGAGCGTCGAGAGCTATGTCGGCAAGCTGAGTATCCTCCAGACCCGAGAGATTATTGCCAACGCGATCGCGTTCGTAGGCTGTGATGGTGGGCTGCTCCACGTTGCCCATTCCACGAGCACGCCCTCGGTTTCCCTGTTCAGCGCTGGCGAGCCTCACCACTTGTGGCTTACCAGGCAATGCAATTCAATGCCGCTGCAGAGCGAGGGCGAAGACAGCCTGATCAGGCCGGAAGATATTCTGGCACGCTTGAGCATGCTCCTGCATTCTAAGACTAGCGAGCTGCGCAACGGCGCGGGTGTGCGTGGGTGACATATTCCTCGCGCAGCTTTCGCGTATGCTGCGGTTCGCCAATGCGATGTGAACACACGTTACTGCACGAGTTGAACAGCATCGATTAGCACGCGGAGCGGGGCCAAATGGCGCGTGCGGAGAACAGGTCATCGAATCGCAACAGATTCGATCTAACCTATACATGGGGAGCCAGGATGGCCATCTATGCGATCGGGGATATTCAGGGGTGTTTCATCGAGCTTCAGCAACTGCTGAAGCAGATACGCTTCGACCCCTCACGCGACAAGCTCTGGATGGTCGGAGACTTGGTCAATCGCGGGCCCGGCTCTCTCGAAGTGCTGCGGCTGGTGAAGTCACTGGGTGACAGTGCCATCACCGTCCTCGGTAACCACGATCTGCACCTGCTGGCCGTAGCGGAAGGCGCAGCGGAGCTGCATCACACTGACACGTTAGACGAAGTGCTGGGCGCACCCGACCGCGACGAATTGCTCGATTGGTTGCGCCGGCAGCGCTTGCTTCATGCGGAAGGCGGCTTCGTGCTGGTGCATGCGGGATTGCTGCCGCAATGGAGCGTCAGCCAGGCGGCCAGCTTGGCGCGCGAGGTCGAGAGCGCCCTGGGCGGCGACGATTACGCCACCTTCCTCGCGCGCATGTACGGCAACGCGCCGCACAACTGGGACGACGACCTCGCCGGATACAAGCGTTTGCGCGTGATCGTCAACGCCTTCACGCGCATGCGCATCTGCACCCCGCAGGGCGAAATGGAATTCAGGTTCAAGGGGGAAGTGGAGCACATTCCGCAAGGCTACCTGCCGTGGTTCGAGGTGCCGAGGCGCAATAGCCGGGATGCCACCGTCATCTTCGGCCACTGGTCGGCACTGGGACTGAAGGTCACGCCCCACGTCATCGCACTGGATACCGGTTGCCTGTGGGGCGGGCCGATGACGGCCATCCGGCTCGAAGACCGTCAACTGTTCCAGGTAAGTTGCCGGAACCCGGTGGCAAAAAACTGGTAGCGACCAGTCTAAGGCACCAAGGCTATCAATACCGCCGCTTCTGCTGCGGCACAAAGGTGCTGCGCGTTTCGATATGCCGGAACGTGATACGTCCCTTGCTCAGATCGTAGGGTGACATCTCCAGGGAAACCTTGTCACCCGCGATGATGCGAATGTGATTCTTCTTCATCTTGCCCGCGCTGTACGCGACGAGCTTGTGGCCGTTCTCCAGCGTCACGCGGTAGCGCGAGTCCGGCAGGACCTCATCCACCACGCCATTCATCTCAAGCAATTCTTCTTTGGCCATGACCATACCTCCAGGGGAAAGCGGAAAGAAAAAGCCCGGCAGATGCCGGGCTTATCCGGTAGAGCGAAGGCCAGGGCTGAAGCCTTGGCCGACACTCCGGTAGGACGGACCGTTTATTACGCAGCGCGGATGTTCGACGCTTGCTGGCCTTTGGGGCCGGTCGTTACGTCGAAAGTGACCTGCTGACCTTCGGTCAGGGTCTTGAAACCCGAGCTCTGGATCGCGGAAAAGTGGGCGAAAAGATCATCGCCGCCGTTGGACGGGGTAATGAAGCCGAAGCCCTTGGAATCGTTGAACCACTTAACAGTACCTGTTGCCATTTTGAAACTCCTTATAAACAAACACAGGGGACAAGCCCCACACTAGGGCGAAGGTCAAGACGGCAAGAAGATGAAGGAAGGATTACCGCAGAACGGAGACTAACCAGACAGCAACAACAGCACTTGAGAATCGCTGGGGCGCACTATGCGCTATATCTGCGGGAATAGCAAACGAAATTATGAGGCATAATTCGTCAACAGCCGCAGCATCGTCTGCTCTGCCTGTCTTGCATACCCTCCGCCAAACAAATTGGCGTGATTGAGGACGTGGTAGAGGTTATACAGCTCGCGCCTGTTAGCGTAGCCAGCATCCACTGGCCAGGCAGCGCGGTACGCCGCGTAGAAATCTGCGCCGTAGCCCCCGAATAGTTCCGTCATCGCGAGGTCGCATTCGCGGTCGCCGTAATAGGCGGCGGGGTCGAAGATCGCCGGCGTGCCATCGGCGAGATAGGCGTGGTTGCCGGCCCACAGGTCGCCATGCAAAAGCGAGGGCTGCGGTGCGTAACCTTCGAAGAAGGCAGACAGGGCGTCCAGCACCCTTCTCCCCAATGCCTGCAGTTCTCCGCCATAGCCGTTCTCGGCGGCGAGCTGCAACTGGAATCCCAGACGCTGTTCGCGCCAGAAGGTTACCCAGTCACCCGTCCAGGCGTTCGGCTGCACGGTAGTGCCAATGAAGTTGTGCTGTTTAAAGCCGAATTTTTCCGATGAACAACGATGCAGCGCAGCGAGTTGTTCGCCGAGTTTCTTTGCATCGCCGCGTGAACTCAACTCCAGATGTTCCAGTACCAGATAACTTTGTCGGTTTGCGATGCCATGTACGATGGGTTGCGGCACGCGGACAGTGTTGGTAGCGGCGATGGTGTCGAGACCTCCCGCTTCTGCGACAAACATCGGGTGATGCCGTGCATCGTTGAGCTTGAGGAAATAGCGCGCACCGTCGCTGCCTTCCAGTCGATACGCCTGGTTGATGCTCCCCCCGCCAACGGGTTTCGCACCGCGCATTACAAACGGGCGCTGCGTCGCATCACTGATTGCCGATGCGACGATGCCCCACACAGCCGGAGATTCCCTAGAGTTTGATGGAAGAGCCGAAATGTTGCTTGTACAGATCCGCCAGCTCGGCACGGGTGTGCTTGTGATTCTGCCCCCCGCGGCTGGAGATCTTGAGCGAGCCCATCAGCGAAGCCAGGCGTCCTGTCGTCTCCCAATCCCAGCCCTGCTGGATGCCGTGCAGCAGGCCGGCGCGATAGGCGTCGCCGCAGCCGGTCGGGTCCACGACCGCCCTCGGCTTCGGGGTCGGAATGGAGATCTGCTTGCCGTCGGCGTAGATGACGGAGCCTTCCGCGCCGAGGGTAACGACCAGCGCCGTGACACGCTGGGCGATGTCGGCCAGCGACTTGCCGGTCTTGTCTTGCAGCATCTTCGCTTCGTAGTCGTTCACCGTGACAAAGTTGGCCTGCTCGACGAAGTCCAGCAATTCGTTGCCGGAGAACATCGGCATACCCTGGCCCGGGTCGAACACGAAGGGGATGCCCGCCTCGGCGAACTCGCGCGCGTGATTCAGCATGCCGTCGCGCCCGTCCGGCGAGACAATGCCAAGCGTGACATCCTTGGCATCCCGCACGTGGTTGAGGTGCGACATGCTCATCGCTCCCGGATGGAATGCCGTGATCTGGTTGTCGTCGAGATCGGTAGTGATGAAAGCCTGGCCGGTAAAATTGCCCGGCACTTCGCGGACATGCGCCTGCGACAGGCCGAGTTTTTCCAGGCGCTGCGAGTAAGACGCGAAGTCGTCCCCCACGGTCGCCATGATCAGCGGATCTCCCCCAAGCATCTGCAGGCTGTAGGCGATGTTGCCGGCGCAGCCGCCGTATTCGCGGCGCATTTCCGGTACCAGGAAGGCGACGTTAAGGATGTGGATCTGCTCGGGAAGGATGTGCTTCTTGAAGTGGTCCTTGAACACCATGATGGTGTCGTAAGCCATGGAACCGCAGATCAGTGTCTTCATGTCGTTAACAGGGTAGTTTGATGATTGGTGCGAATTATAGCCGGGACACGTCGCCTTATTTGCCCAATTCCTCGATGAAGTGGTTGAGCACTTTTGCGGCGTCGTCCGCCGGTTGGCAGAAACGAAAACCCGCATGCCTGGCAAGCGTGCCGTTCGGAAGTGCAATCGTTGTTGCGTGCACCAGCTGGAGATCGGCAATCACGGCATCGCCGCCTGGCAGGATAATGCGGCACCCGCGCAGGATCGTTCCGTCTTCGAGGTGGATATCGGGATCGTAGATCACAGACCCTAGTCCGTTACGGGCGATGTCCGTGATGCGCGATTCGAACGGGATAACGCCCTTTTCATCGGCGATGCAGCGAAGCGAGACATCGGCCGGAACTGGAATGCGCGCATGTTCGCGGCGATTATGCAACAGCGCCGTCTTCGGCCAGGCAAACTGGATTGCAGGCTGTCCCTCGAACAGGGCCTCTTCTGGGTTTGCCCCTTCGAAGCTGCAGTGCACTCCGTTGACCGTGGTGGCGGTGAATTCGACCGATGGCGAGTCCAGCACCATTGCGTTCAGCAATTTGGATGCTGAGTACGCGATCTTGATATAACCGGCATCCTGGTCGGCGGAAAGAATGCGCGACGCGAACGTGAGGTCATTCTTCATGTTCGCTGATATCTGGGCATTCTCCTTCACGAGTGCCAGGAAAATGCGGCGAATCTCGGTGCGGGAACGATACAGCAGATTGGCGGGATTGCTTTTGGCTGCCGGGCTGTTCATAGGGGTCACCTCCGAGTGAACGAATTGGCTTGCGCGCCGCTGCGTCTGAACAACAGCTTCTCGATTTCAACCACGCCGAACAGCAAGGCGCCGAACAGGAGGATGCGCCACCACACGGCAACATCCAGCGCCACGGTGCCGAACAATTTCTGGAAAGGCGGCGCGTAGGTGAACAGCACCTGCAGCGATACGACCGAGGCGATGGCGATGAGTATCGGGCGCGAATCGATGAAGCGGCGCGGGTGCCAAGAGGGGGCGAGCAGGAAGCGGCTGTTGAACAGGTAAAAGATTTCGCCCATCACCAGCGCGTTCACGGCCACGGTGCGCGCGGCCTCGATGCTCGCGCCGCGCGCCTGTTCCCACAGGAAGAAGCCAAGCGTGCCGAACACGAACAGGGCGGACACGAACAGGATGCGCCACAACAGGAAGCCATCGAGCAGCGGGGCGCTCGCCGCCCGCGGCGGGCGGCGCATCACGTCGGTCTCGGGGGCCTCGAAAGCTAGCGCCAGCGACAGCGTGATCGCCGTGATCATGTTCACCCACAGAATCTGCACCGGCGTGATCGGAAGCGTGAGGCCGAGCAGGATCGCCGCGACGATGACCATCGCCTCTCCGCCGTTGGTGGGCAGGACGAACACAATGGATTTCTTCAGGTTGTCGTAGACGGTGCGCCCTTCCTCCACCGCCGCATCGATGGAAGCGAAGTTGTCGTCGGCCAGCACCATCTCCGCGGCTTCGCGTGCGGCCTCGGTGCCTTTCCTGCCCATCGCCACGCCGACGTCGGCGCGCTTGAGCGCCGGCGCATCGTTCACGCCGTCGCCGGTCATCGCCACCACCGCGCCGTTGGCCTGCAGCGCCTCGACCAGTGCGAGCTTATGTTCGGGGCTGGCACGGGCGAAGATGTCGGACTCGCTCACGGCAATGCGCAACGCCGCCGCATCCATGCGCTCGATCTCGGCTCCGGTCAGAGCCTGCTCCGCCCGCAGGCCGAAACGCGCACCGATTGCGCACGCAGTCTCGAGATGGTCGCCGGTGATCATCTTCACCGCGATGCCCGCGCTGCGGCAGCGCGCCACGGCGAGCAGGGCCTCGTCGCGCGGCGGATCGCCGATGCCGAATATGCCGAGCAGGGAGAATCCGGACTGCATGTCGGTCAGGCTGAGCTCGTGCTGTTCGCTGCCGGCAGTGCGCATCGCTACGGCGAGCAGGCGCAGCCCCTGGCGTGCCGCATCCTGCATGGCCTGCTGCCAGCCGCCGGAGCGCAGCGGGCGGTCCTCGCCGCTCGCACGCTCGGACTGGCATACCTCCAGCACCCGCTCCGGCGCGCCCTTCAGGAAGATGAAGCCGTGCCCTTCGAGGTCGTGGTGCAGCGTGGCCATGAAGCGGTGTTGCGATTCGAACGGGATGAGGTCGGTGCGGCGCAGTGCCTCGCGCTCAAAGGCAATATCCAGCCCGGTCTTGGCGGCCAGCGTGAGCAGCGCGCCCTCGGTCGGGTCGCCCTCGATATGCCAGTCCGCGTCGGCGGACGGATGCGAATGCAATTCGGCGTCGTTGCACAGCAGGGCCGCGCGCCCTAGCTCGATCAGCTCGGGATGGTCCTCGACGAATACCTCGCGCCCGGCGACGGAGAATCCGCCATGCGGCGAATAGCCGCTGCCGCTGACCTCGAACACGCGCTCGGCGGTGAGGATGCGTTGCACCATCATCTCGTTCTTGGTGAGGGTGCCGGTCTTGTCGGAGCAGATCACGGATATCGAGCCCAGCGTCTCCACCGCCGGCAGGCGACGGATGATGGCGTTGCGCCGCGCCATGCGCTGCACGCCGATGGCCAGCACGATGGTCATGATCGCGGGCAGTCCTTCAGGGATCGCGGCGACCGCGATGCCAACGGCGGCGAGGAACATCTCCGACCAGTCGTAGCTGCGCACCCATACGCCGAACACGAAGGTGAGGACGGACAGCAGCAGAATGGCGAGGGTAAGCTGCTTGCCGAAGCCGGCCATCTGCCGCAACAGCGGCGTTTCCAGGGTGTCCACGGACGCGATCATGCCGCTGATGCGGCCGATCTCCGTCGCGCCACCCGTGGCAGTGACCACGCCGCGCGCCTGCCCATACACCACCAGCGTGCCGGAGTAGGCCATGCAGCGGCGGTCGCCGATCACCGCAGACGCATCCACTGCCTCGATGCGTTTCTCCACGGGTTCGGATTCGCCGGTCAGCGCGGCCTCCTCGATACGCAACTGGCGCACCTCGATCAGGCGCAGGTCGGCGGGGACCTTGTCGCCCGATGCCAGCAGCACGATATCGCCGGGCACCACCTGTTCTGCC
>Ga0316628_100004056_pt1 | contig 11417 bp, 11 predicted proteins | sample OWC_Aug_M2_C1_D5_FD_207648 | JGI IMG/M metagenome (GOLD analysis project Ga0316628, IMG submission 207648) | Wetland soil microbial communities from Old Woman Creek delta, Ohio, United States - OWC_Aug_M2_C1_D5_C | ecosystem: Environmental > Terrestrial > Soil > Wetlands | place: USA: Ohio... | reverse complement strand
GCGGATCGAAACCCGCCGCCGCGGCGAGAAATTGCGCGATCGCGTCGGTATCGTCGGGGGCCGTCCCCAAGCCGTTGGCGAGCATGACGCCCAGGTTGAAAGACGCGTATGGGTGATCCTTTTTCGCAGCGGTGCGAAACAGCTTGAGCGCGGCACCGTAGTCGCGCGCAACGCCATTGCCGTCGGCGAACATCACGCCGAGCAAAACCATCGCCATCGGCGAACCGAGCTCGGTCCCGACGCGGGCTTCCTTCACCGCATCGTCCGCATTGCCGGCGACGGCGAGCACCCGCGCATAGCGAGCGTGCAGGCGGGCCGACTGGGGTTCGGTCTCCACCGCCTTGCGACAGGCGTCGAGCATCTTCGGCAGGTCCCTCGCCAGCTCATCGACCGAACGGCCGTGCTGCTTCTCGCCAGAGCTCAGGAAATCCGCTCCCCCGGAATCGCACACATAGACGGGAGACGGACCGTCCGCCCGCAGCGGCGCGCAAACCACGGCCAGCGCCGCGAACAGACAGGCCTTTGCATGGTTGCGTTTCGCGATCGACAGGAAACCCGCCACGTTCAGATCGCTCCCAGGAATTTCACCAGCGCCTGCCTTTCTTCCCTGGTCATGGCGCGAAATACCTCCCGCGCTCCCGCCGCTTCCCCGCCGTGCCACAGAATCGCTTCCGTCACGTTGCGCGCGCGGCCGTCGTGGAGCATCGCCGTGCTGCCGCTCACGGTCTGCGACAACCCCAGCCCCCACAACGCCGGCGTGCGCCAGTCGCGCGGGCCCGCCTCGAAATCCGGGCGGCCGTCCGAGAGATCGTCGCCCATATCGTGCAGCAGCAGATCGGTGTACGCGTGGAAGACCTGACCGGATAGCTGCGGCAGCTTCGGAAATTCGCCGGTCTTCAGGTCGGGGACGTGGCACACCGCGCATTGCGCCGACGAGAACAACGCAGCACCGCGCCGGACTTCGGGATCGCCGACGTCGCGTCGCGCGGGAACGGCAAGGCCTTGCAGCCAGAGTTCGAGCGCGTCGATCTCGTGATCGATGATCTCCGGATAATTCCCCGGCAGCATCTTTGCGCAGACGGTCTGCACCGGCGGGCAGTTCTGTTCCGGATACAGATTCGAGTTCACGCCCATGTCGCCGATCGCGGCCGCGGCGATCTGCTGCTTCAGGCTCGGCACATTGGCCTTCCAGCCGTAGCGGCCGAGCGCCGTGCGCTTGTTCACCGCATCCCAGACGCGATTCGGCCGGCCGTTGAAATTCCGCGCGCGCTGTTCCTGCGCGATGGCGAGAAGAGTTTGCTCCGGCACGGCATCGAGAAATCCGATGCCCACCAGCGGTTGCGCCATGCGCAGCGACATCATGGTGCCGCTGCCGAGCTCGCCGAATTTCAGGTTCTCGATGCGCAGCTTCGGTTTGCGCAGTGTCACCGTCTCGCCGTCGGCGAATGCGACCGTCGATTCTTCCCAGTCGAGGAACAGGTCCGCTTCGTTGGGAACCGGTGTGCCGACATAAGCCCGGTCCGCGTTGCTGCCGTCCATCGCGCGGTTCTGGAACTGGTCGCCGTAGTTGGGATGCGGCTTCGGCCCGCCGTGCTCGTCGGTTCCGGGAATGCTCAGGCGCACCAGCATCGACAGCAACTGCTCATCGGAAGATTGCGGCGGGCTGCCGCGGCCGGTGTTGACATGGCAGGCGCTGCAGCGATCGGCAACGAAGGTCGGGCCGAGGCCCCAGTCGCCGTTCAATGAAGTAATCGCGGCCCACTGCCGGTTGAACACGCTGCGTCCGACCATGAACATGTGGCGCTGCTTATGCGTAAGCACCGGGGCGGGTTCGGAGAAGGCCTGGCGGTCGAAGCGCCTGACGGTGAAGGTCCCGGCCGAGAGAGTGCCGTCATCCGCCCCTTCCTCGCCGCCCGCAAGCCCGCCCGCCGCCAACAGAAGCGCCGGCAGCAGGAAGAATGGACGTAAACTGCGTCTCGAGGACTCGTGCTTTTGCATGCCGATGATCATGCCAGATTGTGCCGGGGAAGGGCACCGCCCCATGGGTCAATACGCGCCCACCGCAGGACGCAGAGGAAACAAGGAATCCCACCGCCCACGCGCTATCATCTTTGTAACGAGCCTGCCTTTTCCGGAAAGTGAGACCAGCATGGGATTATTCAGCGGCAAGCGCCCGGCCGATCTCGGCGTGAAGAACGGCCTTCTCAAGGCGCCGCCATCGTCACCGAATGCAGTCAGCAGCCAGGCGAGCGGCGGTTACCATCAAATCGCACCGCTTGGCTACAAGGGCACGCAGGAGCAGGCGATGAAGGCGCTCAAGGCGATCGTTGAAGCCATGCCGAACACGCGCATTGTCGAAGCGAAGCCGGACTATCTGTATGCCGAATACGCCAGCGCGCTGATCGGCTTCGTCGACGATGTTGAGTTCTATTTTCCGCCGAACGCGAAAATCATCCATGTGCGTTCGGCGTCGCGCGTCGGCTACAGCGATCTCGGCGTGAACCGAAAACGCATCGAAACCATCCGTGCCAGGCTTGCCCAATCCGGTGCCTGAAGCGTTCGACGAATCCGGCGCGACGATCGACCGGCCCGAAGAAATCCGGCCGTGGTGGCGGCGCTCGCCGCCGCTGGCGGCCTGCGCGGCGCTTGCGATCGGGCTCGCGACGCTGTGGTTTGCGAACATGCTCGGGCGCGTGCCGCTCGATCCGCAGTCGACATTCGGTTATCTGCTGATGCTTCCCCTGTTGCTGATCGTGCCGGCCTTCTCCTCGGCGGGATTGCGCCTGTCATGGCTTGCCCTGCGCGGCGGCAGGCCGATGCGCTGGATTCTCGGCGCGATCGTGCTGGCAGCGATGGTGGCGAACGGTCTGGCGATTGCGGGCTTCGGAACCGCGCTCTGGCGCATATTCAGCAATTGAAGCTATCGTTTGATCTCGATCAACTGCGCGGGCACGCCATGCGTGCAGGCTATTCATATCGCATGCCGATCCCCGGCAATTTATGTTTTCGTCCTAAGCGGTTGATCGTCGTGTGGTTTTGCAGCAATGAACGGACGTGTCAATAAACTGTCATATTTTCATGAAAACGGCGTGATAGTTTGTTGCCGACTTAATCACCGGACCCTCCCGCCTATGGACAAGACCGTAATTCCGCCACCGACGATCGCCAACGCCGCAGACTATATCGATGCGCTGAGCCGGCCGCAGCCGACGGACAAGCCGGTCAAATGGAAGTACATCGAGGGCCGCAGGATGCGCGACAAGTTCCTCGACAGGGTGATCGTTCCCGACCATGAGGTAGAGCAGCAACCTGGCTGACGCCTCCGGCAGAACCGCATCACCATAGGCCCCGCACAGCGGGGCTTTCTCATTGGTGCCGGGCAGCGATTTGCCTGATGCCGACTAAATGGCGCGCGCGTGCTTCGCTCGCTGGTTCCGGGGCCGGCACGATTCACTAAACGGGTGCCGATCGGGTCCCGGTTGCGCACTCCCCGGGTGCATCGCCTTCCCTGCAGGCTTCGTTGCTCCTTGCTGCAGCCTGTGCGTGCGGCCGGGCATGGTTCCTGCGGACGTGCATCGTCAGGCGCACGGCCACCGGCCGTGCCGGTACAAAAACCGACGAAGGCAACGATATGAACCTCACACCCACGGAACTGGAACGGCTGACGATTTTTTCCGCGGCCGAGCTGGCCCGGCGTTACCGTTCGCAGGGGATCCGGCTGAGCCATCCGGAAGCCGTCGCGCTGATCTCCGACGAAGTCCTGACTGCGGCACGCAAGGGCATGACGCACACCGAGCTCGTCGATTACGGGCGCTGCCTGCTCACCACCGACGATGTCGAACCCGGCGTGGCGCACATGATTCCGTTCCTGTGCGTCGAGGCCTGCATGGCGCAAGGCACCAAGCTGGTGACCGTATTCGATCCCATCAAACCCGGCCGCGCCGCAGCCGCCTCCGCACAGACCGGTGCCGGACCGGACCACGTCGAGCCGATCCCCGGCGAGATCATCACGCAAGACGGCGAGATCGAAATCAACGCCGGACGCCAGGGCGTTTCCGTGGACGTGCTCAACACCGGTGACCGTGCGATCCAGGTGCGCAGCCATGCGCATTTCTTCGAAGTGAACCGCGCGCTCAAATTCGACCGCGCGGCAACCTTCGGCATGCGGCTCGACCGTCCTTCGGGAACCGGCATGCGTTTCCAGCCCGGCGAAATCACGCACGTGGACCTGGTGCGCATGGGCGGCACGGGCAACGTCTACGGCTTCGGCCGGCTCACCGAAGGCTCCATCCATTCGGGCGAGGTCAGGCAGCGCGGCCTGCGGCTCGCCAAGGAACGCGGCTACCAGGGCGCCTGACCATGGCGAAAATGTCCCGAGCGGCCTACGCCAATATCTACGGGCCAACACGCGGCGACCTGGTGCGCCTGGCCGACACGTCGCTGCTCGCCGAGGTGGAGCACGACTTCGCGCACTACGGAGACGAACTGACCACAGGCGCGGGCAAGTGCATGCGCGACGGCGAGGGCTTCCAGCCCACGGGCACGTATGCCTCCGGCGCGCTGGACATGGTAGTGCAGAATGCGACGATCATCGACGCGGTGGCCGGCATCGTCAAAGGCGACATCGGCATCCGCGACGGCAAGATCGTCGCCATCGGCAAGGCCGGCAATCCGGATGTGATGAATGGCGTGGACATGAGGCTGCGCTGCGGACCGAATACCACGGTCGTGCACGGCGACGGATTCATCGTCACCGCCGGCGGCATCGAAGCGCATGCGCACTTCATCTCGCCGCAGCAATGCCATCACGCGCTCGCCGGCGGCACCACGACCATGATCGGCATGACGCTCGGGCCGCACTTCGACGTCAGCTGCTCGGGGCCGAACATGCTCGGGCAGTTGATCCGCGGCGCCGACGAGTTCCCGCTCAACTTCGGCTTCCTCGGGCGCGGCTGCATGGATCCCGGGGCGGTGGAGGAGTCGGTCGCGGGCGGCGCGCTGGGGGTGAAGATCCACGAGGACTTCGGCGCTTCGCCCGCCATCCTCGACGGCTCCCTGGTCGCGGCCGACCGCAACGACTTCGCCGTGCACATCCACACCGATACCATCAACGAATTCGGTTTCTGCGAAGACACGCTGGCGATGATCGGCGATCGCAGCGTGCACATGTATCACACCGAGGGAGCCGGCGGCGGCCACGCGCCCGACCTGGTGCGCGTCAACGGCATGCCGAACGTGCTGCCCTCTTCCACCAATCCGACCAATCCTTTCACGCCGGCCGGACTCGACGAAGGCGTGCCGATGACCATGCTCGCGCATTTCCTGAATTTCGGCGTGCCGGAAGACGTGGCTTTTGCCGAGATGCGCGTGCGGCCGCAGACCATGGCGGCGGAAGACATGCTGCACGACATGGGGGCGATCTCGATGTTCGCCACCGATACGCAGGGCATGGGGCGGCTGGCCGAGAACATCGCCAAATGCTGGCAGCTTGCCAGCGTGATGAAGGATCGCATCGGGCGCCTGCCGCAGGAGAAGACCGCGCGTGCGGATAACGAGCGTATCAAGAGATATATAGCGAAGTACACGATCAATCCCGCGCGCGCGGCCGGCATCGACGGCTATGTCGGTTCCATCGAGCCGGGCAAGATGGCCGACCTCGTCATCTGGCCGCGCGCGAGCTTCGGCATCAAGCCCTTCCTGGTGATCAAGGGCGGCTTCGTCGCTTGGTCGGCCATGGGCGACGGCAACGGCAGCATCTTCATGGCCGAACCGATGGTGCAGCGGCCGATGTGGGGCGCGCTGGGGCGCGCGAAGAATGCCTTGTCGGCCACGTTCGTCAGCCAGCTCGCCATCGACAACGACGTGCAGCGCAAGCTCGATGTGCAGAAGCCGATGCTGCCGATCACCAGCGTGCGCAAGCTCGGCAAGAAGGACATGCTGCATAACGATGCGCTGCCGCTCATCACGGTCGACGCGCAGACCTTCGACGTGCGCGCTGACGGCAAGCTGCTCCGGGTCGACCCGGCGACGCGCGTGCCCTTGTGCCGCAAATATCTGTTGCGCTGACCTTGCGTTTTTTGTTGCGCCTTCACCAATTCGGTGCCACGCTTTGCTCGTTTTGGTGCAGGCCCGGTGTCATCGCCGCCGGCAGAAGAGGATGGTTCCATCCGACATTCCCGCACCCGATTTATTTCATTGCCAATTCCGAACGTTAACGGAATCCGTCGCGGAAGGAATCCGAGCGGGCATGCTTCCTGCGAACCGGAGGCGGGCCCGATTTTGTAGCGGGCTTGGATCAGCACAACGGAAACGATGAGCAGCATTGTTGCTTTTTTCTTCGACGTACTCGCCTACAGCTCGATCTTCGTGCTCGTGGTGCTCGGCCTGGGCGTCATCGCCAGCATGATGGGCATCTTCAATTTCGCGCATGGCGAATTCGTATTGCTCGGCGCCTATACCGTCTACGCTTTCGAGAAGCTCGGCCTGCCCGCATGGACGGGGATGGCTGCCGCCCCTTTCATCGTCGCACTGGTCGGCCTGGTGCTGGAACGTGTGGCGATCCGGCGCTTCTATGCGACGCCGGTAATCGCCATGCTCGGCACGTACGCGATCGGCATGGCGTTGCGCGAAGCGGTGCGCGCGATGCTGGGTGGACAGTTCTACAGCGTCACCGCGCCGCTGGTCGGCTCGTTCGCATTCGGCGAGATCTCGATATCGAAGTGGCGCACCGCAGTCATCATCATCACCGCACTGGTCATGGTCGGCTGCTGGTACCTGCTCGCGCGCACCCGCTTCGGCCTGCGCGTGCGCGCCTCCCTGGAGAACCCGGCGCTTGCGCGCGCCTCCGGCATTTCCACGTCGCGCGTCTATGCCGCGACCTTCGCTTTCGGCTCCGCACTCGCCGGACTCGCCGGCGGCCTCATGGTGCCGATCTATTCCGTCAACGCCGACATGGGCGTGCCTTTCCTGATCAAGTCCTTCCTCGCCGTGATGCTCGGCGGGATGGGCAGCTTCGAAGGCGCGATCGCCGGCGCGGCGCTCGTGGGCGGCGGCAGCGCAGCGCTGCCCTGGGCGATCAAGCCGGTCGTCGCGGATGTACTGGTTTTCATCATCGCCATCGCGATCGTGAAAGTTCGGCCGGGAGGCCTTTTATCTTCATGGGGGAAACGCCAATGACGCAGGACAAGCGAAATCTCGAATCCGAACAGCGCCGGCTGTTCCTGCAGCGCGCCAGCGTACTGTCGGGAATGATTGCACTGGGTGGCGGCAGTTATCTTCTGAATCCGAAGGGCGCGTGGGCCGCCGATCCGATCAAGGTCGGCATCGCGACCGACCTGACCGGACCGATCGGCTACGCCGGCATTCCGAATTCGAACGTGGCCAAAATGGTGATCGAGGAAATCAACGCCGCCGGCGGCCTGCTCGGCCGGCCGCTGCAGATGATCCTCGAGGATACCGCCAGCAACGAGGCGCTCGCCGTGACCAAGGTGCGCAAGCTGGTGCAGAAGGACAAGGTCGATGTCGTGCTCGGCGGCATCACCAGCTCGATGCGCAACGCCATCAAGGACACCATCGTCAACCGCGGCAAGACGCTCTACATCTATCCGCAGTTGTACGAAGGCAAGGAATGCACGCCTTATCTGTACTGCACCGGCCCGACGCCGGCGCAGCAATGCGACACCTTCATCCCCTGGCTGATCAAGAACGGCGGCAAGAAGTTCTACCTGCCTTCCGCCGACTATGTCTGGCCGCACGTGCTCAACGAGTACGCGCGCAAGACGATCGTCAAGAACGGCGGCGAGGTGGTGGGCGAGGAATATTTCCCGGTCGACCACAACGAGTACAGCGCCACGGTCAACAAGATCATGTCGAGCGGGGTCAATGTCGTCTTCAACACGACGATCCCGCCTGGCGTCGCGGCTTTCTTCAAGCAGTTGTACGAAGCCGGCTTCCAGAAGAAGGGCGGGCGGCTGGCCTGCGTCTACTACGACGAGAACGCGCTCAACATCACGCCGGCCAACGAGATCGAGGGACTGGCGACCTGCCTGGACTACTTCAAGGCGCTCAATGATCCGTTCGGCAACAAGCTGCAGGCGGAATACACCAAGCAGTTCGGCACCAAGAATCCCTTCACCGCAGGCAGCGCATCGACCGGCATGTATCGCGGCCTCAAGCTCTGGGAGACGGCCGTCAAGGAAGCCAAGAGCGTCAAGCGCGAGGACGTGGCCAAGGCGATGGATCACGCCAAGGTGGCCGATGGGCCCGGCGGCGCGTTCGAGATCGTGCCCGGCTCGCTGCACACCAAGATGAACATGTACATCGCGGTGGCAAAGAGCGGCAAGTACGAAATCGTCGAGAAGAGCAACGGCCCGGTAATGCCGGCCGAGTGCGGTTGATTTTATCGACAGCCTGTTTCAGCGGAAGCGCCGGGCCTCGCGCCCGGCTTCCGTGAACCTGTAACGACCGACTTGACCGCCATGACTCCCGCTCCTGCAGCCGCCTCCCGGCGTCGCGTGATCCCTTACATCGAGGGCGCGCTGCTTCTGCTGTTCCTGTTCCTGCCGCTGGCGGTGGACGATTTCTGGGTGCTGTTCTTCACCCGCGTGTTCATCCTCGGACTGCTGGCGTTGTCTTTCGACCTGGTGTGGGGTTACGCCGGCATTCTGTCGTTTGGCCAGGCGCTGTTCTTCGGCGTGGCCGGCTACAGTTGCGCGCTGCTCGCCACCAAGGCCGGCATCACGTCGATCCTGCTTCTGCTGCCGGTGGCCGCGCTGGTCGGCCTGGCGGTGTCGGTGGCGCTTGCCTTCCTCGTGATCCTCGGCAAGCGCGTGCCCACCAGCGTCTTCGTCGCCCTGGGCACCTTGACCGGATCCTACGTGGTGGAACGCCTGGCGCGCGGCTGGTCGTATGTCGGCGGACAGAACGGCATTCCGTCGCTGCCGCGGCTCTCCGTATTCGGCCACGAAATCGCGGAAGGTCCGGTCTACTACTATTTCGCGCTGGCGATCCTCGCGCTGATCTACCTGGGCTTGCGCTGGCTGACGCGCTCGCAGTTCGGCCTGGTGCTCGCCGGCATCCGCGAGCAGGAAACCCGCATCGCCTTCTTCGGCTACCGCGTGCAGAACTACAAAGGCGTGGTGTTCGCCATCGCCGGTTTGATCGCGGGCCTGAGCGGCGGCTTGTACGCATTCCACGAAGGCTACGTCGGCCCCGGCCAACTCGGGCCGGTGCTGTCGACGCAAGTGGTGTTGTACGTGCTGTTCGGCGGCGTCGGCACGCTGATCGGCGGCATCATCGGCGTTTCCATGATCGACCTGTTCAGCTATTACCTGTCGCAGCAATGGGAAACCGGCTGGCCGATCGTGCTCGGCCTGCTGCTGCTGATCGTGGTGATGTTCAGGCCGACGGGCCTGATCGGTTTCCTGGTGACGGCGCGCGAGCGCGTCGGCTCCTTCGGCCGGCGCGCACCGAAACCGAAGGACGGCGACAAGCCTTCCACTGCGGCGACCGAGGTTACATGAGCCCGACTTCCTCCGCCGCAAACCTTCTCGAGGTGCGCGGCGTCAAGAAGATCTACGCCACGCTGACCGCGCTCGGCGGCGTCGATCTCACCGTCACCTGGGGTTCGTTCCACGGATTGATCGGCCCGAACGGCTCGGGAAAAAGCACGCTGCTCAAATCGATCGCCGGCGCCGAAACGCCGACCGAGGGAAGCGTGAAATTCCTCGGCAAGGACATCACGCATGCGACGCCGGCGGAGCGCTCGCGCGCCGGCATGAGCCTGAAATTCCAGATCACCAGTATCCTGCCCGCACTGAGCGTCTACGACAACGTGCTGCTCGCCGTGCAGGCGCAGGATTCGATGCCGGCGCTGCTGCTGTCGCGCACGCGCGAACCGCTGCACCGGCGCATCATGGACATGCTGGTCCAGTTCCGGCTCGACGGGCGTCCCGACGAACTCGCCGGCGCGCTGTCGCACGGCCAGCAGCAATGGCTGGAGATCGCGATGGCGCTGGCGCGCGAGCCGAAGCTGCTGCTGCTCGACGAGCCGACCGCCGGCATGAGCCCGCAGGAGCGGCGCGCCACAGGCGACCTGCTGGCTCCGATCAGGCAACGCTGTTCGCTGCTGATCGTCGAACACGATCTGGATTTCATCCGCGACATCTGCGATACGCTCACGGTGCTCGATCAGGGCAACATCGTCGACAGCGGGCCCACGCAGATCGTGCAGAACAGCGCAAAGGTCAAGGAGGCTTACTTCCATGCCTGATATGCCACTGGTCGGCGCTCCGCTGCTCGAAGCCGACAGCCTGTGCACTTACTACGGCACCAGCCAGGCGCTGTTCGACGTCTCGATCCGGGTTCCGTCGCGCGGCGGCGTAGCCATCCTCGGGCGCAACGGCGCAGGCAAGACCACGCTGCTGAAGACGCTGTCGGGCGACCTGAGGCCGGCGCGCGGCACGATCCGCTTCGACAAGGTCGACACCACCAGGCTGCGCACCGAGCAGCGCGTGCGCGCGGGCATCGGCTACGTGCCGCAGGAACACGGCGTGTTCGCGAAGCTGACGGTACGCGAGAACCTGCTGGTCGGCGCGATGGCGACCACCGGCGGCGAACTGGGCATCGAAGAAGTCGTGGCGCTGTTTCCGAAGCTCGGCCAGCGCATGCCGCAGCAGGCCGGCACGTTGTCCGGCGGAGAACGCAAAATGCTGGCGATCGGCCGCGCGTTGCTGGCACGCCCCTACCTGCTGATGCTGGACGAACCGACGGAAGGAGTATGGCACGGTGTCATCGACGAAATAGCCGAGCGGCTCGAGCAACTGGCGCAGAAGATCGCGATCGTCATCGTCGAGCAGCACCTGAAGCTGGCGCTGGGGGTTTCGCAGTATTGTTACGTCATGGACCGCGGGCGCGTTGCGCTCTCCGGCGAATCCGGGCAGATTCGAGACGATCCGGAACTGGTCCGTCTGCTCGCACCCTGATTTTTGATCAGGGGAATTTTTCACAACAAAGGAGACCATCATGGTGCAGTATCCGACACCGGAACAAATCTGGGACGCCGCCGAGGAAGTCGGCCTTGCCCTGACCGAGGACGACGTGAAGTCCTACCTCGGCCTGATCAAACCCAACATCGACGCCTACAACCTGGTCGACGCGATGCCGGACTATCTGCCACCGGTGAAATATCCGCGCACGCCGGGCCACTTCCCGGACCCTGCCGAGAATCCGCGCAATGCCTGGTACGTAAAGACTTCGATCAAGGGCGCTTCCTCGGGTCCGCTGAAAGGCAAGAAGGTCGCCATCAAGGATAACGTCATGGTGGCGGGCGTGCCGATGATGAACGGCAATTCGATCCTCGAAGGCTACGTGCCGGACATCGACGCAACCGTCGTCGCGCGCCTGCTCGACGCCGGTGC